>OGJC01000350.1_pt1 | contig 49418 bp, 40 predicted proteins | sample 1571941 | NCBI WGS metagenome assembly OGJC01 (sample SAMEA2582100, study PRJEB24529) | metagenome | biome: Human gut stool | place: China | collected 2011 | reverse complement strand
GCTCTAGAGGATGAGTTCGAATAAATGTTGCACTTATTCTTGCAATTTATCATTTGGATAATTTTTGACGAAATGGTATCCTAAAATGGCTAAATCGCGCGCTGTTGTCTGATTAGCTGCGTTGTTATCATACCGTTGTGGAGTATACAAGCCTTTGAAAGAAACAGCTGCAGCTCCGCTAGCATTGAACCATTTTGTATTGGTCATACCCAATTCTTTTGCCTTGGCATTCATCATATCCAAAAATGTATCTGGATCATTGTTAGATAAATAATTGGCTAACATGACAGTTGTCGCATTTGAAGATGGAACAGCTGTCATCGTAATCAATTCAGAAACAGTATAATCTACTCCTGCCACAATTTTATTGTTGGAAATTTCGTAAATTTTGGCAATTGCTTCATCACGTGGTGTTGCTTTGATAACTGTATTTTCGCTCAACTTTCCTTGCTGAATTGCTTCAAAAACTAAATACAAGGTCATCAATTTGCTCATACTGGCAGGATCACGAACTTCATCAATATTGTCTTGCCAAAGAATGTTTCCCGTATTAGCATCTACAATCAAGGACGATTTAGGTCGATTGATTGGATTGATCTTCTCGTTTGGATACATTTTTTGTGCCATATCAACCAACTCATCTGCGCGAGCAGCAGTTACTCCCACATACAACACAAAAAGACAAATAATAGCTAACAGCTTTTTCACTAGAATCCTCCTAAGTTTTCACTTATCTTCTAGTATAACACACTTTATTCATAAGATAACGAACTTTTTCCAAAATGTCAAAAAACCTACCTAAAAATTAGATAGGAAATAGATGCTTATTTTTTCAAAATGCTTAAAGCTTCTTTATCTGCGATAATGACAACATCTTCATGTTTTTGAAGGACGCTTCCTGGTAGTTCTTCTGTAATCGGTCCTTCCACAGTTCCTGCAATCGCTTTTGCTTTTGAAGCACCATAAGCAAATAAAATAATGGACTTTGCATTGAGAATATTTTGAATGCCCATTGAGTAAGCTTGAGTTGGCACATCTTCTATCTTGTCAAAGAAACGAGCATTGGCTTCAATGGTTGATTGCTCCAAATCCACTACATGAACCGTACTGTCAAAACTCGTTCCCGGCTCATTAAAACCAATATGACCATTTGTGCCAATTCCTAAAATTTGCAAATCAACAGGATGCTCTGCCAGAACGTGATTGTAGCGTTTGATTTCTGCTTCCGCATTTTCTGCAACACCATTTGGCAAGAAGCTTTCCTTAAATGGCTTTTTATCAAACAAATGCTCCTGCATGAAATAGCGATATGACTGAGGATTTTCTCCACTTAGCCCGATGTATTCGTCCAAATTCACACTTGTTAAATCTGTCAAGTCAAGATCACTTTCAACAATTTGCTCATAAAAACTCAAAGGACTGCTACCTGTCGCTAAGCCTAACGTTTTAGCTCCTTTCGCTAATTTTTCTTTTAATAATTCAAAAGCTACTCTACCACCGTCTACTTGATTTTCCACTTGAATAATTCTCATCGCTAAACCCCTTTTCTTTACTTAATTACATTATATGGTATAGACCAATTTTTGTCAAGAGAATTTATTCCTTTTTAAAGAGTACGAGCTTGTTTGCAAGAAAAATCGTGTTATAATAGAAGAATGTTAGTCTATTTATTCTGTTTATTTTTGTTAGGAGTTGCTTTTGTCATAACTGCACTCCTTCTCAAAACCAAGCGAATGTGGCATTATACCTTACTGATTTTAGGTATTTTACTCATGTGCCTGCCACTTGTTGCTTCTTGTTATTCATTATGGATTTTATTTACAGCTTAAGGAGAATGTATGAATACTGCTGATTTTGACTTTCATTTACCAGAAGAGTTAATCGCACAAACACCTTTAGAAAAGCGAGATGCTTCCCGCCTTTTAATAGTCAATCACGAAACTGGTCAAATGGAAGATACTCACTTTGATGCCATTATCGACCAACTAAATCCCGGAGACGCTTTGGTTATGAATGATACGCGCGTCTTGCCAGCACGCCTTCATGGTGAAAAACCTGAAACAGGCGGACATGTTGAATTACTACTGTTGAAAAACATCGCAGGGGATGATTGGGAAGTGCTAGCGAAGCCAGCCAAGCGCTTAAAAGTCGGAGCTGCTATTTCTTTTGGCGATGGACGATTGACTGCAACTGTCTTAGAAGAATTAGAACACGGCGGACGAATTGTACGTTTCCATTACCAAGGCATTTTCTTAGAAGTGCTTGAAAGTCTGGGCGAAATGCCATTACCGCCTTATATTCATGAAAAGCTAAAAGACCGTGAGCGCTATCAGACTGTTTATGCTAAAGAAAATGGCTCAGCTGCTGCTCCTACTGCCGGGCTTCATTTTACCAAAGAGCTGCTGGCTCAGATTGAAGCCAAAGGTGTGCAATTAGTCTATCTGACGCTTCATGTTGGGCTAGGAACCTTTCGTCCTGTCTCTGTAGATAATGTAGACGAACACGAGATGCACTCAGAATTCTATACATTGTCTGAAGAGGCAGCTAACACGCTTCGACAAGTCAAAGCTAGCGGAAAACGTGTCATAGCTGTTGGAACAACTTCTATCCGTACGCTGGAGACAATTGGCTCAAAATTTAATGGGGAAATCAAAGCTGACTCCGGCTGGACCAATATCTTTATCAAACCTGGCTACGATTGGAAAATAGTAGATGCCTTTTCTACCAATTTCCACTTACCTAAGTCCACTCTTGTCATGCTCGTCTCAGCCTTTGCAGGTCGAGAATTAGTGCTCTCTGCTTATCAGCATGCCATTGATGAAAAATATCGCTTTTTCAGTTTTGGCGATGCCATGTTTATAAAATAATAGGTGAAATATGAATAAAATTGAAAGTCGTCATCGACTCATTCGCTCGCTTGTCCTAGAGAAAAAAATTCACACACAACAAGAATTACAAGATTTGCTTTCAGCAAATGGCGTTACAGTGACGCAATCCACACTTTCTCGAGACATTAAAACTTTGAACTTAGTAAAAGTACACGAGGCAGATATTTCTTATTACATTGTCAATAGCATGGCACCTTCACGCTGGGAAAAACGGCTGCGCCTCTATATGGAAGACGCCTTGATTATGCTGCGTCCTGTTCAAAACCAAGTCGTCATGAAAACACTCCCTGGTTTGGCACAATCATTCGGCTCTATCTTAGATGCTTTAGAATTTTCCGAAATTGTTGCGACAGTCTGCGGTGATGATGTCTGCTTGATTATCTGCGAGGACAATCAAAAAGCGCAAGATTGTTTTAACAAATTAAAACAATTTGCACCTCCGTTCTTTTTTAGTAAAGATTAAAAAGCTATGGCTGGATTTTTATCCAGTCGTAGCTTTATTTTAGTTAGTAATACCGTATTGTCTTAATGATTGACTGCTAGCAGGGCGAAAAATGAATTCTTGTACAATTTACAAGTTCATTCTCACTTCTACTTTCTTCTAACTATTCTACAGCTAAGCGATAAATCGTTTCAGCATAGATATCCATTGCTTTATACAAATCCTCAATCACAGTTCGTTCATTAGCTTGATGTTCTGTTTGCAAAGCACCAGGGAAAAGTGCGCCAAAGGCCACGCAATTTGGCATGGTGCGAGCAAATGTAGCACCACCAGAGGACACAGCAGGACTGTCATCATTGGTTTTTTCTTTATAGACAGCCATTAACGTGCTGACCAATTCACTATCAAGCGGCACATATAATGGTGCAAGATAGTCAAACTCTTCATAACGCAATTGATATTTTTCAGCAATTTGGCTTAATTCTTGTACTAATTTATTTTTGTCTGCAAGAACTGGAATCCGCATGTCAATCCGAATTTCAGACTTGTCTGGATTTATGGTTAATCCAGAGATATTGAAGGACAAGGTTCCTGAAGGCTCATCTGAAATTTCACCAAACAAGCGGCTGCCTGTGGCATCTTCCCCAACTACTTCAGCGATAAATTGAATGGCAGAGTGTTGAACAAGCGGATTTAGTCCTGTAGCCAAACGTACAATGGCGTTCACTCCTTCAGCCGCATCTTTTGAATGCTTAGGAACACCGATGACAGTGACTGTATCGCCTGACCGTTCATATTCAAATGTAGCTTTTTTTAACTCTGCTTCTAACGAATCTGCTAAATTTCCCGTATAGCTTGCTTTTGCAGGTACAACATTAAAGGCTTCTCCTGCCTCGATAGCAAGCGCTTGTGAACCAGGACCATGCAATTTAATTTGCAGCAATCCTTTTTCGGCATAGGTTAATGGAAAAGATGAGTCAGGCGCAAAACCAAGTGTTGCTGTTTCCTCCAGCTCATTGTAACGAGCCATACAACGCCACAGCGTTTCTTCGTCTGTACCATAGATAAAACGAATCCGCTTGTTAAATGTCACACCCGCATCCATCAGTGCTTTAACAGCATAAAGTGCAGCTAGGGACGGACCTTTATCGTCCTGAACCCCACGCCCATGTATCCAACCATCTTTTATCGTCGCTTCAAATGGAGGAGTTTCCCAATCAGACAAATCTCCCGCAGGAACAACGTCTAAATGGCAGAGAACGGCCAGGAGTTCTTCTCCCTGACCGATTTCTGCATATCCATAATAGCCTTGAGGATCAATGTAAGTTTTAAAACCTAAACTCCTAGTGATCTCTAGCATTTTTTCTAAGACGTTTTGAATAGATTGTCCGAAAGGTGTTCCGCTTTCTCCTTCATTAAGAACTGATGGGTAGGAAACGATTGTTTTCAGCGATTCTAAATAATCAGACTTAATTTCTTCGGTTAAAAATTGTTTCATAAAGAACACCTCGTTATTTTCCTATTATAAGAACGTTCCTAAAATAAGAAGTAGAATACTTACTACAAAGATTCCTGCAACCAATTTTGCAACGAATTTCCACCAAGTACCCAAATCAATACGTCCAAGAGCAAGTGCCCCCATAACGATACCAGATGTTGGAGTAACAAGGTTCAAAAGACCAGAAGCAGATTGGTAAGCAGTGATAATCAAGCTTGCTTGCACATTGACGAATTTTCCAAGAGGTGCCATGATACCCATTGTTGCACTGGCAAGACCAGATGTTGATGGGATAAGGAATGACATTGGCAGATAGAAAATGTAAGTCAATACGATAAATACTTGAGATGATAGACCTTTCAGTCCTACTTCACCCCAGTGAAGAATTGTAGCTGTAATCATACCGTCGTTCATGATGACTTGAATACCACGAGCAACAGCTACGATAAGTGCAACACCAAGCAAATCAGCTGCACCATTGATAAATACAGTGATGAAGCGATCTTCTTTCATGCGGTAAACAAAACCAATGATGATACCCATTACCATAAAGAGCATTGCCCCTTCTGGGAAGTACCAGGTACCCAAAGCAGATGTTGAACTACCAACAATCTTACCAATGAACGGAAGTCCAACCAACCATTTATTGAAACTTTCAAAAATAGTTACCTTCAAGTCTGTCCATGGAATGAAACTCATAATCATAAGAACAAAGGTCAAGACAAAAAGTACCAACACTTGTTTTTGTTTCTTGCTAAGAGTGGATTCTACATTAGCAACTGCATCTACATTAAAGTGTTTCAAATCTTCTTCGCGATGGCTATAAACCAAAGATTTTGTAGGATCTTTTTGAATCTTATCCGCATAACGATAAACGAAATACGTACCAAGTGCTGTCATCACAACAAAGAAGATTAACCGAAGAACGATACCGTCACCAGTACCCACACCTGCTGTCGCAGAAGCTATACCTGTAGCAAATGGGTTTAGAGTAGAAGCCAAACATCCAATTTGAGAACCAAGAAGGATAATAGCTACCGCAGTCAAACTATCAAATCCTACTGCCATCATAACTGGCACAAGAAGTGGATAGAAAGCCATCGTTTCTTCACCCATACCATAAGTTGATCCGCCAAGAGCAAACAAAGGCATCAAGACTAAAATCAACATCTTTTCGCGACCCTTGTACTTCTTCACGATGGAAGCAATCCCTACATCAAGAGCACCTGTTTCGTTGACTACTCCAAGGAAACCACCAACCATCAAGATAAAGAACGAAACGTCAATCGCTGCTGAAGTTGGTTCTTTCCCAAGCATAGCACGAATTGGAGCCATTAAGACATCCCAAATCCCTTGCGGATTTTGAGCAACAGTCTTATAGGTTCCTGTAATTAGATTACCAGACTTATCAGCATCATATTGACCAGCTGGAATAATCCAGGTCAATACTGCCATAATGGCAATGATAATCATCAAAACGGTATAAGATGACGGCATCTTAAACCCTTTTTTTGCTTTTTCACTCATTTGTTTTCCTCCTAAATGTAACAAATTGTAAAAATTTAACCGAATCCCATTTTCAGAAAGCGCTTCCTTTGACTATATTTTAACATATTCATCTGGAAAAAACTAGTAATTTCCAAAAAAATTATCATTTTACAACAGTAAAATAGATCAAAAGAAAGCAAATCTAAAAATAGGAAACACTAACATTGTTTTAAAAAGTTTTATTACAGTCTTAAACTTATAAATGATAACACTCTGTTATCCCTTTTCAATAATCGTTCCGCTTTCAGACTCAATTAAAGCACCTAAGTTTTCAAGAGAAGTAATGACAGCTTCGCCTTCTGGTCGATCATTTACAAAGGCAATAGCTGCTTGCACTTTAGGCAACATACTTCCTGGTGCAAACTGTTCTTGCTTGATGTATTCTTCAAGCTGAGCTACATTAACACGCTCTAACTTGGTTTGGTCTGGTTTATTATAGTTGACATAGACATAATCCACACCTGTCAAGACAATGAAAAGATCTGCTTCGACCAATTCAGCCAGACATTGTGAAGCAAAGTCTTTGTCAATTACTGCTTCTACGCCGGCAAGATGACCGTTGTCTTCCTTGATAACAGGAATGCCGCCACCACCAGCAGCCACAACGACATGTCCTGCATTGATGAGTGTACGAATGGTTTCAATTTCTTTGATTCCAACTGGTTTTGGTGAAGCAACCACTTTTCTCCAGCCACGTCCAGCATCTTCTTTGAAAGTAGCTCCACTCTTTTCAGCTTCTGCTTTTGCTTCTTCTTCTGTGTAGAATGGTCCGATTGGTTTGCTCAAATTTGTGAAAGCTGGGTCGTTTTTATCAACCACGACTTGTGTCACAACAGAAGCCACTTCTTTTTCAATCCCTTCTTCACGTAAAGCATTTTGAAGAGCATTTTGCAACCAGTAGCCGATACTTCCTTCTGTCATTGCAACGAGCGAATCAAGCGGAAACGCTGGGTTTTTTTCAGAATCTGCCGCTAAATGTTGCAATAAAAGATTTCCAACTTGCGGTCCATTTCCATGAGTGATAATCAAGTCGTCACCATTTTTAATCAATTTTACAAGATGACTTGCTGTTTCTGCTAATGCTTCTTGTTGTGCTTTTGCTGACGGATCAGATGAAAGGATGGCATTCCCTCCCAAAGCCACAACGATTTTCCGATTTGCCATAAATAATGAGCCTCCTTAGAGTTATTCTTGTATTATGTTTCTATTTTAGTATTTAGTAATAACAATAGAAACGAGCACTATCAAAAATGAGGACTGGACTAAAGCTATTAGTCGCAGCCCTCATAGCTGTTGGTAAACGGTTTTGGTTTTAAATTATACTTTTGGAATATAAAGGTTACCAAGAGTTGCTGCCATAACTGCTTTAATAGTATGCATACGGTTTTCAGCTTGGTCAAATTGGCGAGCGTATTTGCTGCGGAATACTTCGTCAGTTACTTCCATTTCTTTCACGCCGAATTTTTCAGCAACGTCTTTACCATAGACAGTATTTGTATCATGGAAAGCTGGTAAGCAGTGCAAGAAGATCAAATCTTCATTGTCAGCTTTCTTAATCAAGTCCATATTTACTTGGTAAGGTTTCAAAAGGGCTACACGTTCTGCGAATTTGTCTTCTTCACCCATAGATACCCAAACGTCTGTGTAAAGGACATCTGCACCTTTAACAGCTTCATCTGCATTGTCAGTAATTAAGATATGTGCGCCACTTTCTTTCGCATATCCTTCTGCCAATTTCACGATATCTTCAGCTGGGAAGAGTTCTTTTGGAGAGAAGATGTGCACATTCACACCGAGGATAGCACCTGTTACAAGAAGGCTGTTTGCAACGTTATTGCGTCCGTCACCACAGTAGACAAGAGTCAAGCCTTCCAAACGACCAAAGTTTTCTTGAACTGTCAAATAGTCAGCTAACATTTGAGTTGGATGCCATTCGTCTGTCAAACCATTCCATACAGGAACACCTGAGAATTCTGCTAATTCTTCTACCATGCGTTGGCTGAATCCGCGGAATTCAATTCCATCAAACATACGTCCCAATACTTTAGCAGTATCTTCAGTAGATTCTTTCTTACCAAGCTGAATGTCATTAGCTCCTAGGTATTCTGGATGAGCACCAAGGTCAATCGCTGCTGTTGTGAAAGCTGCACGAGTACGAGTTGAAGTTTTTTCAAACAAGAGAGCAATATTTTTACCTGCTAAGTAATGATGTTCAATATTGCGCTTTTTCAAATCTTTCAAATGAGCTGCTAAACCGATAAGATATTCTAATTCTGCACGTGTAAAATCTTTTTCTGCCAAGAAGCTGCGTCCTTGGAACACTGAGTTTGTCATTCTAATTATTCCTCTTTCTAATCTTAAAGTTCTTCACGTTCAAATGGCATTGACATACAACGAGGTCCACCACGACCGCGAACCAATTCACTTCCGCGAATCTTAATCAAACGAAGTCCGTATTCTTCAAGAATCTTATTTGTAACAACGTTACGGTCATATACCACTACCACGCCTGGTGCAATTGTAAGGGTATTTGAACCGTCGTTCCATTGTTCACGAGCAGCAGCAACAGTATTTCCACCACCACAACGAATCAAATGAACTTTGTCAATACCAAGATTCTTAGCTAACAATTCAGCCAAATCGCCTTTTTCTTCTGCAATATGAAGTTTTTCATTTTCATAAGTAACAGAGTAAACGCGAAGGTCGCCTTCAATTTCTGGGTGAATCGTAAATTTGTCATAGTCAACCATTGTGAAGACTGTATCTAAGTGCATGAATTTACGATTATTAGCGAATTCAAATGCAATCACTTTCTTGAAGCCAACATTCTTCTTGAAAATGTTAACCAAAAGTTTTTCAATAGATGCTGCGTCTGTACGTTGTGAAATACCTACTGCAAGGACATCTTTAGAAAGAACGAGTTCATCTCCACCTTCGATACGAGTTGTTTCTTCACGGTTATAAACCAAGTCAACATTGCCACCATATACTGGGTGGTATTTGAAAATGTATTTACCATAAAGTGTTTCACGATTACGTGTATCTGAGTACATGTGGTTCAATGACACCGCATTACCAATTGTAGCAAATGGGTCACGTGTGAAGTACAAGTTTGGCATTGGGTCAATCGCAAATGGATAGTCGGATTCTACCAAGTCTGTCAAGCCTTTAGCTTCTTCAGGAATTTCTGGCAATTCTGCTTTTTGGAAACCTGCCATTGTCTTTTCAACCAATTCAAGGTTGTCTTCTATACCATGAAGAATGTCGCGAATAGCAACTTTTGTTTGTGCCCCGCGAATATTTGCTTCATCAAGATATTCTTCAATAAATTCGTTACGAATTTCTGGAGAAGTCAATGATTCAGCGACCAACTTTTCAAGGTAAAGAACTTCAATACCTTCTTTACGAAGAGCGTCTGCAAAAGCATCATGTTCTTTTTGAGCGTCTTCCAAAAATGGAATATCGTCAAAAAGCAGACGTTCCAAGTGATCCGGCATCAAGTTTTCCAACTCTTTACCAGGACGATGTAGCATAACTTTTTTCAGTTTTCCTATTTCTGAGAAAACATGAATAGGATGTGTAGACATCTTATGTCCTCCTCTTTTTCTTTGTGACTTAAGTTTCCTTAAGTTCTATTTACATGTTATATTGTAATATCTTTTGTTTGCGCTTTCACAATCAATTGTACATTCAAAATGCCAAATCCTTTGCTTTTTTTAAAAGAAATTCTAATATTATTTCAAAATAAAACGCTTTCTATAAATATTTTATGCATTTTATTGGTTTTATGAATAATTATTTTTTAGAAATAAATCAAATTCTTAAGCTCATATTTGTCTAAATGAAAAAGAGGACAAGAAATTGCATTTTCGACTGCAATTTCGCCCTCTTTTGCATTACATATCTTCAAAATATTTTAAAAAGTATTCTTTATTCAAAAAGACAAGTTTCTTTCGTTTATATTGAATAATGTTTTCTTCTGTTAATTTTTTCAACACTTGATTAACTGTTTCACGAGTAGTTGCACCTAGTTTAGCTAGTTCTTTCATACTAAGTGCAAAAGGAATATCATCTCTATCTTGGCAAAAATCAATGCATAAAATTGAAATCGCTTGAATAACTCGCTCTGTCGCACTAGCCAAAACAGAGTTTCGCAAGCGTAATTCATGGAAACGCAAAATATTTGACAACTTATGTGTAATGAATAACGTTTGCTTTATAGTTTGCTTAGAATAATATTCATACAAGTCAACAGGAATCGAAAAGTATTCTAAATCCGTCACAGAAATTCCAGAATAATGATAATCTTTATCTTCAAACATACCACCATAAGGAAACATGGTATTTTCTTTCACATAATCAATGTAATTAAATGAATCTGTCTGGTCGTACTGTTCAATGCGAACATAGCCTTTATAAATCAAAAAAAGTCGCTCTCGTTTGTCGCCAGAAAAGAAAATAATCTGTCCTTTTGGTACTTTACGAAATTGAATCTCAACCGCTATTTTATCAAAATGTTCAACTGGCAAATTTTTAAAAGCAGGATGTTCCCTAATGTAACGATAATGCTCTTTGTTAATCATGATATCCTTGTGGTCCTTTTTTACATTCTGCTCTTATTATAACACAAAAGGGCTTCAATCTTAAAGAGAGCCCTTACATTTTTCTGAAATTTGTTCTTTTTACAACGTATCCTTTGCCTCATAAATATATGTATCTTAATTCATATTCACTCGATGCCATTCATTGATGACATAGGCCAATTGCCCAACTTGCGTAATACCAACACCGCTGATTTCATCACTCTCTGAAGTCGTTCCTCCCAGTCCTGCTGTATAAAGGGCAATCAAATAAGGCTTTTCCTCACAAACAACTGCATCTACATTTAATGCCTCTGCAACATAACCTGGCTTTTGGTAGATTGGAATGTCTCTTACATATCGTTTATAGTATTCATTTGGAAAAGATTCACCTATATAATATAAAATATCTTTATATTTTTCCTGATGTTTCCAAAGATAATCCAATACCTGAATATAATAATCCGTCGTTGTTTGATTCTGTTGGTTGATTGTCTTAATCTCGCCCTTTCCTTTTCCATAGCGCTGATACATCGTATAGGCTTTATCCAAGCCACCTAAGCGTTCCGCTAAAGCATAAGCAGGTGTATTTTCAGAATAGAGAAGAGAGTATTCCTGCATCTCAGGAATGTTCATTATCCCATTAAATGCCGCTACGTAATTATTGTGTTCGCCGATATACTCATAGCGGGTATGTGTAATATCAAATCGATCGGTAAGTGATAAATTTCCCTTTTCTACCTCATCAACGACCAACATATTTAATGGTAATTTGTAAGTTGATCCTGCTGTCATTGGCTGTGTTTCATTCATAGCATAGGTTTGTCCACTCGTTAAATCCTTATAAGAAAATGCAATCTGCGAATGATCTATTCCCATCTCATCTAGATACGCTTGTACAACTTGAACTAAATTTAGATTGGCATAATCATAATACAAACCATAGGCACCCATTACCGGCAAATCAGCTTCCATGACCTTCTGCTTTTCTTCCATACTTTTTATTGGAACACGAGTGGCTGGTTTTGACTCTTTTGACGGACTTTTTTTCTTTTCTTGACTAACTGTATAACTTTTAGCTACCTTCGTATGATGTGGCTTTCTAGCTTGTCCAAAGTGCACAGCACTTAACACCAACACACCACATATCATAAAGCAACCAAGCAAACAAAGAATTATTGTCTTTTTACTCACGCACTTCTCCTAACTTATATACCTCATTATATAGGAAGAATAAAAAAATGACAAGATATGATAAACAGAATCATCAATTATTTTCAACTTCCTTTATTGTATATATACAGTATAAAGTAACAATTCTAGTTCATTTAAAATAAGCCTGAATGGTAGCTTTCACATCCTAAATAGTGTTTTTTAACCATTTAAGACATCAGAACGACCATTTAAGATTAAAATACTCTTTTTCTTGCGTATTTTGAGAAAATAACATTACAAAACGAAAGGAAAACATTATAGTGAATTTTAAAAAATCGTTTGTTCCACAAATAGATGCTAGAGATTGTGGTGTTGCTGCTCTGGCTTCCATTGCTAAATACTATGGTTCAAATTATTCTTTAGCACACTTGAGAGAGCTCGCAAAGACAAACAAAGAAGGGACAACTGCACTTGGAATTGTCAAAGCAGCAAAAGAAATGGGCTTTGAAACCCGACCAATCCAAGCAGACATGACATTGTTTGATACAGAAGAGCTTCCCTATCCTTTCATCGCACATGTCAACAAAGACGGCAAGCTTCAACACTATTATGTCGTTTATAAAAACGAGAAAAAGCACTTGCTTATCGGTGATCCTGATCCAACTGTCAAAATAACTAAGATTAGCAAAGAACAATTTACTAAAGAATGGACAGGTGTTGCTATCTTTCTCGCACCAAAACCTAGCTATAAATCTCATAAGGATAAGAAAAATGGACTTGCTAGCTTTTTACCACTCATCTTTAAACAGCGTTCTTTGATTTTTTATATTGTCTTAGCTAGTTTGCTCGTGACCCTCATCAACATTGTTGGCTCCTATTATCTGCAAAGTGTTTTGGACGAATACATCCCAAATCAGATGAAATCAACTCTTGGGATTATTTCGATTGGACTTATCATTGCCTACATCTTACAGCAAATGATGAGTTTTTCAAGAGACTACCTGCTAACAGTACTCAGTCAACGATTAACAATTGATGTGATTTTGTCTTATATTCGGCATATTTTTGAATTGCCAATGTCCTTTTTTGCGACGAGACGCACTGGAGAGATTATTTCTCGTTTTACAGATGCCAACTCCATTATTGATGCTCTAGCTTCAACTATCCTGTCTCTCTTTCTTGATTTGTCCATTGTGATGATTGTCGGCAGTGTTCTTTTACTGCAAAATGCCAATCTCTTTTTACTCACCTTGCTTGCAATTCCTATCTACGCTCTCATTATTTTTACTTTTATGAAGCCTTTTGAAAAAATGAATAACGATGTTATGCAAAGCAATGCTATGGTAAATTCTGCCATTATCGAAGATATCAATGGAATTGAAACCATTAAATCCTTAACCAGCGAAGAAAGCCGTTACCAAAAGATTGATAGCGAGTTTGTTGATTATCTGGATAAGACTTTCAAGTTAAGTAAATATTCTATTATGCAAACAGCTCTCAAACAAGGAGCACAACTTATTTTGAATGTGGTCATTCTCTGGGTTGGGGCTTCTTTAGTCATGTCTCAAAAAATTTCAATTGGTCAGCTGATTACTTTCAATACTCTCCTTTCATACTTTACTAGTCCGCTTGAAAGTATTATCAATCTTCAAACCAAACTGCAATCAGCCAAAGTTGCCAATCATCGACTGAATGAAGTTTATCTGGTAGAATCCGAATTCAAAACCAAACAAGTCATTACAGAGAAAAATTTCTTGGCTGGTGATATTACGTTCCATAATGTTTCCTATAAATACGGTTTCGGACGAGATACGTTATCGGATATTAACTTAACAATAAAAATAGGAGATAAGGTGAGCTTAGTCGGTATCAGTGGTTCGGGAAAAACAACACTTGCTAAGATGATTGTTCATTTTTATGAGCCTTATCAAGGGCAAATTCGCCTCAATGGAAATGAACTCAAGACAATTGACAGGAAAGTTCTTCGGCAATATATCAACTACCTGCCTCAGCAAGCTTACATCTTTAGCGGCTCCATTCTAGAAAACCTCACATTAGGAGCCAATCAAGCAGTTTCTCAATCAGACATTCTTCGTGCTTGTGAAATTGCAGAAATCCGCTCAGACATTGAACAAATGCCTCTGGGATACCAGACAGAATTGTCTGACGGAGCTGGATTATCTGGTGGACAAAAGCAACGAATTGCACTTGCACGCGCTCTGCTGACGAAATCTCCTATTCTCATTTTAGATGAAGCAACGAGTGGATTAGATGTTTTAACAGAGAAAAAAGTCATTGATAATCTCATGAAATTACCCGACAAAACCATTATTTTTGTTGCTCATCGTCTCAGCATTTCAAAGCGTACAAATCAGATTATTGTCCTCGACCAAGGAAAAGTGATTGAAACTGGTTCTCATACTGAATTGATAGGAAGAAAAGGTTTTTATTATCATCTATTTAATAAATAAGGAGTAAATTATGAATCCCAATCTGTTTAAAAGTGCAGAATTTTATCATCGAAGATACCACAACTTTGCGACTGTTCTCATTCTGCCTTTGGCATTCTTCATTCTATTTCTTGTCCTCTTTTCCTTTGTCGGGCAAAAAGAAGTGACTGTCAAATCCATTGGCGAAATCACACCAACGAAAGTCATTGCCATGATTCAGTCAACCAGTGACAATACGGTTCTGACCAATCATTTAGCTGAAAATAAGACCGTCACCAAAGGAGAGTTGTTGGTTCAATATACAAAAAATATGGAAGCTTCCCAACAAACAGCCATTGAAACGCAACTTGCCACTTACCAGCGCCAAAAAGCAGAATTAGAAACATTAAAGAACAGTTTACAGCAGGGAACAAATCTTTTTACAAACAAAGATGAGTTTGGCTATGCCAACACATTTAACAATTTTATCAAACAATCAGAAGATTTAACTATCGGCATTTCAAAAAATAATTCCGAAGTTAGTAAACAAGCTTCTTTAACCAACCATACGATTGCTGCTATTGATGATCAAATGAACGAATTAACAAAACAAATGAATGATTATCATGAACTGTATCATGCCATTTCTAGCAACGCTTCAAATTTGCCCCAAAATAATCCTCATCAAGCAACCTTTAACCTATATAAAAATGAATATCAAGTCAAACCTGATCCGTCAACTACAAATCAATACCTATCTCAGATTAATACGAATATATCCAACCTCAAATCTTCCCTAGCCAATCTAAACATTCAAAAAGCTGGTACTGGAACTGCAACAACCTATGATAATAGCCTTTCGACTAAAATTGAGGTGCTTCGCACACAATTTATCCAAACAGCAGACCAACAGTTAACAAGCCTTACGACCCAAATTACCGATTTGCAAAATCAATTGAACCAAGCAAATGCTCAACTTCAAAATAATCAACTGACTGCTCCCGAAACAGGGATTCTTCATATCAGCAGTGCGCTCAAAGGGAAGTCTTTACTCCCCAAAGGAACGGAAATTGCTCAGATCTATCCAGATATCACGAAAACAAAAGAAGTTCTTATCACCTATTACGTGCCTTCAGCCTATATGACCAATTTAAAAAAGGGACAAACTTCCCGACTTATCTTAGAAAAAATTGGAAATCAGACAATCACTATTATCGGTAAAATTAATAGCATTGACACTTCTGCTACTGAAACAAAACAGGGAAACCTGTTTAAAATCACTGCAAAAGCTTCCGTATCTAAAAAAGATAGCCAGATCTTGAAGTACGGTTTGCAAGGACGAGTAACGAGTGTCATTGCGAAAAAATCATTCTTTCATTACTACAAAGATAAACTGCTCAATAATGTCGAATGACTGTTTAAGGATTTTACTCATCAGAAGATTGTCTTATATGATAAGACATTTTACAAAGAGGAAAAATTATTATTGTCGGAGAAAATATTGATTATGAGCTATTATTTAAAAATCATTATCTCGTTTTTGGCGTGATTGACAGAACAAACGATCATTCTCTGAATTTCCTCAAACAACAAATCTGGTTTTATTTGGAAAAAATTTATAGGTAATTTTACTATAACAGAAAAAACGAACCTTATCAGATTCGTTTTTTCTATCTCATTGCACACCTTATTTTGCTGCTACGTACAATTCATTGACCTTGTTCCAGTTGATGACTGAAAAGAAGGCTTTGATGTAATCTGGACGAACATTGCGGTATTTCACATAGTATGCATGTTCCCAAACATCAATTCCTAAAATTGGTGTCTTTCCTTCAGAGATTGGTGTGTCTTGATTAGCAGTTGAAGTCACTTCTAATTTGCCGTCTGGATTGACCACTAGCCAAGCCCAACCTGAACCAAAGCGACTTGTCGCAGCTGTTGTAAATGCTGCTTTGAAGTCCTCAAATGAACCAAATGTTGCTTCAAGGTCTGCTGCTAATGCTGCTGACGGCTCTGTCTTTTCTGGTGTCATCAATTCCCAGAAAAGAGCATGGTTGAGATGACCACCACCGTTATTGATAACAGCTTGACGAATATCCGCTGGAATGGTTTCTACATCTGACAAAAGTTGCTCCAAATCCTCACCGATTTCAGGGTGTTTTGCCAGAGCCGCATTTACATTATTGACATAAGTATTGTGGTGTTTGTCATGATGCAAGTGCATCGTTTCTTCATCAATATATGGTTCCAAAGCATCGTAAGCATAAGGTAGATCAGGTAAAATAATTGCCATTGGTTTGTTCCCCTTTTTCATTTTATATGAAAATGATAACGTAGACCAACAAAATTTTCAACTTATTTGCTTATAAGTTGTGGGTAGCAATCTTTAATAAAGCCAAGTCAAAGAGGTAACCTTTCTCATAAACTCCAGACTTGATTTGGTAATCTGTTTCAATCAAGCAAGCAAGTGCTTTTTTCAGAAAATAAAGCTGTAAAGAACGCACATCACGCAAAGCATATTTGATTTGAAAAGGATTCACCTTTCGTCCCAAATAACTGGACAAATCCGCTACAATCTGACTTTTGTTACGTCCATTTTCAAAGAGAATTTTCACTTGTGTGAATATGCGGAACTGTCCCAGCATAATCGCAATCAACTTGATTTCGTCTTCACCTTGCAATGTCAAGTCTCGCACCAGGCTTCTTGCCGCATCTACCTTTTGCTGCAAAATCATCTGAGTCAAGTCAAAAATATTGTCCTGCAAAGTCTTTGGAATCGCTTCAGCAATGTCATCACTTGTAATGATGCCATCTTTTTTATAGTCCTTTAAAAAAGCTAGGTTTTTGCTGATTTCACTAAAATCGAAACCAGACTTAATAAGTAATTCTTCTAAAACTTGCGAACGAAGTTCTAACCCCTGTTCTTGAACTTGCTTACTAAAGTAGGTGCGTAATTCTTGTTCTTTGGGCTCACTTGCTTCAAACACTTTGCCATCCCGTTTGATCAGCTTTACAATTCGTCGTTTGCTGTCCAACTTCCCTTCTGCAAAAATGACCAATTTCGTTGTATCTGCAGGATTCTCCAAATATTGCTCAAAAGATCTTAGCTCAACATCCGTCAAATAGCGTTTTTTAGCTGTTGTCACATCCAAAAAATGATCCAAAATGACGATCTTCTCTTCAGAAAAGAAGGGCAAACTCACTAAATCAATCTCCACATCTGGATAAACAGCTTCTTTCATATCAAAATAAGCCATATTTAAATCTGCCGCATTATATCGAATTTGGCGTAAAAATTGTGATTTCATCCAGTCAAATTGTCCTATATCATCACCAGTCAAAATCGTCAAACTAGGTAGATTTGTCAGATTTACAGCTTTGCACTCTTCAATCGCTAACACAATGACCTCCTTTTATAAATTTACTTTTCTCTTTTCACATGTTGTTTATTCTATTAAATACCTTTATAAATCTCAACTAAGTGCTGAACTTTAACAAGAATTTGGTGTTTTTTCAACTCTCGAGCTCCCTTACGACGAGAGGTTGGTGGAATGATTTCATCCAAATCTGTTCCACTATTTTCCGCATATCCACGTTGAATCGCCCGATCAATGAATAATTGATAGCCATCTACTAGCTTTTCAGACTCAGCCAACTCATGGATAGCTCTTGCCTTACACTCCTTACCATAAGCATAAAAAGCATTGATAATCTCATCATGATCTTTCAGATTCGCTAAATCAGTATCATTGATAAACCCAATAACCAACTCTTCTTTGGCACGGATATCAATACTAGAACGAATCACACGACTAACTTCTGCTTTCATTGCCTCTTTGGACTCAGAATTCTTAGATTTTTCAACAATCAATGCCAGAATATAATCTAGATTAATCTCATCTGTTTTTAAGAGTTCAATTTCAAATTCAACATCTGAAAGGTCAAGCTCTAAATCTTTAGCCTTTTCATAGTTTTTAAGGTTTAAGAATTCATCTCGAATTTCCACATAGGCACTTCTTAAATCCTGAAGATAACCTTCAGAAATAGGTTTGTCGATTTCTTGGAATTCGTCATAATTTCGAAGAACATTATCAAGCTTCAACAACTCACCAAATAACTTAACAAACTCTTTTTTCTCATGCTCTGTTTCAATTTCTTGCGGATTCGGGAATCTTTCCAGAATTTCCTGACAAACCGCAGTATATCCTTTGACCTCAATACCCGTTACTTGATCCACGAAACCATCCATGTATTCGCTAAAACTTTTTTCTAAGATGATTTCAAGCTTATTGGTGTCTCCAAAAGTCTTAATAGCTTCTTGCGTAGCCTTTTCTAAATCACGGAAACAAACAATATTCCCAAAAGGTTTCACTTTATTAAAAATGCGATTAGTTCTTGAAAAGGCTTGAATCAAACCATGATAACGTAGGTTTTTATCTACAAAGAGAGTATTCATAGTTGGAGCATCAAATCCCGTCAAGAACATCCCTACTACAATCAGCAAATCTACTTCCTTGGACTTAACACGTTTAGAAAGGTCTCGATAGTAATTTTGGAACTCCTTCCCATCAGTCGAAAAGTTGGTCTTGAACATTCGATTATAGTCATCAATCACTTTTTCCAGAAATTCTTTAGAAGATTGAGGCATGGCTGTATCTTGAGGTTCTAGCTCTTCGTCTTGAATTTCGCCATAGGCTGACTGTTCTTCGTTTGGCGCAAAGCTAAAGATGGTAGCAATTTTCAAGCGTTTAGCTTCTGGTAAGGATGCTTGTTGTCGCTGGAGTTCGTCGTAGTATAGTTTTGCTGCTTCAATACTTTGTACCGCTAACATGGCATTAAATCCAAACAGTTGCTTTTGCTTATGAGTATAGTGTTGATTTCGATGCGTCTTGTCATTATAAACTCTCAACAGGTACTCAGTAATGGTTGCTATCCGTTCTGGATGGAGAAGGAGTTCTTTCTCCATCTTTTTGAGTTTCTTCTCATCGAGCTCTCGGCCAACTGCCTTTTCTGCGTGTCTATATTTATTGATTTCAGGCTTGATATAGTTATAGTCAACCTTAAACTTCAATACTTTTTTATCTCGAATAGCATCTGTGATAACGTAGTTATGAAGTTGTTCTCCAAAAACTTCTTGTGTCGTTTCACCCGTCAAGCTATTTTCTGGGAAAATCGGTGTTCCTGTAAATCCAAACAAGGCGTACTGTTTAAAGGCCTTCTTAATTCGCTTTTGCGCCTTCCCAAACTGCGAACGATGACACTCATCAAAAATCAAGACACATTTCTTAGCATAGATTTCATGATTTGGATTCGCTGTTATAAATTTGTTTAACTTTTGAATGGTTGTGACAACGATTCGATCATCATTTTCTTCGATACTTCGTTGGAGTTCTTTGGTATTGTTGCTACCATTGACTGAATTCGGCTGGAATTTTTGATACTCCTTCATGGTCTGATAGTCAAGGTCTTTTCTATCAACCACAAAAATCACTTTGTCAATGTAGTCCAACTCTGTCGCCAAGCGTGCAGCCTTAAAGCTGGTCAAAGTTTTTCCTGACCCCGTTGTATGCCAGATATAGCCACAAGCATTGATAGAGCCAAAGGTCTTCATTTCATTGGAAGAATGAATCTTTCGCAAAATACTCTCCGTAGCAGCTATCTGATAAGGGCGCATAATTAGCAAGGTATTATCAGCATCAAATACACAATACTTGGTCAACACTTCCAAGAGAACTCGCTTGCTCAAGAATGTAACAGTAAAGTCTTCTAGGTCGTGGATTGTTTTATTTTTGCGGTCTGCCCACTCACAGGTGAACTCATAGTGATTTTTATTTTGAGCTGTTGTATTGGCAAAATAGCGTGTATAAGTCCCATTAGAAATGACAAAAATCTGAATGTATTTATATAAAGAATTTTCGCTATTGAAGCTTTCCTTACTATATCTATGAATTTGTTCAAAAGCCTGTTTAAGACTAACTCCACGTCTCTTCAATTCAATCTGAACTAATGGAAGACCATTCACTAAAATAGTAACATCATAACGATTGGTATGGCTACCCACTTGGGTCACTTGGTTGATGACCTGCATGCTGTTGTTATGAATGTTTTTCTTATCAAGGATGAAAATATTTTTAATTCGCCCATCATCAAAGACAAAATCATAAATATGATTTTCTTGGATTTTTCGTGTTTTTTCAACCAGCCCTTCATTGGGACAGTCCAAATACTCAACTACAAAACGTTGCCACTCTGAATCCGTAAAGGTCACCTTATTGAGCTTTTCAATCTGAACCTTAGCATTTGCTAAGAGCTCTTCGGGTGTATGAATATTTAAGCGTTCATAGTTGAGATGATTGACCAAATCAGAAATTAACTGATTCTCCAAATCTGCCTCAGACTGAAATTCTCTATCCGTGCGATACTCTGGTTGATACTCAGCCAAGAGAATCCCTTCATTTGTTTCCGCAATTACTTCATGTACTTTTGAATAATCAACCATAGTATGTTTCCTTTAATTTTTCTAATTGATATTCTCTTTATTTATTATCGAAGAAATCTGTTTCTTTTTAGTTATCAAAAGTTAGCAAACAATCTCTCCAATATTCATATTGTTTCTGTCTCAGTTCGATTTCTTTTGGAAGGCCCTCAGAAAGAGAGTTGGTTAAAGTATTGAAATTGTCAAGGGTAGAGACGATTCTTTCTTGTTCTGTAATGGATGGTAAGTAAAAAGTAATTTTATCAATAGCATCCTTAGATAATCTCGGAATACTGGCCTTTCGAACTTGCGATTTGAGTCTATCTTGCTTACTTAACAAGACATAGTACATAAATTTATCAGAAATATTATCTGACGTCTCTAATGTGTAGACATCATCTGCTGCCCAAAAGTCCATAGCGCTATACCCAATTTCACCAGCCGTCCCTGCACAAATTACAAAGCTAGTATTTTTCACTCTGTTTGATTCAGTATAATATCCTAAGGGCGTCAAACTGTTTTGATAAACTGGAAAACTTCCTGTAGTAGCTAATTGTTGTCTCACAAGACGTTTCCCGCGTTGTAAATTGACAACTTGTCCCAACTCCACTCGAATTGGGCCAAACACCCACTGTAAAAGTTTGAGAATAGCAGAGTTGCCCCACTCCTCTACTCTACTCTACTCTCAGTGTACTCGCCTTCGGCGACGAATGTCAAGAGTTTTTCTCGAAAATATTCGTACTGTTTTTGACGCAGTTCTATCTCCTTGGGAAGTCCGATATTTAAGTCGTTACAAACCTTGTCAAAGTTATCAAGGACTTGGACAATGCGAGATTGGATAGTTTTACTAACATAAGGGATAGGGAAATTCCTTATCTTTCCTAGTGCTAAAAAAACTTGACTACCTTTACTTTTATTTTCAGCAATATATTTTTTAGCCTCTGTTGACTGTAAGTAGTGAAATAAATAGCGAGCTAAAGTTCTATCTGCAGGTTTAATTAAAGACACGTTTTTTATGGCAAAATTTGGTTCATCAGTGATATGAGCAATTTCACCAACTGTTCCAATCATCGTAAAAAGTAAATCATCAACATCAACTTTACTGCGTTTATTGATTTGTTCAAAATCTTCATAACTAATGTAATAAGCATCTTCAAAGGTTATTGACCCGTTTTTAACATTCTTTGAAGTAATTAAATATTTTCCAAAACTTTGTTTAACTGGGGAGTCATGTGTACCATCACGTACATCACATAATTCCCCCAACGTCTTCCACTCAACCTGATAAACTTCATCCTCAAATGATAAGAGTTTATCTCGATAATAAGAATATTGCTTTTTACGTGAGGTCAATTCTGAGGTCAATTCTGTGACATAATCGGTGAATTTGTCAAGTATTTGCACGATTTTTTCTTGAATTTTTTTGGGTGGAATGGGGATTTTAAATTTTGAAAGATTTTTTCCATATACATGAGGTATCCCTGCACCAGTTTTTGTTGCATATATCTTTGATTGATTGTTTAATAGAAAATGAAAAACATACCGCGAATTAACTTCGTCACTGTTTTTAATATCAACTGAAAATGCGTCGGAAACAAAAATTGGTTGTTTCCAATAGCTCACAAAACCAGCATACGCACCAGATCCTGCTACAACAATTGTTTCGCCATCTCGGTTAGATTCATTATGCATAAATGCCGGCTTTTTCCCCCCTGAAATAACTGGTATATCCCCAAAAACTGCATTCTTAGAAGTTAACGATTGTCCACGTTTAAATTCACACACTTCCCCCAACTCTTTCCACTCAACGGGACAGTTTTGGATTTCTTCTAGGATGTTCATATCATACTTCCTCATTTCTTTAGTACTTCTTCCCACTCCTCCACAAATCCGATATGATGCAGATGAATCACTGCTTGATATCGTTTAATGAGTGCTGACAATTCACATAAAAATCCTTCATTCCATTTTTTCTTATCAGGATAGAGGTTTTTAACTGCATAAAGTTGTGCCATTAGTCTATTTTTCAATTTACTATTTTCATTCATAAAAGCAGGTAGTTGACCAGGAATCTTTGTAAAGCTTGTGTAGTATAATCGATTATAATGAGCGCAGTAATTTCTTAAAACCACTGCAACTTCTAAATAGGTTCTAACTTGAGTAGACTTTATACCAACATTTTTAGCAATATCTTGCTGGATATCTATCGGAGAATCTGCAAAAAATTTCGAAGTCATTCCAAAAGTAAAAAATTCTACTAAAACCCAAATAGGAAATTCTCCATCATATTTAAGCTGATGATGCTTATAAATCGGGCTTTTCTGCCTATGCTCCAACTCCTTTTGAATATCTTCTAAAAATTCATTATGTTTATGAAATTTATTAAAAGCATCCACTTCTTTATAAGCTAAAGCTCCGTATTTGTTTCCATGATGATAAGCAACTTGAGTCCTAAAATACAACTCAATATCCTCTAAATACTTGAAAATAAGCAAGCGTAACTCTGCGTCAAAACAAGCAATTCCATAGATTTTCTCCAAAGAAACCTTACTAGAGTCATACTTCTGCGTATCTTTATCACGAAAAGGTAAAAAATAAGCAGTTAGCCGATAATAATTAACCTTTTGTAAAATATCAATCGCATACTCAGTTGATTTGATATCTTTACAACCATGTTCAATTAATTTGGCTACCTGCTCATCCCAAGTTTTAAATTCTTTAATTTTCATAATAACTTCCGTATAAAAAAATGTCCGCCTTGTCACATCAAAGAGAGGTGGGCGGTCCTATTAATTCTATTATACCGTTTTTAGCAGATAATTCAAGGATTTTTTACTTTTTTTAAAATTATTTTGAATATAGTATACTCGATAGCCAATCGCCAAAATCATATCGAGGTTATAGTAGGCAACATTTCGCTGAACACTTCTATTACCCTCATTTTGAACTGTCAACTTATAGTTGACAGTTGCCTCTTCCGATAATTCACCATCTTCAAAGATAGCCTTGACATGTTTACTAATATTTTGCTTGGAGGTCTGAAAGAGCTCAGCTAGTTCTTGTTGGGTCAGCCAGACCGTTCCATTATCCAAGTGAAGCTCAATAGCGGACTCACCGTCATCAGTTCTATAGAGAATCACATCATTTGCCATGGCTCAATTCCTCTACAATCTTACCTATCTCTGCACGCAAGTAATCAATCTTAGTAACAGTCTCAGCGATTTCTTTATTGAGCTCATCAATATCAATCTTCTCACGTGTATCTTCTTGTTCGACATAGGTTGAGACAGATAAGTTGTAATCTTGCTCTGAACCAATCACATCATTATCAACAAGAGCTGCTTTATAGTCCACACTTTGATAATTAGTAAATAATTCAACGATATGCTCGATATTGCTATCTGTCAAAACATTGTTATTGGTCTCTTTTTTGAATTCCTTACTTGCATCAATAAAGAGTGTCTTGCTTTCCAGTTTATTCTTCGCCAGAACTAAAATAGTGGTTGCGATAGAGGTTCCAAAGAAGAGATTATCTGGAAGAGCAATGACTGCTTCAACAAAGTTGTTATCTACCAGATACTGACGAATGGTCTTTTCAGCACCTCCACGATAGAAAATGCCTGGGAAACAAACAATAGCTGCTCGACCTTTATTAGACAAGTGGTTAAGACTATGCATGATAAAGGCAAAGTCAGCTTTTGACTTAGGAGCTAGTTTCCCTGCTGGCGCAAAACGGTCATCATTGATAAGGGTCGGATCTCCATCCCCCACCCATTTGACAGAATAGGGTGGGTTCGACACGATAGCATCAAAAGGCTTTTCTTCCAGATGCTGAGGGTTTAAAAGCGTGTCTCCTCTCTTTATATTGAAACTATTATAGTTAATATTATGCAAGAACATATTCATGCGAGCTAAGTTGTAGTTGGTCATATTGATTTCTTGACCAAAGAAACCGTCCTCTAGGATATGATCTTCATATTGTTTTTTCATTTGAAGGAGGAGCGACCCCGAACCACATGTTGGGTCATAAACCTTATTAATCTTGTCCTTACCAACCATGACTAGCTGTGCCAGTAATTTAGAAACTGTCTGAGGAGTGAAAAATTCACCACCACTTTTACCAGCATTACTGGCATAGTTTGAAATCAAGAATTCATAGGCATCCCCAAAGGCATCAATGTCATTGTCCTCAAAGTTGCCAAAGTTAATACTATTGATACCGTTAAGAATATCAGAAAGGCGTTTATTTTTTTCTGGGACAGTTCCACCAAGGATGTTGCTTCGTGTATCCAAGTTATCAAACAAGCCCTTGATATCATCTTCCGATTTGAATCCAATCGCTGACTTCTCAATAGATTGGAAAATATTGGCCAATTCTTCGTTTAAATTTTCATTTTGTGAAGCATCCTTGACTACATTTTCAAATAGTTGACTAGGAAGGATAAAGAATCCCTTAGCCTCAACTGTCCCAGATTTAAAATCTTGCTCAGCCTCTTGGTCACTCAATTCAGCATAACAGAATTCTAAGTCGCCAGCTTCATGCTCAGCATGGTCAAAATAGTCTGCCATGTGTTCGGAAATAAAACGGTAGAAAAGGATTCCCAGTATATACTGTTTGAAATCCCATCCATCCACAGCTCCACGTACATCGTCAGCAATCGCCCAGATTTTACGGTGTAATTCTGCTCTCTGACTAGCTTCTGTATTATGTATTGACATATTCATTCCTTCATTTTCTTACTACTCTCTATTGTACAAAAAACAAATGCTTGTTTCAATTGACAACAAGCATTTTCTTTTTAAATCAACTCTGTCCCTGTCCCACTCTGCCTGATTTTGCCAGCTTTCATCAGACCGCCTAAAGCTTTTTTAAACTGTCCTTTGGAAATGCCAAAGGTAGTCTTTATATCCTCTGGAGACGACTTATCATTCAAAGTCATAAAGCCTCCTTGACTTTCTAGGTATGTCAGAATCATCTGGGCGTCATTTTCCAGCATCTCAAAAGAGCGAGGTTTGAGCGAAAGGTTTAAAGTCCGATCCACCTCTCTAAAACCAATGACACGCGCATCCAAGACCTGACCTAAACGCGGCTCTGTGTAACGCTCGCTGGGGTGGATAAAGCCCAGCATATTATTTTCAGGCAGATAGACAAAGGTTCCAGATAACTTCAAACGATAAACAATAGCCGGCCAATTTTGATTTTGCATATTATTATAAGCTGGACGAGCTAATTTCTGGAAATCTTCTTGGTAGGCTAAAAGCCCCCAAATGCGATCTTTTTTGTCTACATCCAGACGAATATAGAGGCAGTCGCCTTTTTTAGGCCAAAGTTCTTTTATTTCTGGCAAAATGTCAAGAGACACTACAATTTGCTTATCTGGAAGTCCTGTGTCAACAAAAACACCTAAGTCCTTGCGAACATCAGTCACTGTTCCCCAGCCAAAAGTCGTCTGGGTCGCTGTTACATCAAGAGTCGTCAAGCGAAGTTTCTGCTTCATGTCGCTGTAGGCAAAGCCCTTGACCGATTCGCCCAACTGATGCTTACCCTCTTCTTTAGCTAAAGCATACGTTTGCCCGTCTTTTTGGACAAAGTAAAAACGATCATTTTCATCGGTTACAAGACCTGTTATAAATGTTGCAAGATTTGTATTCATTTTTTATCTTTCTATCGTTTGAAGTAGATATGAAACATGTCTTCCCACTTCAAAAGAAGAAGCTGGAACAAAAGTGTTCAGCTTCCTTTGTTTATATAGTTATCATTTCTAAGACGCAGTAGTTTGGAGAAACTATGTTGACTTTAGTCAACTAGAGTTTCCCATACACAATTAATGGCACTTTAGTGCCTAATCAATCACTACTGAGTGAGCTCTAACTCATTGATCAATCAACTTTTACAGCCCTACTCGACTTTACGGAGATGGGACGACAAAATCAAGTTTCTAGGAAACGACTGATTTCTGTCCCATTCTCTTTGCTTTCTATTTTTTACTACATATAGAGAAAAGCTTACACTTCAATCAATTCTTTTTCCTTGCTGGCAGTCATTTCATCAATATGCTTAACTGCTTCATCTGTCACCTTTTGAATATCTTTTTCAAGTGTTTTCAATTCATCTTCAGTAATTTCTTTTGCTTTTTCTTGCTTTTTAGCTTCATCCATGGCGTCACGGCGGATATTACGAATAGCAATTTTAGCATTTTCGCCGACTTTCTTCACTTCCTTAGCAAGATTACGGCGAGTTTCTTCTGTCAAAGCAGGAATAACCAAACGAATAACTGTACCGTCACTCGCAGGAGTAATACCAAGGTCAGAAGCATTGAGTGCATGCTCAATATCCTTGATAGAAGATTTGTCAAACGGCGTCACCAAAAGGACACGCGCTTCAGGAATCGTGATAGACGCGATTTGATTGAGTGGAGTTTCCACTCCATAATACTCAACTGAAATCCGATCCAAAAGGCTGGCGTTCGCACGACCAGCACGAATGCTGCCAAATTCACGCGCCAAACTTTGGTGTGATTGTGTCATTCTTTCTTTCGCCTTTTCTACAATTGCATTTGCCATAAATTATTCCTCTTCTTTTTCTACATTATTTGAAACGGTTGTTCCGATTTGCTCACCAAAGACAACGCGTTTGATATTACCAGGTTCGTTCATATTAAAGACAACAAGGTCAATGTCATTATCCATTGAAAGAGTTGAAGCTGTTGAATCCATGATACGAAGGCCTTTGTTAATCACGTCACGGTGGGTTAATTCATCAAATTTCACCGCAGTCTTATCTTTCTTAGGATCAGCGTTATAAACGCCGTCTACACCATTTTTTGCCATAAGAATCGCATCAGCTTCAATCTCAGCCGCGCGAAGGGCAGCTGTTGTATCTGTTGAGAAGTAGGGAGAACCAACTCCAGCACCGAAAATAACGATACGTCCTTTTTCCAAGTGTCGCAGAGCGCGTCCACGAATATAAGGTTCTGCTACTTGCTGCATAGCAATCGCTGTCTGTACGCGCGTATCCACCCCCACTTGTTGAAGTGAATCTGCCATGACCAAGGCATTCATGACTGTTCCTAACATTCCTGTGTAGTCAGCCTGCACACGATCCATTCCTGCTTCTGCCGCAGGCTCTCCACGCCAGAGATTTCCACCGCCGATAACAAGGGCGATTTCAATACCTAAATCATGTACTTCCTTGATTTCCTCTGCCATTTTTTGAACGGTTGAAATGTTAATTCCGATCCCTTTCTCACCAGCAAGAGCTTCACCTGATAATTTGATTAAAATACGTTTATATTTCGGGGCTACCATTTTTATTCTCCTTATTTTATCTGTACTATTTTACCATATTTTGAGATTTTTATATAGTCAAATTCTGTAAAAAATAAAAATTTCGAGGAAAAAGTAACACTCACAGGATTTAAAAAACTCCATCCGAAGATAGAGTCCCACGATTTGTTTCATGTGTAAAAATCAGAACCTAAGCTAAAAAATCTAATAAAACCTGAGTGAAATCACTCGTTGAAAGCGCAGGAACACCTTCTATCTGACTAGCAAAATCATCTGTCATCTTTTGAAGTGCTAACGCTTTTTCAATCGCTTTTATAATAACTTGCGCAGCTTCGGACCACCCAATGTAATCAAACATCATGCAGGCAGACAACAAGAGTGAACAAGGATTTGCTTTATTTTGATTTGCGATATCAGGAGCTGTTCCATGCGTTGCTTCAAAAATAGCATGACCTGTTTCATAATTGATATTAGCTCCAGGAGCAATACCAATGCCGCCAACTTGAGCAGCCAGAGCATCACTAACATAATCTCCATTCAAATTTGTCAAAGCTACTACTTGAAATTTTTCAGGATTTAATAGAATTTGTTGTAAAAAATTATCTGCAATCACATCTGTCACAATCAATTTCCCAGCTGCTAATTCCTTTGCAAACTCCTTCTCTGCAAGCTCATAGCCCCATTTTCTGAAACCACCTTCTGTAAATTTTTGGATATTCCCTTTATGAACCAGAGTTACGTTTTTTACATTGGCAGATAGAGCATAATGAATCGCTGCACGAATCAACCGTTCACTTCCTTCACGTGAAATTGGTTTAATGCCAATAGCACTCGTCTTCGGAAAACGAATTTTATCAATTCCCATTTCCTTTTGTAAAAATTGTATCACTTGTTGAGCCTCATCAGACTCACCTTCCCATTCAATTCCTGCATAAATATCTTCGGTATTTTCACGAAAAATTGTCATATTCGTCTTTTCAGGATGTCGTAGTGGGCTAGGAACGCCCGTAAAATACCGTACGGGACGTACACAAGCGTAGAGATCTAGTTCTTGACGCAAGGCAACATTTAAAGACCGAATGCCACCACCAACAGGAGTTGTAAGAGGACCTTTAATCGCAACTAAATGATGCTGGATTGTCGTTAAAGTCTCTTCTGGCAACCATTTTCCTGTCAAACGAAAGGCTTTTTCTCCCGCCAATATCTCTTTCCAAAAAATCTTTCTACTGCTTCCATAAGCTATCTCCACCGCTTTATCCAAGACAAGCTGTGCATTTTCCCAAATGTCATGCCCAATTCCATCACCTTCGATGTAAGGGACAACGGGATTATCAGGAACTAGCAACTGCTTATTCACAAGACGAATTCTTTCTGCCATTTTATCTCCTCCCAATAGGAATATAATGTAAATTTTGAGCGCCAACATAATGAGAGCGAGGTCTAATCAGCTTATTATTTTTGCGTTGCTCTTGAATGTGAGCAATCCAGCCAGACATCCGACTCATTGCAAAAATCAATGTATAGATACTACTGTCAATACCTAAAACATGATAAACCGTTGCTGAGTAAAAATCTACATTCGGTATTAAATGCTTGGTGTGCTTCATATAACGTTCGATTTCTTCTGAAATCTGGTACCAAATTTCTTTTTCTGTCCCCTTTGTCAATTCCTCTGCCATTTCTCGCAAATATTTTTCACGAGGATCCTGTGTTTTATAAACACGATGACCAAAGCCCATGATTTTTTCATGTGAGGCTAATTTTCGATCCAAATATGCATTCGTATCTCCCTCTGCTTTAATTTCCTTTAACATGTCAAAGACGCATTCATTGGCTCCTCCATGAAGTGACCCTTTTAAAGCGCCGATTGCCGCCGTCACACAAGAATAAATATCTGTTAAAGTGGAAGCACAGACCCGCGCTGCAAAAGTTGAAGCATTTAGCTCGTGATCTGCATGAAGAACCAGAGCACGATTGAAAGCTTGAATTTCTAATTCTGTTGGTTCCTGCCCATTTAGCATATATAAAAAGTTCGCTGCAAATCCTAAATCTTTTCTCGGTTCAATCGGAGTTTGTCCCGACCTCAACCTTGTAAATGTTGCAATAATCGTTGGAATCTTAGCCATCAATTGAATACTTTGTTCATAAGTTGCTTCTAGAGATGTCTCTTCAGCATGGATATTATAGACTCCTAAAAGACTAACTGTAGAACGCAATACACTCATTGGATGCAGATGCTTGCGCGATTGGATGAGAATACATTGTTCCACCGCATCACTAATGGCATAATTGGCACGTAAATCGTTCACAAAATGTTTCAATTCAATCTGAGTTGGCAAATGCAAATTCCAAAGTAGGTAAATGACTTCTTCAAAACTTGCATTATTCTCCATCAATTCGGAAATATTATAGCCTGCATAAGAAAGAGTATCATCTATAATCTGACTGATACGAGTCTCACAGGCAATCGTATCTTTTAAACCATTGCTTTGTGTCATTGTTTCACCTCTTGTAATTTCTTTCTAACCACCATTGGTAAAATCCCTCCATTTTCATAATAACGAATATCCGCGTCTGCATCAAAACGAAGACGTGCTTTAAATCGTGTGATTCGATCGCCTTCTTTTGCAATAACCGTTATGATTTGCCCCACCTGTGGCTCTTTCGGCAATTGAATATCAAACGTTTCTTTTCCAGTTAATCCAAGATTTTGAGCATTTTCGCCGTCCAAATATTGAAGAGGAAGAATGCCCATCATGACTAAATTGGAACGATGAATTCTTTCAAAACTTTCAGCTAAAACCACTTTAACACCCAAAAGATTTGCTCCTTTAGCTGCCCAATCACGACTAGAACCCATACCATAATCGCGACCTGCCAAAATAATCGTATCCACTTTTTCTTTCTTATAGCACATAGCAGCTTCATAAATCGGCATCAGTTCACCCTTATACTTTGTATAACCACCAAGTTTTCCAGCTGCTAGTTCATTTTTTATCCGAATATTGGCAAAGGTGCCTCTCATCATCACTTCATGATTCCCGCGACGACTACCATAAGAATTAAAGTCTTGATAGCTTACACCATGTTCCTCTAGATATGATGCTGCTGGACTATTTCTAGCAATATTTCCTGCTGGAGAAATATGGTCTGTCGTAATCGTATCTCCAAATTTTGCTAAAACAGCTAGATTTTTCAACGGTTGAATGTTTGTATCATCTTCCAAGCCATCAAAGTAAGGAGGATTTTGTATATAAGTAGAAGCTTGATTCCAATGATAGATTTTCGATTTTGTTGTTGAAATTTGATTCCATTTTTCACTATCAGTAAAAACATGCTCATACTCTTTTTTAAACAAACTACTGGTAACGTATTTTTGTACATAGTCTGCTACCAAATCATGATTTGGCATAAGATCCATGAAGTAAACAGGTAGTCCATTCCTATCATATCCAAGCGGTTCACTTGTTAAATCAATATTTGTATTCCCAGCTAAAGCATAAGCGACCACCAGTGGCGGACTAGCTAAAAAATTTGCTTTAACCAAAGGATTGATTCGTCCTTCAAAATTCCGATTACCTGATAGGACAGCGCTAGCAAGTAAATCCGTATCCGTAATTGCTTTTGCCACTTCTGGTAACAAATTTCCAGAATTGCCAATGCAAGTGGTGCAGCCATATCCAACAACATTAAAACCTAATTTGTCCAGATAGACTTGGAGACCACTCTCCTTCAAATAAGCCGTAACAACCTTACTGCCTGGTGCAAGTGACGTTTTGACTGTTTTTGAAACACGCAATCCTTTTTCCACAGCACGTTTAGCTACTAAGCCTGCCGCCATTAGGACATACGGGTTGGAAGTATTGGTACAACTAGTAATTGCTGCAATAGCGACATGACCCGTTTTAATCTCTTCTTCATAATCGTCAAACAATACCGTCGCTGTTTTCCTCAATTCCTCTCTTGGCAAACCAAAACCTCGAACACCCGCTTCTCGGATAAGACTCGCTTGAAATTCTTGCTTAGCATTTGTCAATTCAATTAAATCCTGTGGCCGTTTGGGACCAGAAATACTTGGAACAATGGTGGATAAATCAATCTCAACAACTTTTGAATAAATTGGCTCCACTTTTTCATCATAAAATAGATGATTCTTTTGAGCATAGAGCTTCGTTAACACAATATGTTCTTCTTTCCGATTTGTTAGTCGCATATAACGAAGTGTCTCTTCATCAATAGGAAAGTAACCGCAGGTTGCTCCATATTCTGGCGCCATATTTGCAACTGTTGCGCGGTCTGCCAAACTAAGTGTTGCTAGTCCTTCCCCAAAATATTCCACAAATTTTCCAACTACATTTTCTTGTCGTAATCGTTGCGTTACTTTTAAAGCTAAGTCTGTTGCCGTTGCAATCTTGGGCAATTCCCCAACTAAGCGTACACCAATCACTTCTGGAATCGGAAAATAGGAGGCTTCTCCCAACATAGCAGCTTCTGCTTCAATTCCTCCAACTCCCCAGCCAAGAACCCCTATTCCATTGATCATTGTTGTATGACTGTCTGTTCCAAACATTGAATCTGGATAAAGCATGCCGTCTTTTTCAATAACAACATCACTAAGGAATTCAATATTAACTTGGTGAATAATCCCAGTTGCAGGTGGAACTGCACGATAATTATCAAAAGATTGCTCAGCCCATTTCAAAAATTCATACCGCTCATTATTACGTGAAAATTCTTTTGTTATGTTTTCTTCCAAAGCAGTCTCACAGCCATAACAATCAACTTGCACACTATGGTCAATGACTAAATCCACAGGAATTTCAGGATTGATAAGTTCTGGATCTCCCCCATTTGTTACAACTGCATCGCGCATACTTGCCAAGTCAACAACAACTGGTACTCCCGTAAAATCCTGTAAAATAACACGACTTGGTTTAAAGGGCACTTCACCTCTCGGTTTAACAGCTTGATAGTGCATTAGATTCTCTATGTGATGTTTTATCACAACATCGCCATCTTCTTTTCGCAAAAGACTTTCTAATAATATGCGAATAGAATAAGGAAGATTGTCTAAGTCTCCACCCATATCTAATGCAGCTTTTTCGAGATCAATATAGCTATATTCTCGCTTATCTTGATATAATATAGATTTATATGTTAGCATGAGAAACCTCCCACTAGGAATAATTATTTTATATTATACAATTTTACAAAAATTCATGCAATAGTTTTTATAAAAATATGTAAGAAAATATAACATTACCGGTTTTCGTTTACTATTTAACATATGTATTCGCCAAAAAATCCAAAGCATAAAAAAGCGATGAATTTCATCAATCCAACGCTTTTGATTTTGCAAAAGAAAAACTCCATCCGAAGATAGAGTTTTAGATTCTAAATTAAAGTGAGTTAACATCAACCTTAATACCCACACCTTGAGTAGTGGTGATAGTAAGGTTTGTTATGTAAGTTCCTTTTACTGTAGCTGGTTTAGCTTTTGCAATCACATCGTGGAATGCTTTGAAGTTTTCAACCAACTTATCAGCGTCAAATGAAACTTTACCAATGATAGCTTGTACGTTACCTGCACGATCTGCACGGTAAGTAATTTTACCACCTTTAGACTCTTCAACTGCTTTTGCAACATCCATTGTTACAGTACCAGTTTTAGGGTTTGGCATCAAGTTACGTGGTCCAAGGATACGTCCAAGACGTCCGACAAGTGCCATCATATCAGGTGTAGCAATTACGACATCAAAGTCAAGCCAGCCACCGTTGATTTTTGCAACGAGGTCATCTTCACCAACGAAGTCTGCACCAGCAGCTTTTGCTTCTTCTACTTTTGCACCACGTGCAAAAACAAGCACACGTTGGGTTTTACCAGTTCCGTTTGGAAGAACCATTGCACCACGGATTTGTTGATCCGCTTTTTTCACATCAATGTTCAAGTTATAAGCAACTTCTACAGTTGCGTCAAATTTTGCAAAGTTTGTTTCTTTTGCAAGTGCTACAGCTTCTTCTACACTGTATGCTTTTGTGCTGTCGATTTTTTCAAGAGCAGCACGAAGTTGTTTGCTTTTTTTAGCCATTTTCTATTCTCCTTGTAAGTGGTTCAATCGATTTTCATCTCCCACGTCCTTCTCGTCTGATGAAGTCTTGCGGGTTTGGGTGTTATTGATTAGTCAACAACAGTGAATCCCATAGAACGAGCAGTACCTTCGATCATACGCATTGCAGACTCAAGGTTTGCAGCGTTCAAATCTGGCATCTTAGTTTCAGCAATTTCTTGTACTTGTGCACGAGTAACTGTTGCAACTTTTGTTTTGTTTGGTGTACCTGATCCTTTTTCAACACCTGCAGCTTTTTTCAAAAGAACAGCAGCTGGTGGTGTCTTTGTTACGAAAGTAAATGATTTATCTTCGTATACAGAGATGACAACTGGAATAATCATGCCAGCTTGATCAGCTGTGCGAGCATTGAACTCTTTCGTAAATCCCATGATGTTGATACCAGCTTGACCAAGCGCAGGACCAACTGGTGGAGCTGGAGTAGCTTTACCAGCAGGGATTTGCAATTTTACAAGTTTTTCGACTTTTTTAGCCATTTTTAAATCCTCCTTTGTGGTTTTGGCGGTAACGTAATATTTTTACCTCCCACAAGTATGCTTATGCATACTTTTCTATTATACACTAAAACGACTAAATTGCAAGAAAAAATACTAAAAAAATTCTCTATTTTTCTCTATTTTTGTGGTAAAATATGTGTATGACATTATTAAAAATCGCATCTATTTTATTTATCTTTTTAACTATTATTTTAACCATTATTATTACTAAATTATTTCGCTTGAAACGATTTGGCTTGAATTTTGCGGATCTGGCTTTTCCACTTTTTGTGTTGGAATTCTATATCATCTCTGATAGAGCTTTCTACCACAGTCTCTTGCCAGAATTGGCGTTAGCTCTCTCTGTTTTAGCAATTGCCATTACTGTCTACTTTCTTCGAGTTAAACGCAGTTTTTACTATCCTAAGTTCTTTAAATTTTTCTGGCGAGCTGGTTTTATTTTGACCTTCTTTCTCTACCTCGCCATGGTGATTGGCTTATTTTTAGCAAAATAATAAAAAATATCGGACAGACTCATCTGCTTCCGATATTTTTATATTTAATATTTTGTTGAGAACTTATCAAATAGAGCAAATAACTTATTTGTTATGAATTGAAACAGTCTCATGAGTGATTCTAACATTAAGGAGAGAATAACTGTGAGGATAATGGTAATCGGTGAGATTTTAGATAACAAAAAGATAGAGTGAAATAACAAGCCTGAAATCACCAAACCGATGATGTTAAAGAGTACGACAATGGTTTTCATTCGATTGAGCGGCTGAATAAGCTTGATGATGATAATGAAACCAACCACTGCTAATAAGATAACAGATGATGTCGCAACTTCTTGCGTGGATAATCGAAAAATCCGGCCACAAACCATGACAATCAAAACGGCTAGTAAATCAACAAAGGCTGCTGGTATGGCATTCTGTAAAACCGTTCTGATAAAACGCCCTCGAATGCGCTGCTTGTTAGGCTCCAAAGCTAACATAAATCCGGGTATGCCAATAGTGAATGCACTAATCAAGGAAACTTGTGATGCCTGCAAAGGATAGGTAAAAGCAAACAAACTAGATAAGATAGCAAGGGAAATAGAAAAAATATTTTTCACAAGAAATAAACTAGCGGAACGCTGAATGTTATTGACAACCCTACGTCCTTCTGTCACAATATGCGGCATATGCGAAAAGTCAGAATCCAGCAAAACAACTTGTGCAATCTGCTTGGTAGCATCGTTACCCGATTCCATAGCAATGCTGCAATCTGCAGTCTTCATTGCTAAAATATCATTTACACCGTCACCTGTCATTGCAACTTTATGTTGATTAGCTTGAAGTGCTTGAACTAATTTTTGTTTCTGTTGAGGGGTCACTCGACCAAAGACCGTATATTTTTCAACTGCTTGAGTGATTTTTTCATCAGTATCCAAGTTTTGCGCATCTACATAATTTTCAGCATGAGGAATCTCTGCTTTGGTAGCCACTGCAGCAACTGTGACAGGATTATCTCCTGAAATAACTTTGACTTCCACACCTTGAACATCAAAATATGAAAAGGTATCGGCTGCATTTTCTCGAATTGGATTTTCTAATAAGATGAAGAGTAGGGGTTCTACTGTTTGAGTCAAATCACCTGTAAATGGCTGATCTTTTGATTCAGCAAAAACAAGAACCCTTGAGCCACTTTCTGCATATTGTTGAAAATAGCTGCGATATTCTTCCAACTTTTCTTTTAATACAAACTCTGGAGCACCTAAAATAAAATTGCCTTCTTTGAAAGAAATAGCACCAAACTTGGTCTTTGAACTAAACGGAAAGGTTTTCACTACGGTCCAAGCCTTTTCTACTACTTCTGAAACAAAAAAGTCTCGAATCGCTGCAATCGTTTCATTTTCATCTGGACTTGCTGCCAAATATTGTTTAAGAGCTTCCTGCGAAGCATTCTTGTCTTGCTGAACAGAGAGTACTTGTGCAACTTTCATCGTATTTTCCGTAATGGTTCCTGTCTTATCTACACACAAAACATCTACACGAGAAAGAGACTCAATCCCTTTCATACTGTTTAATAAAACCTGCTGTCTTGCTAGACTAGCTGCTCCCAAAGCCAGCGCCAGAGTCATCAAAAGATAAAGCCCCTCTGGAATCATACCGATAATAGCTCCTACCGTGGAGACAATACTAACTTGAAAACTTTCGTGATTGGTCACATAACTTTGGAAAAATAGAAGAAGCCCTAAAGGAATAATCAAAAATCCAATCACTTTAACCAGATTATTGACCGAACGTACCATTTCCGATTCTTCTTTTCCAGAGACTTCTTTTGCTTTCAATGTCAGTTGATTGATGTAGGATTCATCGCCTACTTTTTCCAAGCGAGCATAGGCTTTGCCAGATACGACAAAACTGCCTGACATGACAGTATCATCTATTTGCTTTGCGATTTCATCTGCTTCTCCTGTCAACTGTGATTCATTGACTTTCAATTCACCTGATACAATCTTAGCGTCTGCATAGATTTGGTCTCCTGTCGAGAAAAGAACGATATCATCTTGTACTAAATCTTTTGTCTCTAGTTGGATTTCTTTACCGTCTCGCACGACAATCGCTGTATAGTGATGAAGCAACTGCATGTTGCTCAATATTTTGCGCGCTCTAAGCTCTTGAACAATTCCAATCAAAGAATTGATAATAACAATCGGCAAAAAGAGTAGATTGTTCCACGATTGTACAATTATCAATAATAGAGCAAGAACAAAAAAGATGAAATTAAAGTAAGTAAAAACATTGGACTGAATGATTTGCCAAGTTGTCTTCTCCGTACTAACCGTTACTTTATTGACGAAGCCTTTTTGAATTCGTTCTTCAACCTCTTGTTGGCTAAGCCCTGTGTATATCTGTTCTGACATATAGCCTCCATTCACAAATCATATTAGTATTCTATCAAAAAAGTTATCCTTAGGTCATAGAAAAGTCATAAAACTGGAAAACATGAGATTTTTCATACCTTTTCTACAAAACTTTAAAATAGAACAGCTACAAAAAAATCCCAACAGAAATTTGTTGGGAAAGGATGTTACATTTTTTAAACCACACCTATTTAGTTTTAGTTATTCAATAAAACTTTTCTTGGCTTGGTGCCTTCTGCTGGACCGATGACACCCGCAGCTTCTAGCTCTTCCATGAGCCGAGTCGCACGATTAAATCCGACAGACAATCGACGTTGGAGCATTGAAGCACTCGCTTTTTGAGTTTCTATGACCAAAGCCTTGGCTTCTTCAAAGAGTGGATCACCTTGTTCACTCTCACTACCTGAATCCATGTCATTCTCAGATACTTCGCCTGGGTCAAAATTATCATCATAGTCTGCTTCGGCTTGATTCTTAACAAAAGTGACAATGCGCTCCACATCTTCATCAGAGATGAACGATCCTTGCAGACGAACAGGATGATTTTCATCAATCGGCTTAAAGAGCATATCCCCACGTCCCAAGAGTTTCTCTGCACCATTTTCATCTAGAATCGTTCGGCTATCAGTTCCGCTAGAGACAGCAAAAGCAATCCGCGAAGGAACATTTGCCTTGATGAGCCCAGAGATAACATCAACAGACGGTCGCTGAGTGGCCAAAATCATGTGAATACCAGCCGCTCGAGCTTTTTGTCCCAAGCGAATAATGGCGTCTTCCACTTCTTTGCTGGCTACCATCATAAGGTCTGCCAACTCATCCACAATGACCACAATCAAAGGAAGAGGAACTTGTTTATATTCTGGTTGACTAGCATTGTACTCGGCTACTTTGGCATTGTAACCTGCAATATTGCGAGCACCAACCTTAGAAAAGAGCTCATAGCGATTTTCCATTTCATCGACCACTTTTTGCAAAGCCCGACTCGCTTTACGAGGATTGGTCACAACAGGAATCAGTAAGTGGGGAATATCATTATAGACAGACAATTCGACCATTTTAGGATCGACCATCATGAACTTGACTTCATCTGGTCGTGCTTTCATGAGAATACTAGCAATAATACCGTTGACTGCAACAGATTTCCCTGAACCAGTCGAACCTGCTACTAGCAAATGAGGCATTTTTGCCAAATCAAATGTCCGAACGGAGCCATTGACTGCTTTCCCCAAAGGGATTTCGAGTAATTTCTTGTCGTCTGTCTTAGACTGCTCCCAGAGCTCACGGAAAGTAACCGTCGCAATCTCGGAATTCGGAACTTCAATTCCGACTAGAGATTTTCCCGGAATAGGTGCTTCAATCCGCACATCTTTAGCTGCCAAAGCCAGAGCTAAATCGTCAGCCAGATTGGAAATGCGATTGACCCGCACTCCGACAGCTGGCTTGACCTCGTACTTAGTCACAGACGGTCCGATTTCAGCACGTTCAACGCTAGCACGAATGCCAAAGCTAGCAAATGTTTCTTCTAAAATCTTGATATTTTCGCGAACAATTTTCTTTTCTTTGGATTGATTTTTAGGCTTGTCTGGCGCAAACAAATTGATTGTTGGAAGTTTGTAATCTAAACTTTCTTTGGGGGTGAAATTAACCTCAACATCTTCATCTGTGTTATCTTGCTGCTCTTCTTTGTGTTGTTTCTCAGACAAACTCTCATCATAATCATAAATTTCTGGTTCTGCTTCTTCAAACTGAATCGGCGTATGAGCTAAGACCTCATCATCTAAAATTTCTCCCGTTTCGGGATCAATTTGTGGCTCGTCTTGCTCTACTTGAATAGCACTCATCGCTGCTTGCGCAGCTTTTTCTTCTTTTTCGATAAAACGTTGCTGACGCCTTGCTTCTCGCTTTTCACTCCAAGCATGATAGATTTCACTTAATTTTTCAAAAATATCATAAATCGAATACGGACTGATGAGTAGCACCCCTAGCAATATTAAGAGGAGCCCGATAAAGTAGGTGCCAATATTTGAAAATAAAAAGGCTATAGGAGTATAGAGTGTCGCTCCTAATAAACCGCCACCAGCAAAAGCACTGACTTTAACAGCTGTCAAATCCGTTAAAATCCGTGACAAGGTTGTACTTAGAACCTGTCCTTTTAAATTTAAAACATTTACAAAATAAGCTTGAAACATAAGCAGCAAGCCAATAAAAATACTGAAAAAGCCTGATTTATACCCTTCATGCTTATTGACCCACTTAAAAAAGAAAAGATAAATGAGACTGGCTATAATAACTACATAAGCTAAACTTCCTACCAATAAGCGAATGAGATTGTAAAGAGTGATCCCAACGGCACCCCATTTTAATGCTGCAAAAAGAAGCAAAAAAGCTACTCCGAAAGTTATCAACATCCTCCGAATGGCCTTTTGCCGTTCTAACTCTGCTTTTGTAGGTCGTCTCGTTGTCCGACCTTTTTTACTATTTTTCTTACTTGCCATAACTTTTATTATACCATAAGTCGGACACTAATCCAATGAAAGAAAAAAGCAGAAAATCAATGTTCCTGCTTTTAAATAATAATCTTTACTTCCAAATCACATCACCATCATCATTATCTACTGGTAAAACAAACCACAAAATCAAATAAGGGATTAGACCGATTCCATATACAAAAAATGCTACTCCCCAGATCAGTCGCACAATGGTAGGATCTATGTCAAAATAATTTGCTACGCCTGCACAGACACCTGCAATTTTCTTATTCCGCACATCTCTTGTCAATCGTTTAGCCATTCTCTATCCCTCCTTTATAAATCTATTATAACATAAATTTTTTACCACTAAATAAATATCATAAAGAAGTTCCATAATCTGGTTGACAGATAATCGGCAGCAAGATTAAAAAAGTTGCTGTTGCAGTTGACCTAGAATAAAGCGAGAAATTGGTCCGACAATCAGAAAATTCAAGGGAAAAACCACAATAAAATTAGTCAACCAAGCTCCAAAGTAATTGGATACTGAAAGCGGCACGCCGTTAAAAAGCATACCATAAAGAGACATCAATGAAACCATAATCAGAACCATACCACCTGAAACAACGAGGAGCTTCTGCCAAGGTTTATGGCGTTCTGTTAAAAATTTAAAAGCAACTCCCTTCACAACTGGTCCTGCCACAAGAAGGTCTAAGAGAAAAGTGGTAATCAATCCAGGAACATATCCCATTGCTAGATGAGCCCATGAAAATATCCTACAACGGACAGGTTCCAAATGCTCATTCCAAATACCATCATGCTACACATAAAGGCTGTAAAAAATAATGATTCCTTAAAATTCTTCGGCATAAAAACTCCATTTCTTTGTTGATAAACGCTATTTTAGCACAAAAAATTTTTTCTCGTAAGCAAATTTACAAAACTTTTCATAAGAAAATGTTTTCATACTTTAAACGATTGAACTATCTTTACATCAAAAAAGTAGCCCGATAGTGCCTTTCAGTTAGCATGGACAAACTCTCAAAAGGTTTGAAAAAGGCTTTTATTTATAGTAAAATGTGAATAGTTCAACATTCAGAAAGGAAATCTATGAAAAAATTACTTATCTTAGGACTGGTTGCTGGTTTATTTTTGACAGGCTGTACAAACTTACAAAGAGCTATTAGAGGAAATGACTATGTAGACTCCAGCCTTGCTTCCGAATCCAGCTCAAGAGCAGCGGAAAAACAAAAAGAGAAGCAAAAAGCTGCTTTGAGCGATAAAAATACTAACTTTCCACAGCTGTCTGACAAGGTCGCTGACGATGAAGCGGAAGTGAAAATAACCACAACTGAAGGTGCTATTTCTATGAAGCTTTTTCCAAAACATGCTCCACTTGCAGTTGAAAATTTCTTAACGCATGCTAAGGAAGGTTATTATAACGGCGTGACTTTCCACCGTGTCATTAAGAACTTTATGATTCAAACAGGAGACCCTAAGGGAGACGGTACTGGTGGTGAATCCATTTGGAAAGGCAAAAATTCTAAGATCGACTCTGGAAGTGGCTTTAAAACAGAGATTTCGTCTTATCTCTACAATATCCGTGGCGCATTAGCCATGGCTCGATCTTCCAATCCAAATTCCAACGGTAGTCAATTTTTCATCAACCAAAATACCAAGGACAGTTCTAATCAGCTCTCTAGTACAACTTATCCTGAAAAAATCATTGAAGCCTATAAAAAAGGTGGAAATCCAAGTTTAGATGGAAATTACACTGTCTTTGGGCAAGTCATTTCTGGCATGGATGTTGTGGATAAAATCGCTGCTACCGAGACTGGCGAAAACGACAAACCCAAAAAAGAAATCAAAATTGAGAAAATTGAAGTCATCAAGGACTATACATTTAAGAAATAATCACAAAACGGAGTCTGGAAACAAAAATGTTCTAGACTCGTTTACTTTCTAGAATAAAACTCATTGAGTGGTCTCTAATGTGCTGATGCTATCAGCTTTTACAGCCCTACTCAACCTTACGGAGTGGTGGGACGACAAAATCGATTTCTTACGAAATACTGATTTTTGTCCTACACCCCGTTTTCTTTATGCCTACGTTAATTGATTAAAATCCCAAATCTGATCTACCCATCCTTTGTAGAAGTCAGGCTCATGGCAGACCATGAGAATACTCCCTTTGTATGCTTGGAGAGCGCGCTTGAGCTCATCTTTGGCATCCACATCGAGGTGATTCGTAGGCTCATCCAGTACTAAGACATTATTTTCTCGGTTCATGAGGAGACAAAGTCGAACCTTAGCCTGCTCACCTCCTGAGAGAACCTGAATCTGGCTTTCAATATGATTGGAGGTCAGACCGCAGCGAGCCAGAGCAGCGCGAACTTCCGCTTGATTGAGTGACGGGAAAGCATCCCAAACAGCTTCCAAAGGGGTCTGGCGATTACCACCAGCTGTCTCCTGCTCAAAATAGCCCAATTCCAAATAGTCTCCACGCTCTACTTGACCAGCAAGAGGAGGAATGATTCCAAGCAAACTTTTTAAGAGAGTTGTTTTCCCGATTCCGTTGGCTCCGATAATGGCAACTTTCTGATTGCGCTCAAAGGTTAGATTAAGGGGCTTTGTCAAAGGACAATCGTAACCAATTTGCAACTCTTCTGCTTGAAAAATAAAGCGCCCTGGTGTACGAGCCATTTTGAAGTCAAAGGAAGGCTTAGGCTTCTCACCCTGCAATTCAATCAGCTCCATTTTGTCTAATTTTTTCTGGCGGGACATAGCCATATTGCGGGTAGCCACCCGAGCTTTGTTGCGCGCTACGAAGTCTTTTAAATCAGCAATTTCCTTTTGCTGGCGCTCGTAAGCTGCTTCCAACTGAGATTTCTTCATCTCATAAACTTCTTGGAATTGATAATAATCACCAGAATAGCGGGTCAAGTTTTGATTTTCTACATGGTAGACGATATTGATTACATCGTTTAAGAAAGGAATATCATGGGAAATGAGCACGAAAGCATTTTCATAATTTTGCAGATAGCGCTTGAGCCAATCAATATGCTCTGCGTCCAAATAGTTGGTAGGCTCATCTAAGAGCAAGATGTCTGGTTTTTGAAGGAGAAGTTTTGCTAAGAGCACCTTGGTTCGTTGACCTCCAGAAAGAGCGGTGACATCCGTTTCCATACCGTAATCCATAACCCCTAAAGCACGAGCTACCTCATCAATCTTAGCATCTAAAGTATAAAAGTCTCGACTTTCCAATCGCTCCTGCAATTCACCCACTTCTTCCATAAGGACATCAATATCAGCTCCGTCTTCTGCCATAGCTAGATATATCTCATTGATTCGAGACTCAGTCTTGAAAAGTTCATCAAAAGCCGTCCGCAACACATCACGCACGGATTGACCTTCTTTCAACACAGCGTGCTGATCCAAGTAACCAGCTGTCACATACTTGGACCACTCAACCTTGCCTTCATCTGGCAACAATTGACCAGTTACAATGCTCATAAAGGTGGATTTCCCTTCACCGTTTGCTCCAACTAAACCGATATGCTCACCCTTAAGCAAGCGGAAAGATACATCCTCAAAAATAGCCCGGTCACCAAAACCGTGGCTCAAATTTTTCACTTCTAAAATACTCATTCTTATAAAACTTTCTGATTTATTGAGCGTGAGATAGAATCTGCACTTCAAAAATTATATCATCTTCTTGGTCAAATTGGCAAGGACAGAAAAAATAGTCTGGAATAACAGTATTCCAGACTCGATAAAACTCAATGCACTGTAGTTGAATACCTTCTAATGCTGATACTATCAGCTTTTTCAGACTTACTCAACCTTGCAGGGCTGGGACAACAAAATCAATTGCTGACAAAACGCTGATTTTGTTCCATTCTTATTTCACAATATTAAACAGCCAATGATAAAGCCAAGCTCTCCATCTACAACTACCAACTCATTCTTTAAATTAGCTCTTTCAAAAACGTTATCAAGGTCTCAGCTGATCGCCTGCCAGCTTCATGGATAAATTCGTCAAAGCTGATATTTGCGTCATGAGAAGCTGTGTCACTCATAGCCCGAATAACCATAAAAGGTAGGCCAATCGAGTGAGTAGCTTGGGCAATAGCAGCGCCTTCCATCTCGACAGCTAAGACATCTGGAAAATGCTCCTTGATGCGATTAATCTTATCTTGACCGGCAACAAAGCTGTCACCTGTTGCAATCAAGCCAACGCGACTTGTCTGATGTGTCTTTTCTAAAATCTTTCTCATCTCAGAAACCAAATAGCGGCTCGCTTCAACATCCAGTGGCTGGCGCGCCATTTGTCCGTATTCATAGCCAAAAGCTGTTACATCTACATCGTGGTACACTAGCCGGTCAGCCACTACAACATCGCCGATTTGCAAACCTTCGGCTACCGCACCAGCAGAACCCGTATTGATGACAGCCGTCACTTTAAAGTCATTAACCAAAACAGCCACACTCATAGCAGACATGACCTTTCCGATCCCGCTTTCGACCAGCACAACTTCATGATAACCGATACTTCCCGTATGATACACATGCCCCAAACGTAAGTGCTTTTCAGCATTTTCCAAGTTTTCCACTAAGATTTTTAGTTCCTCAGGCATGGCCGCAATAATTCCGATTTTCATTATTTCCTCTCATTCTATCACAAAAAAAGCGAAAGTCGAGCTTATCGCTTTTTATAGCCAAATAATAGCAGCAATCAAAGCAATCAAAAGCAGAACAATCCAAAATAGAATTTTGTTTAATTTTGCTTGGAATACTCCGCGTTTTGCATTTTCAATACGTCGGCTCTTGGTCACCGTTGGTTCTACATCAATTTGCAGCGTATCTTGATTGAAACCGCTAGTTGGAGAAGAATCACCAAACTGACTTCTAGTCGTTTTTAAAATTTTGGTTTCTTCCTCATCATGCAAAGGTGGACCTGAAATATCTTCACCACGATTTGCCCGTTCAATCATTTCATCTGTTAATAAAGGTCTTCCCATGAGCGTTCCCCTATCTTCGATTCATTTTCATTTCCCAATATTGGAGTGCAATAATGGTTTTTGCATCACAAATATCACCACTAGCAAGGAGCGCTTTCGCTTCTTCCAAGGTTACTTCAAACAGCTCCAATGTCTCATCTTCATCTTGTGGACGAGGGTTTTCAACTTTTGTCAAATGGCTAGCGCTATAAAGTCTGATTCGCTCATTGCAAAAGCCAATCGCCGAATAGAAATCATAGAGCAATTCCAATTCACCTGTATAGCCGGTCTCTTCTTCCAATTCACGCAAAGCAGCAGCTTTAGGATCCGCATTTTCACCAACCTCTAACTTTCCAGCTGGAATTTCATAAGAGGTTGCTTCAATAGCTTTGCGGTACTGCTTAACCAAAATCATTTTATCTTTTGGTGTTAGCGCGATAACTGCCACCGCTCCATTATGGAAAATCAAATCACGGTAAGCTGTTCCTTTTCCTGCTGGCAACTGAACTTCGTCTTTTACAAGTTTAAAAATAGGACCTTGGTAAATTTCTGTTCGTTTTAGTGTTTTTTCTTCAAAATCCATAGCAATTCCTACTTATTATCTGGATGATGCGGCAAGCGTTTAGCGTATTCTTCTTTATTGATCTGACGACCACGACCGATGGCAATAGCGTCTGCTGGTACATCTTTAGTAATGGTTGAGCCTGCACCGACAAGAGAATTGTCCCCAAGTTCTACCGGCGCAATAATGGTTGAATTAGAACCTACAAAGACATTGTTCCCAATGAGGGTCTTAAATTTGTGCTGTCCGTCATAATTAACTGTAATCGTTCCAGCACCAAAATTAACATTCGCACCCACTTCAGAATTACCAATATAGGTCAGATGCCCAGCTTTGGTATTTTCACCGATAGAAGAACCTTTCACTTCAACGAAATTACCAACATGTACATTTTTAGCAATGCTTGAATCTGGGCGAACATGAGCGTAAGGTCCCACCGTTACACCGTCTGCAACTGTAGACTCTTCAATCATCGAATTGGTAATAACCGTTTGTTCACCAATAACAGAGTCAACAATATACGTACCGTTTGTCAAAATGCTGCCTGCACCAATTTTCGTTGTTCCTTTCAAGGTAACATTGGCTTCAATTTGTACTTCTGGTTCAATCTGTACGTCTACATCAATATAAGTCGTTTCTGGATTTACAAAACTAACGCCATTCACCATATGAGCTTGATTGATTCGACGACGCATAATTCCTTCGGCAGTCGCAAGAGCTACACGGTCATTGACACCAAGACTTTCATCAAAGTCTTTCAGAGTATAAGCGCCGACTTTTTCGCCATTCTCACGGAAAATGCCGATTACATCTGTGATGTAGTATTCTCCTTGCGCATTGTTGGTATTGATATTTTTCAGGGCTTCAAAAAGACGAGCGTTATCAAAAACATACGTTCCTGTATTGATTTCTTTGATTTGCTTTTCAAAATCCGAAGCATCCTTTTGCTCCACAATTTTGATCACTTCTTCATGCTGATTACGGACAATCCGTCCATAACCAAATGGATTTTCTGCTTCAGCTGTCAAGATCGTTGCAACATTTTTGTGGTTGACATGAAAATCAATCAGATTTTTCAAGCTTTCTCCTGTGATTAAAGGAGTGTCTCCTGCAATGACTAATGTTTGCCCTGCCAAACCTTCCAGCACAGGCTCTGCCATCATCACAGCATGACCGGTTCCTAATTGCTCCGTTTGACGAACAAACTCTGTCTGCCCTGCCAATACCTGCTCCACCAGCTCTGCCTTATGTCCAACTACTGTCACAGTCTTTTCAGGTGCGATAGCAGAAACACTTCTAAATACATGTTCTAACATTGAAATTCCAGCAACTTTGTGAAGCACTTTTGGTAAATCTGATTTCATACGAGTGCCTTTTCCAGCTGCTAAAATAATTGCATAGTTTGTCATAAATCGTCTCTTTTCTCTAAGATGTCACTACTATTATATCATTAAACAAAATTTTTTTAAATGAGGAATTAAAAAAGAAATAGAGCGTTCGGATGTCTATTCCGAATAAATCTGTCTGAAAGTTCCCCAAACTGTTCTAGAGAAGTCCCTTTTCATGGAAAAATACCTTTTTTCTTCTCAAAAAAAACATTTCCCACATGAAATTTGATTTTTTGCTCCTAAAAAGTCCAGACCACATGAAAAAGTTCGTGACTTATAAAAAAAAACATAAATCCCCTATGTGAAAATTCGGATTTTGCCACAAATAGGTACTTCCTCCATGAAAAATTTGCTCCCTTTTATCTGGGAGAAGTCAGAATCCATGGTTATTCTTGCCAGCTATCATAGGAGGCTGGGAAAAAACCTTGGTCGTGTTGGATTTTTTCTGAGTGAATGATAAGGCACAATCTTCTAATCTATCGGATAAACCTTGCAAAACTCCTCCAAGACCACGCCCGTCTCCTCTGAGAAAGCTAAGCCGGCTTCAGCCATCCATTCCGTGAAGAGTTCCTCATGCACCTGCCGCCAGTAAGCCAAAGATTTATCTCCCTCTCCTTCTTTAAAAGCGTGCTCTGCAGACACTTGATTGAAAGGGACAACCGTTACCTTGGTCACTTTAATGATGCAGACAGCTTGACCTTGACCGTCTAAAATCACATCAAAGGTTCCTGCTTGAGGAATCGGCTCACCATCTATCTGATACAAATCGTAGGCAGAAGCTGTCGCAGTCTTCTCTCCTTTCAAAGCTAAATCCGCCAGCTGATCTGGCTCTACACCAAATGCCCACGCATCAATGTCATCACCAATTGCGGGGTTGATGCTTTTGTATTCATTCCATAATTGTTCTGGTGTCATGAGGTACCTCACTTAATTAAATCTTTAGCTAATATATTGTAATAAGGAAGTTTATTTTTTATTTTTTTTTCGTTGTGATATTTTTTTAAATAGTCAATTTTACTGTCAGACAAACCTATTGCTTCTATCATTTGTCTACAAATTGGGCATGGAGAATACTTAACTATTATCTTATCCAAGTTTTTATGTACGGATAATATCTTTTTTTCTGAACACGAGAACATCATCTTATAATCCGAAAAATAATCCCCATTATTTTTTAATTCCTCTACACTATTTTCATCGTATGAAATATAATCCCCTTTTTTATTTGAAAAATAATATTTTGTAGCTTTAGATAAAGTTATCTTGATATATCTCTCTTGATTTTTAAAAAATAATTGTTTCAGCGCTCTATGAACTTCTTTATTTTTATCCTCTGTAAATCCACTAAGAGCTAGGTATATTTTCCCATTCTTCATCCCTACGGCTACACATCCCTTATCAACGGAATTCTTTTTTCGATACTTGCAAATTTCCCTTAGAGTTTTCTTCGTAATATCTCCATTCGATAAAAGAGTAAAAGTTAATTTATTTCCACTTTGTTGTGGATAACATTCTCCTAGTTTCTTTTGTAATACACTTTTAATATACTCTGTTTGATAATTATAATCAGTTAATCCTACATTTCTTATCTTATCGTATAAATACTCATATTTCTCTGGGTATCTGTAGTTTTCAATAATTTCTAGAAATTTAAAAATACTATATAAAGCCATTAAGTAAGAATTAAAAATAGACTTCCTCCTTGCTTCATGTATATCCTCTAAACTTCTAAAAAAATAATCAGTAAAATACGTTGGAACTCTATTTCCAAACTCTGTAATCAAATTCAATAAAACAATCATCATGCTATGGTACTTCAATTGATAATCATAGTCATAATAATAATTTTTATTTTCTTTCTTTAAATCCAACCATAAGTCATAATACAGAAAAAGTAAATCTGAGTGGAAATTCTCAAGCTTTTTAAATTTTCTTCCTTCTAAATTTATCTTCCTTTTATTTAAATCTACTAGAATATACTCTTCACTCAGAGCAGAAATGATTGGGTAATATGCACTATCAAGTGCTTGATAAAGGGAAGCAGCCTGTTCCTCATCTGTTTCATCAGTAAACAACCTACTAAAATCGAAGTTTTCTTCGTTCATTATAACTACTCCTTAAATTTATTTGATAAATTGTAAAATATAGTGCAACAAAAAAACTCATAGCGTTTCATTGGTGTA
>OGJC01000339.1_pt1 | contig 50405 bp, 44 predicted proteins | sample 1571941 | NCBI WGS metagenome assembly OGJC01 (sample SAMEA2582100, study PRJEB24529) | metagenome | biome: Human gut stool | place: China | collected 2011 | reverse complement strand
CGGAACGGCTCCATGCAGACGGGCTGACCATGGGAAAAGGCGCAGACATTTTCGCTTTGGTCAGCAGAGGTCGCGGAAGTGACCGCACCCCCTCCAGGGAGAGCCCACGGCACTTTGCAGCCAGTATGGATGAAAGTGTAATAGTGGGTTATTACACTTTGAAAAAGTGCCGTTCTCCAGCTCTCCGCTGTCTGCAAATTTCAAAGAAAGGAAAAATCCAATGGCAAGAAATGATGGAATCCACCGCACCGTAGCCCGGAATCAGGACTTGGAAACACCGGCTGATGTGGCAAAGGTACAGGAACACAATGAGCGTGAAAAGGACAGCTACAGCAATCAGGACATCGTACCGGAACGCACTTCTCTGAACATTCATTTCAAAGCATCCGCGGACGATTATGTAAAAATGTTTGAGCAGATGGAACAGGACGGTGTAATCTCCACAAGAGGTCTGAAACCGGATGCCGTCAAATACGGTGAGTTGATCTTTGATGTGAACTCTGCTTACTTCTACAATCACGGCGGCTATGAATTTGCAAAACAGTTTTATGCCGATCCCTATAAAGCCGCCGTGGAGATCGTAGGCGGTGAGCAGTATATCCTATCCGCTGTGATGCACGCCGACGAGCGCAACCGGGCAATGTCCGAAGCTCTGGGCGAAGATGTGTACCACTACCACCTTCATGTGGTTTATATCCCGGTGGTAGAGAAGCAAATTCTGTGGTCGAAGCGATGTAAGGATGAATCCCTCCGGGGAACGGTAAAGGAAACGATCACGCAGGTCAGCCGCAGTAAAAAATGGGAGTCCAAGCCGGTGCTTGACAAGGATGGTAATCCAATGTTGAACGCAAAAGGAAAAAAGATTTTGAAGTCGTCCTACAGTGTGTTGCAGGATGACTTTTTTCATTTCATGCGAAATGCCGGATATACCGATGTGGAGCGTGGAGAGCGTGGCAGCACCGAGGAACATCTGACAGTGACACAGTTCAAGGTTCAGGCTGAACAGCAGCGTTTGGAAGCTATGACCGGACAGGTGGCACAGGCGGAGCGGGGGTTGGAGAATGCCAAAGATGCCACGGAGAAACAGAAAAAGAAACTGGAAGCTCTGCAAAAGGAAACCAAAACAGCAAAGACCGTTGCTCTGACGGTGCAGGAGATTGAAACGATGGGAAAGAAAGCCACATTCGGAAATAATATCACGCTGACACCGGATGAGTGCGACACGCTCAAACGCTATGCGGTCAACGGCATTATCGCCAATGCTGACAACAAGCGCTTGAAGGAGAAACTGGCTTCCGCTGAAAAGACGGTTTCCATCTGGAAACAGCGGTATGAAGCAGTAAACGAAAAATATATGGAACTGAAACAGAAAGCCCAGCCTTTTCTGGATGCACTGGAAATTGCATCCGAAAGGGTTCGGGCTTTTATCAATTCTATCCTCATCAGAGGAAAGGAAACGCAGGAACACAAACACCCTGACCGGAAGCGTGGACAGGATATGGAACTTTGATGGAGGAATCGCCTATTGAAGAAATATTATGAGGAAGCGAAATATAATGCGGCATTTGACCGCTGTGTGGATGTTATGAGCCAGATGCTCCAGAAGTACGGGCATCAGGTTTTGGATAAATTAGAGCAGGATACACCGCAAACGGTGGAGTGTTCCAAGGATGATAAGCAAGCGCAGCCTTTGACGGATAAGGCTGCGTAAAAATTTACAATTTACACGTTGCGTACTTGTTGCGGCTATGCTATAATATGTACGCAACGTGTATTTTTGCTTTTTGGGAGAAAAGACGAATGGATTGTAAAAACAGAATTATTAAGTTGCGTGAAAGCACAGGACTGAACCGGAAAGATTTTTGCAAGCTCGTCCATATTCCTTACCGGACTATGACCGAGTGGGAATTGGACAACCGCCATGCACCGGATTATGTGCTTAGACTTTTGGAGTATTATATCCGCAACGAGGGATTGATGGTAAAAGAAATGAGCGAAGGAGGTGGCGATTCTGAAAAAGAAGCAACTTAAATGTTATCTATATACGAGAGTGTCCACCTCCATGCAGGTAGACGGATACAGCTTGGATGCCCAGCGGGACAAGTTGCGGAAGTATGCGGCATACGAGGATATGGTCGTTGCCGGGGAGTATTCTGACGAAGGATTTTCCGGCAAGAACATCCAAGGGAGGCAGGAGTTTCAACGGATGCTGAACGACATCCAGGACTGCAAAGACGGCGTTTCCTATGTGCTTGTCTTTAAGCTCTCCAGATTTGGCAGAAATGCAGCCGATGTTCTGAACTCTTTGCAGCTCATGCAGGATTTTGGTGTCAACCTGATTTGCGTGGAGGATGGCATTGACAGCTCCAAGGATGCCGGAAAGCTTATGATTTCCGTGCTGTCTGCGGTGGCGGAAATCGAGCGAGAGAATATCCGCACACAGACAATGGCAGGACGGGAGCAAAAGGCTCGTGAGGGCAAATGGAACGGCGGTTTCGCTCCCTATGGATACAAATTGGAAAGCGGAAACCTTGTCATTGCGGAGGATGAAGTGGAAGTAATCCGTGTTATTTATGACCGCTACATCCATACCAATGAGGGCGTTGCCGGAGTTGCTAAATATCTCAACCGCAACGGGTTTGTGAAGAAGCTGCGGCAAAATAACACCATCCCCGGATTTTCAAGGAACTTCGTGCAGGACGTACTGGATAATCCCGTTTATATGGGTAAAATTGCTTATGGCAGACGGAGAACCGAAAAGAGGCAAGGTACAAGAAATGAGATGCACGTGGTCGAGCAGTCGGAGTTCCCTGTTTACGATGGTCAGCATGAAGCCATCATTTCCGAAGAAGATTGGTATCTGGCACAGGAAAAGCGCAAGATCAATTCCTTTAAGCGGGAAAAGGTCAACAATCCAGACCACGCACACATCCTATCCGGTATTTTGAAATGCCCGTGTTGCGGAAAGAGTATGTACGGCAATATTGCCAAGGCTCATAGCAAGGACAAGAAAACACGGTATTATTACTACTGCAAAAATACGGTTACGCCGACGGGACATGAGTGCAGCTTCCGGCTGAATATCGAGCAGACGGAAATCAACAAATTTGTGGCGAAGGTCATCTCCGCTATGGTCAGCAATCCCCGATTTATAGAAGCAATTCAAGCGAAAATTGGAACGGCGGTTGATACAGAGGATATGGAAAAGCAGATCGCCGTTCTGCAAGGACAGCTAAAGCAAGCCTTTGGAACGAAAAGCCGCTTGGAGCGTCAGATGGATACTTTGGACATCAACGATGCCCACTATGACAGAAAAATTTTGGATTTGCAGCGCCGATATGATGAACAGTATGATACGATAGAAGAAATCGAAGTTCAGATTGGCGAATTGCAAAGTCAGATACGCAGCATCCAGCAGGAGAAAATCTCCGGCGATAACATTTATCGGCTCTTACTGGCATTTGATGAAGTCTACCATTCCGCAACGGAAGCAGAACAGAAAGAGTTTATGAAAGCCTTTATTGAGCGAATTGAGATGTTCCCGGAAAAGAGAAAAGACGGAAGCTGGATAAAGAAGATTGTATTCAACTTCCCTGTGCCTGTTGATGGCGAGGAAGTGAAAGAACTTCCCTTGGAAACTGAAACAACAGTCGAGACGGTCGTATTGATGTCAAAAGTGAACCCTAACAAGTAAGAAATATGTAGTAAATAAAAGGCTTTTCAGAGAGCTATCGTTAATGAGTACGATTGGCTGCTGGAAAGCCTTTATTTTTATGCTTGGAAATAACTGTGCGGGAACTGGTCCACAAAGCAAGGTTGACACTAGGGGATAGATAACACGATAAAATGAACCCTCTGGGTTCACTTTATAACGATTAGAAAATATACGCTCCATGCAAACATGACACATGTGTTGCTAATGAAATAAATTTGGTATGTAAATACCAAAATATAAAATAGTGTTGACACAAATGTTGAAAGGTGTTATCTTATAGTTACAGAGTTGAATATGGTCTTAAACCCAAAGGAGATAAATCATGGATAAAGGTGTAGAAAAAAGGATGCTTGCTTACTTAAATGCTTTAAGAGGTACAGTTCGTCACGATGATTACATTACAGCATCTGTACTTTCAAATGAGGTTATTAAAAGATGTGTGGCTACTAAGGTTCCGGATAATGTGGATGATGTCTACGCGGTGCTGCTGGAAGTAGCTGATGAGTTTGGAATATCGAATCCGTTTACTGATAAGGATAGATTCTACTTAACTTACAAAGAAGGCAGGTTGGTAGAAGGAGAAGAATGGGAGCGTATGATCTTTCGAATGAATTCTGAGTCGAGAAATCCGGTGCTTCCTACAGCAATTACAAATCTTTATATAGAGAGATTTGAGACTGCACCAAACACAGTGCTGATTGCAGAGGCAGAGAAATTTGTACCGAACCTGAAGAAGATAATTGATGATAATGCTACATCAAAGTTTGTGCTTACAACTCAAAATATGGTGTATGCAAAGGCTCTGCAGAATGAATTCGGTGAATATGAAAATGTGGAGATTGTCATCACTGATATTTACAGATATGAGTTTACGAATCAGAAGTTTGATTTGATATTCTCGTGTCCGGCCTTCGGTGGAAGAACACTTGCAGATGATCAGACATTTATGTGTAGAGAGATGGATATGGTAGCTCTTGAAAACCTCTCGTTACATTTGAATAATGGCGGACGATTAGTGATTACGCTTCCGGGGCGCATTACATTTGCAGCAGGAAAAGTTAATGACCTTCGTCAGTTTATTCAAATGTCATACAGAATTAGAGAGATTGCGGAGCTTCCAGAGAACACCTTGGCTTTTACAGCTATAAAAGTATACTTGCTGGATATCGAAAACACTAGACCAGAGGATGATGATATCGTCGTTAAGCGTTTTAGTTCCGGGGAAAGAAAGTCTAGAAAGGCAGAAATCACTTCATTAGAAGTGAAGGATGAAACGTTCGTTATGTTAAGCGAGCTCGAAGAGCAGGGTGACTGGAGCGTGGAACGAATATTCTCTCAGCAGGATGAGGATTATTTGAACTTCCGTAATTCTAATATTCGTAAGGACTTGATTGGAAATGTATCGCAGATTTTCAGAGGAAAGGCAGTGAATCGTAAGGACCCTTCTGGAAGCATTGGAGTCGTTAACATTTCAAATATCGGTGATTATGATATTGATTATGAGAATTTGGATCATTTGGATGAAGAGGAACGTAAAGTGGCTAACTACATTTTGCAGGAAGGCGATGTATTACTTCCGGCGAGAGGAACAGCCATAAGAACAGCGATTTTTCATGAGCAAGGATATCCTTGTATCGCTTCTTCAAATGTAATAGTAATAAGACCGGAGGCGCGGGCTTTGAATAGCACGTACCTGAAGATATTCTTGGACAGCCCTATTGGAAATAAGGTGATAAGTGGTGCTCAGCAAGGTGTAACTGTGATGAACATCAGCTATAAAGACTTAAGCGTCATCGAGGTTCCACTTCCATCATTGGAAGAGCAGGAAAATTCGGCGAAAGAATATGTAAAAGAGCTAGATAACTATAGAAAGACAGTGGCAAAGGCAGAAGCACACTGGAAAGAGGTGCTTGATAAGCTGCAGAAATTTTAAGGAGGATAAATTATGATCGATACAGGTAAAAGATATCACATTACTGATACCAGAGGAAATTACTACAAGATTGACGATAAAAACCACCTTGTTATGGCAAGGGATAGTAGCGAAGCGACACTCTTTTCGATAAGAGAAGCAAATGACCGTATAGGTACAGGTAAAAAATCTCATTTCTATAATCTGGTAGAGGCTGAAGATGTGGTATCTGATCCTGTTATCGATTTTCCTTCCAAAGAACCTGTATATGATTTTGGAACGGAAGAATTCTCGACTCCTACACTGTATGACAGCCTTCATAACGACTGGGAATCCGTTCTGGAGAATCTCTCTTATATGAGCGATCACATAACGGAATATCAGACGAATCTGAATCAGATGTTGTCTGCAGTCGATAAAGAAATCTGTGACTTGATGCATTACCTAGAGTTTAACGATCTCGATGATGAGGAGATGTTACAGGTATCTAAGATGTTAAAAGACAGAAGGCTCCATCGCCGTGAGATCAAGGACGAAATGGAAAAGATAAGCCTGATGAAGGCGACATTTCTGGATGGCGCATTTGGTATTAAAGTGCAACAGAGTCTTGAAGTAATGGAAAGAATGAAGGCAAGAAAGTACACACCTCGTAAATTGAATGACTTATTCAAACAGCAGGTTGCTACAGCATAAGGAGGTAAGAAGATGAATTTGTTTTATGTATTCCAAGGACAGACATACAAAGAAGAGCATAGTGGAGGATTTTTGTGGGCTCCACAGAAAAACAATGGTGGAGGAACCACATCTGATCATACAAACATGCTGCAGGTTAGAAAAGGAGATCTAACACTTCATCATTGTAAGCAGAAAGTGGTAGCGCTTAGCTTGGCTAGATCAGATGTTTATGAAGCTAACATGCCTACAGAATTAGTTAATAGTGGAAACTCAGATAGCTGGGATAGAGCAGGATACAGAGTGGACGCTGAATATTATGAATTAGAAGAGCCACTGGATATGAGCAATAAAAAGGAGTGGCTTGCAGATAACTACTATGCCGGTGGTCCTTTTAGATCAACAGGAAATCCATCAGGGAGCTATTTATATCCCTGGGGAGAAAAGCAGGTGACTTACCTACTGAAGTTGATCCTTAAACAGCAGAAGAGCGCTGAGCTTCGTGAGTTCATTAAAGCTTTATTAGCAGAAATAAATGATGAAAGTGATCCTGAATACGATTCTGATGAACAGAACAGTATTGAGGAAATCCTGGAAGCAAACGGAAATGAAAAACCTGAGTGGGAATCTACCAAGGAAAAACAGAAAGTTACTACTTCTTCATCAACGGGGCGTGAAAGACCAGCAAGAGATCCACAGGTTGCTGCGGATTCCCTGGCCCATGCTGAGTATAAGTGTGAATACGATAATACTGATCGTACATTCATCAGGAAGAATGGTAAGCCGTATACAGAGCCACACCACTTGATTCCGATTAGTAAATATAAGGATTTCGAGTACAGCTTGGATGTTATGCAGAATATTACTTCTCTGTGCAGTCATTGTCACAACCTTCTTCACTATGGAAGATTTGAGGATAAGAAGCCGATTTTGGAGAAGCTTTACAACGAAAGAAAAGATGCTTTACATGAGTGTGGAATTGATATCACCATAGAGCAGCTTGAATCATATTACAAATAAGGAGGCTCGTATCATGATAGGAGCAATTATAGGTGACATCGTAGGGTCACGCTTTGAATGGAACAATATCAAGAGTAAGGACTTCGAGTTTTTAACATATAAGTGCTTTGCGACTGATGACAGCGTCATGTCATTGGCCCTGGCACAAGCAATTCTGGTGAGTAAACCAGACTACAGCGACTTGTCAAATAATGCAGTGGAATGCATGCAGGCTGTCGGCCGTAATTATCCTGATTGCGGTTACGGTGGGGCCTTTGCAAACTGGATGTTCTCAGATGATCCAAAGCCATATAACAGCTTTGGAAATGGTGCTGCTATGAGAGTTAGTGCGGCAGGATTTGCAGCTAACTCCCTGGAAGAAGCAAAAATGCTGTCTAAGAAAATCACAGAAGTTACTCACAATCATCCGGAAGGATTAAAAGGAGCAGAAGCAACAGCCATAGCGGTCTACATGGCTAAGACCGGCAGCAGCCTTCTGGAAATCCGTGATTATATTGATAAATACTACTATCCGATGAATTTCACATTGGATAGTATTCGTGCGACATATAAGTTTAATGAAACCTGCCAGGACACAGTTCCGCAGGCACTGATGGCTTTCTTTGAGTCAACAGATTTCGAAGATGCGATTAGAAATGCAATATCAATCGGTGGTGATAGCGACACTATTGCTGCGATTTGTGGCGGTGTTGCTGAGGCGTATTATGGTGTGCCTGCAGATATACGTAAGCATGCATTGACGTTTTTGGATAAACAGCTACTGCAGCTTTTAACCTTGTTTGAGAATAAGTACCCACCGGTAATGGAGAAGAAGATGAATGATATTAGTGTTCCAGTAGGACGTTCAGTTGATAGAAAAGTAGAAGGTGGTGATCGTGAAACAATTATGGAGAACGCTGTAGAAGCGGCTGACCAGGATGTAGAAGATTCAACTTCTACCGCAGAAGAAACAACCAGCCAGATGTTATTTAATCATCTGTTTGAAGCTTGTAATATCTTACGCGGTCCAATCAATCAAGATGAGTATAAGAGTTATGTGACTCCGATATTATTCTTCAAACGTATTTCTGATGTATACGATGAGGAATATGCAGATGCGCTGAAGTTTTCTGGTGGTGATAAGGAATATGCAGAAGCGGAAGATATGCATTCGTTTGTGATTCCTGATGGGTGCCATTGGGATGATGTTAGAAATGTTAGTCAGAATGTCGGAAAAGCTATCGTCAAGGCCATGATTGGAATAGAAAAAGCAAATCCAGAAACTTTAGCTGGAGTGTTTAGCAGTTTTGACGATGCGACTTGGACGGATAAAAACAAATTAACAGATGAAAGATTGAAAAATTTAATGGAGCATATGTCTTTGTTGAAAGTCGGCAACAAGAACTATTCAGCGGATATTATGGGCGATGCTTATGAGTTTTTGATTAAAAAATTTGCAGATTTATCTAAAAAGAATGCAGGGGAATTTTATACTCCAAGAAGCGTTGTTAAATTGATGGTTGATTTATTAAATCCGATTCCAGGTGATACAGTCTATGATCCGGCATGTGGTACTGGTGGAATGCTAATAGAAGCAATTCATCATATGAAAAATGATCGATTAGCATATGGAAGAATATTTGGACAGGAAAATAATCTTTCGACATCAGCTATAGCTCGAATGAATTTATATTTACATGGAGCAAAAGATGTACAAATAAAGCAAGGAGATACCCTGAGAAATCCTTTGTTTTTGGAGAATAATAAGCTTAAAACTTTTAATTGCGTATTAGCCAATCCACCTTTTGGTTTAGATAAATGGGGAGCAGTACAGTTTGAATCTGATCGGTATGGTCGTAATTTTTGGGGAACACCAAGCGATTCAAATGCTGATTTTGCATGGCTTCAGCATATGATTAAGTCGATGGATAATGCTAGTGGACGATGTGCTGTCGTATTACCGCAAGGAATTTTGTTTGGAAAGTATAAAGATATACGTGAAAAACTAATTATGTCAGACAAGCTAGAGGCGGTAATTACTTTAGCAGGTGGAGTGTTTTATAGCACTCCAGTGTCAGCGTGTATTCTTTACTTAAACAACAACAAGAAGCGTGAGCATAAAGGCAAGGTCTGTTTAATAGATGCATCGGCTATCTATAAGCAACAAAGATCGCAAAATATTATTACTGAGAAGAATGTAGAAATGATTTATAACCTATATGCCGATTACCAAGATGTCACGGAATACTGCAAAATAGTGACTCTATCTGATTTGCAGGCGGGTGATTATGAATTAAATGTTGCTAAGTACATTGAACATAAAAAAATAGAAAACATTTCACCAGAGCTTGTAAAAGCTGCATACATGCAAGCGCTGGAAGAGGTTATAGCAGCAGAGGATAAACTTAGAGAATTATTAGAGAAAGGCGGATATATTGATGAGTAATAGAATGACACAAGAAGAACTTGAAAAGTATCTGTGGGATTCTGCAGTGTTGTTAAGAAATCATATTGATGCGGGCTCATATAAGCAATACATTTTTCCATTGTTATTTTTCAAGAGATTAAATGATGTGTATCAAGAGGAAACGGAACTTGCGATAAGAGAAAATGGACCAGAAGCAGCTGGCTGGGAGGAAATTCATAGTTTCATTATGCCAAATGGCGCACGCTGGGACGATGTTCGAAATGTTCCTACAAATGTAGGTAAAGCAATTCAGGCGGCGTTCCTAGCAATAGAAAAAGCTAATAGCGAAAAATTAACAGGTATTTTTGGCGATGGAACCTGGACAAACAAAAGACGATTACCGGATCGATTGTTAAAAGACCTACTAGAACACTTTAGCACAAAAAAGTTATCTCGAGCTAATTGTCCAGAGGATGAGTTAGGACAAGGTTATGAATATTTAATAAAACAATTTGCTGATGATAGTGGTCATACAGCACAAGAGTTTTATACAAACCGAACGGTAGTGCATCTAATGGCAGAAATGCTTAACCCGCAACCGGGTGAGTCGATTTATGATCCGACTTGTGGAACAGCCGGAATGCTTATCTCGGCAGTTACATACCTGAAGCAAAAAGGTTTAGAGTGGCGAAATTTAGCGCTTTATGGGCAAGAGGTAAATGCGCTGACTTCAGCTATTGCTCGAATGAATTTATTTTTACACGGAATAGAAGATTTTACAGTTGTTAATGATGATACTTTGTCATACCCAGCTTTTATCGAAAATGGAAAACTTAAAACATTTGATGTTGTTCTTGCGAATCCACCTTATTCAATAAAACAATGGAATCGTAAGGCATTTGAAGGTGATAAGTTTGGTAGAAACTTTCTAGGAGTTCCGCCACAAGGAAGAGCTGACTATGCTTTTTTCCAGCATATTCTTAAAAGCCTGGATTCTGAGAGAGGCAGATGCGCAATTCTGTTTCCACACGGGGTTCTGTTTCGCGGAGAAGAGAGAGAAATGAGGATTAAGCTGGTTGAAACAGATATGGTGGAGTGCGTTATTGGAATAGGAAAAAATCTTTTTTATAATTCCCCAATGGAGGCTTGTATATTAATTTGTAATGCGAACAAGCCAAGGTTTAGGCGAAACAAAGTTCTTTTCATTAACGCACGTGATGAAGTGACACGTAGAAACGCACAAAGCTATTTAGAGGATGCTCAGATATCTAGAATAGCTTCAACATATCACGAATTCAAAGAAATTGACGGATTTTCTGCGGTAGCTGACAATCAAAAGATTTTGGAAAACTCAGGTAAATTGAGTATTTCGCTGTATGTTAGAGGCGCAACCATCGAGTCAGCCAATGATGAGGATATACAGAATAACGCTTTTAAGTGGTTGAGTGCTAGTAACGACGTTAGAAAGCAGTATAAATTACTTGATAAAATGATGAAGGGGGACGGAGACAATGAAATATAAGATGTCAGATGTTGTTAAAGAAATATCTGAAAGAGAAAATAATCCTTCAACGTCAGATTATAAAAGATTTGTGGGCTTGGAGCACTATGTAACTGGAGAAGTACGTATTAGAAAATATGGATCTACTGAACCACTAGATTCAGCTATGAAAATATTTCATTCTGGAGATATTTTGGTTGCACGAAGAAATGTATATTTGCGTAGAGCAAGCGCAGTTGATTTTGATGGACTTACATCAGGCGATTCAATTGTATTAAGACCGACTAATAAGGTAATTGGAAGACTTTTACCGTTTATTTTAAATACGGATTTGTTTTGGGATTTTGCTGATCAGCATGCAGATGGAACAATGTCTAAGAGACTATCGCCTAAAACATTACTTTCATATGAGTTTGATCTTCCAGATGAAAAAGAATGCATGAATTTGGCAGATTTACTCTGGGCAGCAGCAGATGCGAAAGAAAAATATCAGAATTTAAAAGAACATACGGATGAGCTTCTGAAATCAAGGTTCGCAGAAATGTTTGGGAATCTTGATGAGAATACAAAAAAATGGCAAGTTAAAAGCTTCAATGATTTTGCAATTATTGATACAAACATGACCACAGATTATGAAAAGTATGCGGATTATCCACATATTGGAATCGATAGTATTGAAAAGAATACGGGGCGGCTTTCTGGTTATAGAACAGTAAAAGAAGATAATGTAATAAGTGGAAAATATGTTTTTAGTCCAGAACACATAATCTATAGCAAGATAAGACCTGCCTTAAATAAGGTGGCACTTCCTGATTTTGAAGGTGTTTGTTCTGCTGATGCATATCCACTTCTACCGATCGAAGGAGTATGTAACAGAGAATACTTAGCGCATGTTCTTCGTTCAGAATATTTTCTGAAATTTATATTCGCGTTTAGTAGTAGATCGCAAATGCCAAAGGTGAATAAAAAACAAATAAGTGGTTTTTCAATGCCACTACCGCCGCTAGAACTTCAAGAGCAGTTTGCTGAATTTATGCAGCAATGTGAATGCTCTAAAGATGAGTTAGATAGAGCAATAGAGGCAGTTGATGTTTTGATAAAATCACTTATTCAGCAGAATTTTAGAGAAGAATAGGGGGTATATATATGTTCAATGAAGATAACACAACTGAGCAAATGATTATAAATGCGCTCAGTAAAAATGGCTGGGATTATATCCCGCCAGAAGAATTGGATAGAGATGAAAGCGATGTTATGGTTGAGTCAATGGTGAAGGCTGCGCTGGTACGTTTAAATCCAGAAATTGCAGAGGATGAGTCTAGAGCCGATGAAATCATTTATAAGCTTAGAACACTATTTTTATCCACAAATGCACAGAATCTGGTGACGCAGAATGAAGCGTTCAAGCAGCTGGTATTTGAGAAGAATTCATATCCATTTGGTGAAGACGGGAAGCAGGTTTCTATTGATCTCTTTGGAACAGAGATCAACGGTAAGCTTGATCAAAACCAGTATGTTGTTACAAATCAGTGGGTTTATCCAAAGAAGGAAGGCGGAAAACGTCTGGATATCGTTCTTTTAGTAAATGGATTCCCATTTGTTATTGGTGAACTAAAGACACCGGTACGTGCAGCTATTACTTGGCTTGATGGAGCGCAGGACATTAATAAATACGAGAAGAGTATTCCACAGATGTTCGTCACGAACGTGTTTAACTTTGCTACAGAAGGTAAGAACTATCGTTATGGTTCTGTTTGTATGCCGGCTGCAAAATGGGGTCCTTGGCATACAACAGATGATAAATCAGATGGAAGCTTGGCAGCAGTACAGACAAGTGTTAAGAACATGATCACTCATTATAAGGTCATGGACTTATTCCAGTTCTTTACTTTGTATGCTACCGACAGCAAATATCGTAAGTATAAAGTAATTGCACGCTACCAGCAGTATGAAGGTGCAAACATGATCGTAGATCGTGTGCGCAAAGGTTATCCTAAGCAAGGTCTTATCTGGCACTTCCAGGGTTCTGGTAAATCATACCTTATGGAGTTTGCAGCAGTGAAACTTCGTATGCTTCCAGACCTTAAGAACCCAACAGTTATTATTGTCGATGATCGTTTGGATTTGGAATCACAGATTACAGCGCAGTTCCATTCTTCTGATGTAGGAAACCTTGAGTCGGCAGGAACAAGAGAGCAATTGATGACAATGCTCCGTCAGGATATTCGAAAGATTATCATTACAACGATTTTCCGCTTCCAGGAAGTCACAGGAGAGCTAAGTCAGCGAGACAATATTATCGTGCTTGTTGATGAATGTCATCGTACGCAGGAAGGTGATCTTGGTATCAAGATGCGTACAGCATTGCCGAATGCATTCTTCTTTGGTCTTACAGGTACGCCTATCAACAGAACCGATAAGAATACATTCGCAACTTTTGGTGCAACAGAAGATAGAAGCGGTTATATGAGTAAGTATTCTTTCTCAGATTCTATTCGTGACCATGCGACATTACCGCTTCATTTCGAGCCAGTGCCAATTGACCTTCGAATTGATAGAAGCACAATGGATCTTGAATTTGATGTGCTTACTAAGGACCTGGGTGATGCAGAAAAGGCTGAGCTTTCAAAGAACGTTAATATGAAAGCTATCATGTACAACGATGCTCGTATCCACAAGGTTTGCGCGCATATTGCTAAGCACTTTAAGACTAAGATTCGTCCAAACGGATACAAGGCTGAGGTGGTAGTATATGACCGCCCATGCTGTATTAAATATAAGAATGAGCTGGATAAGCTTTTAGGACCTGAGTGTTCTACAATCGTAATGGATACGAATGATGATAAGGCGGATGAGTATAAAGCATATCGTCGTACAAAAGATGAAGAAGCAAAGGTATTAGATAGATTTAGAGATCCACAAGATCCATTGGAAATTGTCATTGTTACTCGTAAACTTCTTACTGGTTTCGATGCTCCTATTCTTCAGGCTATGTACCTGGATCAGCCAATGAAGGACCACAATCTTTTACAGGCTATCTGCCGTACAAATCGTACCTATGATGAAGGAAAGACCTATGGCCTTATCGTAGACTACATTGGTATCTTCGATAATGTTGCAAAGGCGCTGGACTTCGACGAAGGCAGCATGAAGAAGGTAGTATCTAATATTGAAGAAGTAAAGAAGCAGATTCCTGCACTTCTTAGAAAGTGTCTCAGCTACTTTATGGGTGTAGATCGTACCGTAGATGGTTGGGAAGGACTTATGGCAGCACAAGAGTGCCTGCCTAATAACGATGCAAAAGATAAGTTTGCAGCAGACTATCAGGTATTAAACAGAGCTTGGAATGCAGTATCTCCAGATCCAGCGCTTGTACCACTTCAGATTGATTATGTATGGCTTTCAAAGGTATACGAATCAGTGAAGCCTACAAATGGCGCAGGTGGTCTTATCTGGGCTGCACTTGGAGCTAAGACGATGGAAATCGTCAATGCTAATATTGATATTGGTGAAACACATGAGGATGAAGAAATTCTCTCACTTGATGCTGACCTTATCGATGCGTTCATTGAAAAGCATAAGGGTGCAAAGAACGCAGCTAAGCGTGTAGAGATAGATTTGGTAGCAAAGATCAGACAGCATACAGATGATCCTAAATTTGTACATTTAGGAGATAAGCTGGAGAAGCTTCGTGAGCAACATGAGCAAGGACTTATTAACAGTATTGAATTCCTAAAGATGCTGTTGGAACTTGCTAAGGAAGCTGCAGAAGCTGAGAAGGAAGTAGTGCCTGAAGAAGAGGTCGATAAGGGTAAAGCAGCACTTACAGAACTCTTCAACGGTGTAAAAAATAGTGCAACACCAATCATCGTAGAACGTATTGTTACAGATATTGATGATATTGTAAAAATTGTTCGCTTCGATGGATGGCAGAATACAACAGCAGGACGTCAGGAGGTTAAGAAGGCGCTCCGAAGTGTTGTATGGGTAAAATATAAGATCAAGGATAAAGAGGTCTTTGATAAGGCTTATAATTATATCGAGCAGTACTATTAATAATAAACAGGTGGCGTTATCGCACGTCACCTGTATTTCCATGTAGAGAGGAAGGTGATGCGATGCATGGCGAAATATCCTGATTTAAAAAGTTTTGTTCAGGCCAACTACCTGGATCTTATTACCGATTCAATTCAGAAATTTGTAGATAAGAATCTCGACTCACATGGCTTTCACAGTATCAACGTATATTCACTGGTGCCGTTTGAAGTACGAAATCCGCAGGTGATGACTGTTAAATGTCAGGAAGTTGGACTGCAGGACATTCAAATGAAAATAGGTGTTGCAGCTGAAGTTGTGCAGATGAGTCTTGGTACCAAGAAGGTTGAATCTGATCGAAAGACAAGATGGTTCTATGTGATTGTCAAAGCCAATATTGATGAGAAACTTCAGAATCCAATTCTCCAAGATGTGAAGGAGTATTTTAATGGCCCGTTTGATCCGGTTCATGCTTTGGATCAGTTTTTACTACCATACATATATACGGAGTCTCTTGAGGAGATGGGGGACGACTTTAACATGTGGTATTGCACAGACGCAATCCGTCAGATGTACGAGTTTCCTGCAGAGTATGCGCTAGAGGCAATGGGGCTTTCTTGTTATGAGGCTGATCTTCCTGAAAGCTGTCTGGGAAGAATGTATTTCCGTGAAGATAAAGCGACAACGTATTTTAAACACCCATACGTTGGAGAGGTGAAAAACGAAGGCGATCCCATCAAGCCGGGAACTATTCTTATTAGCAGGCAACGGTATAAAGGGGGATTTGGTCACAACCTTCGTCTTACTATTGCTCATGAGATGGTGCATTGGTATTTGCATAAGAAGTATTTTAAGTTACTGGCAATCCTGGATGATGATAGCAGTGTGCTTTCATGTGAAGTTGAGCCAAGTCAGATATCAGATGAGATGACACCTGCTCAAAGAGCACACTGGTTTGCTGAATGGCAAGCAAATGCTCTGGCACTTAGAATCGTTATGCCTATGAGTTTAGCAGTTGATGCGTTCCATGAAGCGCGTGAAGCGGCGCAGCAGAGACCTCATTTCTCAACTGGTGGTCTTGTAGAAGATATTGTCGATAGAGTAGCTAAACTATTCGATGTACCAAGATATGCTGTTAAGCAGCGTGCCAGACAGTTGGATTGGGATCTTGTTGACGGAGCCTATATTTACGTTGATGGAAAGTACCATGATCCATTTACATTCCAGGAAGGTATTCTTGACCAGCATCAGACTTTTGTTATAGATAGAGCTGGATATGAGAAACTGTATAAGAAGAGTGTAGAGTTTCAAAAACTGATCGATTCGGGCGAGGATATTTATCTTGGATATGTTGTATGTAAAAATGATCCAAAGTACATCGATGTTGATACTTCTTTGGGAAGAACAGAATTCAAGCTTTCTCGTTATGCTGAGGAACATGCTGAAGAATGTTGTTTAATTTTTAGCTGGAAGAGTATTTCATACCTGAATGAGATGAAGGACCCATATGAATTTTATGGGCAATCATATCTGAGCAAGGATGTGTCTGCAGCTGCATATATTGAGTATGATTATAATAAAGACTTCAATGATAATTATCAGCAGACTCCTGAATCCATTGCAGCTGCTGTAGCAGCATATAATGCTGCATTAGATGCTGATAAGCTAGTGAAAATTGAAATGCTTCAGAATAATTGTGAATCATTTATGGATGCGCTTGTATATCATATGGATCGAAAAAAGATTACCATTGATCAGCTTGTAGAAAGAGCTGAGCTCAGTGATACAACAATTAAGAAATATCGAAGTGGTGAAAGTAAACCTCCAATAGAAAATGCAATGGCCATCTGTATCGGGTTAAATTTGCCAAAGCAGTATAGCTTGGATTTATTGGAACGCGCAGGGTATATACTTAATGATACTGCACAGCATCGAGCTTATAAAATGTGCCTGGACTATAGTGATGGAACACTACGACAATGGAATATGATTCTTGATGCGTGGCACCAACCACATATTCCGAATAAAAGAAATCAAAAAACAGCATAATTTATTTGGCAAAGGCAACTTAAAGTTCCCCTTCGAGAAGCTAGATTCATAAGGCTTTATGTATCAAAAGGTACATGAGGCCTTATTTTTTTGCGCCAAAATAGCAACTTTAGGTTCCTAAAGAAATGAACAGGAACAGTGTAATCTATCGTTAGAAGGTTGAAAAACCTCGGTAGGAAACTGCTGTAGCAGACGTGCTGCAGGTCTCAACGGTGTACTACTTACAACTTAATACAACGTCGGCTTTTTGAGACGGGCTGACCACAAAAACGAGATGGAGGAGTTCATCTTGGTGGCCGGCTTTGTCTTTTTTGCACTACCACTTGGGTTCCTCCAAGTCAATCAAAGGAGGAAAACCATATGGTAGAGGCAAAGTTTGACAAAGATTACAGTAACAAGAAGTCATTCAATGGAGTGGCATGTGCAGCAGGCGAAGTGTTGGTTCCATTTAGGATTACAGATGAGATCGCCAAGGACCCGGAGATTATCAAAGAGAATCTTGAAACCTGGAAGTACGGTGGTAAGAAGGTGAAGGTTGGATTCTTCCCGATTAAGGAGTGCGAGGCAAAGGAGTGGATGAAGCTTTTTAACAGAGACGTAAATGATTATCTGGAAAAGTTTAGAAAGCAGCCTTGCTACCTTCCAAATGGAAAAGGTGCATATACGCTTTGTGACCGTAAGGATTGTAACGGGTGTCCATACTATGGAAAGCTTGATTCAAAACTTTTCACTACATTATATTCATCACTTGATGATCTTATGGAAGGGTTAGATGGAGAGGAAGATGAGAACGAGGGTGGTATGGATTATACCGGAACTACAGAAGATGCTGACAAAGCAGATGTACTCGAAACCCTTAATTTCATCCTGGACGAGCTAAGAGTCCTTGATGAAAGATACCCACAGATCTTTTCGATGCATTACGAAGGATACCAGAAGGGAGAAATCTTAAATGCTGTAGATTTAGGCGTAGCGAAGTCACAGGGGTACGCTATTATCGATAAGGTCATCAAGACAGTTCAAAAGATTTATACTAAAAATTTTCTTGATTAAGATTTGAAATAAGGACGGTGTGTAACCTCGGAGTAGAGGAAACATACCGTCCTTTTTGTTTAGTCTTTTTTATAAAATTCAGTCACGTAGCCATCGGCACGAAGCAGGATGTCTGGCATCCAGTCTGGGGTTCTCGCCATTTGCTGGCAGAGTACTTCCAGGGATACATTATCAGAACATTCGATAATTAGTTCATCGTGGACATGCCCGCAGACGAAGCAATGAGATAAGGTTTTCATTGCGTTCATCAGAAGGTCTCTTGAGATGGCCTGTACCACATTCTCGACGAACTTAGGACCATAGCTTTCCAGACGTTCCCATTTCTTAGTAGCACCGATGCCTTCATAAGTCACGGACTCGCCACCGAATTTATTCTCGCCAATCCGAGGTTTGACATAGGTGAGCTTTCTGCCTGATGGAAGAGTAATGAATAACATGCCGCTGCGCCAGGTAAATTTGATCCCATGAGAAGCTGTGCTGCAGTGCATCTTGATTGCATTTTTAATAGCAGTATCAAAGTCCCACCAAAGAGCTACGATGTTAGGATTGGACTGTCTCCATGCGTCTACCAGTGGCTGAAGTTCATCTTCGGTCAGTCCCATTTCCAGGGCACCCATTGCCTTTAGTGCGCCGACACTGCCGCCGTAGCCGAGGGCCAGCTCTGCGATCTTACCTTTTTGACGAAGGTGGCCATTGATACCATGTTTCTCAACTGGAACATGGAACATCTGACTCGCAGACGCGCAGTAAATGTCACCACCATTTTTGAATACTTCAGCACGCCATGTTTCTCCGGCGAGGTGCGCAATGACACGAGCTTCGATTGCACTGAAGTCTGCTACATAGAATTTGTTTCCAGGCTTTGCAATGAAGGCGGTTCTGATTAGCTGGCTAAGAGTGTCCGGGATCATCGTATAACATAGAAAACGAATCATAATCGCCAATGCGAACGAGCTCCCTTGCAGCATCCAGATCATTCATGTGGTTTTGAGGAAGGTTCTGTAACTGGATCAGACGCCCGGCCCAACGGCCAGTACGATTGGCACCGTAGAACTGGAACATGCCTCTGGTGCGGTGATCATTGCAGGCGGAGTTCTGCATTGCCTGATATTTTTTAACCGAGCTTTTGGCAAGCTGCTGACGAAGGGATAAGATCTGTGCTAGATCTTCCGGAGCTTCTTTAATCATTTCTGCAACAGTCTTTTTACTAAGCGAATCAACTTCAATTCCCTGATCAGATAACCATGTCTTTATCTGTGAGACGCTGTTTGGATTTTCAATATCTGTAAGGCTTCTCATCTCATCTGCAATGGTAGTCTTGGAACGTTCATCAAAGATGATTGCATTATTCACCATCTGAAGATCAACGAGGATGCCTCGGTCGTTAATTTCCTGGTCCAAGTGGTATTCATCCCATACGAAGTCTGGTACTGGAAACTTATAGAGTTTCTCTTTGATACCCATTTCGACCTCAACATCACGCTTGTTGTAGGACTTGAAAACAGACCATTTCTCCGGAGCATGCACTGGAAGGTTTCTGGTTCTGCCGCGATTGGATTTGGTAGGCTTGCATGGAACACAGAAGTAGCGGATGAGGTCTTTACCTTCTTTCATTTTCTGATCTTTAAGGCCAAGCACAGCACCGACACCTTCAAGTGAAAATGGAAGTCCCATATAGGCACTCCAGATCATTGTGCAGCGCCATGAAATAGGATCGAGGTAATTGCCAACTGTGTCCTCAGGGATGCTGTAACTGCAGAAGCGGTCAGGGTAGTAACGCTTCATCCAATAGGAGAGGCAGATGCGCTCGAAGGAAGCGTTGAATGCCCACTTGATTACATCATCACTAACAATGGCATTCAGGATCTCATCCGGGAGTACATCACCGCAGGCTAAGTCATATACGATGACATCGCCACCATTGATGGAGACTTCAAATAATAGTATTTCAAAATTCTCAGACTCGGCATATTTGTATACGCCGGATTTTTTTATATCAACATCGCTGTAGGTTTCTAAGTCGATGGACATTTCCTTTATTTTTTCCATGTGTTTACTCCTATAAAAACAGGCGGCAGCAGGGTGATTGCTACCGCCATAACTTATTATTGTTTTTCTTTGTTTTCAAGCTCTGCCTTATGTTTTTTCTCACTGCGAAGGTCATCGCGGATCATGACATAGAGTCCGTAGATGGCTCCACAGTTGAAAATGATAAGAAATAAATAGGCAAGAGCCCATGCGATTGTGTTTAACATAATATAAGTCTCCTTTTTTTCTAAGATGACTGGCAGCAGTCGTTCCACTGCCAGCCGGGTTTATTGTGTTGCAGATTAGCTTAAGAAATCGTCATCCTCTTCGGTAGCGAAATCATCCTCAGCTCTAGACTTACCGCCTAGAGGCTCACCATCACGAATCTTCTGAAGGTTGTTAAGTCCGCAGGCGATTCCACGATTGCTGTTTGAGTTGAAGGCGTACAGGTTGATAGAAGCACGACCGTACACGCCGCTGTAAACTTCGGAACGATCAATGATCTGCTGACGATCCGCATCGACGATGCCAGGGGCAGTAGCAGAGTTGGCGTTGATGAAGTAGCTGTCCTTGTAAGCTTCATCACCAGGACGCTCCTTGTCGCCATCACGAAGAGGTGTCTTGATAACATCAAGTGCAGGACAAACCTTAGCGGTTCCCTTGAGCTTAGATTCACCTTTCTCGTAGGCAGCCTGGATAGCGGCCTTGATCTTATTTACGGTTACGGTATCTGACTTCGGAATGATAAGGGAAACGCTGTACTTTGGTGCGCCTCCATTGATTGATTTAGGGTCCCACACGTTAGCGTATGACCATCTTGTGTTTACTCCTGTGATAACTTTTGTAGGGTTTGCGATCTTAGACATAATATTCTCCTCCTGTTAATTGTCATTAAAATCATCTGCTGCAGTGTTCGTTGCTGGCCTTTTATCTGACTCAGGAACGAGTGCAGGTTTGCCTGGTGTTTTATATACAAGTCCACCTAATAGCTGTTCGAACCGCTTCTTTCCAAGCAGTGAGCTCATGGCAGTGATACCAAGTAGCTTCTTTTCATATGGATCATATCCGGCAGCGGTTACCGCTTCTGCGACAGCAGCGTCGTCCGTGTATTTGCGGTTGCTTTTGCCTTCTACGATTTTGAAACCATCGTAGTGGGTTCCAGACTGAGCTTGTGTTAGTGCGTAATCTTTGATGTCATTTCCCCAGGAAATCAACTGGTCGATTCGTGGGAGAATAGCTGCAATCTCGAAATCATCGAGCGTAGCAGGCATCTCGAAATCGTACTTTGCAAGTTCCAGGTTGGTTTCTGCACGCTTCCTACAGGTGGCTTTTACTTTGCAGAACTGGCAGTGATCACCAGCCTTAAATTCACCTTTGCCTTCATAGGCGAGGGCAGCGGTTGGTTTTGATACTTCATCAGCCCATTTAAGAAGATCCTCTTTGCTGATGGAGCTGGTAGAGACGTTTTTTCTTCGTGGCTGGAAGATTGTCATTTCGATAGTGCTGATGTCATATAAGTCATCGAATGCTTCCAGAGCACCGAGCGCATGGCACATCATCTGACTGTTACCTTCGGATTCCACAAGAACTCCAAGACCATGCTTGTAATCAATAATGTGGAGAACTTCGTCTGCAATGATGACGCAGTCGCCAGTTCCGAATCCGTTTTCTACCCAGCGAGAGAAGTCGAGTCTCTGTTCAATGAACACCATAGGGTCGCTACAGAACTTCTTGGAACGTTCGAATTGCTCCAGAACATAATCTCTGTATTCTTCCGCACAGTTTTGCATCTCACCACTGTAATAGGTAAGGTTCTCAGTTGGATCTTCTACATCACGTCCCAGCGCCTTTTCTACTAAGTAGGCACAAAGCTCATGACAGTCGGTACCTTCTTGCGCATAGGGTGAGGACTCATCTTTGATTCCTTCGCAGAGCTTTGCAGAAGGTGGACAGTTGATCCAGCGGTGCGAAGCTGATGCGGAGAGGAATGCGTGCTTAGCCATTGGCAAGTACCTCGGCCTCAGCCACTAAAGCAGGATAATCTTCCTCTTTCACATCACTCAGGCGACTAGCACCATACTTTGTTAGGAGGGCTTTTGCTTCAGCTTTCTTACCCTTACCAGCAAGAGAAGCCATGATTCCGCGTACTTCCTGGAAGGAGTATTTCTTTACTTCAACTTCCGGTGCAAGATCTTCTTTCTTTTCTGGTTTCGTCTCAGCCTTGCTCACAGTAGGAGCGGTATCTGAGAACATCTCTTTTAATGCAGTAGCTGCATCAATCATTTTCTGTCCAGCGGGGATCATCTCATCAAGGACAAGATCTAAATTTGACATCTTACTCATTTTCGGGTTCCTCACTTTCTCTTTGATTTTCAGTAGATTGTCTTAGTTTGGCTGCCAGTCTTTTTGCTACGACACTGATGGCAATGAGCGTATCAATAAGCTCTTCATCAATTGCATCAATAGGACTGGCAGAATCTCTTGTGTTTGTCATCTTCTTAACCTCGCTTTCCGATTGGCTTTCTGCCTTTCTAACTACCTAAGGGAAAGTGGGAGGTGAAATTCCGGGATAAATGGGCATGAAAAATACCAAAACAGGTATGTATTCTCCGGCAGAATTCTATGCGGTGAATGTGGATCGCCATTCAAGCGCAGACAGCACTACAAACCAAGCGGGAATTATGTCGCCTGGTCATGTCGCCTTCACCTCGACGATAAGGATGCCTGTTCCATGCTCTACATTCACGACAAAGCAATAAAGAATGCATTTGTGCGAATGATGAGAAAGCTACAGACAGCAGACAACAGAATGTTAAAGCCTTTTGTGGCTGGTCTGCAGGGGACAAACAATAAAGACCGCCTGCACTAGGTGATGGATTTGGAAACTGCAATCGAGAAGAATAACGAGCAGCAGGCGGTGCTGATAAATCTTATGAGCGCTGGATACTTGGAGCCAGAGATTTTCCACATGGAAAAGAATCAGCTGCTTATTGAAGCGGATGAGCTTTCAAAAGAGAAGGATCGGATTTCCAAAAGCATCAATGGAGATTTGACTCACCTGGAAGAAGCGAAGAAACTGCTCCGGTTTGCATCTAAGAAAAGCAAAATTGAAAGCTTCGATGATGATATGTTCCTGGAGTACGTGGATACAATCACGGTGAAGTCCAGAGAAGAGATCGTGTTCAATCTGAAATGCGGATTGCACCTTACAGAAAGGCTGGTGGAAGAATGACGCACACACCATACGGATACAAAATTATAAATGCACAGGCGGTTGTCGATGAGCCGATTGCGGAGAAGGTAAGACAGCTTTTTGTGGAATACCTGGAAAGTGGCTCCATGAGGGCAGCTGCAATGAAGGTCGGGATTGATAAGACCCATTCAGTAATCGGAAGGCTGCTGAGAAACAAGGTCTACCTGGGAACCGATTATTATCCGCAGATTGTGGATGAAGAGATATTTGAAAAGGTGCAGGAGCTTCGGGGCAGCAATGCTAAAAGCCAAAATCGTATAAGAGAATTTGAAGCGCCGCCGGAATTGGAGCTGAAAGATTACAAGTTGGATAAGGTGGAAGAAAAGCACACCGATCCTTATAAGCAAGCAGAATATGCCTACACCATGATCGAGGAGGATAAGCATGAATGAGAATGTCACATTGATACCTGCCAGACGACGCGCAGGTAACAGAGTCATAAAAGAAGATAAACCTAAGCTCAGAGTCGCAGCGTACTGCCGAGTTAGTACTGACAGCGATGAGCAGGCAGGAAGCTATGAAACGCAGGTGAACCACTACACGGAGTACATTGGCAGGAATAAAGAATGGGAGCTTGCAGGCATTTACACTGACGACGGCATTTCCGGAACCAACACCAAGAAGCGTGAAGGTTTCAATGAGATGATCGACGATTGCATGGCCGGAAAAATCGACATGGTAATTACAAAATCCATTAGCCGATTTGCCAGAAATACAATCGACTGCCTGAAGTATGTGCGCCAATTGAAGGAAAAGAACATTGCCATCATATTCGAAAAGGAGAATATCAATACGCTGGAAGCCAGCGGAGAATTGCTTCTAACGATCATGGCTTCCCTGGCCCAGCAAGAATCAGCATCGCTTTCACAGAACGTAAAGCTTGGATTGCAGTTTAGATACCAGGAAGGTAAGGTGCAGATTAATCATGAGCATTTCCTTGGCTACACGAAGGATGAGGATGGAAATCTGATTATTTGTGAAGAAGAAGCAGAGATTGTACGCCGCATCTACAGAAATACTTGGAAGGTGCCAGCTTCCGGGATATAGCAGAAGGTCTGGAAAGAGACAAAATCAAAACCGGCGGTAAAAGGTACAAATGGCACCTCAGCACCGTTCAGGGTATTCTTAGAAATGAAAAGTATATAGGTGATGCGCTTTTACAGAAAACGATCACTACAGACTTCATTGAGAAAATAAGGATCAAGAATGATGGTACAGTCCCGCAGTACTATGTTAAAGGAAGCCAGGAAGCGATTATTAAGAAGGACGTCTACACTGCAGTCCAAGAGGAAATGGTAAGACGAGCAAACCTGACAAGTGGCATTGAAGGGAAAAAGAAAAAAATCTATTCCAGCAAATATGCCCTTTCCAGTATTTGTACCTGCACCAAGTGCGGTGACATTTACCGAAGAATAGCCTGGAACAATCGAGGAAAGAAATCGACGGTTTGGAGATGCTGCACTAGGGTTGAAAATGGGCCAAAGGCATGTGATGCGCCAACAATCCAGGAGGTAGAATTGCAGGATGCAACTGTGAAGGCTATAAACCTTTTGATAAGCTGTTCTGCAGCCATGAAAGAAAAACTTGCGGAGAATATTGCAATTGCAATAGCAGACGATAATTCTGGGGATTTGGAAGAAATCAATAAGATTCTTACAGCCAAACAGCGAGAGCTGGTTAAGCTTGCGCATGCAAAGAAGGATTATAATGACCTAGCTGATGAGATTGATAAGATCCGTGAAAAGAAGCAAAGAATTTTGGTTGCAAAGGCTGAAACTGAAGGTTACAAGAAGAGAATTGAAGAGTTGCAGGATTTCATCAATGAAGCCGATACGGAGCTAAGCGAATACGACGAGAAGATGGTAAGGAAGTATATCAAAGAGATACGCGTCTTTGATAATAGACTTCAGGTGTTTTTTAAGGCTGGAATTGACATAGACATTACAAGAGAATAACCGAATTTTGCAGCAGGGTTTTAATGCTCTGCTGTTTTTTTATTTCTATAAAGAACTGTAAATTTTGAATAGAGAATATTGAAAATATCAACCTTTTGGTTTATAATATATTCTAACGTTACTATGTTCTCAGAGTATGAGTTTGAATAGAGAAGGTGGAATTATGAGCACTTCAAATTTAATTAGAAATCTTTGTAAAGAAAAAGGTATTAGTGTTGCAGAATTGGCTCGTAGAATTGGTCAGACACCGCAGAATTTCAATAAAAAGTTAAAGCGAGAGACAGTAAGTACAGAAGAACTTATGCAAATTGCAGATGTATTAGGAGTTGTATTTGAACAATCCTATATTCTTGAAAATGGAGAAAAACTAACTATTACAAGTGAGTCCTGATAAATGGACACCTTGTTTTGTATTATAAGTTCAGATTGCAGAAGTTTTTCTGCATTACAGATACCAGATGAAAGGAGAGCTGTGGTAGTTTTTGGAGCAAATACCACACAAGCTGATAATGCGTAACATAAATGAGTTAATAGGAATAATAAACGGCATTAGCTACGACGGTATTATCAATAAGCTAGAGGTAGCCGGATTATCTTCGTGGGTAAAAAAGAACAGGAACTTATCTTACGAGCCTAGGCAAGCTCGATTAATTTCACTGGTAGAACAAGTGCTTAAAGATGGAATCATCACAGATGAAGAACGAGAAATGCTTATAGATAATTGTAGTCAATATACAGCTCTTGAAACTGATTCCTCTGCTAAGATTTATGAACTTAATGGAATCATTGAAGGTGTTATTTGCGACAATGAAATCAACGAAAAAGAAGTGTGTCGCTTGCGGGAATGGATGAGAACTAATGAATCTTTCATTCGTGATCATAAGCCTTCTAAAATCATCTGTGAAAAAATAGATCAGATACTTGAAGATGGTATTGTTACTCAGGAGGAACAAGAAACACTTCTAGAAATACTTAAAAAGAGATTAAACAATGCGCAGATAGAAACGAAAATAGGATACTTAAAAACTTGTGTCAAAGAAAGAAAAAATCTCGGTATTGATTTGATTGATTTATTGGATAATGCTGAAGCAATAGATATTATTCATAACCGTGCAGAGAAGGAACTGGGCATTACGTTAAATTCGTATTCTGGTACCTATGTCCATGATCCTGAAATTGTATTTGTGTCTCTTGTTTTAATTGGCATGCTCTACTATGATGGAGCTTTTTATGAATCCGTAAGAAAAACTTACAAGAATTTGTACCAGCGTTATTCAGAACAAAAGGTAGAAGGGCTTATTCGAACGTTATTAAATAATTACAGAATAAAGGATGATGTAACAGGAACAAAGACTCGTATTATCAATGTGGTATTAGCGGGATCTATTGTACCAAGCTATTATCTGGGGGCATTCTTTGAGTTTATCTACGACATATATAAGTTAAATTTTGATAGCGATTTGCCTGATGATCTATATGGTGAGTTTCAGTTTGTTTATGATGGATTGCAGAATGTAATGCGTTCTGAAAGTGACGAACTTCAAGTTAATGTAACGAAGAAAACATATAAATTGATTAAATCAACAAAGCAGCTGATTACTAATCCTGTATATAACGATGCAGTTATTAAGCTTAGTATCATTATTGTTAGACTGATTGATAAATATATTTGGGACAAGGATAACGTTCTCTACAATCCATATTTGAAAAGAGGATATGAAGAATGGCTTTCAACAATTAATAGGGAGAAAGAGTATGGACACCGAAGCAAATCCGAACAATTAAGATCGCGTTGGGAACCAGAATATGTTTTGAATGGGAATACGGTTTATTTAGTTCCTCCGATTCATCGCGTGAAAGCTACATATGATTATCGAAATATCAGAATCATTGTTAAGAATGAGGAAAAGGTCATTTATGATGATTATGTAGAAGATATCCGTGAAATCATTGGTGGGTATCAGATTAAGAATCCTGCAATTGAACTTTCTAATCCAATTGAAAGAATTGTTTATCAGTTGGTAGCAGGAAATGAAGTGATTTATGAGAGCAAAACCAGATTGCATCGTAACTTCATAGTATTTGATGAGAGAGGGCAGGAACAGGCAAATAATAAAGACTATTCCGGAACAGCTGTTTTCTGTACGAAGAGTAAGGTTGATAAGCTGCATTTGTATTTTTCAGGAGAGGCATATTGTCTATCTTCATATAGTGCACACTTGGGAGATGCTGTTCTTGTCGATGATAAAGTTTTCAATTTTTCTGAGATGATCCGTCCTGGTGTGTTTGGTGAAAAATATGATGGATATTTCGTTGCGCAGGCTGATTGCAAGTTTGAAGTATTTAAAGATGAGGTATTTCTTGTTTTTGAAAGTGAGTTTACGGACAGCAGTTTTGAAATCCAAATTAATCAGCGCTTATATAAAATGGATGCTTTTGAATATTCTACAGTTGAGAGAAAAGGGGTCAATAAGTATTCGCTAAAACTTGATTGTTTAGATTCAGGAATTTATCAGCTAAGAGTGAATGCGTTACATTCTGGCAAAAGAATCAGTGTGCTACGTACTCAATTTGCTATAGATAAAAACCTTCATGTTGAGCAGGTTGAAAACAACAAGAATTCATATATTGTTTCTGTGGATTCTGATTTGATGTCACAACCAATTTTTGATGAGATATGTATTCAGGATTTTAGAGAAGACTGGATTAAGTTAAATTGGAATAATCAGGAATATATTTATTATGTTCCATTCCAATTCCCGTTATACAGGATTGATAATGGAGATTGGAGACCATTTTCACAAGAAATTTGGATCGGTGATATTACTCAGGAAAGTACAATTGATCTGTATGGATGCAAATATGACAAAATATGCTTACTAACCAGTGCCGGTCAAATCATTGAAGAAGCACCTGGGCTTAAGAATGAAGGAGTATTTAGCAGATTCTCTGCAGGCTTCTTACTGTCATATAAGTCGAATTATGATTGCGTGGGAATAGTGTTGGTTGCAGAAGAATACCTTCATGAGGGAATCTGGTGTTACAACAAATGTATTCTAGATGAGGCTAAAACAACGGTTATTTATAGTCATGAAGACAAAGCTCTTGTTGTCACGCCGTGCTTTTACGGACAAGGGAATATTAGGTTTAAGATAATTGATGATGAGGATAATGTCGTATATACAAGTTCTGCTTTGGAAAAAGAAGTTCAAGAGAATGTATATGACTTATCGTCTTTTATAAACTATAAAGTGATTTTCTTTGAAAAAGAGAGAGGACTTTCGCTCAAAAAAGAACGCATTTTAAAGGAATTTCCAATCGTCTTTTATGCGAGAGAAGATTTTGTAGGAAAATCCTTCAAAATTAAGGAAGTCTACTTTGATCAGTTTGTCAGAGGAGAGTTTCTAAGAAAGCGACATTACTTTAATACAACATATGTTTATTTTAAAGAAATGATAAGTGGAAATGAATATATAGGTGAAGTATATGTAAGAACATACAAGGGTGCGTTTATGTTGGATAACATAAATCCCGTTGATATTGAAATTTGCAGTGATGTTATAGATGGAATGATAGAATTGTCTATTACTAAGGATGGAGATGGGCTGTTGCTTGATTTCGATCATCATGGAATTATGAATTCGATGGACGATGGCAAAGCTGTTGATATCTTTTCTTACAATATCGATATGAAGGGAGTTGAATCAGTGTGAGCAAGAGAAATCCTATTGAACGATCTCAATACATAAATAGTCAGTATAAAGAATATCTTAGGTCTTCTTTTGAATTTAAAACTCCAAAGTTACAAAAATTGTTTGAGCAACAATTGGAAGTTGAAGATTTATTTAAGGGGCCTTATGTCGATTTGAATTTGCCATTTAAAAGAGGAATGTCCTTGGATGAAATGATTGCAGATGGTGCAGTATGTAAATCATTTCGTAGATTGGGAGATATGAATTTTGAGAGGCCTTTATATTCTCATCAGGAAGAGAGTATTAGGCGTATTTGCTCTGGCCGAAGCGCAATTATTACAACAGGTACCGGTTCAGGAAAGACAGAGAGTTTCTTGTATCCAATTCTAAATGAACTGATGTCTGATGTAGAAAAAGGCAATATGGATGTTGGTGTTAGAGCAATATTCTTATATCCAATGAATGCTCTTGTAAACGATCAGATTGATCGAGTAAGAAAAATACTCACACAGTGTCCTGAAATTACGTATGGATTCTTTACAGGGGAAACGAAAGAAAGCGTTCCTGAGAATTATCGTGAGAAATATGGTGCAGAGAATGATACTTTCATCCCTGAGAATGAATTGGTTTCGAGAGAAGAAATTAGAAAGAATCCACCACATTTGCTGTTCACGAATTATTCTATGTTGGAATATTTATTGATCAGGCCAAATGATTATTCGATCTTTGCTCCAGAGAGGTTAAATAACTGGAAGTTTGTTGTTCTTGATGAGGCACATTCGTATTATGGCTCATTGGGAATCGAATTATCTTTGTTGATGCGTAGATTGACAGGATTGGCTCCAAATAAACCACGCTTTATTTTAACCAGTGCTACGTTGGGTGAACAAGGCAAATCTGAAAGCGAGATCGTAAATTTTGCTAGAAGCCTTACATCTGCAAGTTTTGATATTCAAGATATCATCTTCTCTAAAAGAATTTTACTTTCTAGTTCGAAGCTGAGTTATACGATTGATGCAGGGGATTATTCTGAAATAAAGAAAGCGAAGAATGATATACAGACGGTTAGAACCATTGGAAATAGATACAAAAACGTAGATTCAATGGACTTGAAGAGTTACCTATATGAATTGTTTGTAGGTGATAGAAATGTCTTCCATCTATATAAAGTATTAAAAGATGGAAGTAAAAGCTTTAAAAGTATTCTTGCTAGCTTTAATAATCAAATAACATCTGAACAGTTGATAGATTTGATTGATCTCATCAACATGGCAGAAAAAGACGGGATAGGTATTTTTGATCTGAAATATCATTCTTTTGTGCGCCCATTAGCTGGTGCATACATCACTCTTGGAAACAATCCACAATTAAGCCTTACTAAAACTAATATGCTTGGTGATTTAAAGGCTTTCGAAGCTGGAAACTGTAGATATTGTAATTCACCATATATAATCGGAAAGATTCAGCGTAATGAAGGTGATGGGCTTGACTATCTCTATCAGAACAAGGAAGTTGATATTTACGAAAACTATGGAAATAACGAATTTGTAAGCATTGATTACTTCTTGATGAGCAATGAATTAAATGAAGAGGAAGTTGACCACGATATCCTTGAAGAGTATAAGGTTTGTTCAAAGTGTGGTGCGATTCATGTTGCAGGAAATTTAAATGCACGCAGATGTAATTGCGGAGACAGCTTTCAACATTCTATATTTAAAGTTCTCCCATCAAAGAAAGATGGAGAAGAAACGGCGTTCAATAATATAAATCAGTGCCCTTGCTGCGGTCACAAAGCGAGAGCAGGTGTTGTTAAGAGCTTGAATGTAGGAAAAGATGAGGGAACTGCACTACTTGCTCAGATTTTGTATGAAGCAATTGATGATGGAACAGAGACTAAAAAGAAAACTGGTAAACTGTCTTTGAAGAGAAAAGAAAGCATTCAATCAGAACCAGAGACGTTAAAAGTAAAGCAATTTTTGGCATTTTCTGATAGTCGTCAACAAGCTAGCTTTTCAGCAGCTTTTTTGGATTCTAACCAGGTTAGAATGCTACAGAAAAGATTGATCTGGAAAGTAATTGAAGATAATCAATATAGAAATATTTCTGTAGATCAGCTTACTGCAACTCTTTCGGGAATGATTAAAGAAGGTAACTTATTTCAAAATGATTTAAGTGCACATAAAAATGCTTGGATTACAACACTTGTTGATCTATTAAAGGTTGATGGTTCGAATGATGGTGAAGGTTTAGGATTGTATTTCTTTGATGTTGATCTAACTGACATCATGTCTCAATTTGACGAAGAGGACGTTGAAACTGAATTTGGAGAATATAACATTACAAAGAAGGACCTGGAAACAATTATGCAGGTTGTATTTGGTATATTCAAAGTTGCACCTGCCATAAACTCGATCAAATCAACATTAACTCCAGATGAAAAGATGGAAGCTTTGGAATATAGAAGATTTGATAACTACGTAATGTTTAATTGCCCTAAGACAATAAATGGTGTTAGAAGTTTCTTACCTGTAAAGGGAAAGGATAATATGGTTGTTCGTTATGTTCAGAAAGTTTGTGACTGTGACGAAGAATCAGCAAAAGCATTATTGGAGGTTGTTTTTAACAACTTGGCCGTTGCGGGTGAATTGTTTAAGAAGCATGAAACTAAGGAATGCTATCAAATTGAAGCAAGTAAGTATGTAGTTAAGAATTATAAGACCTCAAAATACTATATTTGCTCTAAGTGTGGTCGTTTGACTCCATATAATGTCCATAATAAGTGTGTTCAGGATAAATGTGATGGCACATTGAGTGAAGTAGATCCGGATGAGGCACTTGCAACGAATTATTACAGAAGACAATATAAGACAAAGAAAATCGAAAGCATTGTTGTTAAGGAACATACTGCTCAGCTTGATCGAAAGAAGGCAAAGCAATATCAGCAAGACTTTAAAAATAAAAAAATCAATATCTTAAGTTGTTCAACAACTTTTGAGATGGGTATTGATATTGGTAACCTTGAAACAGTATTTATGCGAAATGTGCCACCATCACCTGCAAATTATGTTCAGCGTGCAGGACGTGCAGGAAGAAGAAAAGATAGTGCAGCATACATTCTGACATACTGTGGGACTGGATCTCATGATTATACATATTTCTGTAGTCCAGAAAAAATGATTTCTGGTGTCATTAAGCCACCATATTTTAATGTAGTAAATCATAAGATAATCGTTCGTCATTTGATGGCTACATGTTTAGGATTCTTCTTTAGACTACACCCAGATTATTTCAGCAGTATTGATGAATTAGTCTTTGGAAATGCATTAGAGGAGTTTAAAAGCTATATTTCAAGTCATCCGAGTGATTTGAATATCTATATCAACGAGAAAATACTCCCTGGGGATGTATATCGAGATTATCACAACTTTAAATGGTTTGATGAAATCGAAGGCAATGATGAAAAGATGGAGCATTTTGTTTCAACAATTAAATCCATTGCAGAAGAGTATGAGAAGGCGAAAAAGGAAGCTGTAACAGAAGAAAACTATAAGGAAGCGGATGATTACCAAAGACAAATTGAGAATTTGCATAAGGAAAAGGTAATTGATTCACTTTCAAAGTACTGTGTCATTCCTAAATATGGGTTCCCGGTTGATGTTGTTGAATTGCAAATATATAAAGAAGGTATTCTGAATAATAGCTATGATTTGAGTCGCGATTTAAAAATAGCGATATCAGAATATGCTCCGGATTCAGAAATCATTGTTGATGGCAAAAAATATACTTCAAAGTATATATCCTTACCTAAAACAGGAGAATATCCACGAAATTATTTCTGCACTTGTCCTAATTGTAAAAAGATAAATGTGTCTGTAAGTACAAGAACTGGAAATGAGTGCAAGTATTGTGGAGAACCTCTTGGTACAGTGGTACAAGAATTTTATATTGAACCAGTAAACGGATTTAAAACTGGTATCACGAAAGAAAGCACTCGTGCGAAGCCAAAGAGATCATATGCTGGTGAAGTATCATATCTTGGTGGTGGTATAAAGGATGAGAATGTTGTTTCTTTATCAAATGCTATTATCATTGAGACAAGCACCAATGACGAGCTCCTTGTCATGAATAAATCATCATTCAATATGTGTCCAGTATGTGGATATAGCGACATAATAAAAGGAAAAGTAATTACACCTACATCATTAAAGAAACACAAGAATTACAGGCAATTTGATTGCTCTTGTGAAGAACTTACTCAAATTAAGCTTGGACATAGATTCCAAACAGATGTAGCTCGATTTACTATTCCTATGTTAGGATCCTTTACGAAGGAAGATTATGCGATTGCGTTGTCATTCATGTATGCATTTCTTGAAGGAATAAGTATTGGACTTGGGATTGAACGAAATGACATAGATGGTGTGCTTGAACTGAATCTAGAGCAGCATAGCTATGATATTTTGATCTATGACAATGTTCCAGGAGGAGCAGGTCATGTTAAGAGACTGATTGAGAAGAACGCTGTAATAGCATCTTTAAATGCAGCATATGCGAAAGTATCACAACATTGTTGCGATGAAAACACTTCTTGCTATAACTGCCTTAGAAACTATTACAACCAGGCAAATCATAGTAAATTAAAACGCAAGTATGCTCGTGATTTCATTGAAGGTCTATTGAGACAAATAGGTGTTAGACCTTAAAATAGTTTTTATAGGTATAAGGGAGAGCGTGTTTTGGAAGAAAAATGTATTATTCAGCTTCTTGTATCTGATGATGTTGCCTCGCGCAGAAATATATGTGCATGAAGATGACAATACAGGAGAAAAGGAATTTTTAATGGTTTGGAATCGTTAACTTCCAATTTATGTGGGAGAAACACAGAATCTCGATAAAGGTGGGTTCACCTTTTAACGATTATAACGTTAAATAGTTTATGGATATGTTTCCGTAAACAACCGGCTTGATATGACGTACTTCCTGTTTATCGAGCCATGTGGAGACGGTAGTAATGTTGTTCCACAAGTCACCAGATAGTGTCATTAATGTGAAGGTGGAATTTGGTGAAGGCGAAGGGAAAGTGCCTTTGGATAAGATTGGTAAGCGCGCAAAGAAATATCAGCCGAAACCAAAAATCACATATAAAATGATACAGGAATATGTTGAAAAGAAATACGGATTCAAAGTACATACAGCGTATATTGCAGAAGTAAAGCGGTCTTTAGGTTTAACAATGCACGATGCACCTAATGCAGTAGAGAAAGTGAAGCATCCAAGAAAGTATCCGCCAAAAGAAAAGGTGGAAGCGATAAAGGAGGCTCTTAAATATTTTGAGGTGATTTAATGGATGAAGGAATATTTCGGATTGCGGAGCAGATATTTCAACTGAAACAAAAAGCTTATGAGGTTTATTTGCCGTTGGTTGAAGATGTGTGTAACAGAATTGTGTCAGAAGATGAATTAGCACATTTGCTTGATTATTTACTGGATTTTGCTTGTGACGAGAAAATACTGGGATTGTATAAAAGAGTGTGTAGAAGATATTTGTATATATATCCTAGTTGTATTAAGAGTTATGTTCAAGCGTATCGGAAAATGTGGGAGGATGAAAAAGAAAGATTAGAAAAAATAGAGGATAAGTAAGCTGAGAGACATTTTACTTGAGTTTGTGACAGGGCAAAAGGAGGAGTTGTATGGCTAAAATTGTAAAGGAAACTATTCATGCTAAAGGTATTGATATTGGCATTTATACAACAAATTTTGAAAATGAATTTATTTCATTAACAGACATTGCAAAATATCGTAATGAAGATGATCCTAGATTTGTAATTCAGAACTGGATGCGAAACAGAAATACGATTGAGTTCTTAGGTGTATGGGAAGAATTACATAATCCAGAGTTTAACCGTGTGCAATTTGAGGCGGTTAAAAATGAGGCGGGGTTAAATCGTTTTGTTATGACACCAACAAAGTGGATTACTCAGATGAATGCCATCGGTATTGTTTCAAAAGCAGGGCGGTATGGCGGAACGTATGCCCATAGTGATATTGCTATGTCTTTTGCAACTTGGATTTCACCTGAATTTCAGTTGTATATTATGAAAGATTACAGGAGACTAAAGACAGATGAGAACAGTCGGTTATCTCTGAATTGGAATTTAAACAGAGAAATTTCCAAACTGAATTACAGGATACATACAGACGCAATCAAAGAAAATTTGATTCCGCCGGAATTAACGCCTGCACAGGTGGCATACACCTATGCGAATGATGCAGATATGCTGAATGTTGTTCTGTTTGGAAAGACAGCCAAGCAGTGGAAAGATGAAAATCCAACAGTAAAAGGAAATATGCGGGATGTAGCAACTCTGAATCAATTATTGGTGCTTGCAAATTTGGAAAGTTATAATGCTGTTTTGCTTAATCAGGGGAAAACAGAAAGAGAGAATGGAATTACTCCGGCATTTAGCAGTGCAGCAGTTACAAACATTGGAAAACATAAGTTTAAATAAGTTGTAGAATAAAATAGAAAGGGTGGATAAAATGAACAATTTATATCATTATACAAGTGTCGATGGTTTTGAAGGAATAATAAAGAATAATTCAATTAGGATGACAAAATCAAATTTTCTCAATGACCCTGCAGATTGCAATCTCTTTATTACAATAGTTGATAAATATATATGTTCCAATCCAAAAGTTCTAGAAAAAATAATTTCAAATATTGGGAATAATAAGGATATTGTTGAGAAAATCTATTATGAGAAAGAGTGTGACTTAGTACATTATATAAATTATATTCATAAACATATTTCTCTATATGTTATGTCATTGACAAAAATAGATGATGGCATGAATATGTGGAATTATTATGGTCAAGGTGGAATGGAATTAAATTTTTCTATAGATAACTTTATAAATTCATTAAAAAAAACACTTAGTTCCGAAAAAGAATTTCTGGCAGAGGCTCATGTTATTTATGCTAATAGTGACTTTGATATTGAAAAAATGGAAGTTCCAACTTTTTCAGAGTTTGTTTTAAAAAATAAGGAGTCGGATAGTATTTTTGAAGACCATCGTTCTTTTATAAAAGGTTTATCACATTATGATGCAACACAGTTATATGACACCAATAAACTTGATGAATTTATTAAAACTTATATGAAAAGTTATATAACAACTTTAGATTATTTGATAGGGCAGAGAGCGATTAATGACTCCATGTCTCGTGAGGAGATATTTGATAAAGTATTTAATAATGTTTCAAAGCTTAATAATTTTCTTTACTGGAAGCATGACTTATCTCTTTATATGTTAGTATTATCTGCATTAATTAAAAGTGATACTTACGAATATGAAGATGAACATCGAATCGTTTATTTTGAATACAATACAAACTCAAACAAAACGAAAAAAGAAGAGTATTGTATAAAACATATTATGTCGGGAGATTTTGTTTGTCCATATGTAACCTTTAAAAATGAAACAAACGATTTGTTGCAAAATTCTTTAAAAAAGATAACGATTTCTCCGGTGACGAGAAATTTGCCTATTAATAATGAAATATATCTAGAAACACTAAAAAAGTATATTTTAAGTAAAGGATTTAATGAAGCAGTGGAAGTACAGTATTCTCAACATTCTATTCGTTGGTAATTTATAAATAAAGGGTCCAAACGTTAATTGATAAGTCTGCCCTTGTGGGAAAACGGTACTACCGTTGAGAGTGTTGTTTTGATGTCAAGGGTTCAGAAGTAATGTGTGAAAAAGGCTTGAAAACAGTTCATTTCAAAAAAAGGTTGTAATTTTTGAGTACATTGTAATCACGAAAATGCCTTTAAAATCTGGGCATGGGAACATATCAATACGATAGTTGAGTTGATAGAATGGATCTTTACCGGATTGAGTTGACAGTATTGTTAAAATAGGCTAATCACTATATGGAAAAATGAGTTTATGATAAGTAGGTATAAAACTGAGGGGATAAATTGCAAGAAAATTCAAGAATACATTTTATACCTCCTATTCCCAAGAGAGAAGAAAAAGTCGGCATTTATTGTCGTGTCAGCACGAATAGTGCAGAACAACTTCAAAGCTTGACAGCCCAGGTATCTCACTTGACATAATTTCAATCTAATCTCTTTGCTTTTCCACTAAATGAATGCCGTTAGATTTCATGATGAACCTACCTTTCCACTAACAGGCCCCACCTTCATTATAGTAAAACGGAAGTTCATATACAAATAGCTGTTGTTTCGGAACTTTCAAAAATAATTGAGGACATAAAATTTCCATGATGAAAACACCGATTTCCTATCGGCTTTTTGAAAGTTTTATGGTATAGTAATTACGTTACTGATATATACAACCAGTTTTACACATGCCATAAATTACCCTTATTAATTTATTGGCACTCGCAATTACTGCGGCATTGGAATTCATTGGATTCTCTTGCTGCGTTTTTTTATGATAATACTGTTTGATACTTGTTTCTGTCGTTGTCTTTCTGATCATACATTTTACTGCTGTATATAATAATGTTCTCAATCGCTTGTTTCCTTTTTTGGATATTCGATAATGATAGCCATCATTCTTTCCCGATTGATATATGATTGGCTCAATCCCTGTATATGCAATCAATTGCTTTGGTCCTCTGAATCGTTCAATATCTCCTATCTCCGCCAGTATTCTGGCAGCCAGATTTTCCCCGATTCCGGGGATACTTTTTAATACATGATAATTTGGTATTTCCTTTGCTGATGCAATCATGCTTTCTAAGGTTGTCTTGGCTAATCTATCATAATACTCCACCTGTTCTATAGCACTCTTTAAGATTTGGACATTGACATCATCCACTCTGCATCCTGAAATGGTATTCCTTGCCAGGTCGATTACAGCGATTGCTTTTGCGTTCAGCCAGCTTTCTCTATGCTTAGTATGCTTCTTCAAATATTTGGCGATGCTTTCTGATTTCTTGCTTTTAAGCATATCCGGATGTGGATATTTTTTCAATATCGCTAATGAAACATCGCTATACAAGTCTGAGAAAAAGCTGTCATAACCTGGAAAAACAATCTCTAACATTTCGTTCATACTTACCTTGCATTTGCGTAGATGACCTAATAAACCCTCGTAATGACGGCTCATCTGCTGTAAGGAATAGTATGTATCTTCCGCTCTATGGCTTTCATTCAATTCACAATTGTAATACACCTTTGCAATGGTCGTGCAGTCTGCCTTATCTGTTTTTACACTTCTTAAACTTTGTTTTCTGAATCTTGCCGATAGAAGTGGTGATATTATTTGATAGGTCATACCGTTTTGTTCCAGATAATTTTGTAGTCCTCGATGGTATACTCCGGCTGCTTCAAAGACGGATACATACTTCTTCTTGATACTTTTCTTTCATTTCATCATGCAATGTCTTGATTTCCTGGAAGCCTTTTAGATCATGCCTGATCACGAATACTTTGCGATACACTGTCATTGGATCGGTGAAGCTGCCTACATGACTTTCTCCTTTTGATACATCAATACTGATACATAGTCCTTTCAATTTGTTTACCTCCTTCATTTTGTTTCACCTTGGGTTTCCTTTCTGCCATCAGTCCTATTTTCGTTGTTCATACAGGATGATTATCCTAATTAGTTATAAACAGATTCACTTTTGAAGAAAGGAAGGGGACGCTTTTTTTAACGTGATAATGAACAGAAAAAGAGCCACGTCCTCACTTACCTTAAACTTTTCCGTTATGCATGCCTACATAACAAAAAAGCTAAGAGTATCGAATTTACCCTTAGCCAACATCATCAATCGTGGAGAGATTGCCTTATGTAATAGTCTAGTCTTGCTATAAAGGTCTTTTACAGGATCAAGTCCTAAGAGTTTATCTCTCCATGGATATTATATGTTATCCCTTCTCTTGATGTAAATATAAAGCTAAGAATTAATTTGATTTAACTCCTAACTTTATAATACGAAAGAAATATTATCAGACATTCAAAATAACTGCTTGAAGGAGTCCAAAAGAACTTAATACGCATCCACATTAGCCCCTTTCCCCCACGCCCCCAATATGCTATGATGTACTCATATCAGGAGGCTTTTTTCATGAACAAACCAAACATCTTATTTATCACAACCGACCAGCAGCGCTACGACACCATCCACGCTCACGGTTATGAATTTATGCATACGCCAAACCTCGACCGCCTGGCACACGAAGGCTGCAGCTACACGCACGCCTTTTCACCCAACCCCGTCTGCATCCCGGCTCGTCACAACATCCTCTGCGGCCTGCCATGCAAAGAACACACCTTTGACGACAACTATTTCGATGACTCCCATCAAATCCCTTATGACCTGCCTACCTTCGCGCAGATTTTAAGCGACGCCGGCTATGACACCATCGCTGTCGGTAAAATGCACTTTCAGCCTTATCGCCGACACAATGGCTTCCACCGCCTGCTTTTAATGGATGAAATACCAAGATTCAGAGAAGATGATGAATACGCACTCTATCTAAAAGAAAAATATCCGCACCTGCAAAGCCTGCACGGTGTCCGTCACGCGCTGTACATGCAGCCTCAGCAATCCTTAGTCAAAGAAGAAGATCACGGCTCAAGCTGGGTAGCCAAAGAAACCATCAACTACCTCAAAAACAAGAGCAAGGATAAACCCTTCATGCTATGGGCTGGCTTCATCGCACCACATCCGCCGTTTGACGTACCGGCATCTTATGCTGAAATGTACAAAGGCCAATCAATCCCTAAGCCTTCCATCACCAAAACTACACTTTCAACACTTGCGGAAGAAAACAAAAATATCGCCGATTATCCTAACATGGAAACGCTCATGCGTGCAAGGGAGCTGTACTATGCTTCCATCAGTTTTGTTGATAAAAACATTGGCCTGATTCTCGACCAGCTGGAAGCCATGGGTGAACTTGACAATACATTGATCCTCTTCACCAGCGATCATGGCGAAATGCTGGGCGATCTGGGTACATATCAAAAATTCCTGCCTTATGACCCTTCCTGCCGCGTACCAATGATCCTTCGCTATCCAGGAAAAGTTAAACCCAACACCTTCTGCGATGACTTTGTAGATCTCAACGACATCCTGCCAACCTTCCTTGATGCCGCCAACGTTCCTTATCCATCAAATAAAGAACTGCCGGGTGCCTCATTGCTAAAAAACGAGAAAGACCGCAGCATGCAATACGTCGAACATCAGCATGGAGCCCGCCGCTGGGTTAGCCTGCGCAAAGGCAGCTTTAAATACAATTACTACTATGGCGGCCCGCGTGAGGAATTATTCGACTTACAAAATGACCCTCAGGAAACAGAGAACCTATTGGAAACAAAGCCTGAAGCATATAATGCCAAACGTCTTGAACTGCGGCGTGACTTGGTTGCCCATGAGAAAAAATGGGGACTTGAAGGCTGCATCGTCAATGATGATTTTGTATCTTATCCAGACTTCACACTGAACTTCTATCGTGAATGTAATCCGCCTTTCTTTCCATCTCATCTGGCTCATGAAGAAGAATGCCAACAGCTATGGCCCTTGGAAAAAGAATTGCTGGCAGCAATCAAGGACGAACCGGTTGTAGATCTAAACAAGCTTGATCTGGACTACTTTGCCACGCGCCATGTTTTAAATAAAGAAGAATTGCTGAAACATGCCGATGACAACCAGCCTGCCAAAAAATAAATATCTATTAACACAAAATCTTTGGAGTAATCTGAAGATTTTTTATTTTCAGCGTTTTCATGCCTTTCATTTATCAACAGGTAAAGATTAGTTGCATGACCTTGTGCAATTATTAACTTTTTTTATCCTCCAATTTCCATGATAATGAAATTAAGAAAAAGGTTGATACACCATCAACATTAAGGAGGGATCACATGTTTAAGCAATTTGTCTATGATATTGGTACGAAAGTCTATTTCGGCCCTATTGATAAGTCCTCGCTGGGACAGGAAATCACACGCTATGGTCATAAACTCTTCTTCATTTATCAAGGCGACTTTATCAAACAGCTGGGCATCTATGACTTAGTCATCAGTGCAGGTAAAGAATACGGCTTTGAAATTGTTGAATTCACCAAGATTCAGCCCAACCCGCGTCATAGCGATGTTCAGGAAGGCATCGACCTTTGCCGCCAAGAACAATGTGATGTAATTCTTGTTGCCGGCGGCGGTTCCGCCATTGACAGTGCCAAGGCAATCGCTTCAGGTGTGCTGATTGACGCCCCCATCTGGGATGTCGTATTAGGTAAATATCCAGTGGTAAACAGTCTGCCGTTACTCACAATTTCCACGGTATCTGCCACAGGTTCTGAAATGAACTTCGGCGCTATCATCTCCAATCTTGAAACTAAAGATAAACTGGGCCTGCGCAAACCCAGCCAACGGCCTAAGGCTACCTTTTTGAATCCAGAATATACTTATTCCGTTCCGCAATTTCAAACCGCCTGCGGCTCCGCTGACATTCTTTGTCATACACTTGAAACTTACTTTTCCAGTGATAACTGCATGTTCATGCTTGACACCTTTATGGAAGGCTTAGTCCGTACCGTGATTCAATATGCGCCAATAGCCTATACGCAGCCTGATAATTATGAAGCAAGAGCCAATCTGATGTGGGCCGCGCCATGGGCAATCAACGATTTTTTACGCTATGACAAAGAAAATAACTGGACGATGCACCCCATTGAACATGAAATTTCAGCCTACTATGACATCACTCATGGTTTAGGACTTGCAATTATTATGCCGCGTTATCTTCGTCACATCATTGATGAGAAAAGCTTAAAACGCTTTAGAAATCTCGGCATCAATGCCTTCGGTTTAAGCTGTGAAAATGACGATATTACCTTGGCAGAGAAAACCATTGAAGCAATTGAAGCCTTCTGTTATGAACAACTGCATCTTGAATCACATTTATCGTCTTTAGGCATCGACAACCGATACTTTGATGAAATGGCCACCAAGCTTGCCTCTGATCACGGTTATTTTACGAGTGGCTATCGCAAATTATCTAAACAAGACATTGTTCAAATACTCAACGAATGTCTATAAATCAAAAGGAGGGATACTATGAATGAATTTCACATCTATCATAAACAGCTGACTTTTGAAACCCAGGGGAATAAGGCCACCTATTTTGAAATACGTCAAGACTGCCGCGACTTTGTCAATGAAACAGGAATCCAAAATGGCATCCTTGTCGTACAGTCACCGCATACCACTTGCGCCGTCTTCTTTGAAGAAATGGTCCATGACTTTGATGCACTCGGTGATGAATATCTGCAGGCTGACTTAAATAAAGGTCTCAATAAACTGTTTCCAAAACAGCTTGCTTACGATGACGATTATAAATATCCAGGCCCGCTCCATCGTCAATTCTCCAAAGACAATGGCGGCGCCATGGCCACACGTCCGGCCAGCCTATTAAATGGCGATGCCCACTGCAAAGCTACATTATTAGGTTCAGATAAAACCTTCATTATCAAAAATGGTGAAATCCTGACCGGCACCTATGGCTATATCTACTTTGTTGACTATGACGGCAACCGCTCCCGCAGAAGAAACTGCCATCTTTGCGCCATGGGTATCTAAAAAGCATCATACAAAAACAATTTGGAAAACAGAATATGATTCAGTAAGAATATCGTTGTCTTGCCCAGCCAGTCAAGGAATTATAACTTTTAAAACAGTATATTCAGAATTCAGTCAACGCACAATATTTATGTCATCTTTTTAAAATAAGCAGCCGCTTAACCAATCTTATAGGAAAGGCTCAGCCGCTCATCAAAGGGGAAGTAGTTACATAATTAGGATCAACGATATGCTGAACCAACTTAAAACCCTATTTAGTGCTTATTATAAGTTAGATTGTCACCGTGTGATTGGAGGAACCATTATGTCTGTTTTCACATCAAGAGAAAAAAAGTTAATCAAATATCTGTCGCAAAGGGATGCTTGGGTTTCATCCAATGAAATTGTATCCTTTTTCGGCATATCATTAAGAACACTGCGCAGCGATGTCAAAAACATCAATACATCAGGCAGCTATATACTTTCGTCGAATCAAGGGTATCGGATTATTAAAAAGACGAAAGAAATTGAAGAACTGCTTCAGGATAAAGATCAGCCCGAAACATCTGATGAAAATAATCGTGAATTAATCATCTTAAAGGAATTATTAATCAGCAAACAGCCTCTCGATTATTTCGATTTAGCCAATTCCTTATTTATCAGTGAACAGACACTGCTGACCTCAATCACCGCATTAAAGAAAATCATTGCACCCTATGAAGTTACTATTATCCGCCGTAAGACAACACTTGCGCTAAAAGGGACGGAGAAAAACATCCGCCGGCTGTTCTGTGACATGGTTTATAAAGAAGCTGAAAACAGCATTTTAAATACCGCCATTCTCAATGCTTTCTTCGTGGATATTGATGTCTTTGAAATAAAAAATACCATTTTTAAAATCATCAGTGAACAGCAGTTTGAAATCAATGACTTTGCCTTAAACAACGTCGTCCTGCATGTATGCATCATCATTGACCGTAATAAGTATGAGCTTCAGCCAGAACTTTTTGAAATGAATCCAGCGCTGCTTGACGCTGACTCGCCTTCTCAATGTGCTGCTCAAATCTTAGCGCGGATAACGGATAAATATGATTTTAAGGCTAGCCGAAATGATTTTGACAGCATCTATGCGCTTCTGCTGATAAGTATGAAAAAAATAGGTGTAAAGGAAAACTATGCACGGCTGAATGAATTTGTGGAACCATCAATTATCCGCTTTGTTAAGAAATTAATCGTGGAAATCTACAATGAATACTATATCAATCTGGACAATGATGAATTCATTTCCAATTTCGCATTACATTTAAATAACATCATTAATCGTAAAATGTCACTGCGCAATCCATTATTGACCAGCATTAAAGATTCTTATCCGACAATCTATGAAATATCGGTATTTATAGCCAAGCAAATTCAGGATCAATATGCCGATATCGATATGAATGATCATCAGATTTCCTATATTGCCCTGCATGTCGGCGCTCAAATTGAAAAGCAGACACTGACAAAAATCAAGACGGTAGTCATCAATCCGGAATATCTGAAATTAAATGCTCTGATTTACTCTAAATTGGAAACAAATTTTCTGAATGATCTAAGTATTACAATGGTTTCTGATGAAAGTGAACTGGCTAAAATCGGCAGTAAAAACATTGATTTAATTTTAACTACAATGCCGCTGAAAGGCTATTACACTTGTGAGATTGTTGATGTCACCGTCTTTATTTCACAGAAGGATATTGAAACTATTTTTGCGGCCATCAGTGATATTAAGAAGAAACGCATGATGGAGAATGATTCACTGCTGCAATATTTTGATGGTACTTTCTGTTACTTTGAACATGCAAAGAATTATGAAGAAGTAATAAAGCAGCTATGTGCAACACATAAAGAGTTGGATGATGATTTTTTGAAGCGCGTCATGATCAGAGAGGAAATATCACCCTCAGAATATATGAACATCGCGGTGCTGCATCCCATTCAGTGTGATGAAAAGAGTACGTTCATAACGGTTGGCATATTTAAAAAACCTTTCCGCTGGCGGAAGAATGATATTAATATCATTTTCCTGCTTTCAGTATCACAGAAGGATAAGAATAATTTTTTAAAGATTTTAAAACAATTAATTGAGATGTTTTCATCATCAAGATGGTTGGCGCATCACAGCTATATCAACACATATGATAAATTTGTTCGATTTATTAAAGAGCATAAGTAATAAATACAGCCGTGTATATGATTACACTTAATAAGCTGAAAGGAAGGCTTATAATCGTTGAAAGTTAGGAGAATGAGAATGGTACATATCAGTGAATTAATTGAAAATGGCAAGGTTTACTTTTGTGATTTCACAAGCAGAGATGATTTATATGCGTATTTGGCAGATGATTTATATGCGCAAGATTATGTGCAGGATACCTTTCTGTCAGCCTTGAAAGAACGGGAAGCAACATTTCCAACGGGGATTATCGCTACCTGTTACAACATCGCTCTGCCGCATGTCGATGCAGTGCATGTGAAGAAAAACGCTTTAATCATCGCTGTATTAAACCATCCGATCAATTATGTGCGGATGGATAAGCTTGATGAGCAGATCAATGTAAAGGTTGTATTTATGCTGCTGATCAAAGATATATCAGTGCATACTCAAGCCATTTCCAGTTTGGCAAAGCTCTGGTTCAATCAGACATTCATGAATGCTGTCTTGTCTGTGAAAAGTAAGGAGGAATTAGTGGCTTTGGTTAAGCAGGCTGAAGCTGAGTAGTTTTATCCGGCAGTTTAATTTTAGGCTTTTATGATTGAAAAATAAAAAAAGAAAGGAGGCAGTGAATATGAAGACTGTAATTATAGCATGTGGGAGCGGTATTGCTACTTCGACGATGATTTCCATGCGGATTGATGAATTATTAAATGATCATAATATTTCTCATGAAATTATTCAATGCAGCATTAATGAGATTGACAGCTATGAGGACCGCGGCGATGTTATTGTCAGTTCCACTCAGTTACAAAATGAATATTCGATTCCGTCGGTCATGGGTATTGGATTTATTTCCGGCATAGGGGCAGAAGAAGCGGCAAGTAAACTGTTAGAAATCTTAAATAAATAAAGGAGGTAGGATTCTATGGAATTTCTAAGTACATTTTTCAGTACGATTTCTGGCTTAGGCAAATATTTGATGGTTCCATTAATGGTTGCATTGATCGGTATTGCCTTCAAGTGTAATGTTAATAAAGCGGTTAAGGGTGGTATAACCGTTGGTATTGGTTTATTTGGTTTAGATTTAGCCTTGTCTATTGTTTCTAATTATCTGGGGCCGGTGGCAACTGGACTGGTCGGTAAAGCTAATTTAAATCTTGATGTCATCGATGTAGGCTGGACCGCTTTATCGGGAATTGCCTATGGTACAGAAATTGGTGCTTTCATCATTCCGCTTATGCTGGCGTTTAATTTAATCATGTTAGCTGTCGGAGCGACGAAAACAATGGATATCGATATCTGGAATTTCTGGCATTATGCGTTAACTGGTTCATTGATTTATGTCATTACGAATAATTTATTCTTTGGTTTACTGGCGGCTCTGGCACACGCGGCTGTTATCTTCTTAATTGCGGATCGAACAGCAAAACGCGTTCAGGAGGTTATCGGTATTCCGGGTATTTCAATTCCGCATGGCGGCTGTCTTGGGCAATGGATCGTCGGTTTTATTCTTGAGCCTTTATATAATTTACTCGGCAAAGGGAAAACAGGTGAAGAAAAAACGATCAGTCAGACAAATGCTAAGAAGCTGCAGGATAATCCGGTATTAAAGGTCATAAAAGATCCAATTTATCTGGGATTTATCTTGGGTACCGTGATTGCGTTTATCGGCGGTCAGGATGCGAAAACATCTTTTACGACAGGGATGGCTATGTCGGCTTTATTATATTTAACACCGCGGATGGTGAAGATTTTAATGGAAGGCCTGGTACCGATTTCTCAGGCATGCAGTAAGATTATGGCTGAGAAGAATAAGAGCGGTGAATTATATATTGGTATGGATAATGCGGTTGGTTTAGGACATACAACCGTAATGCTGATTTCAGTAATAGCGATTCCGGTCTGTGTCGCGTTATGTGCGATCGTGCCAGGCAATCGAATCATTCCTATCGCTTCCTTGGCGGCCTGCGGTTACAATTGTTCCATGCTGAATGTTGTGCATCGCGGCAAGGTTGGCAGAACCTTGTTATCCTGTACGATATTTTTAGCCTTAACCTTAGTGATTGCTTCCATCATGGCACCGAAAATCACGGAGGTTGCCTTATCCAGCGGTTATACGTGGAGTCAGAGTGAGTATACGCTGATTTCAGCTATCTCAGGTACCTTATGGTCAACCTTCCCGCTGTTCCTGCTGTTTAATATCAATTCTACGATAGGGGCAGTCTGCTGTTTAGCAATTATCATCGCTTGTGTTGTTTTACAAAAGATCTATTTCAAGAAGAAAATGCAGTCAGCAGCTGAGCTTGCCAAGGCTGAAAAACAGGATCATTAGGAAAGAAGGGAAAGATATGCTGGTAAATACAAAAGCTATGCTGACGGCGGCTAATGACAGTAATTATGCAATCCCTTCACCGGATTATTGCAACATGAATATGGTAAGAGCATATGTTGAAGCCGCGCAATCTGTCGGCAGACCGTTAATTTTAGCTTATAGTGAAGCGATGCAGTCGGTACTCTCTTTGGAGGATGCGTATTTTATCGGCCGCTACTATGCTGAAAAAGCTGATGTGGAAGTAGCTTTGCATATTGATCATGGCAAATCTATTGAATTTGTGAAGCAAGCAATCGATTTAGGATTTACGTCTGTTATGATTGATGCCTCTGCCGATACGCTTGCTGAGAATATCAGAAAAACCAAGATTATCGTTGATTATGCACATCCGTGTAATGTGAGTGTAGAAGCAGAAATCGGCCATGTGGGAGCGGGAATCAATTATGAAGAAGAAAAAGGGGATGCTTCTGTCTATACTGAAGCGGCTGATCTGGTGGAGTTTGTAAATGCGACCGGTATTGATTCAGTTGCTGTTTCCATCGGTACCGCTCATGGCTTCTATAAGGGAACACCCAAGATTAATTTTGACCGCTTGGCTGAACTGAAAGCTGCGGTATCGATCCCATTAGTGCTGCATGGCGGCTCCTCAACCGGTGATGAAAATTTACGGCGATGCGCTGAATCAGGCATCAGCAAGATTAATATTTTCACGGATTTCTGCACAGCCGGCGCGCAGGCAATTAATGAGGAGCATGCAGATAATTATAAGCAGATGATGAGTACCGCCGATAAGGCGATCAAGGCTGTTCTTGAACATTATTATCACGTCTTTAACTGTGATTAGGAGGTTGTAAATGAAACATAAAAAACAGATTAAAACACCTACTTTGGGAGTAAATGCGAAAGCTTATATGTGGGGAGAGGAATTGCTGACAATTGCGAAATATTGCGAAAAGATTGCGGTTGATCATGATGTAACAGTGACATTGAATGTACCTATCGTTGATATCTACCGCATTGCGCAGGCGGCCCCCCATGTAATCATCAATGCTCAGTTCATGGACCCAATTGAACCTGGCGGTACGATGGGCGGCGTGCTTGCTGAAGCGTTGGCACAGGCTGGCGCTGATGGTGTGATTCTCAATCATGCATCCGCCAAACCGATAACCTTAAGTCAATTAATCAAATCCATCGAGCTGGCTAAAAAAGCAGGACTGTATACCTTTGTGTGTGCGGATTCGGTTGAGGAGGCATTGATTATCGCATCACTGCATCCAACCGGCATTATCTGCGAACAATCAAAACTGATCGGCACCGGTATAGTGGCCTCTGAAGATTATCTATTAGCGACAACGAAAGCCATTAAGGACAATGATGCCAATATCATGGTCCTACAGGGAGCCGGCATTAAAAATGGCGAGGATATTTATCATAATATCAAATATGGCTCGGAATCAGGCGGCGGTGCTTCAGGTATTTTCTGCAGTGATGATCCGCTGGCAAAAATTGATGATTTTTTAGCCGGCATTCTTAAAGCCAGAAAAGATTTTGGCTCAAGAATCGTACAGGATGATGAAGCATGATAAAAATAAATTATATTGAGCTTGAAACCCGTTATCCTAAAATATATTTCTTTAATATTACCGATGAAATAAAAGCGCGGATTGCTGAATCAGGAATTTCTAATGGCACCGTTACAGTTCAGTCGCTGCATACGACGTGCGCGGTATTCTTTGAAGAATATGTGCATGATGAAGATCCGAATGGTACCGATTATCTGCAGCTGGATCTGAACCGCTGTTTAAGAAAAATATTTCCCGATGAGGTTGCATTTAATGACAACTATTATTATCCGGGACCTAAGCATATGAATCGTGAAGGCCGTCCGCACTTTGATTTTCAAGGCATAAGTCTAAATGGGCCTGCGCATTTAAAATCTACAATGATTGGCGCAAGTCAAACCTTTGTAATCGATCAAGGTGTTTTGCAAAGCGGCCCCTTTGGTTCCATCTGGTTTGTTGATTTTGATACGACACGGCCAAGAAAAAGGAAATGTGTTCTCTGTATTAACGGTGAATGAAAACTAAGTAGAATCACTTTAAAAAAAGTCTTTGACGTCAGTCAGAGATTTTTTCTTTTAACCCAGAGCATTAAAGTTGCGCGATGTCGACAGCCATGGTATCCTGTATGCAGTTAGTTAAGACTAACTAATGAATAACAGCATAAAGTTGAAGCATGCTAATAAGGGTGCTTTGATTCATGAGGTTTATGCTTCATATTCATAGACTATACGACAATGGAGGATATAAAATATGTCATTAATCGGTAAAACAATTGAAGATTTTAAAGTTCAGGCTTATGTAAATAATGAATTTAAAGAAGTAAGTAAAGAAGATGTATTAGGTAAATGGAGTGTTTTCTTCTTCTATCCAGCGGATTTCACATTTGTATGTCCAACTGAATTAGAAGATCTAGCCAACAAATATGAAGAATTCAAAGCAATTAATTGTGAAATTTATTCAGTAAGCTGTGATTCACACTTTGTACACAAAGCATGGCATGATGCTTCTAAGACAATTCAAAAGATTCAGTATCCAATGCTTGCGGACCCAACAGCTCTCTTAGCAAAAAATTTCGAGGTTTATATCGAAGCTGACGGTATGGCAGAAAGAGGCAGCTTTATTGTTAATCCAGATGGAAAGATCGTAGCTTATGAGGTAATCGCCGGTAATGTTGGCCGTAACGCTGATGAATTATTCAGACGCGTTCAGGCTTCTCAGTTTGTTCATGAACACGGTGATCAGGTATGTCCGGCTAAGTGGCAGCCAGGTGCTGATACATTAAAACCATCTTTAGATCTGGTAGGTATTATCTAATATGACTAAAGCCTCCGATGATATCGTCGTTGGCGGCGGGCCGGCTGGTTTATCGGCGGCAATTTATTACAGACATTATCTATCAGCAATGGACCGGAAAGTCGGCAAAGGAGTACAAACA
>OGJC01000316.1_pt1 | contig 52942 bp, 50 predicted proteins | sample 1571941 | NCBI WGS metagenome assembly OGJC01 (sample SAMEA2582100, study PRJEB24529) | metagenome | biome: Human gut stool | place: China | collected 2011 | reverse complement strand
GGAGCCGATGATCATCGGCTCGAGATTCCTTACCAAGCTCAACGCCAACATGGGCAATTCCGCAGTGACCTCCTCCATCGACGAGGAGGTGGAGAAACTCACATGGGCCACCAAGTGGGGAGCCGACACCGTGATGGATCTTTCCACCGGCAACGACATCCACACCACCCGCGAATGGATCCTCAGGAACTCCCCCGTGCCGATCGGCACGGTCCCGATGTACCAAGCGCTTGAAAAGGTGGAGGACGACGCCTCCAAACTCAGCTGGGAGCTGTTCCGCGACACCGTGATCGAACAGTGCGAGCAGGGCGTGGACTACATGACCATCCACGCCGGCGTGCTGTTGCGGTTCGTGCCGTTGACCGCCAACCGCATGACGGGCATCGTCTCGCGGGGCGGATCGATCATGGCCGAATGGTGTCTGCAACATCATCAGGAAAGCTTCCTGTATACGCATTTCGACGAGCTGTGCGAGATCTTCGCCAAGTACGACGTGGCGTTCTCTCTGGGCGACGGCCTGCGGCCCGGCTCATTGGCGGATGCCAACGACGCGGCGCAGTTCGCGGAGCTCATGACCTTGGGCGAGCTCACCCAGCGAGCATGGGAGCATGACGTGCAGGTGATGATCGAAGGCCCGGGACACATTCCGTTCGACACCGTACGCATGAACATCGAAATGGAGAAGGCGATCTGCAAGGATGCCCCGTTCTATACGTTGGGCCCGCTCACGACCGACACCGCCCCCGGCTACGACCACATCACCTCGGCAATCGGCGGTGTGGAGATCGCCCGCTACGGCACCGCCATGCTGTGCTATGTGACGCCGAAGGAGCACCTCGGCCTGCCGAACAAGGATGATGTCAAACAGGGCGTAATCGCCTATAAGATCGCCTGCCATGCAGCCGACATCGCCAAACACCACCCGCATGCCATCGACCGCGATAACGCGATGAGCAAGGCGCGCTTCGAATTCCGTTGGCTCGACCAGTTCAATCTGAGCTACGATCCGGACACGGCCATCGCCTTCCATGACGACACCCTGCCCGCCGAACCGGCGAAGATGGCGCACTTCTGCTCGATGTGCGGTCCGAAGTTCTGTTCTATGGCCATCTCGCAGAACATCCGCAGGAAGTTCGGCAATGCCGAGGCACAGGAAAAGCTCGTGGCCGACGCGCAATGAGCCAGAGCAAACGGTCTCCCCGACCATCCCCAGGCCCTTTCACGGCAGCTTCATCCATGGGAATCACAAGATAACAAAGGAGCATTCATGACCAGCACATTGCCACCGGTATTGAGCATCGCAGGATCGGATTCCTCCGGCGGCGCGGGCATTCAGGCCGATCTGAAGACCATGCTCGCCAACGGTGTATTCGGCATGACCGCCATCGCGGCGCTGACCGCGCAGAACACCACCGGCGTGCGCATGGTCACGAATACCCCACCAGACATGCTCGCCGCACAGATCGACGCCGTGTTCGAGGACATTCCACCGCTGGCGGTGAAAATCGGCATGGTCTCCAGCGTCGAGCTGATTGACGTGATCGCCGATCGACTGACCTTCCACAAGGCCACGAACGTCGTACTCGACCCGGTGATGGTGGCCACTTCCGGGGCCAAACTCATCGAGGATGACGCCATCGCGGCGCTGACTTCCCAACTGTTTCCGCTGGCCACGGTGATCACGCCGAACATGCCGGAAACGCAGGTGCTGTGCGATCTGGCCGTCACGCAGGGCGCGCAGCCAATCAACTATGACAATGGCGAAAGCATCTCCACACCCGCCGATATGACGGTGGCAGGGCATCTGCTAGCGGATCATTTCGGCTGTGCGGTACTCGTCAAGGGCGGCCATGGCACACAGGATGCCAGTGACGTGTTGGTCGAGCCGAACGGTCGGGTGACCTGGTTCACGGGTCATCGCGTCGATAATCCGAATACGCATGGCACCGGATGCACGCTGTCGTCCGCCATCGCATCGCATCTGGCGCTTGGCGAGGATCTGCCGACCGCCGTCGACCATGCCAAGCTGTATCTGACGGGCGCCTTGGAGGCGCAGCTCGATCTCGGCCATGGCTCCGGCCCGATGGACCACGCGTGGCGGTGGCGCTGACCGTATGGGCTGAACCATCGCATAAGCTGTGAATCATAATGAAAAGACGAGCCGAAGAAAGGAATACCATGTCCCTTGATCGCAACGCCGAACGGCAGGAGGTGCCGGTCGACCCGGCAACCGGCAAGCCGTATATCAACACCTTGGCCGCCGTCGCCATCTCCCCCGCCGGCGCAAGTCCGGAAAAATCCACCTACGTGTCGCAGGCGGTCGACGTGATTCGCCAATCCGGACTGCCGAACGAGACCAATGCGATGTTCACCAACATCGAAGGCGACATCGACGATGTGCTCAAGGTGATCCGCGATGCCACCATGAAGCTCGCTGGACAGGGCTACCGTACCGACGTGGTGATCAGGCTTGACATCCGTCCCGGATTCGAAGGCCAGATTCACGCCAAGCAGGAACTCGTCGATGAGATTCTTTCCGGCGACCAACAATGATGCGGCACTGACACACCGTCGGTTTTCTCAAGAAATGCAATCCTCCGGAATAAGGGAAGGTATAGTGTTGCCCTTATGACGACGATGAAGGAAATTGCCGAAAAGACCGGTGTGTCCGTATCCACCGTTTCCCTGGTGCTCAATAAACGCGATGTCGGGCGTGTCAAGCCCGACATCGCGCAACGCGTTCGTCAGACCGCCACCGATCTGGGGTATAAGCCCAATCCTCTGGCGCGAAGCCTTCGTACCAGCAAGACCCGCATCCTCGGGTTCATTAGCGAAGAGGTCGCGACCACTCCGTACGCAGGCGGCATCATTCTGGGCGCTCAGGATGCGGCCAGCACCTACGGCTATATGCTGATCACCGTCAGCACCGACGGACAGGCCAGCGAGGAAAGCGAGATCGCCGCACTGAAGCGGTACGGCGTGGACGGCTTCTTCTATTCGAAGATGTCGAACCGCATCGCCACCGTGCCGAAAAGCCTGTCCGATTATCCGGTCGTGCTGGTGGATGCCACCGACGCGAACAACACACTCCCCAGCGTCGAACCGGACGAATTCCAAATCGCCTACGATGCCACCAGTCGTCTGATCGAAGCCGGTTGTGAACGTATCGCCTATGTCGGCTGCTCCGAGAACATGATCGCCCAGGACGGTCGTCTTGCCGGCTACCGCGCCGCATTGGAAGGCACCGACCACGGTTTCGATGCATCGTTGGTATGTAACGTATTGAACAATGGTCCGGCCTTGCGTGCCGTGGATGCATTGTTCAATACGTGCAATCCCGATGGATTCTTCTGTTTCAACGATGCACGCGCCTGGTATGTGTACGAGTGCGCCGCCCGCCGTGGTCTGACCGTAGGCAAGGATCTCTCGGTCGTTGGCGTGGATAACCACCGTGTGTTCGCCGAGACTTTGGAACCACAGCTGACCACCGTGGAACTGCCTCATTACGAGATGGGATATTGGGCCGCCTGCAAGCTGATTTCCATGATCGAAGGCAAACCGGTCGACACCACCAAATGGCCGCGAACCACATCTCCCCTGCCACCGCTTGACGCCCCGATTCCCGCGAAGATTCATTGCGCCCTGATCGAAAAGGGCTCCGTGGCCCGCTGACGCTCCGGCGCCCCACCCCGACGCAAGCCATCGACCATACTCACGACACGCCGAAAGGGTGGTATTGGCATACCCCACTTTCGGCTTCATTCCGGCAATTGTGTATATCCTTTGCGATTATTGACGTCAATCGATTTACGTCAATCGATTGACGTGTTACACTTGAGTCAGTTCGCCACCCGACATGGCAGCTGGGAAGACGAACGGTAAACAATACAACATCAGCAAATAACAGCGGTGTCGCACGGCAGCGGCACCAAGAAGAGAAAAAGAGAAATCAATGGCAAGCTCAACTCGATCTGCATGGAAGAATCCTTCCTATCTGCAGAGCTCCTTTGGCATCTTCATGTTCTTCTGCTCCTGGGGCATCTGGTGGTCCTTCTTCTCCAGGTGGCTTACCGACCCGACCCACGGCCTGGGCATGACATCCGCCGAGCAGGGCCAGATCTACTCCATCAACTCGCTGGCCACTTTGGTCATCATGTTCGCATACGGCGCCATTCAGGACCAGCTTGGCATCAAGCGCAAGCTCGTCATCTTCATCTCCGCCGTAGCGGCACTGGTCGGCCCGTTCGTGCAGTTCGTATATGCCCCGATGCTCACCGCCGGCGGCGCAACCCGCTACGCAGGCGTGCTCATCGGCTCCATCGTGCTGTCCGCAGGCTTCATGGCCGGTTGCTCCCTGTTCGAGGCGGTCACCGAACGCTATTCCCGTAAGTTCGGCTTTGAATACGGCCAGTCCCGTGCCTGGGGCTCCTTCGGCTACGCAATCGTGGCGCTGTGCGCAGGCTTCCTGTTCAACATCAACCCGCTGCTCAACTTCTGGGTCGGCTCCATCTGCGGCCTCGGCATGCTGTGCGTCTACGCCTTCTGGGTTCCGTCCGAGCAGAAGGTAGAGCTCAAGAAGGAAGCCGATCCGAACGCCACGCCGACCAACCCGTCCTTCAAGGAGATGATCTCCGTCCTGAAGATGCCGACCCTGTGGGTGCTCATCGTCTTCATGCTGCTGACCAACACCTTCTACACCGTGTTCGACCAGCAGATGTTCCCGAACTACTACGCCTCCCTCTTCTCCACCACTGAAATCGGCAACGCCACCTACGGCACCCTGAACTCCTTCCAGGTGTTCCTCGAGTCCGCCATGATGGGCGTGGTTCCGATCATCATGAAGAAGATCGGCGTTCGCAACTCCCTGCTGCTCGGCGCAACCGTGATGTTCCTGCGCATCGGCCTATGCGGCGTGTTCCACGACCCGATTTCCGTGTCCATCGTCAAGCTGTTCCACTCCATCGAGGTCCCGCTGTTCTGCCTGCCGGCGTTCCGCTACTTCACCCTGCACTTCGACACCAAGCTGTCGGCGACCCTGTACATGGTGGGCTTCCAGATCGCCTCCCAGGTCGGCCAGGTGATCTTCTCCACCCCGCTTGGCGCACTGCATGACGCCATGGGCGACCGTCCGACCTTCTTCACCATCTCCGCCATCGTGCTCGCAGCACTGGTCTACGGCACCTTCGTCATCAAGAAAGACGACCAGGAGGTCGGCGGCGATCCGTTCTACACCGACAAGCAACTCAAGGCAATGGAAGCCTCCAAGGCCAACGCCTGAGTCGCAAATCCCGAATCGTAGAACGACCTGAAAACGTGGTGCTCGAAGCGGTTTTCCCCTTTTGCCGCTTCGGGCATCATCACCATAACCAAACACATCAATCACATTCCCTCATGAAAGGCAATCAACGATGACTGGCTTCACCCCGGACGCACCGGTGCTCAACGAATTTACGAACCATGGCGAAGAGCTGGCCAAAGCCGAAGCGGGCGTGGCCGCAATGTTCGCCAAGCGCAACAACCGCTGGTATCCGAAGTTCCACATCGCCTCCAACGGCGGATGGATCAACGATCCGAACGGCCTGTGCTACTACAAGGGTCGCTGGCACGTGTTCTACCAGCTGCACCCATATGGCACCCAGTGGGGCCCCATGCACTGGGGTCACGTCTCCTCCACCGACATGGTCAACTGGAAGCGCGAGCCAGTCATGTTCGCCCCGTCTCTTGAGCAAGAGAAGAACGGCGTGTTCTCCGGTTCCGCAGTGATCGGCGACGACGGCGAGCTCAAGTTCTACTACACCGGCCATCGTTGGGCCAACGGCGTGGACAACACCGGCGGCGACTGGCAGGTGCAGATGCTCGCCGAACCGGATAACGACGAGTTGACCAGCGCTACCAAGCGCGGCATGATCATCGATTGCCCGACCGATCAGGTGGATCACCACTATCGCGATCCGAAGGTGTGGAAGACCGGCGACAAATGGTACATGACCTTTGGCGTCTCCTCCGCCGAGAAGCGTGGCCAGATGTGGCTGTTCTCCTCCGACGACATGGTGCGCTGGACCTATGAGCGCGTGCTGTTCGAGCATCCGGATCCGAACGTGTTCATGCTTGAATGCCCGGACTTCTTCCCGATCCGAGACGCGGAAGGCAACGAGAAGTGGGTCATCGGCTTCTCCGCCATGGGTGCGAAACCGAGCGGTTTCATGAACCGGAACGTGAACAATGCCGGATACATGATCGGCACGTGGACCCCGGGTGAGGCTTTCCAGCCGGAAACCGAGTTCCGTCTGTGGGACTGGGGTCACAACTACTATGCCCCGCAGTCGTTCAATGACGGCAAGCGCCAGATCGTCTACGGCTGGATGAGCCCGTTCGTCGAACCGATTCCGATGCAGGACGATGGCTGGTGCGGCAACCTGACCCTGCCTCGTGAGATCACGCTGGGTGCCGATGGCGATCTGCACACCGCTCCGGTCGCCGAGATGGAAGGTCTGCGCGAGGACACGTTCGACCATGGCGCGATCTCGCTGGGCGTCAATGAAGAGAAGACCATCTCCGATGACGCCGAGGCCGTCGAAATCGAAATGACCATCGATCTCAACGCCTCCACCGCCGAACGTGCCGGACTGAAGATTCATGCCACCGAGGACGGCGCCTACACGTATGTGGCATTCGACGCTCAGATCGGACGCGTGGTGATCGACCGTCAGGCCGCCGCACAAGGCGACCGCGGCTACCGCGCCGCACCGCTTTCCGATGAGGAGCTGGCCTCCGGTGAGCTCAAGCTGCGTGTGTATGTGGACCGTGGCTGCGTCGAAGTGTACGTGAATGACGGACGCCAGGCCATGAGCTCCTTCAGCTACGCATCCGAAGGACCGCGCGCCATCAAGCTTGTCGCCGAATCCGGCACACTTGAAGTCAAGTCACTTAAGCTTCACCACATGAAGTCCATCGGTCTGGAGTAAATCCCGATCCACACGGATCATAGTCCAGCGAAGAACCTACGCCGGAGGAATGGTAGCGGAAAGCGCCCATTCCTCCGGCGATTTCGTAATCTCCATATGTCCGCCGCGGTCCTCGATCAGACGCCCATACCGCGCCAAGCCGCTGCCATGCACCAAATCAGCATCACGGTTGGCAGGAGTGTCGATAAGCGCGATGTGCACGGCGTCGTCTTCGATGCCGACAGTCAGCACATATCCTTCCGAAAGTTCGGCATGTTTGATGATGTTGCCGTACAGCTCCTCCACGAATCCGGCAATCAGATCATCGCAGGCGACTTCGCCTTCGCCGGAGACGATCGTCCTTCCGGAACAGCCCAGTTTGGTAAGCCTACGTTCCATGCGCTCGGAAATATCCTGCAGTTTCGACCGCAATGTCACTCCATTCCGCATCGGTTGCGCCTGCGCCGAGCCGCGAGACCGCGCATCGCCGGAATCTTGAGAGTCCTCGTCCCGTTCGATCAGATCAATGACCCGATGCGTATGGGTCAGCGCATTCGCCGCGACGGATCGCAATTCACGCAGCTCGGCATCATCGGGAACATGCCCTTCGGCGATATCGCCGTCGATGCGCAACACCAGATAGGCCAGATCATTGGACACATGATCGTGGATGCTTCTCGCCGCACGGGCACGCCGCCGCCGTTGTTCCGCACGCATCCGTTCCAATTGCCCGTCATATCGTCGGCGCATGCAATAGCCGCCGAATACGAATCCAATCGGCAGCACGCACACCATAATCATCACCTGCCATGGGAAACCGGATGGCGTTACGATTTCGACATTCGCATCACCGCTGCTTCCGGAATCGCCATAGACATCATCCGTTTCAGCGGGCCCTTGTACGGCGGACCGTTCCGGCGACGATGCAGACGTTGCCATGAACGGCATGTCCGCATCATGTATCAGCGGCGCGATGCCTTCGCACATCATCAGCCAGGCGACCATCGCAAGCATCGCACATATGCCTGCGACGACCGCACGCCGGAATGCCATCACCGCCAACGAGACCAACATCAACGCAGTCAGGCCGACCGGCGTCACGCCAGCCACCAGGCATAGGGCGATCCACATCGCAACGGTCGCCATTGCGGCCCTTAGGGGAAAGCGAAGCATCAGCATCGCTACGCATGTGGCGAGAAGCACACAGCAGCCCAGCGGAATCCCGATCTCCCCGATCAGCATATGCCAGATGGCTTCCGCGGCCGAGCCCACGCCAAGTGATATCAGAGCGACCGTCCTCCACTTCATCAGAACTCATGCCTCCGTATGCAGATCGCGATGGCATGCGCCCTCGAGCGTGCGTTCAGTTTCATGGTCGCCCGTCGTTCGAAGGTGGCGACCGTCGCCACGCTTACACCCATTCGCCCCGCGATTTCCTTGGTATTCAGCCCATCCGCATAGAGTCGAAGCGTTTCGCGTTCCTTGTTCGACAGTTTGCCCTGCCTGGCATACTGCTGATCCTCTATGTAGTTGCTGGCATCCTGCAAATCCATGAACCGTACTGCTTCGCCATTGGTCGCCTGCGTCGCTTCGGAAGTCCGCCCGCCTTCGACTCCGTCACATGCTTTGATCGGCATTCGATACGCCTTGCCCTGCGCCGCATCGCAAATGGCGTTCCTGAGATTCGCTATATCCGTTTTCGCGACCAGCGCCTGCATGCCGCTGAAGGCCGCCGCCTCCCGGAAGCTCGATACGGTGTAGGAGGTGACGCCCACGATGCCGACCTGTGAGGTGCGGGCCCGAATCGCGCGGCTGATTTCCGGACCGTCCGTACCTGCCATGGCCATATCGGTGACGAGCACATCCGGACGTTTGGCCGTGCTGACGCAACGACTGATCGCCACCGCACCTATGTCGGTGGTCCAAATCACTTCGAAGCCGGCATCAAGCCGTTCTATCAACGTTTTCATTACCGTAAGCGCATATGGGTCGTTGTCTACGATTCCGATTCGAATGGTCATGGCAGGCCCTTTCCTACGTTTCTATCATTATCCGAAATGCACGATGCCGGGCAAGTTGTCATTGAGGCTCTGACAAAAGATGACCTTCCACGCACGGTTCGATATGCTGAAAGCCAACAGACGGCAATCCGCCATTTCGAAGACGACAGGCGGGTCTCATACCAGGTACGAACACCAGACATATCGGCATATTGTAAAGGAAAGGACAAGCCATGAAGCGCATCGATCTGAAGGGCACGACCATAGTCACACCGAAGTCGGCGCAACGGAACAAGGCCGGCAGACGTGTCATCATCGCAATCATCGCGGCGGTACTTGCCATCGCAATCGTAGTAACGGGGGGATTCTGGTATTTCGCTTGGGGCGGACGTTACACGGTGGCCGACCTGTTCAGGCCAAAGGCAGTTGCAGCGAGCGATGCCGCGGTGGAGTCATCACGGTCGTTCGCCTACGAAAGCGCGGTGAAGTTCCTTGCCAAGCAGAAGAACGTCAACTACTCCCCCGCTTCGTTGCAGATGGCGTTGCTGGTCGCCGCGCAGGGAGCGAAAGGCGATACGCTGTCGCAACTGCAACAGGCGCTGGCCAGTGAGAAGCTGAGTGACAGCGATCTTACGTCGATCTACCGGTCGATTATCGGCAAACGCAGCGGCAAGTCACGTTTGGATGCGGCGAACTCGATATGGGCCCGTCGCGATCTTACGCTGAACAAGGACTACACCGACGCCGTACGACGTATCTTCGGGACGCAAGTCAAGCGCGTCAAAGCATTCGACAACGATACCAACAAGGCGATGAGCACATGGATCAGCGACCAGACTCGCGGCATGTTGAAACCCGAAATCGACACTCCCAAGAATAACGGCATGTCGATTCTCAATACGCTCTACGCCGACGGCCGTTGGAGCGACCCGTTCGACAAGGCATCCACCAAGAAGTCCACTTTCCACACGCTGCAGGGTTCGACGAGCACCATTGATTTCATGCATAAGACCTTCGAGACCGAACAGCATGCGGATGATGTCGACGCGTACACGAAAGGCGACGGCTGGCAACGCGTGGATCTTACGTTTGACAATGGCGGACGCATGAAAATTCTGCTACCGGACAACAACACACGGTTCAAGGCGTTGCGAGGTGACACCGCCGCATTACGTAAGGCGTTCTCCGCCAAATCGAATGCGCAGAGCGATACCGAAGTCAATGTAAGCCTGCCGAGGTTCAGCATCGACAGTACGTTCGACAGTGATTCAATGATTAAGGCGATGCAAGAGATGGGCGTCACCGACGCCTTCAACGTGGATAAGGCTGATTTTTCTGGAATGTCGGATGCGCAGATGTTCATCGGAGCGATCGTTCAGGGCACGCGCATCGAAGTGACGGAGGCTGGGGCCAAGGCCGCGGCTTATACGCAAATCGATATGGAATTGGCGATGATGCCCGTCGAAACCGTCGATTTCAATGTAGACCGCCCATTCCTCTATGAATTCGACTCCCCTGACGGTCTGCCGTTGTTCATCGGCGCCGTGACCGAACTGTAAAACAGTCTGATTTCCACGGAAAGCGGCTTATTCATGATACGTGGGCGTCATGAATAAGCCGCTTTCCGTGGAAATCCGCCATTTGCTGTTGGAGATAAGTCACAATCCATCCAAAAACACGATAATGCACTCCGCACCATGGCCTATACTGGTCTGCCGGTAATGAACTTTTCTGACCGGAGGGCGGGCAGGCTCCTCACCTTACTGATTTCCCTCCGCCGGTCGCGTGGGCGCCCACTTTGGCGCAGAAAGCAAGGTGAACGATGGCTCAAACGCGCGTTCAACACATCCCTTCGGCTGGGAACAAGGCCTCCGCGACGGCGCCTGCGACTTCGGATTCCGTCATCATTACGGCACTGCATCGCTTCATGACAATCTGCACAAGACGTGTTCCCACGATTGCCGCAATCGTGTTGCTACTGGTGATCTGGGAGGCTTGGGTACGGCTCGGCCATGTGCCGAGCACGATGATCGCCGCTCCGAGCGAAATCGCACAGGCCACCGTCGAAACCTGGCCGACGCTTTGGCCCGCAACGCAGGTCACGTTATTGGAAGGCACCGTCGGATTCCTGTTCGCCGTAGCATGCGGCATTCTGATTGGCATTCTCCTGTACTGTTCGCGCACGGCGAACGCCGCATTGTTTCCGCTGCTGTCGGCCGCGCAGACCATGCCGCTGATCTCGATTGCCCCGTTGTTTCTGATTTGGTTCGGTTTTGAGATTTCCGGCAAAATCGTGATCGTGACGGTTTTCGGCCTGTTCCCGATCGCGGTGCAGACGATTCGCGGACTCGAGGCAGTGCCGCAATTTTATTCCGATGTCGCGTTAACCTGCGGTGCGACGAAGACATGGACCCTGTGGCACGTGAAGCTGCGCGTCGCCGCACGGCAGATCTATGGCGGCATCCGCGTCTCCGCAGCCTACATTTTCGCCACCGCCGCGACCGCGGAATATCTGGGCGCACGCAAAGGCCTCGGCATCTGGTTGCAGGCGGCATACAACTCGTTCCGCACACCGCTGATCTTCTCGGCCACACTGGTCATCATCGTGATCACCGGCATGCTCATGTGCCTGGTGAATCTGAGCGAACGCATCATCCTCGGCCCCGCCGACGCCGACGAGGATCCGGATGCGGAGCAGTGAAACTCTCAGTTCATCACACGTCACGCCAACCCGTATAATGGGTGACGCTGTTAAGCCAATGTGTGGCAAACCGGCCATATTCCACCGCCCGCTGGGTACATCCATAGGGCACATAAGGAGTCGTCGGGGGCATTGGACGAGCGGAGGGCGTGGGCCCTTCGTACCGTTTTCTGCCCGAACTCCGCCCGCAGCACATCCCTAGAAAACGGTAGAGAAGCAAGATTCAAGGGAAATCACATCGTATGAAGAACAGCATCTTCAGCAAATTCGCCGGCAAGGCAATCGCACTACTGGGCTCTGCGGCCATGGTTTTCAGCGTCTCCGCATGCGGCCAGAGCAACGACACCTCCGCCCAAACCGATTCGGATGGCCTGACCAAGGTGACGTTCATGCTTTCCTGGGCTCCGGATACCAACCATATCGGCGTGTACGTGGCTAAGAACAAGGGCTATTTCAAAAGCGTCGGCCTTGACGTGGATATCGTCGCCGTGGCGCAGGCCGGCGCCGAGCAGGCCGTCAACAACGGCGTGGCCGACTTCGTGCTATCGAATCTCACCAATGTGAGCATGTATGCCGTCAAGGGCGCGAAGATCAAGCAGGTCATGCAGGTGCAGCAGAAGCCGAGCGCCATCTGGTGCTCGCTGGCGTCCAACACCGAGATCACGTCCCCGAAGGACTTCGACGGCAAGACCTTCGCCACCTTCGGCTCGAACGAATCCGACGCGGTGATCCGCCGCATGATCCAGACCGACGGCGGCAAGGGCACCTTCGACAAGGTAACCGTCGGTACCTCCACCTTCCAGACCCTGTCCAGCAAGAAGGCGGACTTCGGCGGCTTCTACGCCACTTGGGAGGGCGTGCAGGCCGACATGTACGGCCCGAAACTCAACTGCTTCACCGAACCCGATTACGGCGTGCCCGGCAATGCCGACACCATCGGTGTGATCACCAGCGACAAGACCATATCCTCCAATCCCGATCTGGTGAAGAAGTTCGTCGAGGCCACCAAGAAGGGCTACGAATACGCGTATTCCAATCCGGACAATGCAGCGGAAATCCTTGTGAAGGAGGCTCCTGATGCGAATCTCAAGCCCGCGTTCGTCAAGAAGAGCATGAAGACGATCGTGGACGGCCAGTATTGGGGAGATCCGTCCAAAATCAAGGACGGTTCGTTCGTGTTCGGCACGAACGACACCGAAGGTGCGCAGGAGTATTTCGACTTCCTCGCGCAGGAGGACGCCTACACCGATTCGCACGACAAGGTGATTCACGAGGCTCCACAGGCCAAGGATCTCGCCACCGACGAATTCCTGAAGTAGGTAACGACATGCGCCTTCGTGCCGAATATGCGGAGCACGCTTGGAACACGCGTGATAACACTGCATGTTCGGCACGTCTTCTACGGCATCGATTCGGTACAGTGAATGCATGACCATACAGTCTGAAGAACCCATGAACGACCGCAAACTGATTCTCGACGTGGACACCGGCATCGACGATGCCTTGGCTTTGGCGTATCTTGCGACTTTCGATGATGTCAACCTGCTCGGCGTGGTCGGCACATACGGCAATGTCGCGATGGGAAAGGCCGTTCGCAATACGCAGTATGTGCTGGAGCGGTTGGGGCTCCGGCACATTCCAGTGATGCGCGGATCGTCGCATCCATCTTGGGCTGCATCATTCATTCCTGACGCCGGCTGTGCGCAGTTCCACGGCACGGACGGATTGGGAGGATTCGGGCCAGACGCTTCCGCACTTGCCGGAATGTCCGATTCTGGCGAAACGGACATTCCGGCCACTTCCGCACCCACTTGCGTGTCCGATTCGGCCGAATCGGACATGTGCAGGCTGATTTCCGTCGGCGGCTATGACGTGCATGACCCGCACGCGAATCCTGCCGCTGACTCGTTTTCACTTACCTTCTCCTCCCCTGGTGCCGCAAACGTCCCTTGCTCCCCTGTCCTGTCGGAAGGCGTGCGTTTCATCATTGACGCGGTCCGCCGATATGGCCGTAACGTCACGGTGGTGGCCACCGGCCCACTAACCGATGTCGATATGGCTCTTACCGCAGCACCGGACATCGCCGGCAGACTGCGACTGGTGATGATGGGCGGCACACTCACCCAGGAAGGCAACTGTTGGGATCTGACCGCCGAAACGAACATCATCCAAGATCCCGAAGCAGCGGACCGTGTGTTCCATTCCGGCGCGGATATCACCATGATCGGTTTGGATGTAACGCACCAGTGTCTGCTGGGCGGCATGGCCACTCGACGTTGGAGGGAGACTGCCGATCTGCGGGCGCATGCCAGGCTGGATCCATCGGCGTCCTTGGAAGGCGTTGCATGCTCACATCGCTTATTCGACCCAGGCACGCTGCGATTCCTTGCCGATATCGCTGACTTTTCCATCGCCGCCAATCTCAGGGCCGACGCACGTCTCTTTTCCGCAGGCATGCCGCTGCATGATCCGCTCGCCGCAGCCGTCGCCGTCGATTCGACGTTGGTCCGCTGCCTTGACCTGCCGATGAAGGTCGAAACGAAAACGGGTGACTTCCACGGTACGCGCGGCCGTACCGTCGGCGATCCGGAGGGCCTGATCAATCCGCAGGCGCCCCGCATCCATGTCGCATTGCATGTCGATGCCGAACGCTTCGTAGGTGAATTCGCGAACCGTATCGACGGCATCCGGCGTTAGTCAGGCTGTACCGGCACGGCACTTGGTGGTTCGTTCGGACGAAATTTGGAAGATGGTGGTTTGTTCGGACGAAATCAGCCCGGATTTCGTCCGAACAAACCACCAATTCCGTAGAAACGTCTGAACACACCACCATCAGCCATAATTAGCCGCACGATTCCCGCCTCGGCACACGCGCACTCTCCAATCGCCGCGTCAGGGTTCGAGCATCGTCCAAATCCGTGTAATACATACGAATCATGTCCACGCCTTGCTTGCCCAAACACCGCTGCCGATCGCGCTCTTCATCGACAACCTGCCTAATCGTGCGTCCCGAGGTCATCGACGGATCCACATATTTTCGTACCCCATCAAATTCCCCGGCGATCAACGTGCCGTCCTCGCGTTTCCACAGGAAATCCACCCTATGCATATGATCGTGACGATTCGAGCAGGGAAACTCAGCCTGAATCCAATGCACAGGAAATCCCAACTCATCCAATACCGCACGGCATTCCGATTCTCCGCCGTTCTCGCTGCCACCATTGCCCTTGGCGATTACGGAGCGAATGCGTTCCCTGCCGCGCAGCATCGGAAGAGCATCCGCATACGCCAACAACGACTCGATTGTGATTCTTCCCTGACGCAACGCGGAATCAATCGGTGCCAACGCGTAGCGAAACGGCATCATCGCGGCGCAATCGACAAGCGTGCGCTGGATTGACGTCACATGCACGCCGTCAATGACTACGGCATCGGGATCATTGAGAACGTGATACCGCACGTTCGCCTGGCTTTTAGAACGACGACACCGATCCACTGCGACATGAATCGGATACAGCTGCCGGTATGAGCATTCCAAACCGTGCATGACCGCCGCGCTTGTCCCGCAGAACAACCATTGTTCATGCCATTGCCCCAGCGAACGGATGACATGTCGCAACCGTTCATGCTGATCAAGACGCTCCCAATACTCCTTGACCGCATATAGACCGCGATATACCCGCACAATACTGCCTTGCTTGACACGTCGCGAAACCACCTTGACATCCGTATCCCAGAACGGACGCATGCAACGTCGCTCCTGCTGCGCCTTCGCAATCAGGAGATTCAAAGAACAGTGCGCTTCTTTTTCACCCATTTGCGCAGTCTAAACGACCTGACCATGTCAAGACAAGTTGACGGTGCGGTCGGAAGGGCCGGGCTAAGACACACGTGTACGGCTCATTCGGACGAAATCAGGGAATTGGTGGTTCGTTTGGACGAAATCGGCCCTAATTTCGTCCAAACGAACCACCAATTTCACGGAAACGTCCGATTGAACCGCCAAGAATGCTCGGCAGATTCCAAAACGCCTGGTGAAATCCTACTTCTTAACCCCACCGAACCGGCGGTCACGGTCAACATAGTGGCTGATGGAACGCCACAACACCTCACGGCCGCAGTCGGGGAAGAGCTCCGGCACGAAGTCGAGTTCGGCGTAGGCGGCCTCCCACGGCAGGAAGTTGGAGGTGCGCTGTTCGCCGGAAGTACGAATCACCAGATCGCAATCCGGAATGTCCGGATTGTACAGGTGATCGGCAATCATCTTTTCGGTCACACGGTCGCCGGAAATCCTGCCGTCACGCACCTCACGCGCGATGGCTGCGCAGGCGTCGGCGATTTCGGCACGGCCTCCATAATTCAGGCAGAACACCACATCGATGGTCTTGTTGTTCTTGGTGCGCTCCTGCGCCACCTCAAGTTCGTCGATGACGGACTTCCACAGTTTCGGGCGGCGACCGGACCAGCGCACGCGTACACCCCACTCGTCCATCTGCGCCACACGACGGTGGATGATGTCGCGCGAGAAGCCCATGAGGAAGCGCACCTCCTGCGGCGAGCGCTTCCAGTTCTCAGTGGAGAACGTGTACAGCGACAAGTAGCGTACGCCCGCCTCGATGGCACCGGCAATGGTGTCGAACACCACCGGTTCGGCGGCCTGATGGCCGTCGGTGCGGATCAATCCGCGCTGCTGCGCCCAACGACCGTTGCCGTCCATGATTACGCCCACATGGCGCGGTACCTTGTTCTTCGGGAAATCGGGAATAATCGACGGATCGGAAAAAGGAGCCGCCGGAATGTCAAGCGACTTGTAGTCCACGTTCTCAAAAGCCATACCCGCTAATCTAGCAAGCGCAGCGAACGAATCGGCCGCTCCAGATAGTACTCGCCCCATTTTTCCACCAATTGGCGGGTTTCGGCGGTCAGTGGTGCCGTATCCAACTCTCCCCAATCGCCGTCGACCAGCGCCTGCATCTGGCAGAGTGTGTTCCAAGGAATCAGCGTGGATTCCGGAGTGTGGTCGGCGGAGCACATCACGCCACCGGCTGGAATCGAAAAATACCAGGTCTTTCCGGCATCGATCGGATCTCCGCAGACCACGCAGGCACGCAAGCGCGGAGTCCATCCTGCAAGCGCCAATGCCCGCATCACATAGGAGTCTCCGATCGCATTCGAATCATGCGCATGTTTGGCAAGCGCATTCAACGCGCCCAACACCAGCCGGTACTGCATCGTCATGCGCTCGTGTTCGCCGGCCACGAGTTTGTCGGCAGTTTCGGCGATCACATTGGCTGCGGCATAGGCGCCATAGTCGGCGCAGATCGGTCCGGCATAGGCGGAAATCGATTCGGCCTGTGAGATCACATCAAGGGAGCGGCCTTCGGCTACCAGCACATCCACACGCATGAACGGTTCCAGACGCCCGCCGAACCGTGATTTGGTACGGCGCACACCTTTGGCAACGGCACGGATCTTGCCGTGGTCGCGCGTCAACAAGGTGATGATGCGATCGGCTTCACCGAGTTTTGCCGTGCGCAGCACGACCCCTTCGTCCTGATACAACGGCATGATGTGCACCTCCTTTCCGGATAATCGCCCTGCGTTGTCTCTCCCGGCCCCAGCGGATACCTCAATAGATGAACAGTCCCCAAAAGGCGAAGACCAGCAGCACGTCCAGCATGGCGATAGCCGTCAGCCAGAACAATATGCGACCGAATCGTGTGGAGGCAAGCACCGGCTGCCGGCCGGAGACGATCTCCCTGATGGCGCCTTGACGTGGCGGCCATTGTGCAAGACCTCGACTGCCCGCCACTTCGATCAGTCTCATGAACACACGCGACCACGCCCAGACCACGGCCACGCAGACAATCTGGATGACGGGCCAACTCCAATACATCATGCCCGGATCCTCGGCTGGCGCACTGCCCCATGCCAATTTGACTACGCCCATGATCACTTCGCCCAGGCCCGCGAAGAACAATACCAATGTGGCCATGGTGGCGATGGTCAGCGTGACCAGCGCATTGCCGAAACCATGAGCGAACCCTAGGCGGTAACGACGCCGATGCGCGCGAGCCCAAATCTTACGGATCAACACCGCCAGCCATACCACTGCAATCGCCAGCAGCAACAACAGCATGCTGACATGCAATACGACCAGATAGATGGTCAGGCCCCGATTCGCCTTCAACTCGAGCGGTACCGCAATCGACTGGTACAATTCGGCTCCGGCAACGCGTTCACTGGTCTGTGTCAGACCTTCCGTCGTGCCGACGGCCCAACTGATCACATCATTGACATAGTCGTCGGCGAACGGCGTGCCGGTGTTCGCCTCGTCCCCCAGGCGCAACACATGATTGGCGATCGGGTAGCTACGTACGGTCACGTCCCAGTTGCCGGCCTTGTGCGCCATATCCACGATTTTTTCGGTGCCTTCGACCTGTGCGGTCATCACATCCTTGGTACCGTAGGCCACCAGCGTCGGTATCGAATAGGCCTGCGGCACCAGCGTCTCGATATCGAAATTGGTCAGTCCGAACAGTTCCGGATCGATGTTGAAGACGCGACGCACGATCGACTGGTAGCCGTCATGCGCGCCAACCAGCGCGAAATCCTGCGCAGCGAGAAATCCCAACGAATGTCGTGGCGAGTAGACCATGGGGCTGAGGAGCACCTGAAACGCCACGTCATGATCCTGCTGCAGCAGATATGAGGAGATCCATGTGCTTTCGGAAGTCGCATAAATGCCGACCTTCGTCTCGCTGACATTGTCGAGGGAGCGCAGATATGTGATGACCTGATCGTAGATGGCGGCCGATCCCGGATAATCACGAGTCGCATCATTGGTGGACCACACCGGCTTGTCGAGCACGGCTGTGACGAAGCCAGCGGAGGACAGATCGTAGGCGATGTCGCCGAAGGAATTGTCGCAGGTTCCGTACCCGGCTCCGTGCATGAAAACTACGCCGGGCCGATTGCCGCCGGCGCCTTTCGGTTCACGGATGAGCACTTTGATTTTTTGGATTTCCCCAGTGGATGGCTGTTTCGCGTCGATGGTGATGTAGCGTTGACTCACCTCATAGTCGCCCTGTTTGGCGACGGCCTTGCCGGTCGTGTCGTCGAAGGTGATCGCAGTATCGGATGCCAGTGTTTCGATGGTCTGTCCGGTCGGTTCGTAATTCCACGTGGTCGCGGTCAGATTCGAGATGGAAACCAGAACACCCAGCAGAATAATGAAGATGGGCAGGCTTACCATCAACCGTCTGCCGCGCGACCATGCCCGCGCCGGGCGAGCGGTTTGAAGCTGACGTTCCTGATGTGACACGCCGTTCATTCTACCGACTCCGGCTGAGATGACCTTCAGTGCGTAACGGGTACGACCACCGGTCCGGTGGCGTTGACCGGCACCTGACCGTCGCTTTCCATCTGTGCGGCGATATCCTGCGCCTTGGTGAGCAGGGTTTCGACGATCTGGTCTTCCGGCACGGTCTGGATGACTTTGCCTTTGATGAAAATCTGCCCCTTGCCATTGCCTGAGGCCACGCCCAGATCGGCTTCGCGAGCTTCGCCGGGGCCGTTGACGATGCAGCCCATTACGGCCACGCGAATCGGCGCGGTGATATCCTTCAGCCCCTCGGTCACGGCATTGGCGAGCTGTATCACATCGACCTGCGAACGGCCGCAACTCGGGCAGGAAATGATGTCGAATTTGCGTTGCCGCAGTCCCATGTATTCGAGCAGCTTGCAGCCGACCTTCACCTCCTCGACCGGCGGAGCGGACAATGACACACGAATCGTGTCGCCGATACCCTCCGCCAGCAACGCGCCGAACGCGAGACACGACTTGATGGTGCCCTGCCATGCCGGACCTGCCTCGGTGACGCCGAGGTGCAACGGCCAGTCGCCTTTGGAGGCAAGCAGACGGTAGGTTTCGACCATGGTGATCACATCATGGTGTTTTACGGAGATCTTGAAGTCATGGAAGCCGACGTCCTCGAACATGTGGGCTTCTTTCATGGCGGAGGCGACGAGCGCTTCCGGGGTCGGACCGCCGTATTTGGCGTACAGTTCCTTGTCTAGCGATCCTGCGTTCACGCCGATGCGCAGGGAGATGCCCGCATCGGTGGCCGCCTTGCAGATGGAGGGACCGACTTCGTCGAATTTGCGGATATTGCCCGGATTCACACGTACCGCGGCACAGCCGGCATCGATGGCCTGAAACACGTATTTGCTTTGAAAGTGAATGTCGGCGATGATCGGAATCGGCGATTTCCTTACGATTTCCGGCAAAGCGTCGGCATCATCCTGGCTGGGCACGGCCACACGCACGATGTCGCAACCGGCTGCGGTCAGTTCAGCGATCTGCTGCAGGGTCGCGGGAACATCGGCTGTGAGCGTATTGGTCATGGACTGCACGGAGATCGGCGCTCCACCGCCGACAGGCACCGGCCCCACCATGATACGGCGGGATTCGCGGCGCGGGTGCAGCGGACTTTCGCTGATGGCGGCTTCACCGGTCTTGCGGAACGGCTTTTCGATTTCTGGCATCGTCAATAATCCTTGTAAGTCAAAGCATCGTCGGCGGAGCCAACGAAACCACTACTGAGCAAACCACTACTTATTTATCAGTTCGTCGGCACGACGGCGAGCTTCATGTTCGAGTTGGCTCATTTCCTCCACGGATGCGAACAGCGGATTGCCTCGCATTTCACAGTCCATGTCGTCAAGCACCTCTTTGACGGTATCGACGATGCCAAGGTACGGTAGACGATGCTCCAGGAAGGCATGCACAGCCTGTTCGTTGGCCGCGTTCAGTACCGCGGTATGCTTTTCGGACGCCTCAAGGCAGTGGCGTGCAAGGTTTACGGCCGGGAACGCCTCATCATCAAGCGGTTCGAAGGTCCATGTGGCAGCCTTCGTCCAATCACAGGCCGCAGCGACATCGCCAAGTCGTTCCGGAGCGGAGAGTCCCAACGCGATCGGCAGCCTCATGTCCGGCGGCGAAGCCTGCGCAATGGTGGCGCCATCACGGAACTCGACCATCGAATGCACGATGGACTGCGGGTGCACGGTCACCTCGATGCGGCTTGGCGGCACGTCGAACAATCGGCTCGCCTCAATCACTTCCAAGCCCTTGTTCATCAACGTGGACGAGTTGATGGTTACGACCGGCCCCATATGCCAAGTCGGATGGTTCAATGCCTGCTCGGGCGTAATGTCGATCATTTGATTGCGCGTCCAACCGCGGAACGGACCGCCGGATGCAGTTACGACCAGTTTGGACACCTCGCCATGCGTGCCGGAACGCAGCGACTGCCAGATGGCGGAATGTTCGGAATCGACCGGGTTGATCTGCTGCGCACGAACCTGCGCGTCGAACAGCAGGTGACCGCCGGCCACCACGGATTCCTTGTTCGCCAATGCAAGCTGGGAGCCGGACCGCAGCGCCGCAATGGACGGCTCAAGACCAATCGAACCGGTAATGCCGTTGAGCACCACATCGGCACCGGAACCGGCCATATTCACCACGGCTTCGGATCCGGCGGTCACTTCGACATGTGCAGCTCCCGCCTGTGCCAGAGCATCACGCAACGGTTGCACGGCATGCTCGTCGAACACGGCCACGCCTGAAACGTGAAACCGCGCGGCCTGCCGGGCAAGCAGGTCCACATGCGCACCGCCGGCCGCCAAACCGACCACGTCGAAGCGATCGGGATGGCGTGAGATGACGTCGAGGCCCTGCGTACCGATGGAACCGGTGGATCCAAGAATTACGACTGTTGAAGTCTGCATAAGCTATGCGTTTTCTCCAGTGTTGATAGATGCGACAATCCGATGATCGACCGACGACAGTTGCCGATCAGTCATCGAATGTCGGGAAGGACAGATCGGGAATGTCGACGTTCAGGCCATGCGAATCACCGGGGAACAGCGGCGAAACCTTCGATTCGTCCTTCTTCTCCTCGGTCTTGCCCGCATCCTCCACAGTAGGGGCCTCAGGCTTCGTGGCGGTTCCGGCGGGGCCGCCGAAGGTGCGGAAGCGCTCGAAATGTCAATGGACGGAGGAACCGGCGTATGCTGGGCGGCCAACAACGAGGTCATGGAGCTCAGGTCGAGAGCGTCGGTGTTGACCTGTGGCACGCTCGGGACGGACAGATCCGGAACATACGGCGCAGACGAGGTTTCGGCCGGGGACGGCTCGTCGGTCGATTCAGCCATATGGGCCAAAGCGGCCAGCGAGGAATCGGCAGCGGGCTCAGCCGGTTTGTAGGCCGGGGCCGCAGGAGCGAAGCTCGGCGGCATATCAGAAACGGGAGCTTCAGCGTTCGCGTCTTCCTCGGCCTTGTTTTCCACGGAGGCGCGAGTGACGGACGGTTGGAATACCGGAGGCACGGATGGCGGGAACGTCGCCGATGTCTCCGCCTCCGGCGTGCTGACGGGAGAGACGGCCGGGGCCGCGAAAATCTCACGTTCGGCCTTGTTAAGCGCATCGAACGACTCGCCCGGCTTCGAAGCCGTTTCGTCGTCATGTTCCGTCGTCATCGCAGGCTTGGCGAACAGCGGAGCGATCAACTGGGTCTCCTTGGCATCGGAGGAGGCCGACGTCTGCTGCGAGGTTTCAGTGGGTTCGCCTACGAAATCGGCCACGCGGGCGTATGACTCCAGACGGGTCAGCAGCTGCACGCATGAACTCAGGTAATAGTCCACCTGCCGTTCGTCATAACCCCGCTTGCCCTTGCGTTGCGTGAAGATCACGTTGGCGACGGACGTCGAATTCAGATCGACGAGATGCTTGGCATCCTCACGGGAGATCTTTTCGATGTCAAGTTCGGAAGCGGCTTTCGCCATGCTCTGGTCGATGATGCGGTCGACCTGCTTGCGGTCATAGGACGGCGTCTTCGGCTCCCCCGACTTGAAACGTTCGCCGGCCGCACGCCTAGCATGCTCGTCGAGCTGACGGTACAGCGCCTCGGTCTGGGCCTTCCAGGCCACCCGGCCATGCTGAGAGATCTCCCACGTGGTCTGCTTGTCGACTACGGCACGTTCCAGACGGGCCAGAGCCGCGTCGACCTGGGCAATCACATAGCCACCCTTCACCAGATCGAACGAGACATTCTGAATGTCATGCTGGGTCAGCTGAACGCCTTCGCTCTCATACAGCATGTGCGCACGCTCCAAAAAAGCGTCCACCTGCGCAGGGTCATATCCCCACTTGCGCTTTCCGGTGCGAGCGACTCCAGATGCGTTCCTACCGGCTTCAGGTTCCTGCGCCATTGGCTATCGACCTCCTACAGACAGTATTCAACGTCATCACTTTACGTGATTGATTCGACGCCCATGCGATTTCATGCAAAATGTCGCGGAAACAACACGCGAAACACGTCGGAACATACCTGCGGGGCTCGCGCGACTCGCCCGACACGCGATGCACGACGCACCATACGGTACAGTAGAGCGTTGCGGGCGATTAGCTCAGTTGGTTAGAGCGCCACCTTTACACGGTGGATGTCGGGGGTTCGAGTCCCTCATCGCCCACGGTTTCCTGCAATCATCCGCGAATGAGCATTCTTTATTTTGCCCCCGTAGGCACGTATCCCCTTACGGCAAGAGATTGTTCTATTGCCTGTTGTAATCGCATTTCTGGCACTGCGCCATCACATTGTCGCTGCTTTCCCGTTGAAAAATACCAGCCCATTTGCAGATATTCTGAAGAATCGGCACCACTGATTTTCCTCTGTCCGTTAAGGAATATTCCACCCTCGGCGGTATCTCATCGTATTGTTTGCGAGCAACAAGACCATCGTTGATGAGTTCCTTCAATGTGGAGGAAAGCACGGCATCGGTAACATTGAGCATTTCCTTGCGAATGGCGCTGTATCTCAGAACTCCCTTTTCATTCAGCACACAGATCACACGGGATTTCCATTTACCGCCGAACACTTTAAGCCCATATTCCAAAGGGCACCTAATGTCCGCCTCCATCTTCTTCCGGTACATTTCAACGCCTCCCGATTTTTCATCTTCACCATAGCATGATTACTTCGATGGATATAGTTACTATTAAATTTATAAGTAACTTATAAACTTCTTTATATCTTCCATTCGCTGAGTTAGCACGATATGCTCGAATCGCATCCGGAAAGGTGCAATGCAAGCAAAAACGCTGATAATCGGAAGGATTCATAATGAAGGTGCAAGCTTATCTTGAAATCACCATGGTCATCAATCCGGAAAACCGTCCGGCCGCGGCAAAGGTCTACACTGACTATCGTCAGCCGTTCCTTGACACCATCGAAGGTGCCCTGACAAAAGAGCTCCTTATTCGCGACGAGGACGTTCAGGTTATCCACGGTTTCGACAGCATGGAGCATGCAAAGGCATACCTCGAAACCGATTTGTTCAAGAACGATGTTTTCGTCGGGCTCAAGCCGACTTGGGCCGCTGACCCTGATGTGCGCTTCTACGAAGTTGCATAACCACACCTTTTGGCCCCTGTAGAGTTCCGTTGCCTATGTCACCGGCAACGGAACTCTACAGGGGCCAAAATTATTGTAGAAAACGTCCGTAACGGACAAGCCGACCTGTTCCATCAATGAAAAATGGCTTGAATCCTATTGGAGTCAAGCCATGGAGCATCGTGTTCACGGTGCATGCCGCACTTGCGGCAGACGCTCATTCGTCTGACGCACACCGCCCGTGTCGAGCGGAAGTCTTATCTGCCTTTGCCGAAGGCGCGCAGCCGGATACCGTTCCAATCGGAGCTTACGGTCAGCGGCGTCGCAGCATTCATGCCTGCGGTCTTGGCCGCGGACTGCACCGTGCTTGAGCTTGCGGCGCCCGGACGTCCCGGTTTCGGGGTCAACACCCACAACGGGCCATCATCGCCAAGAACCGCATACGCGTCGACGATGGTATCGGACAGCTCATCCTCGTCGTCGCCGTCACGCCACCAGATGATTACGCCATCGACAGCGGAATCATAGTCCTCGTCGACCAGTTCCTCACCGGTCAGTTCCTCGATCTTGGCGCGGATCGAGTCGTCCACATCGTCGTCCCACAGCCATTCCTGTACCAGGTCGCCGGCTTGGAAACCGAATTCTTCAGCGTTATCAGATGCCGTTTGGTTCACGTTCGCCAATATACCAACACAGCTCGAACATATACGTTACGAACGCTGGAATTGCTCACTGTTCGAGATTGCATCCGCACGGATTGCGCCTCTACAATCCGATCACCCGCTATTCGGCCTTGCACCCCGAAAGAGATGAGCCTTTCCCGTCACGGATGGCGATCAACGCCTGATATGCCTCGTCAAGGGTCGAGACCTTCACCACATTGAGTCCGTCGGGAATATGGCCTACCACACCGTCGCAATTGGATTCGGGCGCCAGAAACCAGGTGGCCCCGTCACGTTTCGCTCCGAGCATCTTCAGGCGGATGCCACCGATCGCACCGACCTTGCCCTGATCATCCATCGTGCCCGTTCCGGCGATGATATTGCCACCAGACAGCCGTTCGCCGGAGATCTTGTCAATCAGACCCAACGAATACATCATTCCGGCGGAAGGCCCTCCGATATCATCGACATGCATGGTGACCTTCGCCTGTGAGACGTCATAGCCCTTGTCTTTGAGGAAGTTCAGGGCCGCGGTGGTGGCGGAATCCTGCGAAGAAGTCATTTCCTTTTCGCTGCTGCTCTTGTATTCCTCGGTAGTCTGTCCGACCGGAACCACGGCCTCGCGCGGCATCACCGTGGTATGAGGATCGGCCCAGCCCCACAGCGCCTGCGCATTGGTGACGGGATATCCCGGCACACCTGAGGCGTTGACGGTCACCAGCAACAGCTGACCGGAATCCTTATGGGTCTTGACCCCCGATACGGCGATGACCTGCTTGCCGCCGGACTCGCCAAGCACGTTCTGCGTGGGGCCGGGCGTTTCGACCACATAGGCACTGGGCAATGCCATCACCAGCACACACAGGACCACGGTGAACATTCCCGTGAGATAGCGCCATGAACGGGCCGCGAAGAAGCCATCCACGCGCTTGCCGATGCGGTTGAGTGTGCTTTTGGCGTGAAGTTGACGTGTTACATGCATATTGGGCATACCTCCCATAGTATGGAAGCATCTGAACTTAAGAAAAACATGCAGAAAGCAGGGAACGGCATGGATGAGAATGCGATCCGCCAGTGGCTTATCGAGTGCTTTGGTCCGATTCAAGGTGAAATGGCTTGGAATCAGCTTTCCAACCTTCCCGATGAGATTCGCGAGCAGCTGCTCAGCCAGGACCCCAGCAAACTGCCGAATCCGGCCGAAGTGCAGTCCCTCATGCAGGCCTTCACCGCCGGAGGTCTCAATACGATGGGTGACATGCAACGCACGGTCGAGGAGGGCCCGATTAATGTGAAGCTGGCGAAATCGCTGGCTTTGCAGCAGGCGAACGACTCCGGTTCCGAAGGCAGCGTCAGTGCCGGCGACGGTGAAATCGCACGCAAGGCGATCAGCGAGGCGAATCTGTGGCTCGACACCGCCTGCGAATTCAATCCGGCTCCCGGCGAAACGCAGGTACTGACCCGTGCAGGCTGGGTCGAAGGCGCCATTGACGCTTGGGCGCAGTTCGCCTCGCCCGTGGCCCAGTCCATGAACGATGCCCTGGCCTCCGTAATCGCCGACCGTCTGGGAGGCGCCGTCCAAGGTGAAATCGCCGGCATGTTCGCCGGACCGGTGCCGATTCCGATTCCGGAAGGCATGAAGGATCCGGAGCAGCTGATGAAACTGCTCGGCAACACGTCCTTCGCCATGCAGCTCGGGCGCGCCGCCGGAGATCTGTCCCATGAGGTGCGCGGTAGCTTCGACCAAGGCATCGCACTGCTGAAGAATCCTTCCGGCGCGTTGATTGCGCAGAATGTCGTGGAATATGCGAAATCGCTCGACATCGATGTGAACGAGGTCATGGCGTTCCTGGCATTGCAGGAGCTGGCCCATGCCCGCCTGTTCGCCGCCGTGCCGTGGCTGATGCCGCGTTTTGAAGCGTTGATCGGCAAGTATGCGCGCGGCATCGATATCGATCTCGATGCCATGGAGGAGCAACTGCGAGACGCGGGCACCATGGATCCGGAATCGATGGCCGATGCAGTCAATCTCACCAAGGTCGGCATTCCGGACACTCCGGAACAACGGCAGGCGATGGCTTCGTTGGAGACGCTGCTGGCTCTGGTCGAAGGTTGGGTTGATGCCGTGGTCTGGCGCGCCGGCATGGCCCACATTCCGCATATCGAGCAGCTTCGCGAGATGCTTCGCCGTGAACGCGCCATCGGCGGTCCGGCCGAACGCACCTTCGAAAATCTGCTGGGCATGCAGCTACGACCGAAGCGCATGCGCGAAGCGGCGGCACTATGGGAGAGCATCGGAGCACAGGAAGGCCCCGAGGCTCGCGACGCGAAATGGTCCCATCCGGATCTGCTGCCGCAGTTGCCCGGTAACGACGCGTTGACAGGCGCGGCATCGCAGGTCGGCCATCCCGCTGAATCCGCCAACCCGCCCGCAGACAGCGAGGCGGAGAACAACGCTCCGGCCCCGGAGTCCGGCACCATCGACTGGGATGCGGAACTCAGCAAGCTTCTCGACGAGGAGCAGGGCGACGGCGGAGAGCGGGAAGAACAGCAGTAAGGCCTTCCGCCAATTCAGGACACGTCAGCTCAGGAACCGGCTGACCCGACGGCCTCGACCATCGTTGAGGCCGTCTTTGGAGCGTGCATACGACAGATGCAGGGTGTCTTCGGCGCGAGTCACGCCCACGTACAGCAGACGTCGTTCCTCCTCCAGCTGATCGCCGTCCTGCGGCGAACCGTATGGCAGGAGTCCTTCGGAACAGCCGATCAGGAACACATGCTTGAATTCCAGGCCTTTGGAGGCATGGATGGTGGAGATGGTCACACCGTTCATGTCCGAGCCGACACCCAACGCCTCCAACATGGCCAGGCGCGTCTGCGCGTCATCGGCGAGCGCGGAGTTCTGCCATCCGCTATCCCGACGCATGCGATAGCGCAGATGCTGTTCCTGCAATGCCTTGCAGAGGATCTGTTGCTGTGCGTTGATGCGGGTCAGAATCGCACAGTCGGAAGGAGATACCCCCTGCGAGGCGAGTTTGGCTATGCGCATGGCCACGCCCTGCGCCTCTTCCGTATCGCTGGCGTATACGGTCTGTGTGACCCTCGGGCCTTGTTCCCGACCGGATTGCAGTACAAGATAGTCGTCCCGCTGCGGTGACGCTTTGAGTACTCGATTGGCGTAGTTCACGATCTGCGGTGTGGAACGATAGTCTCTGTTCAGGCTGATATCGGCCGAAAGCGGACCGAATTCACCGGCGAAGTCGAGCAGACTGTAGCTGCTGGCCCCAGCAAACGAGTAGATGGTCTGCGCGGGGTCGCCTACCACGCAAATGTTGCGGTTGCCGCTCAGCCATCGTGTCAGCAGGCGGTGTTGCAGTGGCGAAACGTCCTGGTATTCGTCGACGGTGAGCCATCCGATGGATGAGCGGATGGCGGCTGATGCTTCGTCATAGCTCTCCAGAACATGGCATGCGATGAGCAGGATGTCGTCGAAGTCGATTTCGCCGCGCGCCGTCTTTTCGGTTTCGTATGCCTGATACACGTCCGTGAACTGATCGGGTTCAAGCCCTGCCGGAGGTTGTCGATGCGTGGCTGCGCATACGCGTTGGTAGTCGTTCGGTGAGACCAGGGAGATCTTGCACCAGTTGATTTCCGCCTGTAGATTGCGTACCGTTTCGTCATCGACCTGCATGGTGGTGACTCTGCGCAGCGAACGCGCCACTAATTCCCTTGGCTGTCTGCTGATGTGCGGAAACGGTCCTTCGCACAGGTCGGGCCATACGCGACGGATTTGATGCAATGCCGCGGAATGGAACGTTGCGGCCTTGACCGCGCCGTCGACTTCGAGTTGCGACAGTCTGGAACGCATTTCCGCTGCGGCCTTTACGGAGAAGGTCACGGCGAGTGCACGCCGTGGATCCCATTCGCCGGTGGCGCATGCATAGGCGATACGGCGCGTGACGGTACGGGTTTTGCCCGCCCCTGCGCCTGCGATGATGCGTACGGGTCCGTTCACCGTCGTGGCCGCGGCCCGTTGCGCATCGTCCAGCCCTTCAAGAATCGTCTCTGCGGATGCGTCCATATGCACCATTGTGCACCCTCGCATGCCATGGAGGTCATCAACGTCGGCAAGTCGGTGTTGTTTTACGCCTTTACGCCTTATGTGTATTAGTGTTGACCTTGTGACCGAACGAAGCAAACTCATGATGGCCGCCCTGACGAGCGCGGCGATGCCGAATATCGCCGTGGCGGGCGTACGTGGCAGCGAACAGACCAACTCGACCGACGAGGGTTGCGGCATCGATCATGCCGTGGTCCAGGACGCCGCCGGCAAACTGTATGATGTTTTCGCATCCAACACCGTGGCTGGCCGTAAGCGTCTCGCGGGGCGTGTGCGTGCCGCGCAGACGTTGCATCAGGCACGTGAGCTGGCCGGTCTGGGTTTCGATCTCGATCACGTCATCGCGTTTTCCAATGGCGATCTGGAACGTTCCGCCACTGGGGACACCACGGTCATGGTCGCCATGCATCATGTCGGTCAGGCCCGTTCCTTGGATTTGCTGACGCTGGACGATTGTGCCGGCGTAGGCACCGCCTTGGGTGCGATCCATCGGTTGCGACCCACCTTTCTGCAGGAGGCGAAGTATCCCGCGTTCACGACGGGCCAGATTCGCGCCCAGCTGACCGCTTGGATCAAAAGGCTTCGGCAAGCGGGCCACGTTCCGTCGGAAATCACTACGAGCTGGTCGAACATTCTTGAGACCGACGGCCTGTGGTCGTTTACCACCTGTCCGGTGCATGGCGGTTTCCATGACGGCGATTTCCTGTTTTCCGGATCTTCCATCACTGCGATCACCAACTGGCAGGATATGCAGATGAACGATCCCGCCCGCGACCTGGCTTGGATCTTCGCCAAACTTGATGAGAACCATCGCAATGCGGTGCTGTCTTCGTATGGTCGCATGTTGGGCAATCGTCTGGATGATTTGATCATGCTACGCGCCAATCTGTGGCTGCAGATGGAACAGGTCGGCGATTTCATCTCCGCATTGAACCAGGCCGATAGCGCCAAGATCATGCAGTTCAAGGCGCAGGTCGAACGTCTTGCGCACCAATTGGGCGTCGCCACGGCCAAGACGCGCGCGCAGTCGGCCCCGCATCCGCAGGATGACCGCAACGGCGACCGTCCGCCGAGCACCATCACCGTCGGTACGCTGCTGAACGAATCCGAACGTCGTCGTGAGGCGGCGCAGCGGTCGCTCATCAATGATGATACCGGCGAAACCGATGTCACCGGCGAACGTCATATCGAGGCGACTTCCGAAGTCGAGGATGATTCCACCGGCGAGTTCGACGTGACCGGCAACCTCGATCAAACCGGCTCCGCACAAATCCAGGCTTCCGGAGATTCCGTCGATGATGCGACCGAGGCTTTTGACGTCACTGGCGGCCAGCATGCCGATGACGTTCCGGCGGCGCCGATCAGCACGTTCATTCCGGAGCATTCCGCGAAGGAATTGCATGATACGATGCCATCTTCCGCCACTATCGTCATCAATGGTCCGGCCGGTGACGACGACACCAACGAGCAGACGATTCCGCAGGAGCACAGCGATGCCGCCACGATGATCATTCCGCTGTTGCAGCGTGACGAGGCCACCATGCAGCAGGCTCAGGCCAGGATCGACGGTCAGGACGTCTCCGACGCAACCGGCGGGAATCCACAGGTACAATAAATGCCAGCGCCGGGCAATACGGCATGTGCATCATCACTACTCACAAGGAGCATCATGGATATCGAATTGGGCATTCAGAACGTGGCACGCACCGTCACCTTCAGCACCGAGGAAAGCGCCGAAGCCGTGAACACCGCCATCGCCGATGCCGTGGAGCATGGCAGGACCATCAATCTGACCGATGACAAGGGCCGCCGCGTCGTAGTGCCGGCCGGATCCCTCGGCTATGCCATCATCGGTTCCGAAACCAAGCATGCCGTAGGTTTCGGCAATCTCTGATTCATGTACGGTTTTTCGGATGCCCGTTGGCGAAATTGCCGGCGGGCATTTTCATGTACGCACCAAACAGCGGCAGCACGCCTCGACGGACGATCTCACGCACGGTGTCCGCATCGGTGAGGTTCTCCCCCAGCTCGTTCGGTTTGCCCTTGCCATGCCAATCCGAACCGCCGGTCACCAACAGATCATGTGCCGAAGCGATTGCCAGCAACCGTTCACGCTGTTGCGGAGGATTGCCGCGATGCCACACTTCCAGACCATCCAGGCCTTCCGCGATCAGGCTTTCGATCTGTTCGTCGGACAGCAGCCGCCTGTTGCGGCTCAGATCCCCCGCATGGGCGATCACCGTAACGCCACCGGCGGCCTTCACCGCGGCGACCACATCATGCGTAGTCGGCGAAGGCGTGGGAATGTAGTACTTGCTGGAAGTGCTCACCACGCCGGCGAACGCTTCGGAACGGGTTCGATACACGCCGGCCGCCACCAACGCATCGGCGATATGCGGCCGGCCGATGGTGGTGCGCATGCCTTCATGCGCCTGAACCTGTACGCTGTGCCACGTAATCGGATAGTCCTCGGCGATATGCTCCACCATGCGCTTGGTGCGCCGTAATCGCGCAGCCCGCGTATTGGCGAACATCTCACGAATCTGCGCATTGTCGGGATCATACTGGAATGCCAGCATGTGCACGGAGATCCGATTGTCGTCGGCGGTGATTTCCGTACCGCGCAGCAACGGCAGGTCCGCCCATGTCGCGGCCCGTTGCGCATCCGACCAGCCGGCGGTGGTGTCGTGATCGGTGATGGCAACACCCTGCAATCCTCGGGATTTCGCCTGTTCGAGCAAGGTGCGCGGCGTTTCCGTACCGTCGGAGAACACGGTATGGCAGTGAATATCCCAGCCGACGACAGGCGGTGCGGCAATACCAACGTGAGTCATATCACCATCGTAAGCTGATTGGCAGCATAACATGGCGCAAACCAGCCGGTTTGTGTCGCAAACGACCGTTACAAGGATTGACGTATGAGCGAAATCGACTACAACAAGCCACGCGGGTGGCGTCATGGTGCCACTTGGACGTATCTGATCATGCTGCTCGCCTCGGCCGTTGCAATGGTCGTATCGTTCGTGCTGTCGGCCGAGACGCTCGAACTGGCTCGTAATCCCGGGCAGAAGCTCAACTGCGATGTGAACGCGGTACTGTCATGCTCGACTGTCGCCGAATCCTGGCAGGCGGAAATCGTGAAGTTCGCAGGATTGAGCTATCCGAACGCGTTCTTCGGCATCGCCGCGGAGTCGGTGTTCGTGACGATTGCCGTAATCGGCTTGGCACGGATCGCCGTGCCGCGTTGGTTCGCGATCTGCACGTGGCTGGGCGGACTCGCGGCACTCGCCTATTCGTACTGGCTGACCTCACAGTCGTTGTTCGTGATCAACGCACTGTGCCCGTGGTGCTTGGTGCTGATGTTTTCCACGACCGTTCAGTTCATGGCGCTCTCGCATGCGACTGCGGTCGTGCAGGAGCTGCCGATGAACCGCGACGGCGTGCGTACATACTACCGTCTCAACATCGATCTGATGATCGACGCCGTTTGGCTGGTCGCCCTCGTCGTCATCATCCTCGTCAAGGACGGCCCGATGCTGTTCGCCTGAGCTTACAGCAATTCCACTTTGCCGACGATCGTGGCGCTGCCCGTAAGCGTCACGTCATCATCGGTCACGTCCACGCGTAGGGTGCCGCCGCGAACCGTGATGGTCCAATGGTCGATGCCGGTTTTGGAACGCAACGTAATCGCCGTGGCACACAGGCCGGTACCGCAGGAGAGCGTTTCGCCGCAACCGCGTTCGTTCACGCGCATGGTGGCCTCCCCTTCGTCGTCGCCTTCGCTCTGCTCGTCGATGCGCACGAATTCCACGTTCTGGTCGGTCGGAATCTCGGGCGAGACCACCGGCTTGGCGACCAGGTCAAGCTCTTCCACGGTCGGTAGCGAGGCGAACGCATCCTCGATCACCGCGACCACATGCGGGTTGCCCATGTCCACGAACGTGCCGCGCGCCGAACCGGCGGTTCCGGGAATCGACACCTCGTACCCGTCGACGTCGCCTCGCTGCCATGAGCCCATTTCGACGCGGAACACGTCCTTGCCGAGTCCTTCCACCTCGCCGAGCGACGTCAGGATCTTCACGCCGGCGCGCGTACCAAGGCGGAACGGTTCGCCACCGGGCCGGTCGGCGAGCCCTTGCCGTTGCGCGAACAAGGTGATCGCACGCGTGCCGTTGCCGCACATTTCGGCCAGGCTGCCGTCCGCATTGCGGTAATCCATGAACCATTCGGCTTGGCCCGCGGCGCAGTCGGCGACCTGCACATCCTTCAGGTCGGACACATCCTGCGGGTGCGCAAGGCGGATCAGCCCGTCGCCGCCAATGCCGAAATGACGGTCGCACAGGAACCGAACTTCGTCGGCGGTCGGCTCGTATCGGCCGTCGGGATCCGCATAGACCACGAAATCATTGCCGGTGGCGTGCGCTTTGTAAACAATGCTGGGGATACTCATACCGATTCACTGTACACGCGGTAGGCTATGTGAAGACGTCATGACGGGAAGATGGGAGGAATCATGACTTCAACGGCACCGATCGGCGTGTTCGACTCCGGCTTGGGCGGCATCTCCGTGGCACGTGAGATCCGCAAGGGTATGCCGAACGAGCAGGTGCTGTACTTCGGCGACTCCGCCAACGCCCCGTATGGCACGAAAACACCGGAACAGGTGCGTGATCTGTCGTTCGCCATCGTCGAGCGTTTCGTGCAACAAGGCGCGAAGGCGATCGTAATCGCCTGCAATACCGCCACTTCCGCGGCTGCGGTTGCCTTGCGTGACGCGTATGACGTGCCGATCATCGGCATGGAACCGGCATTGAAACTCGCCTGCGAGCGCGGGCAGGGGCAACGGCAGCGCGTAATCGTCGCGGCGACGCCGCTCACCTTGCGCGAACGGAAATTCGCGGTGTTGATGGACCGTTTCAAGTCGGATCATACGATTTTTCCGCAACCTTGCCCCGGTTTGGTGGAGATCGTCGAACAGGGCCGACTCGACGATCATGATCTGGTGATGCGCACATTGCATGATTATTTCGACCGGTATGATCTGTCAACGATTGATTCGGTGGTGCTTGGCTGCACGCATTTCGTGTTTTATCGTGATTATTTCCGCGAGTTGCTGCCGGATTCCGCTGCGATCATCGATGGCAACCAGGGTACCGTCCGTCACCTGAGCGTCGTTCTCGAATCATTGGGCAAACTCGCTCCGGACCAAGCCGTCGGCGGAATCGAACTCGCCAATTCCGACACTTCCGAACGAATTGCCGAATTAGCCGAAGCTCTTCTTCATCGCTGAACGCGAATGTCCCCAATACGCGCGTAAAGTCGTGGGAACGGACGAAAGGACGGCATCCATGACGAACAAGACGGCGATGATCGATGTTGGCGGTGGCTTCCGGGCAATCTTCGGAGCGGGCGTGATGGATCGCATGATGGAGGACGACATCAGCGTCGACCACTGCTATGGCGTCTCCGCAGGCAGCGCGAACATGGTCTCCTTCATCGCCGGGCAACATGGACGCAACCATAAGTTTTACACGGAGTATGCGTTCCGTAAGGAATATGCCAGCTTCGACAGTTACATCAGAAATCACAATTTCGCCAACCTAGACTATGTGTACAGCACGCTGAGCAATCATGACGGCGAATATCCGGTCGACTATGAAGCCTTCGAGGCGAATCCGACCGGTTTCACCGTCGTCGCCTGCAATGCGGAAGACGGTTCGGCCAAATATTTCGACAAGTCGGATGTCGGCTACGACAATTTCGACATCATGAAGGCCTCTTCCGCCGTGCCGGTCGCCTGCGAACCGTATGTGATCGACGGCATACCGTATTACGATGGCGGCATCGCTGACCCGGTGCCGGTGCAGAAAGCGCTGGACGACGGCTACGACCGTGTGGTCGTGGTCCTCACCCGGCTGAAGGATGTGCTTCGCGAGCAGAAGAAAGACATCGGGCCGGCCAGAATCCTGAAACATATTCATCCGGCTGCGGCCGAACGCCTGCTGAACCGCTACCGGACGTATAACGACGAGGTCGCATTGGCCAAACAGTATGAGAAGGACGGACGTGTGCTCATCCTCGCGCCGGAAAGCCTATACGGACTGAGCACGTTGAGCAAATCGTTCGAAGGACTGGAACGCATGTACCGCGCCGGCTACGCCGCAGCCGAAGCCATTCCCGATTTTCTCAACAGCTGACGGGCCGCGCCGCACTCCCCCACCACCCTTCGGGCAGGCGACGCTGACTCTACTTCAGCCTGCAAGTATGTTCCTTCAGCCTGCAAGTAATGTGTTGCGTCTGTTCAACGGACTTTTCGTAACGTAAGGATTGTCCACGATGAAGAATCGGCGCAGCCGCTCTGCCGCCTTGCTGATGCCGATTCTCGGAGACGCCGCGATACGCTCGCCTTCCAGCAGGGCATTGCGTTCCAAATACAATGGAGCCGTGCTCAGGTCATGCCCGTACAGTTTCAGATCGATGCCCATGGCCTGACACAGTTTTGCCGGACCGTTCGTCAAATCGACGTCCTTGCGACTGCCGACGGTTGTGCGGCTGCCGCTCCGATTCGCAAACCGCCGTTCCCGCATGATTTCGACGCCCCGCACCGGTTCAACAGCACGAATCAACGCTCCCGCGCCGAAGCCGTCATCCCCCGCACTGACATTGAAACAGCGATGCATGCCATAGGAGATATAGACGTATGCGCGTCCGGAAGGGCCGAACAGCGCCGCATTGCGTTCGCTTCTGCCGTGAAAGGCGTGACTTGCCGGATCGTTCTGATCGTAGGCCTCCGTCTCCACGATGCGGGCGGCCGCGATACCGCCATCATCGAATTCACGGATCAACAGACAGCCAAGCAATCCAATGGCCGCCTCATCGGCCGAACCGGACAATATGTCATTCGGGAAATCCTGTGACGCCATACACTTCCTCATGCAGCACCGCCTTTCCGCATGTTTTTTCGCACGCTTGTTCATACGTTTTGCATTGCCGTAGAACGGCCTCGCGTGGTGAAACAGCTTTCATGATAAGTCGGGCGCTACGATTACGCCGACCGCATGCGTAACGGTTGGACTGCCATTCGTTGGAACGCCATCCATTGGCCTGCATATAAGCTGATGGTATCAGGAATCTTCAGAATCAAGGGAGACGCATATGCGCATAAGAACGGTGACGAACATCGATTTCGGCAGTGACGACAACCTGCTGTTCCTAGGATTCCACGGTTTCGGCAACGACGAAACCGAAATGATCCGCATCATCGAAGCACTCTACGACGGCTCCGACCATAAACCGAACTACATGTCATTCCGCGGCACATACAGCAGACCGTTCATCGGCAACAATCATTGGTACCCCGACGGCTGCTCCACGGAAGAACGCCGCCGCGAATGCCATGATGTTGGCGACGCCGTCATCGAACTGCTGCGCTCGCCCTCGTACGTACGGTTCCGTAAGGTGTTGATCGGTTTTTCGCAAGGCGGCTATCTGTCGTACCGCATGGTGTTGGAACACCCCGATTTGTTTGGCGCCGCGATACTGATGAGCCCGTCGTTCAAAGGTGAAGAAGGCTCTGCACCCGTTACCGGCTGCACACGGTTTGCATTGTGTTATGGACGTGAGGATCGCACGATTCCTGCCACGGACCAGCACGCCGCACGGGCCAAACTCGAGCAGACCGGCAATCTCACATATTTCGAGTATCCCGGCATGGGCCATGGCATCTGCGATGCCGAAATCGCTGACTTGCGTAAGTGGCTGGGGTTGTGAGGGGGTAAATGCCGCAAGCCGTGTACTTGTTTACAATCACGGTACATGTTTGGGATTGCCATAACTGGTGACGCCGGAATTAAGTGCAGAAAGAGCGCTTTGGGGAATGGACAGAAAGTAGGAGAACCAAGAAAACTCAAAGGAACACCCCCAAGGAATCTCGGATATGATCCCTTGCACCTTAGTGATCGAGCCCTGACTTACAACGTTCAACAGATGGGAGTGCATTTCATCGTATGATTCAAGCCCAATGAAGTTTTACATGGTATTTGTATGTATTGGATTAAAAAGGATACTTGACTTTCACTAACAAACGTATACAGTAAGACATATGAAAACTCCTGCCGGTTCCAGCAAAACCGGCAGGAGCCCCGCTAGCGGAAAGGAGCAACATGACGCATGCGACTATGCTCATACTCGCCATCACCGTGCTCGTCCTCTCATCGAGATGACGAGCCGCACCCCAGTGTAGCGCAGCCCGCAGGACGCGGTTACGCCACGCCACGTATGAGCCTATTCGTTGAGGAATGGTATTTGTCTGGATCGGGTTCCATATCCCGACCATTTCCTTTTCTAGGTATTAATGGTGACGAAGAGTGTTTCAAGACGAGGCATGGGTGAGCTCTGCGTTTGTGTAATTCTGGCTGAATTGGTTAAATGAACAACCTCGAGGCATGAAAATGCCTGTCTGCCGCATTGATGCACTCCACGAAGAGTACGCCGCGTTAATCGCCCTGCAGCCTTTATCGAGGTTTGTCTCTTTGCTGAGCTGGACGGAGATTTAACCGCTCAACTGGATGAGGCACTCCAATTTATGGGATGCATCCAGTGCTAGCACAGCATGACGAGCCCACTGAATCCGAATGTGAAGCATCCTCATCAACTGTGGCCTCGTTCTCAATGAAAGCCTGAGCAACAATGCTCAGGAGATTTGACCACGACGCACGCAATCTGCACGCCGGTCGGTCCCAGAAAACCTGAGCATTGCCGTTCAGAAACATCTAGTTCAGGGTGCCCATGAACAGGAAATACGTTCCTCAATGAAAGCCTGAACATTATTGTCCAAGAATCTATACGCACTTCATATGCAGCTGGTATGCAGTTTGCCTCAATGAATTCCTGAGCATTACTGCTCAGGAATTAGATCCCTGTCCGCACGGTGTCATTGAAGACGGGCCGTCCTCAATGAAGTCCTGAGCATTACTGCTCAGGAATCTTGCAACTGGCGTGCGCAGTGTGGGCATGTGCCGATCATCCTCAATGAAGTCCTGAGCATTACTGCTCAGGAATCTTTTTCAAAAGCCGCATAGCGTCCTTGCGTCATTCCTCAATGAAGTCCTGAGCATTACTGCTCAGGAATCTGAGGGTCAAGCACGTCCTTCATGCCTAGTCCTTTCCTCAATGAAGTCCTGAGCATTACTGCTCAGGAATTTGAAATGTTTCTCGGCGTCCTTGCCGGTCTGCGCCAGTCCTCAATGAAGTCCTGAGCATTACTGCTCAGGAATGTCATGCGCCGGTTGATCGGTAGGTCAGGCAGGCTCGTCTCCTCAATGAAGTCCTGAGCATTACTGCTCAGGAATTTGCGGTTGGTTACTGCCGTAGGCGGATTGCCCAGCTCCTCAATGAAGTCCTGAGCATTACTGCTCAGGAATCTGAAAGATGGTGTTTGTAGAAGCCCCATTTTTCTTCTCCTCAATGAAGTCCTGAGCATTACTGCTCAGGAATGACGATTCGGAACTGGGCGATGGTGAATTCATCGCTCCTCAATGAAGTCCTGAGCATTACTGCTCAGGAATGACATGCGCCGCGCCATCATCGACCTGCCTGTCGCTTCCTCAATGAAGTCCTGAGCATTACTGCTCAGGAATCGGACAACCGACGATACATGGTCAACGTGCACAACGTCCTCAATGAAGTCCTGAGCATTACTGCTCAGGAATGAGTGCCTGTCGCTGTGTGAGCATGATTCTTCTCTCCTCAATGAAGTCCTGAGCATTACTGCTCAGGAATGGCTACTATAATCTTGATCTGCTTCCAGATGATTGTCTCCTCAATGAAGTCCTGAGCATTACTGCTCAGGAATGGCTACTATAATCTTGATCTGCTTCCAGATGATTGTCTCCTCAATGAAGTCCTGAGCATTACTGCTCAGGAATGCGAAAGCCTGCTCCTGGACGCCGCCCGCCGTCTTCCTCAATGAAGTCCTGAGCATTACTGCTCAGGAATAACATGCTTCGCGGCATATTCCTCCCTGTAATGGTACGGTCCTCAATGAAGTCCTGAGCATTACTGCTCAGGAATCGAACGACTTCAGGGGTTCCCAGACGGTTGGACGGTCCTCAATGAAGTCCTGAGCATTACTGCTCAGGAATGTCACAAGGCCACGCATTGCGCGAATGGCTCGACCTTCCTCAATGAAGTCCTGAGCATTACTGCTCAGGAATATGCAGTAGCCAGTAGGGTGCCGGTATTCGACTTCATGATCCTCAATGAAGTCCTGAGCATTACTGCTCAGGAATATGCAGTCCTGGAGACTGCATCCGTACATGTCCATGCATCCTCAATGAAGTCCTGAGCATTACTGCTCAGGAATTCTGCTTGGTGACATCCTCCACGGTCGCTTGTGAGCTCCTCAATGAAGTCCTGAGCATTACTGCTCAGGAATCTCGCTGTTGAATGTCATGCTGGAATTGTCCGCCGTCTCCTCAATGAAGTCCTGAGCATTACTGCTCAGGAATCAGCGCGGCTTCGATGCGGGATACGACCTGATCGCCGTCTCCTCAATGAAGTCCTGAGCATTACTGCTCAGGAATAGCCGATCATCCGGGATGGTCGATACCCTTCCTTGATTCCTCAATGAAGTCCTGAGCATTACTGCTCAGGAATTTCTTCGAAATATCGAACCTTTTGCGCGACGGATACCTCCTCAATGAAGTCCTGAGCATTACTGCTCAGGAATTGGTGGGCACGTGGGTGGGCGGCTTCAAACCAGGCATCCTCAATGAAGTCCTGAGCATTACTGCTCAGGAATCTCGTCCATATGGACTTTCTGTGAGTAGATGTGGATTCCTCAATGAAGTCCTGAGCATTACTGCTCAGGAATTACGATTTGCCTTGCCATAACCGTTGTGTCGCGGTTCCTCAATGAAGTCCTGAGCATTACTGCTCAGGAATGTTGTCGGTCGGCGGTTTTGGCGAGATTGCTCTTGGATCCTCAATGAAGTCCTGAGCATTACTGCTCAGGAATCTATCCACATTGCTCAAAATGGCGGTAGGGCTCCGCTGATCCTCAATGAAGTCCTGAGCATTACTGCTCAGGAATCTGCGCACCATCAGCCGTGCTCTGGGCCTTGCTAGCGTCCTTCCTCAATGAAGTCCTGAGCATTACTGCTCAGGAATCGTGTAGGCCATGCTGGTCTCCTTTGCTGACAAGACCATCCTCAATGAAGTCCTGAGCATTACTGCTCAGGAATCGGACAAGCTGGCCGCCGAAGCCGCCGAAGCCGCATCCTCAATGAAGTCCTGAGCATTACTGCTCAGGAATACGGGGAGATGCGCACAAGACGGTGGGTGCCGCCCTCCTCAATGAAGTCCTGAGCATTACTGCTCAGGAATATAACTCATATGGAACACGCCAAGGTTGACATGTGTCATTCCTCAATGAAGTCCTGAGCATTACTGCTCAGGAATCCGCGAGCCGTAACCGTCACGTTCGAGTCAGGCGTCTGTCCTCAATGAAGTCCTGAGCATTACTGCTCAGGAATGGGCCTCGGGGGATTTTCTGTTTTCTGGTTAAAGATCCTCAATGAAGTCCTGAGCATTACTGCTCAGGAATTTGATAGCGGTTCATGCCGAGGATGGTCAGTCGATCTCCTCAATGAAGTCCTGAGCATTACTGCTCAGGAATCCTCTTCGAGCAGTTGCAGGGCGCTTTCAACGAGCAGTCCTCAATGAAGTCCTGAGCATTACTGCTCAGGAATCGTATGGTCGGCTGTACACCGGTACATGGTCATCTCTCCTCAATGAAGTCCTGAGCATTACTGCTCAGGAATGTCGCCGTGGACTACGCCTCGGCCGCCGCCGTGGAGGAGTCCTCAATGAAGTCCTGAGCATTACTGCTCAGGAATCGCCGCTTCGGACGACCCGTTCGACATCCTCGGCCTTCCTCAATGAAGTCCTGAGCATTACTGCTCAGGAATGGCCACCCCATACACCGCCACCGTAGACGTCACCGTCGCTCCTCAATGAAGTCCTGAGCATTACTGCTCAGGAATATGGCGGGAAACGTCAACCCCGCCCAACGTCGCATCCTCAATGAAGTCCTGAGCATTACTGCTCAGGAATTTAATGGTGATAAGACTGTAAAAACACAATATGTCATCCTCAATGAAGTCCTGAGCATTACTGCTCAGGAATTCCTTCACCTCGTCGTTCCAACGTCCGCCGAACTCTCCTCAATGAAGTCCTGAGCATTACTGCTCAGGAATCAACCCGCTTGGTGACTTTATGGGTGAGAAAGTCGTTCCTCAATGAAGTCCTGAGCATTACTGCTCAGGAATGAGTTGGCGGTTGCAGTGTGGGCATGTGCCGATGATCCTCAATGAAGTCCTGAGCATTACTGCTCAGGAATGAACTTGTCCCCGAGGTCCAGGGACGCGAGGGCGCGGGATCCTCAATGAAGTCCTGAGCATTACTGCTCAGGAATATCTCCTCGGGCAGCGCGATGTGCTGGTCGTTGTGTCCTCAATGAAGTCCTGAGCATTACTGCTCAGGAATGCCCTATGGTGCGGGATGTGGGCGTATGTCATCGCCGATCCTCAATGAAGTCCTGAGCATTACTGCTCAGGAATGGAGGGTGAACGCGTCGAAGCTGGACAAGGCCATCGACGACTCCTCAATGAAGTCCTGAGCATTACTGCTCAGGAATGGGGCTTCCGTCACATCCGGACAGTTCGAGCACCGATCCTCAATGAAGTCCTGAGCATTACTGCTCAGGAATGGGTGGGCACGGCGTCCTTGTGCTTGAGGATGCTCCTCAATGAAGTCCTGAGCATTACTGCTCAGGAATTATTCACCGGTTTCGTTATTTCCGTCCCTTCGGTTTTTGTCCTCAATGAAGTCCTGAGCATTACTGCTCAGGAATTGTCATGTCCGGGCAGGTCAGGTGCTTGGAGAACCATCCTCAATGAAGTCCTGAGCATTACTGCTCAGGAATCTTGCCAGTCAGTGCCCCAATAGTCGGCGGTGTTGCCTCCTCAATGAAGTCCTGAGCATTACTGCTCAGGAATGCCCAATGGTCGGGACAGTCCGGCGCATGTGATGTGTCCTCAATGAAGTCCTGAGCATTACTGCTCAGGAATTCGTCTTTCCGACGCGGCACTGCATACGATAGGCGATCCTCAATGAAGTCCTGAGCATTACTGCTCAGGAATGATCGAGAGGCGAAGTGTCCAGGTATATCGGCAATGCTCCTCAATGAAGTCCTGAGCATTACTGCTCAGGAATAAGTTCGAGCGACCCGGTGGCGCTGACGTTGCCTATCCTCAATGAAGTCCTGAGCATTACTGCTCAGGAATGCGACCTTGATAGTGGTTGGGTGAGCCTATCCATATGTCCTCAATGAAGTCCTGAGCATTACTGCTCAGGAATTCACGACATTATCGGCGGGAGTATCCGTCGTCAATCCTCAATGAAGTCCTGAGCATTACTGCTCAGGAATTAGCTCCTTGCGATGGCCGCCTTCCAATTGGGCACTCCTCAATGAAGTCCTGAGCATTACTGCTCAGGAATGTGTCGAAGTCGTAGTCGTTCGTCGCGATCAGGTAATTTCCTCAATGAAGTCCTGAGCATTACTGCTCAGGAATGGTGTCTATGCTCCATGCGACCAGCACGATGACGAGTCCTCAATGAAGTCCTGAGCATTACTGCTCAGGAATATGGACACACCTCTGGCACGACGGACTCAAAGGCAACTCCTCAATGAAGTCCTGAGCATTACTGCTCAGGAATGAATTTCTTCCGCGCGGACAAGTAGAGTTGATTGAATCCTCAATGAAGTCCTGAGCATTACTGCTCAGGAATTTCGCGAAAGGATTCGGGGTGACGGACCCGCGATGCTTTCCTCAATGAAGTCCTGAGCATTACTGCTCAGGAATGACTCCGGGCGCGTGGTTGCAGGCGTGGCCGGCCATCCTCAATGAAGTCCTGAGCATTACTGCTCAGGAATTACGACGAATGTCACCCTTGTTGAGGGTGATGTACTTTCCTCAATGAAGTCCTGAGCATTACTGCTCAGGAATAACTTGCATTGCGCCGACAGATACAGTTGGTTGAATCCTCAATGAAGTCCTGAGCATTACTGCTCAGGAATGTATCTTCCGATGGCATCAACTTCGGACACCCGTTCCTCAATGAAGTCCTGAGCATTACTGCTCAGGAATACTCACCTACGCCATACTGGCGCTCACAGCATGGTTCTCCTCAATGAAGTCCTGAGCATTACTGCTCAGGAATGCGCATGGTGTCCACGGCCCTGCGGAGGTTGCCCTGCTCCTCAATGAAGTCCTGAGCATTACTGCTCAGGAATCCGTCGAAGAAAACCCTCCACTGACCGTTCGCGAGACGTCCTCAATGAAGTCCTGAGCATTACTGCTCAGGAATTGTGGATCGTCAGGGCCGGTATTTTCTGGTTTCTTTTCCTCAATGAAGTCCTGAGCATTACTGCTCAGGAATACTATAACGGCACCTACAGCACATTCGACGACCTTCCTCAATGAAGTCCTGAGCATTACTGCTCAGGAATGGCCTCATTCTAACTCAGCCTATCGATTAGCTCAATCAAGAGGTTTGCGAGAACTCGCTGTAGTCACACACTTGAACAACCATCATTTACGATGCAAACACATATGAGTCGTTATCCTATATGGTGCGAGCGCTACCACTTTACATTTCCACCGATTCAGCTCTCGCATATCAAGAATCAGCATGACACACTCTTTAGTTTTCAAACAACATTTCCATATGTGATAAAACCGCTAAATGACAGTAGGAATATCCAAATCGTTATACCCACGCCTGCCAAGAAAGTTCATCCCATCTTTCGCTTGTTCCTCTTTCCCAAGGAAACAAACAACCACGGAATCACAGGATCCATCAATTTCACACTCAAGCAGATTCTGAATCTGAAGCATCTTTGATGGACGCACTCTTAGCAAAAACACACTGTATTGCAATCGTTCACCGCAGCGTTGCAGTATTTTTGCCACATGACTACGCCGGCGATCATCGTTGATATCATAAGCGACAAGATAACTGCGTTTTTCATCACTCATTCAGGACTCCTCTACCTTATTCGAATTCCTCGATAGCTGGCCTGTGTCCCATCTAGATAGCCTAAAATCATTCGAGCTTGGATTTCAACCACTCGACGCCACGTAGCTTTGTACTTGAATAACGGGTGAGTAATCTCTGTAGACATTCGTCTTTCATACGCTTTGACAACTGCCTTGCGTGTGCTATCAGTCATTCTTACCGACCCAAGCGCATTAGTGAAACCTTTTATACTGACTTCACCGTTATTAACCACTGTCTGAACAACTGAATCCGCTATCGGAGCTCTAAATTCTTCCATTAAATCCAGAGATAGTGCTGGCTTATTTCGTTTACTACTGTGTAAAAAGCCAGCATGTGGATCAAGCCCGCACGATATTAGGGCTCGTGTACAATCCGACAGTAATAATGTATAGGTAAAATCAAGCAAAGCATTTAATGGATCGGGAGCCGGTCTGCGCATTCGGGTAGCCCACTGCCAATTCTTTCGCTTTTCTTCCTTAATCAGATGCCCAAATTGCGAAAAATACAAAGCTGCGGACTCGCCTTCTAAGCCTAAAACATCCTGCCATCTATTCGCGTTACCCACTTGCTTTTCAATCTGACGCAACTGTGGTAACACCGAATTATCCGCCTCAGACCTCCGTAACAATACCGATTGATTATGTACCTTCGCAATGATAAACTCTCGAGCCAATCCCAATCTACCTTCATGTGAAGCAACATGCTGTTCCACCCGTTGATCACCGTTTGGTCCGTATGATGGCACCGACCATCCATACATGCGCCCTGAGCCACTGCACCACACAATCGATATATCTCGCCACAAGAGCTCACGAATCAAACCACTTGACAAATCTGTATTGCCGTATATTTGCAATCCCTGAATGGTATCGAGAGGTATTGAAGCAAGTTCTTCACCATTCTTTTGAACGATCATTCTCCCCGCTCGAGTAAAGGCTTTAGCTCCAGGAGTAGCGAGATGAGTAACTTGATTGTCAGGAGAGGATACCATAATGCGGTGTTGCACTGCACAAAGTTTCCGCTCTTCCGGAAGGCAAATGCCTACGTGTGAACATCGAAAACATCTCGCACTATCTTCTAACGATTCCGGCGCACGATCCTGATTAATCAGCGCACGAGTCTCCTCTACCGCTCTACGAGCGTTTTCGAAATCTTCTTCATCTAATTCCACATCAACACGCCGATGATGTGTTGTGAAAAAGATTTCCGTTCCTGCAACATGGAAACCCATGTCTTCCAAACATGCAGCTTGAAGAGCAAGCTGGGTTCTCATCGCATCAGTGATAATCATGGCTCGTTTGACGGGGGTAGCTTTGTATTCACGAATGATTACACCGTCATCCGTCATACGTGCCGCATCTAGTTTCCCGGATAAGCCCCATCCCTCATGCCTAATATTCACCGCCTGATAGGAATCCGCATCAGGAGCTTTATCGAAACGATCAATCTTTCTATGATCGTATGTTCCCTGCTCAATTTGAGCAGAATCGACTTTTTCTCCTGCTGATTCCAGCCATGCTCTGCGTGGGCAGAACATGTAATTGGCTACCAGACTGATTGGAATGGGGTCATCATCCATGGTTTCCTCCGTTATCGCTACTCCAGCACCTGTACTGGAATTATTTCTCCCTGTTCCAGCCAGCGTTCCGGAGCACTGGCATTATCTGAAACAAATTGGTTGAAGATGCAACATGCAGCAACACCTTTCTCTTCAAGCCAATCAGATGAAACGTCCACCAATTGCATCTCAGTATCAGTGGAAAGAATCTTTTGAATGCCGAATCTCGCAAGCGCTTCGCTACGAACAACGGAACGGTATTTTGCCGTAGTCCAATATTGATCAAACAATGGCAGAATCGCGAACCGTACCGGTCCCTTAATCTGGAATAGCGCCGCACTGCTATCACGAGCCATGTCATCCCCTCGTGTTGTTACACGTGTGGGAAAGGCAGCGACCCCCATCAGCGCACACCATGCCCTCGCATTATCGGTCTTAGCGGGAGCATGAAGTCCTGTCGCCGCACGACTTGTCGATTTATTATTACCGATTTCATCCTCGATCTTCGTTCCGAGTAGCCCATCACGAATACTCTCAACAGATCGCGCCGCAACACACTGAGATAGAGGCAACAATCGTCCACCAATGAATTCTTGCCCGCGATTACGTGTCACCATTTCCCAACGAGAAGCGCCGAAATCAGAGCGTAACTTGTGGCTTTGCTCACCTGACCAGTATGAAGGCTGACCAAGTGCACCGAAATAACGATAGTCACCAAACGTCCGCATGGAATCAATCGCGGCTTCCCTATCTTTTTGCAGCTTGCGCCATCCACATGGGACGCTTAGACCGCTCAGTCTCGGAGACATAGTCGCATGCAAGGTCTTACCTGAAGTGTTCGATTCCGAGACAATGGTGTAATCATCTTCAGAATTCAACGGCAAGGATCGCGCCCATCGTTTTGCATGTTCACTAATGATTGCCGCCATCTGATCAATGTTCAGCTCATCGCTGGTTTCGAACTCGAAAGCGCGCAAAGTATCTAGCCAACGGAATCGACAGCATCGAGCGGTATCATCATCCTCAAGAATCGAAGCCAGTCCAACCATAAGTAAATGAGAGAATGCATCTGAGGCATCTGCCGAAAATTTAGCGCTCATCACTGTCCTTCCTTCGAGCAAGTAATGTCAGCCGCACGGAGCAATGCCTCGAGATACGAGATACCCCAGAAACCATACCGTTGACTTGTTCGGTCAACTAGGGTTTCCCACTCACCCATCTCAAACAACCTATCCGAGATATCGTTCAGCTTGGGGTTCGCATCACGTGATGCTCCTCCCGCTTGAGGAAGCAGATATGCCGTTCCATAATGGAACGTCGAGCGGCCATGCCCATGTGACGTACCGATAAGTCGCTGGACCAACTGCTTATCGAATTCATCCATTGATTCCAGTTGTATGTATGTTTCGCATGCAAACCGGAACTCGGCAACGGAGCGTTGCTCATGTCTCCAACCGCGAAGTTGGTACGTATTACGAAACCTTTGCTCCCACGAACGTGATTGGAAGAGGCTTTTGGCCAGTGGCTCAGCATCTGCCGAGGATTGATGACCATACCGAAGCATTCTTTGGAAACGTTCGTCCTTCTTACCTTCATCGTGGAAATTTCCGGCTATACGCAGGTCTTCAACGATGGCGGGATCAAGTCCAATAAGAGAACCGAGCGCTTGCGCTCGTTGAGCCACATGATTCTGATGTCCGTCTGATCGTTGAGGTTCACCCATTCCACTCGGAACACCTCCCAAGTGCAAGGTTCGATTCGTCGTTCTTGTTGACAGAATCTCCTGATTTGACTCGGAATCCAATGAATCACTCTGTGCACTGCTTACGAGCCACTGAACATCATGCGGAATTACCCTACCTTTATTATCCTCGTAAGGAACATCGGGTTTTTCGCGGCGATACCAGACTAAAGAATATGCCTCTCCCCGCGTGCGTTCTGCCAAGAATGATGCTCCCACCGCTTTCATACGGAGTAAACGAAGATCTTCCTGCATTCTCTCAGTTTTTTCATCAATATTCACAAAATCCCCTTCTTCAAGTTCTTGAAGTCGCCGAAATGCTTCAGCAACCTTCGGCTCACCGGAATTTAGGGAATCATACGACGTCACTAAGGTGGAGGAATCACATTGGTTGAATATGTCTTCAGATGTATCTGACTCCTCCGGATCAAAAATGGCAATATCTCCAGAGAATTTGGAAAAGACCCTTGCAAAATCGTCAAGAATGAGCACATCGCCCGATCTAACCGTATTCGTTGTACCCTCGTGCAGACATACAACACGATGATTTTCAGGTTCAGATGCTCGATATCTGAACACTCTGTGAGGTAGCCTGACAGAGTATTTTCTTTCTATCCCCTCATCATCAATGGCAACGGAGATTTCCACCCTATCACTTCGTTTATTCATCTTATCGAATAGATAATTAAAGCTACGCCATCTTCCGACAGGAAATAGCTCATCATTTTCAGGCTGAGTCACCTCTAGCAGCTCAATAGCCAACGCATCATCCCACGGCAGATGACGCACTGCAACGTTGATGTCCGGTGTATCCAATTCGAGGTTGTCACGTAGCCAAAGATTGAGATCAGACCGTCCTTGTTGGAGATATTCTTCACTAATGTCAGCACATAAATCTTCATCCGTTGAGGAAAGATTCTCTACATCCCACGGCTCTAGCCGCTGGAACAGCAATCTACGCGGCTGTTCTCCCGGAATTGGCTGTCCATTTAACGCAGAGCGATACACGGACCATGCACTAATATCAGGTTTCTCGGAATTGGTTTTAGGCAAAGATGCCAACCACTCCCATGTTTTCCGGATATCGTCGGGCGAATATGTCCTGGGAGCGGAGGCCTGTTTTTTTTCGGTGAGCTTCTGCAAATCAAGTCCAAATACATATACAGAACCCTCAGACCGTAATCCACGACGGTTTACACGTCCAGACCTTTGGACCAATGCCGAGCCAGGTGCAATTTCAGTTACCATATCTGTGAAATCAACGTCTACACCGACTTCCAAAGTTTGTGTACCAATAATGCAACAAGGGGCATCATCTGGCTTAAGATAGGGTAAAGAATGGAGCTTTCTGGCAATTTGGCACTTGTCAAAAGCGCGCATTGGCCCGATATAGACATCAACAGGTCGATTAATTCCATGCTTTTTGCATTGCCGCTCAAGCTCCTTGGCAACAACCTTAGCATTCTTGACCGTATTCACGATACAGCCAAGCACGTGAGGATTCGAATCGTTTGACTTATCGGCCTCGATATTCGATAGGATCAAAGCAATGCACTGTGCAACAATCGCGTCTATTACGTCCTTGTCTTTTTCAAAATCGAAATTCGTGAAGACCGACTTCGGATTGTTGAGACGCCGGGCAAGCGCTGTATCGACTTCGAAATCCGATTCCAAAACTCCGACTCTTTCTTCGGCGTTCCCCGATGCAGGGGTCGCAGTGGTCTCCACAACCTGTAAAGGCGTCACCTGAGAAGAGAGTGGCGTTTCAGCCATATTTTCGATACGTGAGACCTGGCACGCGGTTTCTAACAGTTGACGACTTAAGTGAGCCTCATCCGCAATCAACACCGTGTCGTAAGCCAGAAGACCAGCTTCCATGGAGCGCATTGTTCTACTGGTCCCATATCCACGGAACAATAGACGGCTACCAAACATATCGGGTGTCGCGCAAATCACTGCGCAAGTTTGTGGATAATAACGCCATTCACGATTAGGGCTAATGCCACCCCGAAGCTCGGCAGTAATCATACGAAGGGATTTATTTTCTTGCGCAAGACCATCATCGACCGCAGAACGTAAATCCAGACCTCTCCTATACAAACGGAGACCGTCATCAGAGTGATCGTCAGACTGCAATCTATCCCGTAGCATATCCGCTTCTTCAAACTGATCATCGACCAGAGATCTACGATTCACCGTCAGTACCAGACGACGCGGGATACGTTGCAGTGGCAGACCGCCGAGCTCTTGTGCATCCTCACTCCCGGCAACGGAAGCGATGCCAGCCATCGCATTAAGAAAAACATGGATATCAATCACACTGGTTTTACCGGATGCGGTTGGAGCACCAATACTCTGTGGCCAACGACCATGCTCAACGACATAAAGCATCAGTCTAATTTGCCACTGATACGGTTTACGAGCTGGTTGACCAGCCTCTCCGGGGTGGACGGTAGCAATAAAATCCTCAAACTTCGCAGTCAGATACTGCTGTTGACTCGAACTCATTTCAACCATATCGGAGCCCCTTTTCCAAAACATTCATCTGATTTAAGTGCACTTACGGAAAAGTCCATCGGTATGAGGAAGCCACCACCCAAATGACGGCTCTGCCCAATAGCCAAAGCTGCACAATCCAATGATTTTGCATCATCAGAAATCGCAATTAGTGCACTCACACCACGAAGGATATTGGACGCATTCGCATGATGCACATAATCCGACATATTGACACGATGGACGGCTCTGCAATCAAAGACACGAAAATTCGATCCCTTTGCTTTCACTGCATCCACAAGATCCCAGTAGCGCTCCTCTCGATTGTCATTCGACAATCGCGAAACATACTGATCACGCCAAACATGCCCTAACGCCAGACAAACATCCTCACGCACTTTCCATTTACGGCCGTGCCGTATGTCTGGAATAATGCGAGTTTCCGCTATTGCAAAAGGTCGCGGTGTCCAATAACGACACATACCCTCAACCGCAGGTCTCCATAAATGCTCGGCATCAATCGTCGTGAATGCGCCCAGACGTAGGGTAGTCTCATTCGACGTGTAGTACAATGTCTTACCTTTTACTTGCCTACAAATATTCTGAAGTCTTTGAATATCAGATTGCGGCATGTTGCGAGGAACCATAATCAAGAACCCTGGCCCCATCTCAGAAATATCTTCCCGCAGCTCATGCGCATATTGATTTTTCAATGCAGAGTCAAAAATCTGAATAGCCACATTGTTCGCTGGCCTGTCAATGCCAGGAGCATACTTGCCTATTAGCATCGGAGAGGGATCAATACCCCATTGCTTCACAAGGAATCGATGTAAAGCAACGGCCCAGCCAATGAATGTTGATTCATCCGGTTCCCAAACGGGTTTACCGTCTTCGTCACATTTACCGTCAATCTCCTCCACTTCAAGGTAAAACGCCACTGGCCACGGAGCCTTGAGAGCGCTTCCCTCTTGCGACGATGGCGGATTATATCTGGCATGACCTTCCGTTTGCAGCGGAAGATATTCATTGAGGAAATTCTGTTCATCCTCCTTAAAACTGACTTTAAGGTCCTTCCTTTTACCTTTAGAAGTTGGATTCACCGTGGCAAAAGCCATCTTTAAATCTTCAAGACGACCTTCCTTCGGAACCGAAAAAGAACGATTCCTTCTGGAAACGCCTTTCAATGCCGATTCCGAAGACAACGTCCACACACTATCTAGAGCATCGTACGGAAGAACATAATTCTCATGCGTTTGTAGTTCTACAACCGAACAGGCCTCGCCCAAGTAGGGAACCTCATTGCATAAGGAATCAAGCGTTCGTGCGATCTCAATGGAAGGATTCTCATCCCATTTCCAAGTCAGTAGTATTCCGGATTCTGGTTCTTGCATATAAGCCGTGGCAATAGATGCGTTGGCTGAAGAAATCTTATCTTGAGGATTCTTCTTTTTCGCATCGATAACATAGCCCTTATTCCTGTATGCAATCGCATCACTTCCAGCCTTGACAATACGTGGAAACAGTATTTCTTGAGGAGGGTTCCCCTCAAGCCAAGCTAGGGCATCGTGAATTTGTTCATCTGTCAGGCTGGAATCGACCGCATGCTTTTCGAAACCGAATGTCAAGTAAGCCGTAGAGACGAGCGCGGAATACAGTCGGTTAGGCGAGGGGTATGGTTCCGGCTTTCCGCCGGAATCACTACCCTGATAAAACCCAAGCGGAAAATAAGCCGATATAGCAAAGGACATATCAGGCAGCCTTTGAATCTTCTTCAGCGGAAGCATTGGCCAAAACCGCAGGATTGCCTTGAACAAGGAACTCCTGACCCTCCCAGGTAATTCCAGCCTTTTCATGAGCCTGCGCGTAAGCCTCTTCTAGAAGTCTCTCGGCAGCTTCAGCGGTAAGTGGCTCCAGTTCCTCCCTCTCACCATATCGTTTGTTCAACACGACAACAGGTTTACCCTTCTCTGCAAGGAAACAGTTCGCACGAATGAAGGGATTCTCATCATAGCCAGCGATGTCTCGCAGAAGAACCGCGATGATAAGAGCCCGAATCGCCGCGTCTCCCTCAGCCCCCTTACCGAAGTGGAAAGTACGCACAGTAGCGAAACTTAGTACACGAGTGGAGATGACATTACGAACGGAGACACCGTCTAACAATTCTTTTTTTGCGCTCGGAGGAATAGCGCCCAAACCAATAAGTGAACCCTTACCCGATCCTTCAAACTTATTCTTTGTGGCATCACTTAAATCGATGCTATCTCCGATGATTTTCGCACGATCAGCCTTATTACTCACATTCACACTGGCGCCAACCGGGTCGATGCGTCCACCCGCACGATGAATTGCAGGGTCATCCTTCTGATCAGCCAAAACACCATAGGTTTCCCCAACCAGAACGGACGGAATCCTCAGCTGGTTCTTGCTTCGGGTGGAATCCCAGCCACCAAAGATGACAGTTTCCGGAGACAATTCAAACAATGGCAACAGGTTCTCCAAAGTGGAATTACGCGCATTGACATATGCCCCCGCCTTGGAAGTAGACTCACCATCATGATTGCCAACGCGAATATGGCCGTCAAAGCCACGGTGCGGGAGCTGGTTATCATAGAAGGTCTTTCTGCCAGCATCAGTATCGTACTCAACCACGATACGAGGCATCCGAGAAAGGAGCCCTTCACCATTCCGCACAGCCTCCGTCGTTGTCTCCTCGGCCCTATTGGCGAACGAGGTCTTGGAGTCAATGAGCACCACTTTTACCGGCTCTTCTTGCCCCTCCACAAATCGCTTTTCATAGATATATGTGGCATTACTTTTTGAATCAACGTATTTCGCCGGCGCGATTACGCCGTCTGGACCGCTTGCCGGTTCCAACTCCAAGCGCATAGTCAAACTTCCAGCTCCGCCAACATGAGCAGCGGCATTTAGATCATCGATAGTAATAGCACGCATTCCAGCGTCCCTCCTTAATCCATGCATGGACTCCTGCGTCCACATCACTTTGCATATCAGTATAAGGGTGTGTTGGTGCGCATGACTTTATGCCACACGCACCAAACAAAATAACGAAGTCCTTCCCCCTAAAAAGGGAAAGGAAATGGTCGGGATATGGAACCCGATCCAGACAAATACCATTCCTCAACGA
>OGJC01000314.1_pt1 | contig 53143 bp, 49 predicted proteins | sample 1571941 | NCBI WGS metagenome assembly OGJC01 (sample SAMEA2582100, study PRJEB24529) | metagenome | biome: Human gut stool | place: China | collected 2011 | reverse complement strand
AATTAATTTTTTATATAATTAAAATTTTATTTTTAAATAAATTGTATATTAAAAGTTCTATATGTTTTGATTTTTGATTGAATTATACTTTATAAAAAATAAAATGTCAATAAAAAATTAAATATAATTAAATTTAATTATACTTAATTAAATAACAATGAATAAAACATAGTAGAGAAAATTTTTTAAATAGTATATAATTGTAATATATTAAAATGAGAAAGGATTAAAAATGGACAAAGAAATAAATGTAGGAGCCATAATTAAAAGAATTAGAATAGAAAAAGGATTGCTGTTAAAAGATGTTGCTGAGAAATGTGAAATTTCTTCATCTATGCTTAGTCAGATTGAAAAGGGAAATGCTAATCCTTCTTTAAATACAATAAAATCAATTGCACAAGCTTTGGAAATTCCTCTATTTAAATTTTTTATAGAACCTGAAAAAGAGGATATAAGTATTAATATTTTGAAAAAAGAAGATAGAAAAATAATAAATACTAAAAAGATAAGATATGAGCTTCTTTCTCCAGAAGGGCCTACTAATATCGAATGTATGAAAATGACTTTTACTGAAAAAAATGCTGAAACTTCAATAGAACCAATGGCACATAAAGGAGAAGAGGTAGCCATTCTTTTAAGTGGGAAAGTAAAAATAACTATAGGGAATCAGTCTTGTGAGATGGAGCCAGGAGATTCAGTTTATATACCTGCATTAAAGCCTCATAAATGGACTAATTTAAATGCTGGAGAAAGTGTTGTGCTTTTTTCTGTGACTCCACCTGAGTTTTAAAATTTTTATGAAAAATAAAATATTAAATAAAAAAAGGGATATTTTCCCTTTTTTTGTTTATAGCTAAAAGAAATTTATTTTTTTGTATTGATTAAAAATGAAAAGCAATAATTTTGAAATTTAAAAAATAAAATTATATATATTTAGGTGCTTTTGAATATTACTATTTTAATATTAAATAATTTTGAATTATTTGTATTATTTTCAATATCTATAATTTTTTTATAATAATATTTAGTGAGTCTTAAAGAAATATTTTCATATTTTTGATTCAAATAAAATTACTAGAATATCAGGTTATTCTACAATAACTTTAAAACGACATTTTTCAGCTCCTCCTAATACAGTTTCAATCATTTCTACTTGTATGTTTTTATTAGGCATTAAATTTCCAAGGATATATAATATACTTTGTCGAGAGCATTCACAATGTGATACATTGTTTATTTTTCCAGATAATACTTCTTCACAAACACATTTAGGATAACCTATCTCATAAATGTGCCCAGGTTCTATAATTTTTGCCAATAATGCTTCTGTATTACCATATTTTTTATATTGTTCATCTAAATTACAACCACATTCCATAAATTGTTTTTTCTGAATTGGTAAGACACTATCTTTAACACAGGTAATTGCTTTATTTCTATAATTCATTTTATTTCCCCCTAAGTTTTTTTGATTTTTTAATTCTATCATGATTTTTTTCCCAAGTAAAGATTTTAGAAATTGAGATAAATAATCTTGGTTGAAAAAAAGTAAATAAGAATGGTAAAATAAGATTGTTTATATTTATTTTATGAGAATTTATATTAATCTTTTTTGTCAGTGAAATATTGTCATTTTCATTTTTTTGAAATTTTACAAGAAGTTTTCTACCAAAGATATTAGTATTTATTTTATTATATTTTTTATGTTTTTTTATGAAAATATGCTAGTATTATAATTAAAGATAAAATTTAAATAAAACACTATAAAAACTTATTAAAAAAGAAAATATTTATAGAGTAATTATATAATTTTATTCTTAATTAAATTTGAAAAATAATAAAAATAGATAAGAAAATTTTTTTATAAATTATTAAAAAAATGAATTTAAAGAATATTTATAGAAGCTTTTTAGAGAATAAGCAAAATAAATTTGAAATTGGAAAATATCTAATATCAGAAGAAATAAAAGGAGAAAAATTAATGAATACTTTAAAATTAGATGAAGCAATTAAAAATTTTTTAGAAAAAAAAGAAACAAATAAAACTTATTATGAAGAAAACTGGAATGAACGTAAGGAACGTAAAGAATTTTATCAGAATTTTACAAAAGAAAAACTATTATCTATGTCTGAAGAAATTTTTTTTGAATATATTGGAAAGCTTTGGTCTATGCTGATTTGGGGGAATAAGCAATATATTATTAATAAATTGATTGAAGACAATAGTTTTGATAAACTAAAAAAAGAACTTGCAGAGTTCTTGTATGGAATAAAACCATTAGAAATTCGTTGGGACTCTTTCTTAAAATCTATTAAAGGATTAGGTCCAGCTACTATGAGTGAATTGCTTACTTATATAAATCCAAGAGAATATGTTATCTTTAATAAAACTACTATTCTTTGTTTTAAATACTTAGATATTCCTAACATGCCTAAGTATAATTATCAATATACCGGAAAGAAATATATAGAGGTTTGTAAAATAGCCAAAAAAATATCAGTTGAATTAGAAAAAATAGGAGAAGAAGACTATGATCTATTGGCAGTTGACTATTTTTTATGGGATGAAATTTTACCTTATGCAGAATCTAAAGAAGAAATTTCAACCTCTAAAAGAGAAATAAAATTAAAAAATATTTCAACTATTGAATCAATATCACTTCATGATGAGATAAAAGAAAAACTTGAAATAATAGGGAAGTTATTAGGGTTTGAAAGTCGTTCAGAGGTAAAAATAACTACTGGTGCTATAGTAGATGTAGTTTGGGAAGCTAAAATAGGAAATATGGGAAAAGCTATATATGTTTTCGAAGTTCAATCTAAAGGTTCAATAGATAGCCTTATATTAAATTTGAGAAAAGCTCAAAGTAATCCAGCTGTTCAAGCTGTTGTTGCTGTTTCTGATGAAGGGCAACTATCTAAAATCATAAAAGAAAGTGCTGGAGTTATTGAAGAAAAATCACTTCGTACTTGGGATATAGAAGATATTATAAAAGTTTATGACTCTCTTGTTCGTGCTCATGAGTCTATTAATAAACTTTCATTAGTACCTGAAAGTTTTTAAAAAAATTAGTTTATGATGTTTCTAATGGTCATTTAAATATGTAGGAAAAAGAAATTTAAAGCAAGAGGAGAATTTTATTATGAGTATTTGGAGAATAAACTGTAAACCAGGAAGTAAAATGGTTGGACACAAAGAGTCATTTGAAAAGTGGATTGAAAAGGGGATTATCGGTATTGGGTGGAGTAAAGAGGAAAAATTTTTAGAAAACTTAAATGAAACCTATATCACTATTGAAACTATAAGAAAACATATCTATACAAAACTTAAAGATTGGAATTGTAAAACGAGATCCTATAGTTCATATACTAATATTCTTTTTGATAGAATGAAGAAAAGAGATTATGTTTGGATAAGATATAATGGTATCTATAAACTAGGAATAGTTGAAGATGAATGTTGTTCATATAATATAAATCCATCTGAAAATTTTATTCCAGATAGGTATCAAATTGGGTTTTATAGAAAAGTAAGGTTTATAGCTAAGGATTTAAATGAAAGTGAAGTTCCAGGAAAAATAGTTGCTAGTTTTAGAAATAGCAGTACACTTCAAAGAGTATATGAAATTAAAGAAGAATTATCACTTTATTGTAATTCAATTATAGAAAATAAAACTATAAATTTTTCTATACAGGACTGGAAAAATTTATTAAGTGCTGAAGATATTGAAGAAGTAGTAGGTTTATATCTTCAGATAGAAAAAAACTTGTATGTTTATACATCTAGTTGTAAAAAGGATACTAGTCTAATTGAATTTCAACTTGTAGATAAAAATAGTAAGTTATATGGTTTACAAGCAAAGAGTGGAACTACAAGTATCAATGCTGATGAGTATTTTAAACTTTCTAAGAGTATGAAAATTTTTCTTTTTTCATCTAATGATATTGTAACTAATATTGAAAAATATGAAAATATGGAAAAAATAGATTCTAAGGAAATTACATTATTTATAGAAAAATATTTAAATATTTTACCTAAAAGGATAAAATTTTGGTTTATTTAAGAATAAAAATGAGAGTGTGAAAAAATCTGTAAATTATATTTTATGAGTAAAATTTTCAATTAACTTTTTTATGTAATTTAATGTGCTAAATATTTTTTTCTATGTTCAACAACTACTTTGATTCTTTATTCTTTTGTAGCTCTCTTTTCTGAATTAGAGTGTTTAACTTTTTTAAATATTTGTTTTCAGCTTCTAAGTATAAATTTTTTTTTCTAATTTTTTCATTTTTTCTAAAGTAAGTTTTTGGTTATTAGTTATTAGTTTTTAGTTATAGTTTTTGTTCTCTCCCTAGGTTTTTCTATGACATTATAGAAGTTTTTATTATATTTTTTATCCAATTATATAAAATTCCATTAGAAGAAAGTCTAATATTAATAGCAATAAACATTACAGCAAACTCTTTAAATTTTTTTGAATAATATCTATTTTTTCCATTTCTCAGGATATCATATCCATCTTTATTAAGAAGTTTAATCTAATATTTAACTCTATGGATATTAATATTGAATTCTAAAGCTAAATTTATTAAACTTTCTCCTTTTAGTCTTTGGTCATAAATTTCAATTCTTTGTTCGTTTATTAATTTAGCCATAAAAAAAACTGTACTCATATTTTAATTATCTAAGATTGTGGGTCAGTACAATGAATCTTTTCTTTTTTAGAACCAAAAAAAGCCTCTGAGAATTATTTCAAGAGGCTTTTTGTATTTTTAAATTATTACCATTTTATTACCAAAAGATTAAAAAATCTTCTGAAAATATCTGTTTAAAAGGCTTTATAAAGATTATAATATTACTCCCACTCTATAGTTGCAGGTGGTTTTGATGAAATATCATAAGTCAATCTATTGATTCCTTTAACCTCATTTAAAATTCTATTAGAAACTCTTTCTAAAAACTCAAATGGAAGGTGTGACCAAGTAGCAGTCATAAAGTCAATAGTATTAGCAGATCTTAATACAGCAGTATATTCATAAGTTCTTTCATCTCCCATAACTCCAACAGATTTAACTGGAAGAAGAACAACAAATGCCTGACTTACTTTAGTATAAAGATCAGCAGCTCTTAACTCTTCGATAAATATATCATCAGCTTCTCTTAAGATATCAGCTTTTTCTTTATCTACTTCTCCAAGGATTCTGATTCCAAGTCCAGGACCTGGGAATGGATGTCTATCAATCATATGATCAGGAATTCCAAGTTCTCTACCTACTTTTCTTACTTCATCTTTGAAAAGTTCTCTTAAAGGTTCAAGAAGTTTAAATTTCATATCTTCTGGAAGTCCCCCAACATTATGGTGAGATTTAATAGTCATTGAAGGTCCTTTTACTGACATAGATTCAATAACATCTGGATATATAGTTCCTTGAGCAAGGAATTCTACATCTTTAATTTTTTTAGCTTCTTCATCAAATACTTCAATAAATTCTTTTCCAATTATTTTTCTTTTAGTTTCTGGATCAGATACACCAGCTAATTTTGTAAGGAATCTATCTTCTGCATCAATACATTTGATATTCATATGGAAATTTTCTCCATATACTTCCATTACTTTTTTAGCTTCATCTTTTCTTAATAATCCAGTGTCAACAAAGATACAAGTAAGCTGATCTCCAATAGCTTTGTGAATAAGAGTAGCAGCAACTGATGAATCTACTCCTCCTGAAAGACCAAGAAGAACTTTTTTATCTCCAACAGTTTCTTTAATATTTTTTACAGTTTCTTCAATGTAATTACCCATAGACCAGTTTTGCTCACATTTAGCAACATTGAAAACAAAGTTTTTAAGGATTTGTGTTCCGTATTCTGAATGAGTAACTTCAGCATGGAATTGAATACAATAACAATTGATTTCAGGAACATGCACAGCAGCTACACAAGAATCAGTGTGACCGATTTGAACAAATCCTGGAGCCATTTTAGTAACATGGTCATTGTGGCTCATCCAAACTTTAGAGTTGTTAGGAATACCTTGGAAAAGTGGACTATCAACATTATCAATTAAAAGTTCAGCTTTACCAAATTCCTGTTTATCAGCTCTAGCAACCTCTCCTCCCATTAAGTGAGTAGTAAGCTGCATACCATAACAGATACCTAATACAGGAATACCTTTATAGAATAATTCTTTGTCTATAGTTGGAGCTCCTTCTGCATACACCGAAGAAGGTCCTCCTGAAAGGATTATTCCTTTAGGTTTTCTAGCAAGTATTTTTTCTAAAGGTTCAAAATATGGAACAACTTCAGCATAAACACCCATTTCTCTGACTCTTCTGGCAATCAGTTGATTGTATTGAGAACCAAAGTCCAGTATTACAATACTATTTTCTTTCATAAAAACCTCCAAATTTAAAATAAAAGGAGCGAAATGCTCCTTGTTAAACAACCTGAAAACAAATATCAATCTTTGTATGATATTTATTGATTATAGAATTCTACCATAAAATCAAAACAGTGTCAAAAGAAAAATTTCTTTAAAAATTTGGCTACACCATTATTATCATTAGTATCAGTGATATAATTAACTCGTGATTTTACTTCATGAGGAGCATTACCCATAGCAACACCATATTTTACCACTGTCAGCATCTCTATATCATTAACAGCATCGCCAAAAGCTGCACATTCTTCTGGGGATATACCATAAGTTTTAAGGGTTCTTTCAAGTACCAAACCTTTATTTACTTCTCTGTTTAAAACTTCATATAGAGTATCCATAGATTTAGCTTTATATACTTTATTACCCAATACTTTTTCCACTTCTCTATTTACTTTATCAAGAATATCAGGAGTACCCATAAATACAGTTTTAGTCATTTCATAGTTGTCAAAACTATAAAAATCTTTTTCAATAGGAATGAGATTTCTTTCTCTAGCATATTCTAGAACTTCTTTTCTGCTGGAATCCTCTACATACCACTTATTATCTTGATAAAGATTAAGAGCAACTCCCATTTTTCTAGCTATTCTTATAATTTCTTTTACATATTCCTCTTGTAAAGGTAATTCAAAGACAACTCTGTCATTTCTATATTCGACAACTTTGGCACCATTGTATGATATTACAACACCACCAAGATTCAGATATTCTGCATAAGGTTTAGCAGCATGATAAGTTCTTCCTGTAACTATAAATATTTTTACACCTTGTTGTTCCAATTCTTTAAGAACATCTCTATTAATGTCCGAAATTTTTTTATCAGTTGTTAAAAGTGTTCCATCTAAATCTAAAGCAACTGCTTTTATTTCCATTTTATCACCTCGATTGAATAAAAATATTGCTAAACTGATATGCATAGATTATAATACAGATTAAGGAAAATATCAAATTAAAAAGAGGTTTAAGATGATAAAAAATATTATATTTGATTTAGGAAATGTGCTTATTAAATACAGTCCAGAAAGTTTTCTGGAAAAAAATGTAAAAAAAGAAAGACAGGAAAAGTTTATAGCAACTGTTTTTAAAAGTAAAGAGTGGTTAGAATTAGATAGAGGAACTTTATCATATGAAGATGCAATAGAAAAATTTGCTGAAATAATACCTGAAGATAGAGAAAACTTAGAAAAACTTTTTAAAAATAATATAATGGATTGTTTGGCGCCAATAGAAGAGAACATTGAAATATTAAAAAAATTGAAAAAGAAAGGATATAATTTATTTGTTCTTTCTAATTTTCATAGACCAGCATTCGAGCAAGTACAAAAAGAATGGGAATTTTTTGACGAATTTGATGGTGGAGTTATATCTTGTTACTGTCATCTGTTAAAGCCAAATCAAAGAATATATGAGTTATTGTTAGCCAGATATGGACTTATTCCTGAAGAAACATTATTTATAGATGATACCAAAATTAATGTAGAAAAAGCAGAAAAAATAGGAATGGAAGGAATTTACCTCGATTTGCCAGAAATGTTAGAAAAATTATTAAAAAAGAAAGGAATAGAAGTATAAAATTAGTAAATGTTGTTGACTAAAAGGAAAGTGATTATCTTCTTGAAGATTACTAAAGAAATGCTTGCCCCTTAGAAATAAGTAGAAAAGAGTATAAATAAAGAAAAATTGGATAAAATAATTTAAAATATGTTATTATGAATTAATTAAATACTTTTTTTAATTACTTAAATATCTTTTGCTGATGTTATTATTGAAGCTACTTAAAAATTTTTTTAAAAAAATGAAATTTTCAATACACAAATGAGAAAATATGTAGTATAATACGGGAAAGTTATATTGTATTTAAAAGCCAGGAATAAAGTTGGTTTTTTGATATAATATTTTTAAAACCAATAAGCAGGCAAGAGGGGGAAAAGAAAATGTTTTTGTCACCAGAAGAAAAATTATTAGCCTTTAGAAAGAAGCATAGAATAACTCAAGGAGAATTAGTGGGGGATGATATTACTAGAGTTTTTTTAGGTATGATTGAAATAGGTAAAAGATCACTGACAGAAAAAACAGCTAAATTACTTTGCAAAAATTTTACTAAGATATTAGGAGAAAGAGGAATAAAAGACTCTATAAAACTAAGTGAGCTTATGAAAACAAAAGAAGAGCAGGCTTTAGAATATTTAGAGAATATAACTAAAGATGAAAATTCAGATCTTAAAGAAAATATTTGGGAAATAGAAGAGGCTCTTTTTGAATTAAATGATAATGATAGAAGTGAGTATTGCATGAGGCTCTTTGCAAGATTTGAAAGTGAAGGAAACTACTTAGATGCAAGAGATTATATTTTAAAATCTCTTCATGGTATTAGAAAAATAGCTGATCTTAAAGAAAAATTACTAGAAATTATGAAACTTAATAAAATATTAGGAGATTATAAAAATAGTGTATTTACTTATAGAAAGTTTGAAGATAGACTTTTAAAAGAAAAGTGGAGCAAAGAATATGAAATACTTCAATATAAATATGCAGAAGCTTTAGTAGAAACTGGAGTATATACTGAAGCTTTAAATATATTAAAGTTTTTATTTAAAAAATCTAAAAATGAAGATTTCTTATTTGAAGTAAGAAAAATGATAGCTAAAACTTACAAAAATATGGGAGATTATGAAGAAGCTTCTAAGGAATATGTTTCTTTAGCCAAAGGAAGAAGTTCTGAAGAAAAGGCAGAAGCATATAGTAAACTTATCGAAATAGGAATACTTACTGAAGACAAAGTATTTTTAAAGAAATTCTATGAGAAATGTAAGGATAATTATGAGATAAGTGGAATAAAAGAGGAATGTGAAAATTTTGATGTACTTGTTCTGTTAGGAAAAGGTGCAAAAGAATTAGGAAAAACAAAAGACAGCAAGTCTTTTTATATGGAAGCATTAATGGTAGGAAAAAATTCTGGGTGCGAAATAGAAGAAAGAATGGAAATAATAGCTGAATTATTCCAAATGTTTGAAAAAAGTGATTTTTATTCTGTTCAAAGTATAGAAAATGAGTATATCAGTTTGTTAGAATTGAAAAAAGACTATAAGCCAGCTATAAAAATACTTGAATACTATCAAAAAAATATGCCTAGTGAAGTTTTAAAAAAATTTGAAATATTTTAAGAATGGTAACTCTCTCCTTTTCTAATATTAGGAGGGAGTTTTTTTTATAAAAAAACCACTACTTTAAGTAGTGGTAATAATTAATTATTTTTTAAGTTGCACTCTCATCAAAAGATCTCCAACTTTAACATCTTTACCTTTTGCAACAACGTCAATTTTTTCTATCATATCCATATTATTTATAATAACAGGTGTTTTTACTGAAGGTACTTTACTTTTGATAAATTCAAGATCATATTCAACTAACTTATCCCCAACTTTAACTTGGTTTCCAGCAGCTACTCTTTTAAATCCTTCACCTTTTAAAGTAACAGTATCTATTCCAAAATGAACTATCATTTCAAGTCCATTAGGAGTTTCAAAACTTACTGCATGATTAGTTTCAAAAATATCTATTTCACCATCTACTGGAGCACAAACAACTCCTTCAGTTGGGTCAATAGCACACCCATCGCCTACCATTTTTTGAGCAAAAGCTTCATCAGGAACTTCTGATAAATCTATAACTTTTCCATTAAGTGGAGAATATATATCAAACCATTCCTCTTCTTTCTTTTTTTTAAACATGTCAAATAATCCCATATTTTCCTCCCTATTTTTTAAGATTTAGAAATTATAAACAATGTATATAAGATATTATTTCACACTTTTCAAAATAAATCAAATTATTATTTGAAAAATTTTAAACCATAAATAGTAATATTTCTAAGCTACAATATTAATATAGAAAAATATAAATAAAGAGGAAAAAAAATAAGAATGAGTATAATATAATATATAGAGGAATAATATTTTTAAACTGAGTAATAAAATATAAAATAAATGTAATGAAAAAAGAATAAAAAAAAATATTGTTTTAAAATAGTTGACAAAATAAAAAAAGTGTTCTATAATAAAAATATAAAAAATAATTATTGTCATAAACTAATTAATAATATATAAGATGATGAAGGAGGTTGGTTATATGAATCCAAACAAATTTACAGAGAATTCATTACTTGCTTTAAATGAAGCTCAGGCCCTTACTATGAGAGCTAAGCAACAGACGATAAAACCTGAATTTTTAGCATTGGCACTTTTGAAAAATCCAGAAGGTCTTATCCCTAGAATTATGGAAAAGCTAGAATTGAATCTCAACTATATTATTGGGCAGATAGAAAATGAAGTGAATAAATTCCCTAGAATAGAAGGAAGTAGTTTGGGAGATGTCACTTTAGATCAATCTACTCATAGAGTTTTAATAGAAGCAGAAAATATAATGGAAAAGATGGGAGATTCTTATGTCAGTGTAGAACACATCTTTTGGGCATTAATAAAAGAAATGCCTCTATTGAAAAGAATAGGAATAGATGAAAAAAAATATGAAGCAGCAGTAAAAGAAGTAAGAGGAAATCAAAAAGTAGACTCTCAAAATCCAGAAGCAACATATGAAGTACTTGAAAAATATGCAAGAGATCTTGTTGAATTAGCAAGACAAGGTAAAATAGACCCTATTATAGGAAGAGATAGTGAAATAAGAAGAACTATACAAATAATTTCAAGAAGAACAAAAAATAATCCTATACTAATAGGGGAACCTGGAGTAGGTAAAACTGCTATAGCAGAAGGTCTTGCTCAGAGAATACTTAATGGTGATGTTCCAGAGTCGTTAAAAGGAAAGAAACTTTACTCATTAGATATGGGTGCTTTGATAGCTGGAGCAAAATTCAGAGGAGAATTTGAAGAAAGACTTAAAGGTGTATTAAAAGAAGTAGAAAGTTCAAATGGTAATATAATATTGTTTATAGATGAAATACATACTATAGTTGGTGCAGGAAAAACTGATGGAGCAATGGATGCAGGAAATATTTTGAAACCTATGCTTGCAAGAGGAGAAGTAAGAGTAATAGGTGCTACTACTATAGATGAATACAGAAAATATATTGAAAAAGATGCTGCTCTAGAAAGAAGATTCCAGATAGTAATGGTTGATGAACCTACTGTTGAAGACACTATATCTATTTTAAGAGGGCTTAAAGAAAAGTTTGAAATGTATCATGGAGTAAGAATATCTGACTCAGCAATAGTTTCGGCAGCTACTTTGAGTAATAGATATATAGCAGACAGACAGCTTCCAGATAAAGCTATTGACCTTATAGACGAAGCAGCAGCCATGATAAGAACAGAAATTGATTCTATGCCAGCAGAACTAGATGAATTAACTAGAAAGAGTATGCAGCTTGAAATAGAGAAAGAAGCTTTGAAAAAAGAAACAGATCAGGGTTCAAAGGATAGATTAGAAATACTTGAAAAAGAACTTGCAGAAATGAATGCTAAAAAATCTTTATTAAAATCACAATGGGAACTGGAGAAAAGAGATATAACTAGAGTTAAACAGCTTAAAGAAGAAGCAGAAAAAGTTAAACTTGAAATGGAACAAGCTGAGAGAAATTATGATTTAAGCAGATTATCAGAATTAAAATATGGAAAATTAGCAGGTATTGAAAAAGAAATACAGGAACAACAGGAAAAATTAGATGCAACTTATGGAAATAGTGGATTATTAAAACAAGAAGTTACTGCTGATGAAATAGCAGACATTGTTTCTAAATGGACAGGTATTCCAGTATCTAAATTGGCTGAAACTGAGAAAGAAAAAATACTTAATCTAGAAAATAGTTTGAAAAATAGAGTAAAAGGACAAGATGAAGCTGTAAAAGCAGTAGCAGATACTATGATAAGATCAAGAGCTGGATTGAAAGATAAAAACAGACCTATGGGTTCATTTATATTCTTAGGACCAACAGGAGTTGGAAAAACTTATCTTGCTAAATCTTTAGCTTATAATTTGTTTGATAATGAAGATAATGTTATAAGAATAGATATGAGTGAATACATGGATAAATTCTCAACTACTAGATTGATAGGAGCACCTCCAGGATATGTAGGATATGAAGAAGGAGGACAGCTTACAGAAGCAGTGAGAACAAAACCTTACTCAGTAATTCTGTTTGATGAAATAGAAAAAGCTCATCCAGATGTATTTAATATTCTCCTTCAAGTACTTGATGATGGTAGACTTACAGATGGACAAGGTAGAATGATAGACTTTAAAAATACTTTGATAATTATGACTTCTAATATTGGAAGCCATCTAATACTTGAAGATATTAATTTAAAAGAAGAAACTAAAGAAAGAGTGCTTGACCAATTAAAAGCTAATTTCAGACCAGAATTTTTAAACAGAGTGGACGAAATTATTCTATTTAAAGCTTTAGATTTAGCTTCAATAAAAGATATTGTAAGATTATCATTAGAATCTGTACAAGAAAAAGTAAAAGACAGATATATAGAATTACATTTTACAGAACCAGTTGTTGAATATTTAGCAACTAATGCTTATGATCCTCAATATGGAGCTAGACCACTTAGACGTTATATTCAAAAACAACTTGAAACATCACTTGCAAAAATGATACTTTCTAACAGAATTAAAGAAAGAGATAAAGTTGATGTAGAGCTTGTAAATGGACAAATAGAATTTAAAGTAAGAGAGAAATAATAAAAAATAAAGAGATTGATTAAAAACTAGAATAAATTTTAGAAATTTGGAAATTAGAAAGGTTTGTGCAATGTTTTATGAACAAAATTAGTAACAAACCTTTCTACTGAAAAAGTTCTAAATTTATATTTCTGTTTATGTATCAATCTCTTTTTAATATTTATAAAGATTTATTATTTAGAATTTTTAACAAAATCAGCAGCATTTTCACCAGCTATTTTACCAAAAACTGTAATATCAGTTACAGCATTTCCACCGATTCTGTTACCACCATGTACTCCACCAGTAATTTCACCAGCAGCATATAATCCAGGGATAACTTTTCCTTCTGGAGTAAGAACTTCAGTATTAGTATTGATACGAACTCCTCCCATAGTATGGTGAATAGCAGGAGATACTTCAATAGCATAGAAAGGAGCTTTTACAAGTTCTCTAGGAAGTCCTTTTTTACCAAAGTCTTTGTCTTCACCAGCTTTAACATATCCATTATAAGTTGCAATAGTTTCAACAAAAGTTTTTGGTTCTATTCCAACTTTTTTAGCCAATTCTTCTAAAGTAGAAGCTTCTACAGCAAATCCCTGTTTAACATATCCATTTATAGCAGAAAGATTTTCTCTTGTACCTTGGTCAAATACTAGGAAAGCACTTGCACCTTTTTGAGCAAGTTCAGCTTTAGAAACAACATCTCTAGTTTCTAGTTCATTGATAAATCTTTTTCCATCTCTATTGATTAAGATTGCCCCTTCTCCTCTTACACTTTCAGTAATCATAGCAGTATTGTTATGAACAACAGTAGGATGAGTTTGAATTTCAGACATATCAACAAGATCAGCTCCAGCAGCTTTAGTCATTTTGATACCTTCTCCAGTGATAGCAGGACTGTTAGTAGAACCAAATCCTTTAAGAGCAGGATTGTATTCTTCTATCATAGCAGGATTAGCTCCAAATCCACCAGTAGCCATAATTACAGCTTTAGCAGAAATAATATAAGTTTTTCCCTTATGTTTAACTTCTACCCCAGTAACTTTATCACCAGTTTTTATTAATTTAGTAACTTCGCTTTCAGTTCTGATTTCAATACCTAATTTATCAGCAGTATCACTAAGAGCAGCTACTACAACAGGTCCCACAGCTTTTCCACCAGTTGGTCTGTGAATTCTTTTTACACTTTGACCTCCAGAGAAAGAAACTTCTGTAAGATCAGTTCCTTTTGAAATAAGCCAGTCAATAATATATTTAGATTCTTCAGTCATTTTTTTAAGAAGTTCAGGATTATTTTTATTTTTTCCACCTTTCATAGTATCATTGTAGAAAAGTTCTTCTGAATCTTCAATACCTAATTTTTTTTGAAGAGAAGTATTAGCAGCATTGATACCACCAGTTGCATAGTTAGTATTTCCACCTAACATAGCCATTTTTTCTAAAAGGATAACATTAGCTCCTTTTTCTTTTGCAGCAATAGCAGCAGTAAGTCCAGCACCTCCACCACCAACTACAACAATATCAGTAGATATGTCAGTAAGAACTACATCAGGTTTTTTAGAAGGTGTTTTACTTACTAATTTGATTCCAGCTTGAGCCACAGCAGAACCTACAGCCTCTTTTATCCCTTCAGAAGTATAAGTAGCTCCAGCAACATTATCAATTTCTATACTCTGGTTTTCTACGATTTCTTTAGTAATCTGCTCCATAGCTTTTTTAGTGAAGGCAGTTTCCTCATGTTTAAGTATTTCTACTCCTTTAATCTCATTTCCCTCATAAGTAACATTAACTTTAATATCTCCTTTATAGCCTGCTCCAACACCTTCAATAGTTTTTGCACTAACTGTAGAAGATATCATGATAGTTAAGGCAGACAATAAGCATAACAGTTTTTTCCTCATATTTCACCCCTCATTTAAATATATAGTGTATTTTTTATGCATAAAATGATGCATACCATTACCATTATATTATATATTATATATAAAAAGAATGTCAAACATTTATTTTAAAAATCTATTTCTAAGTTTTTAAGATAATAAAAGAGCGACTAAAAAGTCGCTCTCAAAGATAATATTAATTATTTAGAAGTTTTAGCAAAATCAGCAGCATTTTCTCCAGCAGTTTTTCCATAGACTGTAATGTCTGTTACAGCATTTCCACCGATTCTATTAGCTCCATGTACTCCACCAGTAATTTCCCCAGCAGCATATAAACCAGGTATAACCTTTCCATCAGCAGTTAATACCTGAGCTTTAGTATTGATACGAACTCCACCCATAGTGTGATGAACAGCAGGAGATACTTCAATAGCATAGAAAGGAGCTTTTGAAAGTTCTCTAGGAAGAACAGTTTTTCCAAAATCTTTATCTGTTCCAGCTTTAACATATCCATTATAAGTTTCCATAGTTTTTACTAAAGTATTCACATTTATTCCCATTTTTTTAGCTAATTCTTCAAGAGTCGCTCCTTCTACGGCTAGTCCTCTTTTTACATATCCATTGATAGCTCCAAGATTTTCTCTGATAGATTGGTCAAATATTAAGAAAGCACTTTTACCAGTTTGTTCTAGCTCAGCTTTAGAAACAACATCTCTAGTTTCTAATTCATTGATAAATCTTTTTCCCTCTCTGTTTACTAGGATAGCTCCCTCACCTCTTACAGCTTCAGTAATCATAGTAGTATTATTATGAACGACAGTAGGGTGTGTTTGAATTTCATTCATGTCAACAAGAGCTCCCCCAACAGAATTTACCATTTTAATACCTTCTCCAGTAATAGCAGGACTGTTAGTAGAACCAAATCCTTTAAGAGCAGGATTATATTCAGCTACCATGGCAGCATTTGCACCAAATCCACCAGTAGCCATAACTACAGCTTTAGCATTTATTTTATATGTTTCACCTTTATGTTTAACCTCTACCCCAGTAACTTTATCACCAGTTTTTATAATTTTTACAACTTCACTTTCAGTTCTTACATCAATACCATCTTTTTCAGCAGTTTCAGCAAGGGCATCAACAATAACAGGACCTACAGCTTGACCACCAGCAGGTCTATGAGTTCTTTTTGCACTTTGTCCACCAGTAAATACTACTTCAGAAAGATCAGCTCCTCTTTCAGTAAGCCAGTTGATAATGTTACTAGAATCAGTAGTAAGTTTTTTTACTAATTCAGGATTATTTTTGTTTTTTCCACCTTTCATAGTATCGTTGTAAAAAAGTTCAGCAGAATCTTCTATACCTAATTTTTTTTGAAGATCAGTATTGGCAGCATTAATACCAGCTGTGGCATAGTTAGTATTACCTCCCAACATAAGCATTTTTTCAAGAAGGATAACATTAGCTCCTTTCTCCTTTGCAGCAATGGCAGCAGAAAGACCAGCTCCTCCACCTCCAACAACAACAACATCAGTAGTAGCATCAGCACCATAAGCAGTAAAACTCATAACAGCAGCACCAAGTAAACATAACAGTTTTTTCTTCATTCTACACCCCTCATAAATTAATATATATTGGTTATTTTATGTTCAATATGAACGTATAAACTAACGATTTTATTATATCTTATCAGAAGAAAGAAAGTCAATTGTTTTCTAAAAAACTAAAATAAAAACCTGAGATAAAATTTTGCATATCTCAGGCTTCATTAAATTTTTATTTAAGATCAAATTTAGCTAAATCATTTTCTACATCAGATATTCCTGCAAGTCCAAATGTGTTTATCAGTACATTTAAAACATTAGGAGAAAGGAATGCTGGAAGAGTAGGACCAATATGAATATTTTTTACTCCAAGAGATAGCAATGCAAGAAGTACAATTACAGCTTTTTGTTCATACCATGCAATGTTATAAACTATTGGAAGTTTGTTAATATCATCAAGTCCAAAAATTTCTTTTAATTTTAGAGCTATAATAGCTAATGAATAAGAGTCATTACATTGTCCAGCATCAAGTACTCTAGGAATGCCATTTATATCTCCGAGAGATAATTTATTATATTTATATTTTGCACATCCAGCAGTAAGAATAACTGTATCTTTAGGAAGAGCTTTTGCAAAATCTGTATAGTAATTTCTGTTAGACATTCTTCCATCACAACCAGCCATAACTACAAACTTTTTAATAGCTCCAGATTTTACTGCTTCTACTACTTTATCAGCAAGAGCAAAAACTTGGTTATGTGCAAATCCACCAATGATTTCACCTTTTTCTATTTCAGTAGGAGCTTTACATTTTTTAGCAAGTGCTATTACTTCAGAAAAATCTTTTTTACCATCTTTTCCAACAGGAATTCTTTTCCAATTTGGGAATCCAGCAGCATTTGTAGTGAATATTCTGTCATTATAGGTAGCTTTTTCCAATGGAGGAACAATACAGTTAGTTGTGAAAACAACAGGTCCATTAAAAGTTTCAAATTCTTCTTTTTGTTTCCACCATGCATTTCCATAGTTACCAAAGAAATGAGAATATTTTTTAAATTTTGGGTAGTAATGTCCTGGAAGCATTTCAGAATGAGTATAAATATCTACTCCACTATCTTTACTTTGCTCAAGCAATTGTTCTAAGTCATTAAGATCATGTCCACTTATTAATATACCAGGTCTGTTACCCACTCCGATATTTACTTTTGTTATTTCAGGATTTCCAAATGCTGAAGTGTTGGCTTCATCAAGAAGTGCCATTGTTTTTACTCCAAATGCTCCACACTCAAGGACTAGAGCAGTTAAGTCATCTCCAGAAAGAGTATCATCTAAAGTTGCTAAAAGAGCTTTTTCCATAAAAGTAAATATTTCTTCATTAGTTTTATTAAGATTCATTGCATGTTCTGCATATGCAGCCATACCTTTTAATCCATAAGTTAATAATTCTCTCAATGATCTGATATCTTCATTTTCAGTTCTCAAAATTCCAATGCTATGATTTTTAGAAAATTCTATTAATTCTTCATCTGATAGATAAGTCCATGTAGTGAGTTGAATATTTTCAAATCTTGGATTTAAGGTAATACTATTTTTTATAAGAATATTTCTGAGTTCATTTCTTAATTTTAATCCCTGTTTAATTTCATTGATAATAGCTTTATTATCAAAATTTGCATTTGTAATAGTCATAAATAAGGAATTTATAATATATCTATCTGTAGTTTTTAATATTTCATCTATACTGATTATTTTTCTCAACTGGGAGCTATAAGCAGCCACACCTTTAACAGTATATACAAGTAAATCTTGTAAAGAAGCAGTAATGGGTTGTTTACCACATACACCAGCTATTGTACAACCAGTTCCTTTCATTGTTTCCTGGCATTGAAAACAAAACATTTGATTACACATTTTAATTCCTCCTTTTTTAAAGTAAATCATTTTGTCATAGGTAAATAATACAATATTTTTTATAAAGAAACGGTAACATATGTTACAATAAAAAAATCTTCTATAATAGTTTTACAGGAGGAAAATATATTTCTTTTTTCTTGAAGTAAAAATTTTTATAAAAAAAACTGATCCCATTACAGATCAGTTTTAAGTTATTTGAGTTTAGATAAAAATTTCTGGTTCTTTTCTTTCGCTACATTTTGTTTCAAGGAATTCAATAACATTTTTTAAAGGATTGTCAGGGATTTCTCTTCCATTAAACGTGCAAACTTTAACACAGGCATAGCAGTGAATACATTTTTCGACATCAACCAATTCAGGGTCTTTTTTATCTATTGCCCCTACTGGACAAACTATGTAACACTTTCTGCAATAAATACAATTTTTATTTGACATAGGAGAAAATACTTTTACAGGCATATCTTCTCTATATGGAAAATTACCTTTAACTTCAATATTTTTTGTATAAGTATCAGTATCTATTTTTTTTCTGATTTCTTTACCAAAAGCTATAGCTTTTGCAATATCTTCATCATCAGGTCTTTTAGTCCCTACTTTTCTACTATAAGAATGTTCTCCAATAAAAGCTCCTCCAGCAATAACTGAAAATCCATTTTCTGAGAGGATATCTTTCAATTCAAGTAAAGCATCATCATAATCCCTGTTTCCATAAACAGTTACAGCCACAGCTAAACTATTATTTCCATGAATTTTTTTTAACATATCTCTTGTGATAACTGGAGTTCTCCCACCATATACAGGAACTCCTACAATAGCAATCTCATCTTCCTGAAGAAAAAATTCTTCTTCACTCTCAAATGAAAAAGTGAGATCATGCTCTATAAAACCAGTGCTTAAACCTTCAGCAATAGCTTTTACAGTTTTTTTAGTAGTATAAGTAGGACTGAAATAAAATAGATGAACATTTTTAATAATCATAGACATTTCCTCCTAAATTATGTATTTTATATTATAAATCCACTTCCAAGTACTTTGTGATCTTTATCATAAAAAACTACTCCTTGTCCTGGAGTTACAGCTCTTACTTGATTTCCTATAAAATTAACTTTGATATTTCCATTAGAAAGAACTTCAAGTTTACATTTATGAAGTTGATCTCTCGAACGCGTTTTTGCCCAGCACTCCATTTCATCTAATTCTTTTATATTATTAAGAGAAATAAGATTAATATTTTCAGCAATAAGATTATCTTTAAAAAGCATTTCATTTGGACCAACCACTACACAATTTCTTTTGCTGTCCAACTCAATAACATAGAGAGGATTTTCTTGTGCTATTCCTAATCCTTTCCTTTGTCCAATTGTATAGAAAGAAAGACCTTTATGTTTACCAAGTATTTTTCCATTTGTATCAACTATATTTCCAGGTTTTCCAGCCTTTCCATCAGTCATTTCCATAAGAAATTCTTTAAGCTTTCCATCTTCAACAAAGCATATTTCTTGTGAGTCTTTTTTAGCATATACTCTTACCCCAAGAAGTTGAGCTAACTCTCTAACTTTTGGTTTTTCAAGATTTCCAATAGGAAATTTTAGATATTTTAAATTTTCTTTTTTCATTTGTGAAAGGAAATATACTTGATCTTTGCCAGCATCATCACCCATAGAAAGAATACCATCTTTCATTTGAGTGTAATGTCCAGTTGCCATAAAGTCAGCACCTTTAGAACGAGCAAAATCTATAAGTAAACCTAACTTTATATATTTATTACAAACCATACATGGATTTGGAGTTTTACCTTTAAGGTATTCATCAACAAAATAATCCATGACTTTTTCTTTAAATTCTTTAGTAACATCTAAAAGATAATATGGAATTCCTAAGTCATCACATACTTTTTTAGCATCAGAATCTTCTGGCTTGCAAGTCTTCATTGTAATTCCAAAGACATTATAACCTTGTTTTTTTAATAAGTAAGCAACAGTTGAACTGTCAACTCCTCCACTCATAGCAACTGCTATTGTTGTATTTTGATTGTTTTCATCATACATGAGATATTTTGAAAACTCATTATTTATTGTATCCATAATAACCACCTTTATTATTGTAAAATTAATATTTAAAAGAAAATTTTATTAAAAGAATGGAATAAAGTAATTATTCCAAATATAAATATGAGTATACCTGATATTCTTGAAATTTTAATTAGGTTCTCTTCAGTAATTGTTCTTCTCCAATGAGAAAGAAGAAAAGTAGTGAAGAACCATTCAGTAGCCCCACCTAAAAATATGCCACAGGCAACTTGAAAAGGAACTGAATGTCTTTCAGATTCAAATATTCTCAAAGTAGTAAAGATAACCATTATAGTAAAAATACTCGAAACATTGGCTAAAGCAACGACGAATGTAGTAAAATAATTTTGGATAATTCCAACAGGATCAAGTTCTATTTTTTTTACTTTCATCTTTCTACTCATTTTTTTTAAACCAACAACAAGTAGGAAAATACTGATGCCAATTTCAAGAAAACATTCATACTTTATAATAAATTCATCTATTCTATTGATAAAAAGAAGGGCTGTCAAACCATAGACGACATCTACAGTGACCATTCCAAGGGAAGATACATAACCTTCCTTTTGTCCCTCTACTAAAGTTTTTTCCATGCAATAAATCCCAACAGGACCAAAAGGAAGCGATAAAATAAGCCCAGTAATCACTCCTTTTAAAAATGTTAAATCCAAAATAGTACCTCCAATAAATCAATATTAAAGTTCTTTACCACAGCTTGGACAATTAGAAGGTGCCTGTCTATAAGGTGTATCACAATATGGACATATGCCTCTCTCTATTAAAATAGATTTAATGTCATCATAAGTGGCAGTTTTTTTTCTATAAACTTTTATTGCAGAATCATTTTTTATTTCATAGACACTGTTACATTTTTGACAATGAATTACATGGTCTACTGCATATTTGTAAATGGGAAAAGAGAAAAGCACAAAAATATTTTGAAGTTTATGAAATCTAGCTTTGTTACTAGTGCAACCTACACATTTAAATTGTATTTCACCTAATTTGTAGTTAGCATTCTGAACTCCAAAATTTTTAAAAAAACTCATTATAACTCCTTTGATCGATTATTCATATTTTGGTAATTCGTATATTAATGAATAAATCTTTTTTATTTATGAAAAAGTTTTTACAGATATACAACTTTTCCTTATTGATTATATCATATATTACATTGAATTTCTATTTATAAAACAAAATAATTTTCCAGATTAAATATTTCAAAGTTACTCAATATGGGGTATAATATATAATATATTAAAAATAAAGAAAATCAGATATTGATGAAGGGAGAAATTATTGAAAAAAGTCTTAACTGAAAAAGAAATAGAAATCCAAATGGAAAAAGCTTTAAATAAAATACCATTTGAAATAAAAAAGATAAAGTTTGCTCTCGAAGTGGTAAAGAAAATAAAAAGATTAAAAATGATTTTTAAAATTAAATAGAGAGAAAATAATCCGTAGCATTTGAAAAATTATAGAAAATAAATTGATGAAGATTTAATTTTTTATTTAATGAGGGGGAGTAATGATATCAGAAAAATTAGTAAAAAGAATAGGGACTATATCAAAAGAATTTGAAAAATTAGGATATAACTTGGAAGAGGATTTACTAGAATTGGCAGAAATGAGAGAAGATATAGCTGAAAGATTGGAAAATACTAAATTTAAAAAAATAGAATTCTATGAAGATAAAGAGCTACATTCTGTAGGAATGACTCTAGAAGATGTTCAGATAGAATTTTTTATAACTGAAGGAGAAGATGAAGAAGGACCTTGGTATGAAGTAGAAGCAGAAATAATATTTTTTTAAAAGTAAGGGGGATAAAAAATGAAAATATTTGATGGACATGCAGATATCTGGTTTGATGTTTCTGCAAAGAGAAAGAATGGAGAGGAATGTATTGTAAAAAATCATCATTTAAAAAGATTTAGAGATGGAAATATTATGGGTGGAATATTTATAGCTTATCTTGATGAAAATGCAGTTGATGAAGAAAAAGAAATGATGTGGATGATAAATTCAACTATACATGAAATTAAAAAAAATGAAGAACTTTATAATATAATAAAAAATTCAGGAGATTTTAACAAAGGAATAATAAATGAAAAATTAAATGTTCTTATGGGAATAGAAGGACTTAGAGCAATAAAGAAAAACTTAGATTGGCTTGATACTTTTTATCAATTAGGGTTTAGACATGCTTCGCTTACTTGGAATGAAGAAAATGATCTTGGAACAGGAGCGAAGGGAAACGAAAATAGAGGAATAACTGAAACAGGAAAAGCTGCGATAAAAAAAATGAATGAACTAGGTATGATAGTTGATGTATCTCATGCAAATGAAAAAACTTTCTGGGATATTTATGAGGTAAGTGATAAGCCTATAATTGCTTCTCATTCAAATGCTAGAAAACTTTGCGATCATGTAAGAAATCTAACTGATGAACAGATTAAAGCAATTGCAGAAAGTGGAGGATTAGTAGGTGCAGTCGCATATAAAGGTTTTGTAGATTTAGAAAAAGAAAAACAGACAATAGAAAGATATGTAGACCATATAGATTATATGGTATCACTGGCAGGAATTAAGCATGTAGGTTTAGGGTTTGATTTTTGTGAATATCTTTATGCAGGGAGAACAGGAAAAGATATGAATCCTAAAGGTTTAGAAGATGCTTCTTATGCACAGAATGTTATAGAAGAATTAAGAAAGAGAGAATATTCAGAAGAAGACATAAGAAAAATAGCATATGAAAACTTTATGAGGGTAATAGAAATAAATTTTGAAAAATAATTTTAAAATGAAAGGACGGAATATGGAAAGAAAATTATTGATATATGATTCATTTACAACAGAGGTTTTTAAAGGGAATCCAGCTGGAGTCTTGCTGGGAGCTGATGGATTAAAGAATGAAGAAATGCAGAGTATAGCAAGAGAACTTGGATATCCTGAAACTGTGTTTTTATTTTTAAATGACCCTGAAAAAATAAAGGTAAAATTTTTTACTCCAAAAGAGGAAATAGATTTATGTGGACATGCAACTATAGCCTATGGAACTGCACTTGTAGAGTGTGGGATAATAAAAGTTGAAGAGGGAGAAAATCAAGTAAATATAGAAACTAATTTAGGAACTCTTCCTATTGTTATAAAAATAAGAAATAAAAAAATAGACAATATTATGATGTATCAGGCTTCTCCTAAAATAGATAGGAATTTTACTGTAAATAAAAGTGAGTTAGCAAAAGCTTTGAATATATCTCCTGATGATTTTGCAGATGATATAGAAATAGTAAAGGCATATACAGGGGTTTGGGATTTGATGATACCATTAAAAAGAAAAGAAACACTAAATGAAATAGTTGGAGATATGGAAAAAATAAAACAAATAAGCAGTGAGTTAAATATAATATCTCTTCACCCGTTTTATATAGAGAAAATAGAAAATAAAACCAATCTTTATGCTAGAAACTTTGCACCAATAGTTGATATAGATGAAGAAGCTGCAACAGGAACATCTAATGGAGCATTGATTTATTATTTACATACAATAGGAAAAATAAAATCTGAGGAAAATATTGTTGTTACTCAAGGGGAAAAGTTAGGAAGAAAGAGTAAAATAATGGGAAAAATTCAAATTAAAAAAGAAAAAATAGATGTACTTATTGGTGGAACAGCAGTAAAATTTGTAGAAGGAAAAATAGAAATATAAAAATATAAAAATATAAAAAGATGGGGTTGTTGCAAATTGATGATTTTTAATCATTCATTTGAATAACTCCTTTTTTTCAACATTTTTGGTTTGAGATATTGGTAATGATGAATATTCTTATCTTTTTTACTCAAAACCTATATTATTCTACAATCACAATCATCTTCTACAACCATAAGGTTATCAAGAGTTTTCCTTGATAAATATAAAACACTTCCCATTATGAAGAGTATCACAGAAAGAGAAAAGAAAACAGTAAGAAATCCCATATCTTGAGTAAATCCAGCAACTTTACCAGAAATAATACTTGCAATGAACATAGTCATATACCATAATCCCATAAAAAATGTAGAATATCTTTTTGGAGAAAGACAATTGAACATAGCAATACCAATAGGGGCTATACAAAGTTCAGATATAGTATTAAATACATAAGCAAAAACAATAAAAATCATATTTGCTTTCATGTCGCCAGATGTTAAAACAGAAATAGTCATAAAGGCAAAAGCTGTTCCCATAGAAAATATACCAAGAGAAATTTTGACAGGTATAGTTACATTTCTTTTACGAAGCTGATTCCAGACTAATGCTAATATTGGAGCAAAAAGTATACCAAGTATAGCATTTAGTGCAGCAAACCATGGAACAGGAATTATAAAACCTAAAAGATTTCTGTCAACATAATCTCTTGCATATAAAGTAATAGAGCTAAACGACTGATAAAAAGATGTCCAGAACAGAATAACGAATATTGATATTATACCCATAGCTTTTATTCTCTTCTTTTCATTATCAGTAAAATCAAAAGAAAAAATTGATTTTTGTTCAGCTTTATATAAATGATATGGTGATTTTCCAGTATCTTTTAAATATTTAGGGGCAAGGCATAAAAAAGTAATAGTCCAAGTAATACCTATAATACTGCAAATAAAGAACATAGGCTTATAACCATAATGTATGATTTCTCCACTGATACTTTTTATAGCGAAGAATTTATCAGCTACAAGTCCAGCTGTAAAAGGAGCAAGAAAAGACCCTAAGTTTATGAACATATAGAAAAGACTATAGGCAATTTCTCTTTCAAGAGTGCTTTTATCTGAGTAAATATTCCCTACAAGATTAGTTCCATTTGCTTTGAAAAATCCATTCCCTATTATGATAAAAAGAAGACTGAAATATAATTGATAAATGTTTGAACTTGTAAAAAGAAAGAAATTTCCAAGAGATATAAAGATTCCCCCTAGAATAATAGATCTTTGTTGTCCTAAATACCTATCAGACAACCACCCTCCAATAAGTGGAGTGAGATGCAATATTCCTACATAAAGTCCATAAAGTGAAGTAGCTTCTTTAGGAGAAAGACCAATACCACCTTTAACAATAGATGCAGTAAAATAGAGAACAAGCAGTGTTGATATTCCATGATATGAAAATCTTTCCCAAGTAATAGTAAAACACATAAGCCAAAAAGAGTTAGGATATTTTCTTTTGAGATTATTTATAAAATCTAACAACATAAAAATCCTCCAAAATATTCAGTGTCAATCATTTTATTATGTTATTATATAGCATTTTTTTTAAAATTAAAAGTGAAATAAAAAAAGGCATAGAGATATTCCATGCCATAAAATTTAGATTAATATTCAAATTTTCTGAATGCGTGTTTGTCAGCACCACAAGGAGGACAAGTCCAGTTATCTGGAAGGTCATTAAAAGAAGTTCCAGCTTTAATACCATGGTCTACATCACCAACAGCAGGGTCATAAACATATCCACAAACTTCACACATAAATTTTTCAGTTTCATTAGTATCATGTTCTTTAAGTTCAGTAAATGCATGTTTATCAGCACCACAAGGAGGACAAGTCCAGTCATCTGGAAGGTCATTAAAAGAAGTTCCAGCTTTAATGCCATGGTCTACATCACCAACAGCAGGGTCATAAACATATCCACAAACTTCACATATATATTTTTTCATAGGTAAACCTCCAATAAATTTTTCTGAATTATATATAAGAATTATATCATGATTTTTATAAAGGGTAAATATAGAATTATGAAATTAAATTATTAAATTTTGAATTTTCTTCAAGTGCTTTAACAAGATGCTTATCAATAATATAAAGTCTTCTACACACCTCTCTTGATATATTTAAAAGAAATTTGTTGAATAATATTATATTTGTTTTAGATAATTTATGCAGAGATATTTTTGAAAATTGTAATACTGACAATTCACTCATAGCAATTGCAGTTCCAATATATGGAAGTATACCAATAAGGGCAACTTCTCCAAAGCAATTTCCAGTAGTAAAAGTTCCAATGTCAAAATCAATTTCATCTTTTCGGTGGAAAAGCTTAACAATACCATTTTCAATTATAAAAATATTGTTAGGTGAGCTATCCTGGCTAAAGATAATTTCCCCTTTTTTATATTTTTTTAAAGTCATCAAGGATAGCATTTCTTTTATTTCTTCTTTGCTGAGAGCACTGAATAGAGGGGTTTTTTCAATTACTTTAAACATAGTAGAGTATTCGTCCATAAATTGATCATTCATAAAAATTTCCCTCCTTAAATAAATTAATCAAATTTTAAATAAAATATGTATATCATAATAATATACTAAATAAAGTTTAAAAATCCTTTAAAAAAGAAAAGTATTTAAAAATATAGTTGTTTTCACAAGGGTTAAAGAAAGGATTTTGAGTTAAAAAAAATTTTTTTAGAATTTCTATTGACTTTTAAAAAAAGTCAAAGTATACTTATATTGAAAGAAATGTGTTATATTTTTAGAAAAAGCATGTATATATATCATGAATGTAGCTTATCTAAGAATCGAATGACATAGCAAGCATATAAGACAATTGAATATTTATATAAAAATAGAGGTGCATTTATGGAGGTAGTATGGAGATGCTAAGAGAAAAAGCTCTCAATGCTTCATGCGAAGGACGTAGTTGCCGAAAGAGGAAAGATTGCTTATGGTCTTTTTTCTTGGGGGTTGCAGAAATATGCAACAACTGTCACATTTATTGTGGAGAGCTATTTTGGGTTGAGTGAAATCAAGATCAAATCATGCTTACAGTTTAACTATGTCTATTACTACATGCATCTTTTTTAATTTTTTGAAAATTTAAATTTAAGAAAATTAGGAGGAAAAATTATGAAATCAATGATCAGATTAAGAATGAGTTCTCATGATGCACATTATGGAGGAAATTTAGTTGATGGTGCCAGAATGTTGCAATTATTTGGAGATGTCGCTACTGAACTTTTAATTCAAATGGACGGAGATGAAGGTTTATTTAAAGCATATGACAGTGTAGAATTTATGGCTCCTGTATTTGCTGGAGATTTTATAGAAGCTGTTGGTGAAATAGTAAGTTCTGGAAATAGCTCAAGAAAAATGGTTTTTGAAGCTAGAAAGGTTATAGTTCCTAGACCAGATATCAATGATTCAGCTGCAGATGTTTTAGCTGAACCAATTGTTGTATGTAGAGCTAGTGGAACTTGTGTAACTCCTAAGGATAAACAAAGAAAAAAATAGAAATAAATTATATTGAAATGTAAAGGAGATGGAAATGGAAAAATTAATAATTACAGCAGCTATATGCGGAGCTGAAGTAACTAAAGAACAAAATCCAGCAGTTCCTTATACTGTAGAAGAAATAGTAAGAGAAGCATATGGAGCATATAAAGCAGGAGCTTCAATAATTCACTTGCATGTAAGAGAAGATGATGGGACTCCTACTCAATCTAAAGAAAGATTTAAACAATGTATAGATGCAATAAGAGAAAAATGTCCAGATGCAATAATTCAACCATCTACTGGTGGAGCAGTTGGAATGACAGATCTTGAAAGATTACAGCCTACTGAATTAGGACCTGAAATGGCAACTCTAGATTGTGGAACTTGTAACTTTGGTGGAGATGAAGTTTTCACTAATACTGAGAATACTATTAAAAACTTTGGAAAAATAATGATTGAAAGAGGAGTAAAACCTGAAATTGAAGTATTTGACAAAGGAATGGTAGATTATGCTATAAAATATGCAAAGCAAGGATTTATTAAAAAGCCTATGCATTTTGATTTTGTTTTAGGGGTACAAATGGCAGCAAGTGCAAGAGATCTTGTGTTTATCAGTGAAAGTATTCCAGAAGGTTCTACTTGGACAGTGGCTGGAATAGGAAGACATGAATTTCCAATGGCAGCATTGGCTATTGTTATGGGAGGACATGTAAGAGTTGGATTTGAAGACAATGTATACATTGAAAAAGGTGTGCTTGCTAAATCAAATGGAGAACTTGTAGAAAAAGTTGTAAGAATGGCTAAAGAATTAGGAAGAGAAATTGCTACTCCTGATGAAGCTAGAGAAATATTAGGATTAAAAAAATAATTTAACTTGAATGATAGAAACTAAAATATAATTTAAGGAGGAGATTTTAAATGATAAAAGGATGCAAATATGGAACACACAGAGTTATAGAACCACAAGGAGTTTTACCACAACCAGCTTTGAAAATAAATAATGACATGAATATATATTCAAATGAAATATTAATAGATGTAATGGCACTAAATGTTGACTCAGCTTCATTTACTCAAATCGAAGAAGAAGCAGGACATGATGTAGAAAAAATCAAAGCTAAAATAAAAGAAATTGTTGGTGAAAGAGGAAAAATGCAAAACCCTGTAACTGGATCAGGTGGAATGCTTATAGGAACTATTGAAAAAATTGGAGATGACCTAATTGGAAAAACTGATCTTAAAGTTGGAGATAAAATAGCTACTCTAGTTTCTTTATCTCTTACTCCATTAAGAATAGATGAAATTATTGATGTAAAACCAGATATTGACAGAGTAGAAATCAAAGGTAAAGCAATACTTTTTGAAAGTGGAATCTATGCAGTATTACCAAAAGATATGCCTGAAACTTTAGCTCTTGCAGCTCTAGATGTAGCAGGAGCACCAGCACAAGTTGCTAAATTAGCTAGACCTTGTCAATCAGTTGTTATTCTTGGATCAGCTGGAAAATCTGGAATGCTTTGTGCTTATGAGGCAGTAAAAAGAGTAGGACCTACTGGAACTGTAATTGGATTAGTAAGAAATGAAAAAGAAGCTGCTCTATTAGCTAGAGTAAGCGACAAAATAAAAGTAGTTATTGCTGATGCTACAAAACCAATCGAAGTATTAAATGCAGTATTAGCTGCTAATGATGGTAAAGAAGTAGACATCGCTATTAACTGTGTAAATGTACAAAATACAGAAATGTCAACAATTTTACCAGTTAAAGATTTAGGAATAGCTTACTTCTTCTCTATGGCAACTTCATTTACTAAAGCTGCTTTAGGTGCTGAAGGTGTAGGAAAAGACGTTACTATGATAGTAGGAAACGGATATACTAAAGACCATGCTGCAATCACTTTAGAAGAATTGAGAGAAAGTGCTGTATTAAGAGAAATATTTAATGAATTATATGTTTAATATTTTACTTTAAAAATAACTAAAAACTAAAATAAGAAATTAAAAATTAGAGGAGATGATAAAATGAACACAGTTAACACTAGAGCGAAGTTTTTTCCAAATGTAACAGATGAGCAATGGAATGATTGGCATTGGCAAGTAAAAAATAGAATAGAAAGCTTAGAAGATCTTAAAAAATATATAACTTTAAGTGCAGAAGAAGAAGAAGGAGTTAAAAAAACTCTTGAAACTTTAAGAATGGCTATTACACCATACTATTTTTCGTTGATGGATATTAATGATCCTAACTGTCCAGTTAGAAAACAAGCTATTCCTTCAATAAAAGAAATTCACAAGGCAGAGGCTGATCTTTTAGATCCATTACATGAAGATGAAGACTCTCCAGTTCCTGGATTAACTCATAGATATCCAGATAGAGTACTTTTACTAATAACTGATATGTGTTCAATGTATTGCAGACACTGTACTCGTAGAAGATTTGCTGGAGCAAATGATGATGCAATGCCTATGGATAGAATAGACAAAGCTATTGAATATATAGCTAAAACTCCACAAGTAAGAGATGTTTTATTGTCAGGAGGAGATGCTTTACTAGTTTCTGATGAAACTTTAGAATATATCATCAGTAAGTTAAGAGCTATACCTCATGTTGAAATAGTAAGAATTGGATCAAGAACTCCAGTTGTTCTTCCTCAAAGAATAACTCCTGAACTAGTTGAAATGTTGAAAAAGTATCACCCAATTTGGTTAAATACACATTTCAATCACCCAAAAGAAGTAACTCCAGAATCTAAAAAAGCTTGTGAATTAATGGCTAATGCTGGAATTCCACTAGGAAACCAATCAGTTCTTTTAAGAGGAATCAATGATTGTGTACATGTAATGAAAAGATTAGTTCATGATTTAGTAAAAATGAGAGTAAGACCTTACTATATTTATCAATGTGATCTTTCAATGGGATTAGAGCACTTCAGAACTCCAGTATCTAAAGGAATTGAAATTATTGAAGGATTAAGAGGACATACATCAGGATATGCTGTACCTACATTCGTAGTTGACGCACCTGGTGGAGGAGGAAAAACTCCAGTAATGCCTCAATATGTAATTTCTCAAGCTCCACATAAAGTTGTATTGAGAAACTTTGAAGGAGTTATTACTACTTATACTGAGCCTGAAGAATATCATGAAGAATGTCAATGTGAAGATTGTAAAGCTGGTAAAACAAACACTGGAGTATCAAAACTTCTTAGTGGTGGAGCTATGGCAATAGAACCAAAAGAGCTTGACAGACATAAAAGAAACGAAAAATAATTGATTATATGAGGTAGCGATATGATGGATACTTATGATCTGCTGAAAGATTATAAAAGGGTGTCAATAATAGGAATGGAAAAAAATGTAGGGAAAACAACTGTACTTAATCAATTAATAGAAGATATAGGCATGAAAAAAATAGTTGGACTTACTTCTATAGGAAGAGATGGAGAAGATACAGATGTTGTGACTAATACTCATAAACCTAGAATATATGTTTTTCCAGGAACATTAGTAGCTACTGCAAGAGATTGCTTGAGAAACTGTGATATTACAAGAGAAATCTTGTATACCACAGATTTCTCAACCCCTATGGGGAATATCATAATAATGAAAGCAATTTCAGCAGGTTATGTAGACATAGCAGGTCCTTCTTATAATGCTCAAATAAAAAAAATTTTAGAAATAATGGAAAATTTTGGAAGTGAGCTATCTCTAATAGATGGAGCTTTAAGCAGAAAAGGAAGTGCAGTAGGTGATGTAACAGAGGCTACTATATTGGCAACTGGTGCAGCATTATCTCTTGATATGGGAAAAGTTATTGAAGAAACAGCTAATACTGTATCACTTCTTACTTTACCAACTCTTGAAGATAAAGAACTGAAAGATAAGATTAATAAAGTTTTTCAAAATGCTAGAGTTGGAATAATATATAATGACGGTGAAATAAAGACTCTGGAAGGCATGGGACCTCTTGAGTCAAATGATGAGATAAAAAATTACCTTAATGATAGAATACAAGTAATAGCTGTTAGGGGAGCAATTACGAAGAAATTCATTGAGATTCTAATCAAAAATAGAGGTAATTTTAAAAATATAATATTGATAGCAAAAGATGGAACAAAAGTTTTCATAGATTTTTTAACTCAAAAGAAATTAGAGGCTAGTGGTGTAGAACTGAGAGTCATGAATACTATAAATCTTCTTTTTGTAACATGTAATCCACGTTCTCCTCTTGGATATGAATTTCCAAAGGATAAATTTAAGAAGTATTTAGAAGAAAAAATAAAATATAAAGTTATAGATGTAGTAGGTGAGCGTAATGAGATTTATAGATGATAAAAGTCTTGAGAGATTAGGATTTAGAAAACTTTTGACAAGAGTTGAAACTCTCTCTCCTTATGGTAAGGTTAAACTGAAAAAGCTTAAAAATTATTTAAAAGGAGAGGAGCAACTTCTTGAAGAAGAGTTTATGAAAATGGAAATTTTTATGAATTTCTCTAAAGAAAATAAAAATCTGATAAAGGATATTGAAGGAATAATCCACAGGTTAAAAGATATTAAGACGGTTGTAAATAACTGCTTAAAGGAAAATATATTAGATGATGTAGACCTTTTTGAAATAAAAGTACAGGCACTTTTAATGGAAGAATTAAATATTTTATTAAAAAAATTGCCAGTGGAATTAAAAAACTTTAATCTGGAAAGCATGGAAGAGATGATAGATGCTCTAGATCCAGATAAAGACAGGTTGCCTACCTTTTATGTCTATGATAGTTATTCAGCTGCGCTTAAAATGGTGAGAGATAAGAAAAAAGATATAGAAAAAAGAATATTCGCTGCAAAAAGTTTTGAAGAAGTATCACAATTAAAAGAAGAGAGATTGAAGATACTTGTAGAAGAAGAAAGAGAAGAGCTGGAAGTGAGAAGACAGCTTACATCTATCTTATTAAAGAAAGCAGAGGGATTTTTAGAAAATATAGATAAAATAGGGAATCTAGATTTTTTAATGGCTAAAGTCAGATTTGCAAAAACTTATGGAGGTATCAGACCTGAAATATCTACAGATAATGAAATAGATGTTACTGGACTGGTAAATATAGAAGTAAGAGAAATGTTAGAAGCTAAAAGCAAAACTTTTACTCCAATTGATGTGAAATTAAAGTCAGGAGTTACCATAATAACAGGAGCAAATATGGGAGGGAAAAGTGTTGCATTAAAAACTATAACAGAAAATCTTTTACTTTTCCATATGGGGTTCTTTGTTATTGCTGAAAAAGCAAAATTCCCACTTGTAGATTTCGTATTTTTTATATCAGATGATATGCAGGATATCTCTAAAGGTTTAAGTACTTTTGGAGCTGAAATAATGAAGCTTAAAGAAGTAAATATATTTTTAGATTTAGGGACAGGCTTTGTAGTTTTTGATGAGTTTGCTAGAGGAACTAATCCGAAAGAGGGACAAAAGTTCGTAGAAGCTTTGGCTAAATATCTAAATGATAGACCTACGATATCTCTTATGACCACTCATTTCGATGGAATTGTAAGAGATAACATGAATCATTATCAAGTAGTAGGATTAAAAAATGTGGATTTTGAAAATTTAAGAAGAAAAATAGAGTTAAGTAAAAATTCTATGGAACTTATTCAAGAGTATATGGACTTCAGACTTGAAAAGGCGGACAAGGCAGAAGTACCAAAAGACGCTTTGAATATAGCAAAATTAATAGGAATAGATAAAAGATTTACGGAAATAATACTTGAAGAGTATATTAAGGAGGATTAAAAGAGATGAATAGCAAACTAAATCTTAATTGGAATTTAGTAGACGAAGCTCGTAAGTCAGCTAAAAAAATTGCTGCAGATGCACAAGTGTTTGTTGATGCCCACAGTACTGTCACTGTAGAAAGAACAATATGTAGATTATTAGGAATAGATGGTATTGATGAATTTGAAGTACCATTACCAAATGTGGTAGTAGATTTTATTAAAGAAAATGGAAATATCTCTTTAGGAGTTGCTAAATATTTAGGAAATGCAATGCTTGAAACTGGGCTAAAGCCACAAGAAATAGCTGAAAGAGTTGCTAAAAAAGAATTAGATATTACAAAAATGAAGTGGCATGATGATTTTGAAATTAAATTAGCTCTTAAAGAAATTGCAGAAGCTAATGTAGAAAGAATTAAATCTAACAGAGCAAAAAGAGAAGAATATTTAAATGTATATGGAGATAAAAAAGGTCCTTACATTTATGTAATAGTTGCTACTGGAAATATCTATGAAGACGTAACACAAGCTGTAGCTGCTGCAAGACAAGGTGCAGATGTAATAGCTGTTATCAGAACTACAGGTCAGTCTTTATTGGATTATGTACCATATGGAGCTACAACTGAAGGATTCGGAGGAACAATGGCTACTCAGGAAAACTTTAGAATCATGAGAAAAGCTCTTGATGAAGTTGGAGTAGAATTAAAAAGATATATAAGACTATGTAACTACTGTTCAGGACTTTGTATGCCTGAAATAGCAGCAATGGGAGCTCTTGAAAGATTAGATATGATGTTGAATGATGCATTGTATGGAATATTATTTAGAGATATCAATATGAAAAGAACTTTAGTTGACCAATTCTTCTCAAGAGTTATCAATGGATTTGCTGGAGTTATAATTAATACAGGAGAAGATAACTATTTAACTACAGCTGATGCAATTGAAGAAGCTCATACAGTTCTGGCTTCTCAATTTATTAATGAACAGTTTGCACTAGTTGCTGGATTACCAGAAGAACAAATGGGACTAGGACATGCTTTTGAAATGCACCCAGATACTAAAAATGGATTTTTACTTGAATTAGCTCAAGCTCAAATGGCTAGAGAAATATTCCCTAAAGCTCCATTAAAGTATATGCCACCTACAAAATTCATGACAGGAAATATTTTTAAAGGGCATGTACAAGATGCTTTATTCAATATGGTAACTATAATGACTAATCAAAAGGTACACTTACTAGGAATGCTGACAGAAGCTATTCATACTCCATTTATGTCAGACAGAGCACTTTCTATAGAAAATGCTAAATATATCTTTAATAATATGGAAGATTTTGGTAATGATATTGAGTTCAAAAAAGATGGTATAATGGTAAATAGAGCTAAAGAGGTTCTTGAAAAAGCTGCTGAATTGTTAAAAACTATAGAAGAAATAGGAATATTCAAGACTCTTGAAGGTGGAATTTTTGCTGGTATAAAAAGACCATTAGATGGAGGAAAAGGACTGGCTGGAGTATTTGAAAAAGATTCTAGTTACTTTAATCCATTTATAGAATTAATGCTTGGAGGTAATAGATAATGTCTGGAGGTTTATATTCTACTGATAAAAAAGAATTTGATAAAACACTCGATCTTACACAGTTAAGACCATATGGAGATACAATGAATGATGGTAAGGTTCAAATGAGCTTTACTCTTCCAGTACCTAATAATGAAAAAGGTGTGGAAGCTGCTATACAATTAGCTAAAAAAATGGGATTTGTAGATCCTGCTGTTGCTTTTTCAGAAGCACTTGATAAAGAATTTTCATTTTATGTAGTATATGGAGCTACATCACATAGCGTAGATTATACTAATATAAAGGTACAAGCTTTAGAAATAGATACAATGGATATGCATGAATGTGAAGAGTATATTGCTGAAAATATAGGAAGAAATGTAGTAATGATAGGAGCAAGTACTGGAACAGATGCTCATACAGTTGGAATTGATGCTATCATGAATATGAAAGGATATGCAGGACATTATGGACTTGAAAGATATAAGGGAGTAGAAGCTTATAATCTTGGAAGTCAAGTTACAAATGAAGAGTTTATTCAAAAAGCTATTGAGTTAAAGGCTGATGCTTTAATAGTTTCACAAACAGTAACTCAAAAAGATGTTCATATTCACAATTTGACTAACTTAGTTGAGCTATTAGAGGCTGAAGGATTGAGAGATAAGGTTATCTTAATAGCTGGAGGAGCTAGAATCACTAATGAGCTAGCAAAAGAGTTAGGATATGATGCTGGATTTGGACCAGGAAAATATGCTGATGATGTTGCAACTTACATTGTAAAAGAAATGGTTCAAAGAGGAATGGTTAAGAAATAAAATAAAACAGTTTTGAGATTTAAAAGCCCTGAATGAAAATTTGCTTGAATCACTAATGATTTAATGCTAAAATATCATTCAGGGCTCTCTTTAATTTATGAGAGAATAATGAAAAGGGTGAGGGAGAAGATGAGAATTTTAAAAACAGCGTTAATTTCATTATTTATGATTGGAACTGCAGCTTTTTCTTTTGATGGAGATGCCAGTTGGACTACAGTTGCAATATACGACAATGAGATGCCAGAGAATATTATTTTAAATGAAAAATATAGTGGTGGTCATCCAAAAGTACTGGACTATGTTTTTGTAAGAACAAGAACAGCAAATTTAAGAGATTTACCAAGCACAAAAGGTAAAATTATAAAAAAATTTAATTATGATGCTAAACTAAAAGCTTTAGAAAAAGTATATGATTATGGAAATTACTGGTACAAAGTAGAAACTAAAGATGGAGAAGTAGGATATATTTCTTCCATGGTAGTAAGAAAGAGAATGTTTAGATTTGAAAAAGCTTTGGATAAAATAAATGAGCTTGAAAATTTTATCACAAAAGAAATGGAAGCTGGAAGGGAAATAGTAAGTACAAATTCTTATGTACCTAATCCAAATAATGTCGATTTCAAAAGAGAAAAAGATAAATATGGGACTTCTCTTGATCAGAATATAGTGGGTTGGTATGGAAAAGAAAGAATATTTGTTCCTGATAGATCAATACTTTCTATTGTAGAACAAGGAGATAAAACTTCAAAAGTACATGTAGCTTCAATAAAAGAGGAACCTCTAGTTATTGAAAATAAAAAAATATCTAGAAATCCTAAAATAAATAAAGATTTTAGAAAAGTTATAGCTATAGACATAGAAAACCAAAATCTTATAATCTTTGAAAAAAATGAAGATGAAAAATGGGAAATAGTATCATATGTATATAGTAAGACTGGAATAGAAAGTGAAGTGGGCTTTGAAACTCCAAAGGGATTCTTTGTAGCTCCAATGGCAAAGTATATAATGCCATATAATAGTGAAGTTGGGGAAAAACAAGGATATGCAAGATATGCTATTAGATTTTCTGGTGGAGGATATCTTCATGGAACACCTATAAATTATGAAGAAGATGCCAATAGAGAATTCTTTATGAGACAGAAAGAAAAAACTTTAGGAACATTTACTGGAACTAGAAAATGTGTAAGAACTACAGAACCTCATGCAAAATATCTTTTTGAATGGATGGTAAAAAATCCAAATAAAAGTAGAAATGAACAGGTTCCTAACGAAAATATAATGTTTGTTATTTTCTAAAATGGTTTTGAGGAGGAAAAATGAAAAAAGTATTACTTATGTTATCAGCTTCACTTATTGTTATTCTAACTGGATGTTCATCTGTAGATAAGCAGCCTCTAAAAGAACTTGTTATTGAAGAAACTGAAAATGAATTTATAATGGAAGATATAGATGTTTCTAAAAAAACTCTTGAAGAAATTATAGTATTTAATGAAAAGGGTGTTACAATTAGAAGAGAAGGAAATAACTTAGTTCTTTCTATGCCTGAGCTTGTACTTTTTGATTTCAATAAATATGAAGTTAAAAATAAAGTTAAAGGAAGTTTAAATGCTTTAGCAAAAGCGTTGGAAGAAAATCCAGATATTAGAATTAAAATAGATGGATATACTGATTTTATAGGAAGTGAAGGTTATAATCTTGAACTTTCTGTAAAAAGAGCAAATGCTATAAAAGATTATCTTACTAATAGAGGAGTAAAACCTTCTAATATTTCTATTGAAGGGTATGGAAAACAAAACCCTATTGCTTCAAACCAAACAGAAACAGGAAGAGCAAAAAATAGAAGAGTTGAATTTATAATTTCGAGAGATAAATTTTAATTAGAAAAATAATTTTTTCTTACATCATGAAAAAAAACATGATATATTATATAAGTATCAAAAGATATACTTGCGTATAATCTGTATAGATGTAAATCCAGCTTTAAAAGCGTGTGATCTAAAAGCATAATTGCTTAGATTACACGCTATTTTATTTGTTGGAGGAGAGAAAAAATGAATGAAACAAAAGAAAAAAAAGGAGTTTATCTTATTAAGGAACCAGTAGGAAAACTTTTATTTAAGTTTTCCCTGCCATGTGTGTTGTCCATGTTGGTAGGGGCATTGTATAATATTGTAGATCAAATATTCATAGGGCAGAGTGTAGGATATCTTGGAAATGCTGCAACCAATGTAGTGTATCCATTTACTGTTTTGGCACTTGCTATAGCATTGCTTATAGGTGATGGAACAGCAGCACAGCTCAGTATTTCCTTAGGAAGTGGTTCAAGAGAAACAAGTCATAGATGTGTAGGAAATGGAATAATAATAACCTGTATTATAGGGATAATCTTAATGATGGCAGGATTAGTTTTTAGAAATAATATTTTAAAGATATTTGGTGTAACTGAAGGAAGTTATAAATATGCTTCAGAATATATGTATATAATTTTATTGGGGATACCTTTTTTTATTTTTACCTCAAGTATGAATGCTGTGATAAGAGCTGATGGCTCTCCTAAATATTCTATGTTTGCTGCAATGATTGGAGCAGTTATCAATCTTATTCTTGATCCAGTTGTCATATTTGTATTTAATATGGGGGTGAGGGGAGCAGCATTGGCTACAATTGTAGGGCAGATAGCTTCCTGTGTAGTAACTATATTATATTTTAAAAATCCAAAATCTTTTAAATTTAGTAAGGAAAGTTTTATACTTGTGAAAGATATAATTCAGAGAACTTGTCAGCTAGGTATTTCCAGCTTTATAACACAAGTTGCTATTGTATTGATTATTAGTACAGTTAACAATATGATAGGATTACATGGAGAAATATCTAAATATGGAACCGATATCCCCCTTTCAGTAATAGGGATTGTAATGAAAGTATTTGGCATAGTCATAGCATTTTCAGTAGGGATAGCAGTGGGAGGTCAACCTATTGCAGGATATAATTATGGGGCTGGAAATTATAAAAGAGTGAGAAAAACCTATAAGTATGTTATTCTTTCAAATATAGTAGTAGGTTTTATAGCTATGTTAATCTTTGAATTTTGTCCCTATATTATAGTAAGATTATTTGGAAGTGAAAGTGCTCTTTATAATGAATATGCAAATATGTGCTTCCGTATATATCTTAGTGGAATACTTCTCTGCTGTATTCAAAAGGCCAGCAGTATTTTTCTGCAATCTATAGGAAAACCAGTGAAAGCCACTGTACTTTCACTTTCACGAGATGTAGTATTTCTTATACCAGGTCTTATAATTCTATCTTATAATTTTGGGATAAAAGGTATGCTGTGGGCTGCACCAATAGCTGATGTATTAGCTTTTACTCTTGCATGTACAATGATTTTGAAAGAATATAAAGCATTGAAAATTTTAGAAAAAAATAACATATAAATAATTTAAATTTACGAGAGAAAGATAACAAAGATAAGATAATTGGAAGAGCTTTTATTTTGTTATCTTCTCTTTTTTTATTGCCTGGGGAGATGTTGTAATTATATAGTTTTATTTTTGATATACCAAATATGTAATTTTAGATATATAAATTAACAAGAAATTAAGGTATAATTATTATAGACAGCTTATTTAAAAGGAGAAAAAGAATGAAAGTATTGATAACTGGGGCAACAGGAGGAATTGGAAAAGCCTTAATAGATATATTTTATAGGAATGGCTGGGAAATATTAGCTGTAGGAAGAAATAGAAATATTCTTAAAGAATTAAAGGGAAAGTACAGAGATAGGCTGAATACATATTATGTAGATTTAGGAAATGAAAAAAGTATAGATGAATTTTTTAAAGAGTTGGAAGGGGAGGAAATAAATCTTTTAATAAATGGAGCTGGAATTGGAGAATTAGGCTATTTTGAAGATATCCCTTATGAGAATGAAAAAAAGATGATAGATATAAATATTGTTGCTGTTATTAAATTTACAAAATATTTTTATAATAAAATTGATGGTATAATAAATATATCTTCTACTGCTGGATTTCAATGTGGAGGTCCTTTGATGAGTGGATACTATGCCACAAAGTCCTTTGTAAATAGCTTTACATTTGGATTGATGGGAGAAGGGGGAAGAACAAGGTTAATGTTATTATGCCCAGGTCCTACTCTTACAAATTTTAAAGGAGTAGATAAAGAACTTAAAGGGTTAGCAAAGTTTTATACTACAACTCCAGAAGAGGTAGCAGAGAAATGTTATTTTGATTATTTGAGAAAAAAAAGAATCTCAATACCAGGAAAAATAAATAAAATATTATATTTTTTTAATAAAATAATGCCTGTTATACCTCAATTAAAAATGATAAAAAAAATACAGAAGAAAAAAATAGAAAAATAGTTTCATTTTATAAGAAAAATGGTATAATTATTTTTAACATGAGGGGGATACGAATGAAGAAAAAACTTATACATCTCTTTATAATCATATTTCTTTTTACAGGTTGTACATATTTTAAAGTAAGAGAAGCATTTAAAGAAGCTGATAAGGGAGAATATACGAAATCTTTATATAATTTAGCAGATATATTAAAAACTAATAGTAGAGATAGAAGAACTCTTGATGCTTTTGAGCTTATATATCCAATGGGAGAAAAGGAATATTATGATGAACTTGATATGACCAGAAATAGAGATCTTGTAGGATATACAAAAGCTCTTTTAAATCTTTTGAGGGTACAGGAAATATATTATTCTCTGCCGGAAGAAAGTAGAAATTCAATAGCTGTGATAACTCCACCACCAGCAGAGAGAAATAAAGTAAAACAAGAAAGTGCAGAAAGCTTTTTTAAATTGGGAAATCAATTTCAGGCTGAAACTATAGAGGATAAACTTAGAAAATTTGGATTTTATTCAGAAGCTCAAAAATATGACATTGATAATAGAAAAGATATAAATAAAAAATATTCAGAAAGTATGGAGAATGCAAGAGTAAGATTTAATTTAGTAGTAAATACACTGGTAGGAAGGAAAAATTTTAGTGATGATTTTAAAAAATATACTATCAGCAATATAGGAACTTATCCTCTTTTTACAGTAAATGATAAAAGTAAAGCTAATGTAGATTTAAATATATCATTGAGCAATTTTTATTATTCACCTCCTACAGTAAATGTAATAAGTGGTATAGACAGTTATTTTGAAACTAGAATAAGGAGAGTAATGAAAAAAGTAGTTACTACTGAAATGGTAAATGGAAAAGCTGTAGAAAGAGTAAAATATGTACCAGTAGATGAAGAATATGAAGTTGAAATATTTTATAAATATGAAAAATATATAAAAACAACATATGCAGAATATGACTTAGCATATATCATGAAGGATAAAAAAGATGACAGAATTATTGCCAAAAATAGTAAAAGAATAAGATACAGTGATGAAGCAGTATGGATGAAATTTTATCCAATAACACATGTGAGAGGAGGATACCACAGGTTTCCTATAAGTGAAAATGAAAAATATGTATTAGATGAGGCTACTGTTGTGAGAAGAGCTATGTTAAAGGGAACAGAAATAATAAACTTAGAATTAAAAGCATTGGATTCTAATAGAATAATTGGCTGGTAATATTTTAAATATGTAATATGGGAGGAAAATTTATGTTAGCAAAAGGAATGGAAAACAGAAATTTAGTAGATAAGGTCTTCAGTATAGCTAAAAAAGCTAAAGAAGCTGCTGAAAAATATGGAGATGAAAAAGTAGTAAATGCAACTATAGGATCACTTTATGATGAAGATGGGAAATTAGTTGTATTAAAATCAGTGACAGAAACATATAAAGAACTGCCACCAGAAGAAATAGCAGGGTATGCTTCAGCATTTACAGGAAGTCCTGAATATAAAGAAAGTGTGAAAAGATCTATTTTAGGGAATGATTATGCTGAAGAATTTAAAAATCATTATATGGAAGTAATAGGAACTCCAGGAGGAACAGGAGCAGTAAGTAATAGTGTAAAAAATTATCTGAATGAAGGGGACACACTTCTTCTTCCAAAGTGGTTATGGAGTCCATATATTCTCATGGCTTCTGAAAGAAAAGGAGATTGTGAATATTATACAATTTTTGATGAAAATGGTGGATTTGATCTTAAGGATTTTTCTGAAAAAATATTTAAACTTGCAGAGAAACAAGATAATGTAGTAGTGATTATAAATGATCCATGTCAAAATCCAACTGGATATAAATTAACTATTGAAGAGTGGAAAAAAGTTTTAGAGATATTTAAAAAAGCAACTGAGAAAGCTAATATCATTTTAATAAATGATATAGCATATATAGATTTCGATGACAGAAATGAAGAAGAGAAAAAAGAATATAGAGAACTTTTTAAAAATCTTCCATCAAAAATTCTTGTAATATTTGCTTTCAGCCTTTCTAAGTCATTGACTAGCTACGGGTTAAGAGTAGGAGCACAACTGGCTCTTTCAAGTGATAAAAAGGTTATAGAGGAATTTGAAAAAGCTAATTCTTATTCTTGTCGTTCTACATGGTCAAATATCTCTAGAGGAGGTATGAAAATGTTCAGCGATATTATGCTTGATGAAGAAAAAAGTAAGATGTTGAAAAAAGAGAGAGAAATATATAGATTACTTATAAAAGAAAGAGCAGAGATTTTTCTGAAGGAAGCAGAAGAATGTAATTTAAAAGTTTTGCCTTATAAAACTGGATTCTTTTTGACAATACCTACAGGAAAGCTGACAGATAAAGTTGCCGAGGAATTAGAAAAGGAAAATATATATACAGTAGTATTAGATGAAGGAATAAGAATTGCAGTATGCAGTGTACCAAAGAAAAAAATAATAGGATTAGCCAGAAGAATAAAGAAAGCTGTAGAAGAAGCTTCAAAATAACCTTAAATAAAAGTTATATTAAATATTTATAAAATATATTTAAAGAGAAATTAACATTTTAAATTTCTATCACAAATACTATTCAATAATTGGATAATATGTGGTATTATCTTATTATAGAAACATAAAGTTGTACCTTTTAAAATACTCAAGGAAGGGTGATAGATGATGAAAGAATTAGATTTAAGAAAAGTAACTGATGAAGTAGAAAGAATGTGTATAGAGGGAAACTACTTTATTGGAAAAGATGTATTAGACAAAATTAAGGAAGCATATGCAAAAGAAGAATCAGAAGTTGGGAAAAATATTCTTGGACAAATTATTGAAAATGATGAAATAGCAGCAAATGAGCAAGTTCCTATGTGTCAAGATACAGGAATTGTAGTAGTATTTTTAGAAATAGGAACTGAAGTAAGAATTCCTGGAGATATCTATGAAGCTGTTAATGAAGGAATTAGAAGAGGATATGAAAAAGGATATTTAAGAAAATCAGTTGTAAAAGATCCTTTAGATAGAGTAAATACTAAAGATAATACACCTGCTATTATTCATACTACTCTTGTTCCAGGATCAGATAAAGTTAAAATAATTGTAGCTCCTAAAGGTGGAGGTTCTGAAAATATGAGCGTTTTAAAAATGCTTAAACCATCTGATGGAATAGAGGGAATCAAAAAATTAGTTATAGAAACTATTAAAAATGCTGGTGGAAATCCATGCCCACCTATCATAGTAGGAGTAGGAATTGGAGGAAACTTTGAAAAAGCAGCAATTCTTGCTAAAAAAGCAATATTGAGAGATATCAATGATAAAAGTAGCAGTCCTATTAATGCTAAATTGGAAGAAGAATTACTAGAACTTATAAATAAAACTGGAGTTGGACCACTAGGACTAGGAGGAAGAACTACAGCTTTAGCAGTTAAAGTTGAAACATATCCATGTCATATAGCAGCTCTTCCAGTTGCTATTAATCTTAACTGCCATGCAGCTAGACATAAGGAAGTAGAACTATAATTTTGAGTTTAAGCTGAATACAATAAATATAAGTTTTAGGAGGGATTGATAATGGAATATAAAATCACAACACCATTAAAAGAAGAAGATATAGTAAAATTAAATGCTGGAGATACAGTAAAAATTACTGGAGTTATATATACAGCAAGAGATGCAGCACATGCTAGACTTGTAAAGCTACTTGAGGAAGGAAAAGAACTTCCAATAGATGTGAGAGGACAAGTAATATATTATGTAGGACCTACACCAGCTAAGCCAGGAAAACCAATAGGAAGTGCTGGACCAACTACAAGTTATAGAATGGACGCTTATGCACCTAGACTTATAAAAGAAGGGTTAAAAGGAATGATAGGAAAAGGAGCTAGATCTAAAGAAGTTAAAGATGCTATCGTTTCTGAAAAAGCTGTGTATTTTGCAGCAGTAGGAGGAGCAGCAGCTCTTATAGCAAAATCTATTAAAAAAGCTGAAATTATCACTTATGAAGATTTAGGAGCTGAGGCACTAAGAAGATTGGAAGTTGTAGATTTTCCAGCTATAGTTATCAATGATATCTATGGAGGAGATTTATATAAAGAAGGTCAAGAACAATGGAATGAACTAGACAAATAGTTCATAATAAAATTGAAGGGTTGTTGCAAATTGATGATTTTTAATCATTTATTTGAACAACTCTTTTTTTCAGCATTTTTGTTTTGAGTTATGTATTGACTGTACCCAAAATTTTAGATAATTAAGATGGAGGGTGCATTTTTTTAATCTTTCATATATTTTAAAAATCTTTTCAGAAAATTTTCTTTTTTTTCAATTCCAGTTATTTTTTTTATTTCTGCTTTCAAATGTTTTTTATTTTTATTGTTAGGACAGATGTAGCATACTTTACTTTTACATATCTGACAATTTTTTTCTATTTTTTCAAGTTTTTCTGCATAAAGCTTCAATTTCTCCATTTTCTCTCCTTTGAATAAAAATTTTATTTCTATTATATCATGAATAAAGATAAGATAAAATATTGAATTTTAAAGAAATTAATAATATGTAGAAGAATATTTTTATATACATAAAATTTAGAATGTAAAAAGGAGGAAAGAAAATTATAAATAAAAATGACAAGATAAAGACATAAAAAATTTTTATAGCAGTATTAAAAAAGAAATACTATAAATAAAGGATTATAATGTTTTAAGTTTAGAAGAAAGTAAAAGGGAGAATAGATAAAAAGTATAAATATGTCATTAAAAAAAATATAATGAGTTTTTTTTTAATGTGTATGCAAATATAATAATTCTTATTAAAAGTATGTATTAAAATAATATTTTTTATTCTAAATATTAAAATATAATATTTTTTATTGTCAAATTCTTATTAATATAGTATCATTTTAAATGAAAGAAAAATTAGGATAGGTGGTTGAGATGAAAATCAAAGAAGTTTTGGAAAGAAATCCTGTTATTCCAGCAATTAAAAATGATATGTATTTGGAAGAAGCAAAAAATAGTAGTAGTGAAATAGTTTTTGTTATAATATCAAATCTTCTTAATGTAACAGATATAGTTGCAGAATTGAAAAAAGCAGGGAAAATAGTTTTTGTTCATGTTGATATGATTGAAGGTTTATCAAGTTCAGCATATGGAGTTGAATATATAATAAAAAATACAGGGCTAGATGGAATAATAACTACTAAACATAATGTTGTAAGTCTTGCTAATAAAAATGAGATTCCTGTTATACAGAGATTTTTTATACTTGATTCTTTTTCATTTAAAAATACAATAGCTCATATTCGTGAAAATAAACCAAGTGCTATAGAAATTTTACCAGGAATAATGCCTAAAATAATAAAAAAAATTAAAAATATTTTAAATGTTCCAATAATTGCAGGGGGACTTATAGATGAAAAAGAAGATGTAATCAATGCCTTGAAAGCAGGAGCAGAAGGAATTTCTACTACTGATAAAAGTTTGTGGGAAAGTTAGTACTGAAATCGCACTTAATGAAAAAAAGTAGTTGACAAAGTATTGAAATTGAAGTAGTATTATATTAAGTTAATAAAGCTTGGAGAAATGAGAAGCTTAAAATAATTATCTTTCTAAAAGGGAAGGTAAGTATTTTAAGTTTTTTTTATTACAAGCTTCATTAAAAATAAAGTTAACAACAAGGAGGATTTTATGACACCAAGTTCAATGTATCTGGCAGAATTTATTGGAACAGCTTCGTTACTGCTTTTAGGGAATGGAATTAATATGACTCTTAGTTTGAGAAAAAGCTTTGGAAAAGGTGGAGGTTGGATGGTAACTTGTTTTGGGTGGGGTCTTGCTGTAACTATGTCAGCTTATCTTACTGGTTGGGTAAGTGGAGCTCATCTTAATCCAGCATTATCTATATCTCTTGCACTTAGTGGAAGATTACCTATGAACCTTTTGCCTGGATATATAATTGCTCAATTATTAGGAGCAATGGCAGGAGCTACGTTAGCATATTTAACTAATAAAGATCTCATGGACGATGAACCAGAGCCAGGAACTAAATTAGGAGTATTTGCAACTGGTCCAGCTATTGAGAATAAACCTTGGAATTTAGTAACAGAAATAGTTGGAACAACTATTCTGGTAGTGGGTATCCTTGCAATAGGATATGGAAGCAATGAAGTTGGGTCAGGAATGGGACCTTTTTTAGTAGGAATGCTTATATGCGTAATTGGAATGGCAACTGGTGGAGCAACAGGTTTTGCTATCAATCCAGCAAGAGATCTTGGACCTAGAATAGCTCATGCACTTCTTCCTATTAAAGGAAAAGGAGGTTCAAATTGGCAATATGCTTGGGTTCCAATTGTAGGACCAATAATTGGAGCAGTTTTAGGAGTATTGTTTTTTGATGCTTTTGTTGGCAGATGTATAGCTTGTGCTATATAATAGAGGTGTAGTTAGTTTGATTTAGGTATATAATTATTAGGAGGTTATTTCATGGGAAAAAAATATATTGTGGCTTTAGATCAAGGAACAACAAGTTCAAGAGCAGTTGTATTTGACAGTGATCAAAAAATTGTTGGAGTGGCACAAAAAGAATTTACTCAAATATATCCTAAAGAGGGTTGGGTAGAACATGATCCAATGGAAATATGGTCAAGCCAAAGTGGAACACTTGCAGAAGTAATAGCTAAAGAAGGAATATCACAACATGATATAATAGGTATTGGAATAACAAATCAAAGAGAAACTACAATAGTTTGGGATAAAAATACAGGAAAGCCTGTATATAATGCAATAGTATGGCAATGCAGAAGAACAGCTAAAATATGTGATGAACTTAGAAAAATTGAAGGTTTAGAAGAATATATTAAAGAAAATACAGGATTGGTGCTTGATGCTTATTTCTCTGGAACTAAAATCAAGTGGATACTTGATAATGTAGAGGGAGCAAGGGAAAAAGCTGAAAAAGGAGATCTTTTATTCGGAACAGTGGATACATGGCTTATTTGGAAACTTACTAATGGAAAAGTACATGCTACTGATTACACAAATGCTTCTAGAACTATGATATATAACATAAAAGAATTAAAATGGGATAAAAAACTTTTAGATATTCTAGGAATTCCTGAATCAATGCTTCCAACAGTAAAAGACAGCAGTGGAACATTTGGATATGCAAACCTTGGAGGAGCAGGAGGACATAGAATACCTATTGCAGGGGTAGCAGGAGATCAGCAGTCAGCATTATTTGGACAGGCTTGTTTTGAAAAAGGAGATTCAAAAAATACATATGGAACTGGTTGCTTCCTTCTTATGAATACAGGAGAAGAAATGGTAAAGAGTCATAATGGACTTATAACTACTATTGCTATCGGATTTGAAGGAAAAGTTGAATATGCCCTTGAAGGAAGTATATTTATGGGAGGTGCAAGTGTTCAATGGTTAAGAGATGAATTGAAACTTGTAGGAGAATCAAAAGACACAGAATATTTTGCACGAAAAGTAAAAGATAATGGTGGAGTATATGTAGTTCCAGCATTTGTAGGACTAGGAGCACCATATTGGGATATGTATGCAAGAGGAGCTATATTAGGTCTTACTCGTGGAGCAAATAAAAATCATATAATCAGAGCAACTCTTGAATCAATAGCATATCAAACAAGAGATGTATTAGAGGCTATGCAGGAAGACTCAGGAATCAAATTAAATAATTTGAAAGTAGATGGTGGAGCTGCAGCTAATAATTTCTTAATGGAATTCCAAGCTGAAATATTAGGAACATCAGTAAGAAGACCAGTAATACTTGAAACAACTGCTTTAGGTGCTGCTTATCTTGCAGGGCTTGCAGTAGGTATATGGGAATCTAAAGAAGAAATCAAAAAACAATGGATATTAGATCAGGAATTTACTTGTAAAATGCCAGAAGAGGAAAGAGAAAATAAATATAAGGGTTGGAAGAAAGCTGTAGGTAGAGCTATGAAATGGGAAGAAAAAGAATAGCAAAAAGCTTGACAAAACTCTAAAAATAAGAGATAATAGGTAAAAAGAAATATTGACTAGAGATGATAGTGGGTCAAGCATATAGTAGGATATAAATCCTGCTTATTTGCTTGACCCTTTTTTTCTTAAAAAATGGGAGGTTACAATGGTAGATGTTGTTGTAATAGGAAGTGGAATAATGGGAGCTGCAGTATCTCGTGAGCTGTCTAAATATAATTTAGATATAATAGTTTTAGAAAAAGAGCATGATGTATCTAATGGAACAACTAAAGCAAATTCAGCTATTATTCATGCTGGGTATGATGCACAAAATGGAACACTTATGGCAAAATATAATGCATTAGGGAATGCTATGTTTGATGTCCTTTGTAAAGAAATAGATGCACCTTTCAAAAGATGTGGATCATATGTTCTTGCTTTTACAGAAGAAGAGAGGAAACATTTAAAAGTTCTGTATGATAGAGGGATCAAAAATGGGATTCCTAGAATCGAAATATTAGAGAAAGAGGAAATATTAAAAAGAGAACCTAATATAAATAAAGAAGTAGTTGCAGCTCTTTATGCCCCAACAGCTGGAGTAATAGGACCTTGGGAATTTACTATAAAACTGTTGGAAAATGCTGCTGAAAATGGTGTTGATATACAAACAGACAGTAAAGTTTTAGATATAAAAAAATTAGAAGAGGGTTATGTTGTAAAACTTGAAGATAGAGAGATACTTACTAAAACTGTTATTAATGCTGCAGGGGTATTTGCTGATGAATTAAATGCAATGGTAAGTAATGATAAATTTAAAATAATACCAAGAAAAGGAGAGTATTTTCTTTTAGATAAAGTTCAAGGAAATTTAACAAATAGTGTTATATTTCAATGTCCAACTGCTTTGGGAAAAGGGGTACTGGTAGCTCAAACTATTCATGGAAACCTTATAACTGGACCTACAGCTTTAGATATAGATGATAAGGAAGATGTATCAAATACTGTAGAGGAAATGGATAACATAAAGAAACAAGCTGTGAAAAGTATACCTGGAATAAATTTTAGAGATAATATAAGAAATTTTGCTGGACTTAGGGCAGAAAGCGACAGAGGAGATTTTATAATAGGAGAGGCTTCAGATGCAAAAGGATTTTTTAATATAGCAGGAACAAAATCTCCAGGATTGTCATCAGCACCAGCAATAGCATTAGATGTGGCTACACAGGTATTAAATAGATTGGGAAATGTAACCCAAAAAGAAGTTTTTAAGAAAAACAAACCTCAAATACATTTTATGGAATTATCACCTGAGGAAAAAGCTGAAGTTATTGCTAAAGATCCTAGATATGGAAGAATAATATGCAGATGTGAAAATATCACTGAGGGTGAAATAGTTGATGTAATTCATAGAAAAGTAGGAGCTAAAACTGTAGATGGCATTAAAAAAAGATGCAGACCTGGTTCTGGAAGATGTCAAGGAGGATTCTGTGGACCAAGAGTACAGGAAATACTAGCTAGAGAACTTAAAACTGAACTTGATAAAATAGTATTAGACAAAAAAGGTGCATATATTCTGACAGGGAAGACAAAATAGGGAGGAAATGCAGATATGAAATATGATTTGGTTATTATAGGTGGTGGTCCAGGAGGACTTGCTGCAGCAGTAGAAGCTAAAAAGAATGGAATAGAAAGTATATTAGTCATAGAGAGGGATAAAGAACTGGGAGGAATACTTCAGCAATGTATTCATAATGGATTTGGACTGCATGAATTTAAAGAAGAACTTACAGGACCTGAATATGCTCAAAGATTTATAGAAAAGCTTTATGAAATGAATATTGAATATAAATTAGATACAATGGTATTAGATCTTACAAAAGATAAAAAGATTCATGCAATCAATACTAAAGATGGGTATATGATAATAGAAGCTAAGGCTGTTATTTTAGCAATGGGCTGCAGAGAAAGAACTAGAGGAGCTATTTCAATACCAGGAGATAGACCATCAGGAATATTTACAGCAGGAGCAGCTCAAAGATTTATTAATATGGAAGGGTACATGGTAGGGAAAAAAGTACTTATCTTGGGATCGGGAGATATTGGGCTTATCATGGCTAGAAGACTTACACTGGAAGGTGCAGAAGTTAAAGCAGTAGTTGAGCTTATGCCTTTTTCTGGAGGATTGACTAGAAACATAGTTCAATGTTTAGATGATTATAATATTCCATTATATCTAAGCCACACAGTTATAGATATTGTAGGAAAGGAAAGACTTGAAAAAGTAATAATAGCAAAAGTAGATGAGAATAGAAAACCAATACCTGGAACTGAAATGACATATGAATGTGATACACTACTTCTTTCAGTAGGACTTATTCCAGAAAATGATATTTCAAGAAAAACAGGATTGGAAATAGACAGAAGAACAAATGGACTTATAGTAAATGAAATGATGGAAACTAGTGCTGATGGAATATTTGCCTGTGGAAATGTTGTTCATGTACATGACTTGGTGGATTTCGTAAGTGCAGAAGCTAGAAGAGCTGGTAAAGCAGCAGCAAAGTATATAAAAAATGAGGTAAAAATTGGAGATTATAGAGAAATAAAAAATGGAAAAGGTATAGTGTATACAGTTCCACAAAAATTCAGAGCTGAAAATATAGATACAGCTCTTGAGGTATTTATGAGGGTAAATAATATATATAAAAATGTAAAACTTGAAGTAAAAGATGAAAATAAAATTCTTATTAGTCTAAAAAAACAGCATATGGCTCCAGGAGAAATGGAAAAAATAATGATACCTAAAAAAATACTTGATAGTACAGAAGGAAAAATATTGACTGTAGAAATAACAGGTGGTGAACAATAATGAAAAAAAATATGATATGTATAGTTTGCCCTTTGGGTTGTCATCTTACAGTAGACACAGAAACTTTAGAGGTGTCTGGAAACAGCTGCCCGAGAGGAGAAAAATATGGGAGAGAAGAACTTACAGCTCCGAAAAGAGTAATAACTTCCACAGTAAAAATAACTGGTGGAATACATAACAGAGTTCCTGTAAAAACTAATGATTCTATTCCTAAAGAATTAAATTTTAAATGTATGGAACTTTTAAAAAATGTTGAATTGAAATCACCAGTAAAAAGAGGAGATATAGTTATAAAAAATATACTTAATACTGGTGTAGATGTAGTTGTAACAAGAGATATGTAGGAAAATAAATAGACTAAATTCATGTAAAGAAAGAAATTATTTTAATAAAAAATTATCACCCATGAGGTAAATTTACCTTGTGGGTGATTTTTAGTTACGGTAGGTAATTTTTAGCAAAAAAATTTTGTAAAAAAATATTTATAGAAATGGAAAAAATAGGATTTTTTAATATAATTATATTAATTGAATGTGATATAATAAATACAAGGAATTGTCATTCTATGATAATGTAAAAATTATAGGAGATAGACAAAAAAAGAAACTGGAAAATATGGGAAGTGGAGAAACAATAAAATAAAGTCAAAGAAAAAATAGAATAAAAAGAAGAGATAGACAAAAAACAGTAAAGAAAGCATTGAAAAATAAGGATGAAAAACATAACGAGATTAAATCCATGTAAGTGGAATTTAAACTAATTATACTTCCTCTTTTGTGAAAATGTCATATATTGACTAAATCCATATAAGTGGAATTTAAACATAATATGAGCCATTTCCTTTTGATTTAATTTATTAGACTAAATCCATGCAAATTGGGATTAGAACTTCAAGAAAAAGAGTTAGGTAGGGTAGAAAAATTTTATAATAAAAAAAAGTACAGATAAAATAGGAGAAAATAATGTATGATATAGAAAAATTAAAAGATTATTTAAACATAAAAAGACCTATTCCTGCTTCTGTTTTAGAAAAAATATATGAGAATATAAAAATTGAATATACTTATAATTCTAATGCAATAGAAGGGAATAGTCTTACTTTAAAGGAAACAGAAGTTGTTTTAGAATATGGAATAACTGTAAAAGGAAAGCCTTTAAAAGATCATATAGAGGCAAAGAATCAAGCATATGCACTTGATTTTTTAAAAGAAGAAGTAAAATTGAGAAAAGAAATAGATAAAAAATTAATTAAAGAATTTCATCAGATAATAATAGGGGATATAGACAGAGAAATAGCTGGAAAATTTAGAACATATCCTGTTGTTATAAAAGCAAGTGAAACCAAAACATCATCTCCTTTACATATTGAAGAAGACTTAGATAAACTTATTGAATGGTATAATTCAGAACAAAATTTAAGTATTATAGAAAAGGTAGCTATTTTTCATTCTAAATTTGAAAAAATACATCCTTTTGGAGATGGAAATGGTAGAACAGGAAGGCTTTTAATGAATTTTGAATTAATGAAAGAAGGATATCCAATTACAATAATAAAAAATGAAGATAGATTAGAGTATTATAATTCATTAGAAAAGGCTCAAACAAAGGAAGATTATAAAGATATAATTAAATTTATATATAATAATGTTGAAAAAAGTATAATAAAAAATTTAGAAATGCTTGAGGAAAATTGGAAAGAAAAATATAAAAATGAATCTGTTAATTTAAAATGAAAATTAGTTCTAAAAAGTTGAAAAGGTATAAAAAATGTTTTTAGAAAATTTCTATAAACTTTTATTTGTAAACTTATTTATTTCTTTAGACATAATTTCAGTTTTTTTGTCATTTTATTTTTGATAAATTGGTATATAATTAAATTAGCGATAGTACATATTAAGATAATACCAGAGAGAACTGTCTGTTGTAGCCAGATGGTTCTTTTTTAATTTAAAACAAATGAGATAGGTTCCTGTAAATGGAATTTAAATTCATTTGGATTTTCTGTAATTTTAGTA
>OGJC01000295.1_pt1 | contig 56756 bp, 49 predicted proteins | sample 1571941 | NCBI WGS metagenome assembly OGJC01 (sample SAMEA2582100, study PRJEB24529) | metagenome | biome: Human gut stool | place: China | collected 2011 | reverse complement strand
CGTCCTTGTACAGATTGTATTACTAAATGTTCTTTATTTGTTTTCATTGCAGAATCCTCCTGAAACTATTATACATGTTTGCAGTCTGACGCTCAATGATCGAGATCGAAATAGTGTAATTTTTAGTTTTGGTGTATAATACTGATAAGCGAGGAGGTTGATTTATGCTTCTAATTAAAAATGGAATGATTTATACTATGGGTAAAGCGGGTATTCTGCAAGGTGATATCCTGATTGATAACGGCAAGATTAAAGCAGTCGGCAAGGATTTGGCAGTTGATGCGAAACAGGTAATTGATGCTTCTGGATTTAACATTTATCCAGGTCTTATTGAGGCTCACTGCCATCTAGGTCTTCATGAATCAAGTATTCAGTTTGAAGGCAATGATGTCAATGAGAGCACTGATCCCATCACCCCGCAGCTGCGCGCGATTGACGGTATCAACCCAATGGATGAAACGGTGCGTCTGGCATGCAGTCATGGTGTTACAAGCGTCTGCGCGGGGCCGGGCAGCGCAAATGTAATCGGCGGTACCTTTACTACTTATAAAACAAACGGGACTTGTATCGATAAAATGATTATAAAAGATAATGTCGCAATGAAGGTTGCCTTTGGTGAAAATCCGAAACGCGTTTATCAAAACAGCAAGATTAAGACACGCATGCAGACCGCGGCTTATCTGCGTGAAACGCTATTGAAAACAAAGGAATATCTGGCTAAAAAAGAAGCGGCCGGTGATGATATCAGCAAACGTCCGGCTTTAGATATGAAGCTGGAAGCGATGATTCCGGTAATTCAAAAAAAGATGCCGCTGAAAATTCATGCTCATCGTGCTGATGATATCTTAACCGCCCTGCGGATCGTGAAGGAGTTTGATCTGAACTGTACTCTCGATCACTGTACGGAAGGCCATCTGATTTTAGATGAAGTAAAAGCCAGCGGTTTTCCGGCTTTGGTAGGACCAAGCTTGGGAAATAAATCTAAATTTGAGTTAAAGGAAAAAAGCTTTAATACACCGGGCATTTTAAATAAAGCAGGTGTTAAAATTGCTATTATCACGGATTCTCCGGTTATTCCTCAAGAATACCTGAGTCTGTGCGCGGCCTTGGCGGTAAAGCATGGTCTTGATGAAATGGAAGCGTTAAAGGCTATTACAATCAATCCTGCGGAAATCCTGGGCATTGCTGATCGGGTCGGCAGCCTTGAGAGCGGCAAGGATGCGGATCTCGTATTTGTGAAAGGCAATTTATTATCTTATGAAGCAGAGGTAATGAAAACGATGATCAATGGTGAGATCGTTTATGAAAGTGAGGAAACAAGCAATGTTTAATTCACATAAATGCTATGTTGTTGATACAAAACCGGCAATGATACAGAATACACCCCAATATCAGCGCTTATTGAATCGGGTTATGGCTTCTTCGATGCATCATGCTAAGCTGGAAGAGGTTTATAAGAATCTCGCAAACGGCGGCCCGGCTCAGGAAAAACGGCTGTATCTGCCGGAATTCAGTGTGCCGCTGCGTAAAAATCTGTTTGGTTTATATCGGATCAATGTTTCAGTTAATGACATTGAAAAAAGCTTTTTGCTTGATACCGGGGCTCAGGTTTCCGCAATCACAGAGAAATGCGCTAAAGAATGCGGCTGTGAAAGCAATCAGGGTGTCATGCAGATTGAAAGCTTTGCCGGCAGTGCTAAGGAATTATCCGCAGCAGTTGTGAAAAAGCTTCGCGTCGGTGCCTTGGAATTAGTCAATCAGCCGATGGTGCTTTCCTCTTTGCAGGATATCAGTCCAACCTTGTTTGGCATCTCATTGACAGGGATTGAAGGAATCTTAGGCTGGGATATTCTCAGTCAGCTGGATTTTGAAATTGATGATGCCAACCGCACATTTAATGTCATTCAATATCAAGACGAAGTAAGCAGCTGCAATATGATCAGCGGTATGTTTCCAACGCTGGTTGTCCTTAACGGCAAAAAGGAATACGCATTGGCAGGTTTTGACAGCGGTGCGAAAACTAGCTGGATTTCAGAGCATATCATCGATGATGATAAAATCAAAAAGGTGGATGATGGTGAGGCCATCGTGCTTGGTGTGCATGGCTTAGAGACAACCCATCTATCACTTGTTAATGAAGTGCGCTTCAAATTTCATCAGTCTAATTTAGTATTTGAAAATATTATAACCGGCCGTACTAATATTTTTAAGGATCTTGAATTTGACGCTGTCTTTGGCAATGAAATCATCCGTAAGCGTAAGATTCGCTTTATCAATTCACAAAATTTTGCGCAAATCATATAATCACTGCCGTACCTCATGGAAAGGTACGGTTTTCTTTTGATTGATACTTTAAAAAGCCGCTGAAAAATGATATATTTATATACAGGATTTAAGGAGGAAACAAATGTTAACTGGTAAAATTACAATGGCAAACGGGGCAGTGATCCCATTTGAACTTTATGAAGAAGAAGCTCCGATTACGGTCGGCAATTTTGTGAAATTAATTAAAGAAGGTTATTATAACGGCAAAACCTTTCATCGGGTAATTAAAAATTTCGTATCACAAGGCGGCTGCCCTTACGGCACCGGTGCTGGTGATTTGGGATATACAATTCCATGTGAGACAAAGAATAATCCGCATAAGCATGTGACTGGGGCTTTATCAATGGCTCACCGCGGTAAGGATACCGGCTGCTGTCAGGTCTTTATCTGTCATGAACCTCAGCCGCATTTAGATGGCGTACATACGGTATTTGGCCGTGTAACCGATAATATGGGCGCAGTCCGCAATATGCATAATGGAGACGTGATGACAAGTATCACGCTGGATGAATAATGGATGATGTAAAGCGTTTAGGCTATCCGGTATTGATTATCTTTTTATCAGCGTTCATCGTAAAGCTGATCAATACTTACTTTTACAGCAACTTTACCGCGATGCTGCTGACGATTATTACCGTAAGTGCTTTATTTTTATTTGGCACTTCATTGAATAAAAGCCGTAAACGCCGCAATCCGGCAGTGCTGAAAAAGGTACTGGCAATCATTATTGTCTTGTTTTTGGTCTTGATGCAGCTGGGACTGTTTGAAATTGCGGTTGTATCTGAGGTTTTATTTTTCTTTGGTGTTAATTCTTTCTTTATTAACATGATCTACATTTTCTGTGGATTCTTGTTTGTGGATTAAGCGTATGGAAGGCTTTATGAAAATTTGGCATCAGCTTACTGATATTGAGCTGAAATGCCCATTCTGCGGACACCATATCCCTTTTTCACTCGTACAGTGGAATACTCGGGTAAGATGCGCTCATTGTAAGAAGGTGCTGAGAGTTGGTTTAAAACGCTTCGCTATTATCACAATGTTTGTGCTTGGTATGATTCTTTATACTCTGCTTTATATGCTGCTTCAGCAAATAACCACAGATTTTATGCTGATTATGATCATTCTTGTATTATTCTTATTTGTATATTCTGCTTTATATACGAAAGCATTGATTCATTTTCTAGGCGTGGAAAATGTCTATGATATAAAGGTCGTAAAGTAAAAATTTATTTTGGGATTGTATTTGCTTGATGAACTGCTTATAATAGAATTACAGAGGATGTTTCGGCATAACCTGCATTCAAAATTGAATATCAAGTCTTTGTGGCGGGGTGTAAGTCCCTACCGATGGTAAAGTCCATGACCTGCGAAACAGCAGCTGATCTGGTGAAATTCCAGAACCGACGGTTAAAGTCCGGATGAGAAAAGACATTTTCTGTGTACACTCGGAGACGAATTTTTTTCGTTTCCTTTTTTTGATTGGAGGTATTTTTATGCATAAAGCTTTTTCAATGAAGCATTTGACGCTGATTGGCATGATGGGTGCCCTAGCTTCTGTGCTGATGCTGTTTCGTTTTCCACTGCCCTTTATGCCGCCCTTTTTAAGCTTTGATCTGGCGGGTGTGCCGGAACTGATCGGTGGATTTGTACTGCGGGTAGGAGAAAAACTAAAAAAGATAAAATCTGGAGAAGAGGCGTTTTATTCTGGTGAAGATTTTGATTCAGCTTATAATATCCGGCAGCAAGTCGATGCTGGTAGGGGAGCTGCAGGGACTGATGTTAAGCTGCGCCATGGTTCTGCCGGCAGCCATAATCTATCAAAAGAATAAAACCAGAAAGGGGGCAATTCAGGGATTGATTGCGGGTGCGCTGCTTTGTATTATCACAGCGGTAATTACGAATCTTACAATGATTATCCCTTTTTATATCAATCTATATGGCATGACCATGGATTCAATTATAACCTCAAGCCACAGTATTAATCCGCTGATTAATGATGTTTCATCACTGGCGCTGATTGGCATTCTGCCATTTAATATCATTAAGACGGCGGCGAATTGTGCAGTAACGCTGATCGTGTATAAGAAAATCAGCGGTTTGATTCATAAATATCTATAAATAGGAGGCAAAGAAAATGGAATTTAATGAAGCAAAAGCATTAATGTTTAAAAAACTGGGAACAAGTAAGATTATGGCATTGGCGTCCAGTGTGGATGATTATGTAATGGTAAGAAATGTGAGCTGTTTATTTTACGATGATAAAATCTATTTTAAGACTGATAAAAATTTCAGAAAGACGCAGCAGCTTTTCAAAAACCCAAGAGTAGCCTTATGTGTCGGCGGTGTGCAGGTTGAAGGAATCGCTGTCAATAAAGGTTTAGTTGTGGAAGAGGAAGGACGTAAATTTGAAACAGCTTATAAAAAATATCTTTGGCAGAGCTATAATGCTTACAGTCATGAAGATACTGAGATTTTGATTGAGGTTACACCTATATTTGTGGAAATCTGGGATGAGGATGAAAACCGCTATGCCTTTCAAACATTTATTGATTTTGAAAAGCAGAGTGTAGAGGTTAAAGCTTACGATCAGAAAGACTAATGATTCTTAATCAATGTTATTATAATTAATAAAACAGAGAGTTTGTCATTGTTGGAAATGAATCAGAACTCTCTGTTTTCTTACTTATGGCGCCGCTGTCTCACACATTCAAAGGCAATGGCTGAAGCTGCTCCAGCAGCATTTAACGCGTTGCGGAAATCATTGGGATAGGGAATATAGATGTTTTGATCTGAATGCGACAGAACCGTTTTACTTAGGCCGCGCATCTCACCGCCGATCGCGATGCAGACAGGTGATTTAAAATCAGCGTCATAGTATTCAATAGCGTTTTCCCGCATTGCACAATAGATTTTAATTTGTCGTTCATGCAGCTGGCTTAAAGCCTCATCAAAATCTTCTATCGGTATTATCGGCAGATATTCGCTGGCTCCGGCACTCGATTTAGTAACCACCTTTGCGGCACTGCTCCAGTTGCGGGAACTGACTAAAAGGCCATCGCAGCCAGCTGCATAAAGGATTCGGCATAAATAACCAAAGTTGAATGGGTCTTCAACACCCTCGACCAGTGCTAAAAAGGGGTTTGGAAGATTTATCACATCCGCTAATGACTGATATCTGCGCTCACTCACTCGGGCAATCAAACCGCCATGGGTTTTCCCCTCGGCGATATCGTCAATCGCGTCACGGCTGACCTTTTTCACCTCAACACCCGCTTCATAAGCCTTGGCCAATATATAACGGGTATCCTTATCATTTTTATGCTCATCAACAATAACCTCGCAGACGGTACGCACCTTCGCAAGCAAAGCTGCCTTTACCGATATATTTCCTTCTAACAGTAAATCTTGATCCATAGACAAATCCTCGTTTCTATTGCTATTATAACAAAACTATAACCCATCGTACAGCTGAAACAATAAGAAGCATATATATAAACACATATGATATAATAGCTTGGGAGATGTTACTATGAAAAAAGCGTTATTGCTTTATGGATTAAATTGTACGGAAGCTATTTGGCAGCCGTTATTAAATAATATGCAAGAGCTAAAGACAGACATTTTGACTTATCCGCATGAGGTAACCGCATCGGCTTTCGAGGTTATGGATCTGACTAAATGGGTTTGGCCGAAGGTAAAGGATAAGCATTATGATGTTATTATCGCCCATTCAATGGGTGGGGTGATTGCCCTTCAGTTAGCGGTAATGGGTATTGATTGTCAGCATTTAATCTTAATTGAAACAAACTTAAGACCCGCAAATCCCTTTTATCGTAATTTAATGACGGCTGAACATATGATGGAATATGATGAAATTAAGTTAATGCTGAAGCAGGAGAGCGCCTATGCGTCAAATGAATTGATAGCTTCATTGCAGGACGAATTCGATTATACACCGCTGATTCATAATCTTAAGCAGAGGATCGATATAATTTATGGCGATCGAAATGTACCCGATTATCCTGAGCGTATCACTGATTTATGTCTTGATCATCAAACAATCAATAAGCTAAACTTTCATTTTATCGCCGACAGCTGCCATTTGCCGATGATAGAAAATCCAAGAGGGTTGGCAGAATGTATTAAAATGCTGATTATTTAATTATAATCAGTTTTTATTTTGTAAAGCTGCCTTACTGTTATAAGAATTATATCACTATAGATAATACTATAACGCATCGTACAATAGTAATAAAATGAAAATAAAACGAAAAAAATTTGAATCATTTTATTTAACTGTTACATAATAACAATTATTGTAAAGTAGTTGCTTTCCCTTTATAATACAAGAAAGAGGGGAAGAAAAAGATGGGCAAATGATTAAATTGTTTTGTGATAGCATTATAACTAACATGGAATCATATTCATACTTGTGAATATGAAAAAGATAACAGTAAGTGTCAACCTTGTTATAGTATAATCTATTCATTACGCAATGAGAATTCTAAGATGTTGCCAACAATTTAGTTGGCTTTCTTTTTCAAATTAATAAGATGGAAAAATTAAACATTATCTTTAAAAATGCAAGAATTACAAAAGGATATTCATTAAGAAAGCTGGCAGATTTAACAGGCATTAATTATCAGCAAATCAATCGCTTTGAAAATGGTAAAGATAAATTGTCAAAAGATAATTTAATTAAAATTCAAAAAGCATTAGAAATTGATTTGGATCAGATTAATTTAGTTAATGATAAAATCAATGAGTTGTTTCACCTTTTCTATCAAGACCTATATTATGAAAGTATTGATTTAAAGGCATATGAAGAGCAATTAAAGCGCACAACAAATGAGTTTACAGAAGATAATCAAAAAAAATATGTTATGGAATATATTATCTTTGTTATGAAAGAAGAATATGAGGATTGCCAAGCATTAGAAAGGTTTATTGATGCCTTAGTTTTTGAGAATAAAGATATTGAAGCTATCTATTTGGATTATAAAGGCAGTCGTCTATTTATGCAGGATGAACATGAAAAGGCGATAGAAGCATTCCAAAGTGCCTTGCAGATCAGTGATAATAAACAAATAAAATCAATGATATTTTTTCATTCAAGTTTTGTTTATAAAGATTTAAACAATTATGATTTAGCGAACAAGTATATAAGTAATGCAAAAGATATTTTTTATGAAAACAGCAATTATAGTCGGCTTTTAAGCTGTGATATAATTATTGCTTCAATATATTATCGGAATCGAAATTTTGAAGCCGCAGTATTAAAATATTTTTCATGTGTAAAAACTGCAGAAATGCTTAATAAAGATAAAAAAGATATTGCGTTAATATATCGTAATCTGTCTTGGATCATGATTAGACTTAATTCATATAAGAAATCATTATATTATCTTGAAAAGTCAAAGCAATTAGATACTAATAACGAATTAATGAAGTTGTATTATATATGGAACTATTATAAACTTAAAGACTATAAAACAGCATTAAAAATTGCCGATGAACAGAATATGGTTAATAAAGAGTATGCTATGATTTTAAAACTGTTTATTGAGTTGATTGTATTGGAAGAGAATAGACCTACACTTAAAATAATTAATCATGCAATTAAGGTATATGAGTATGCAGTAAAAAGTAATGATGTTGATTTAATCTTGTTTTACATTGATATTGTTATCGACCTTTTAGAGCGTAAAGGTGATTATGGTCGGATGTCAGCTTACCAAAGTAAGAAAATAAATTTACTAGAAAATATTAATATGTTACATAACAGTACAAATTGACTTTAAATAAACAGCTGATAAAATAAATTAAAAGAAAACTATACATTTTTAATAAATGATTATCTAATTAATTTTGCTGCTTAGGAAATAAGATTCGATTTGAATTATTAGGTTAAATTAATTCAAAATGAGGTGTTAAAATGAAAAAAAATATAATTATTGTTATGTTAACACTGCTGCTTGCCGGTTGTAACACAGCTGAAAAACCTTTATCACCAGGTACTTTTACTCGTTATCCAAAAGCAAATGCAGAGTTGTACAAGGAAATCAAGAAAGATTTACAAATTGAAGATTTATTTGCTGATATAAATGGTATTGATCTGCAGTGTGTTGATTTATCTCAGTTTGATTTGAGAGATTATAAAGAAGAATTGTTTTTGGCTAGTTTTAATAGTGAAACAGTATGGCCTGACGATTCACAGCTGCCTGATAGTTTTAAACCGAAAGAATTGATGGCATCTGCCTTTAAACCATCTTTAGGTATTGATTCTATCCATCAGTTAGGCATCAAGGGTCAAAATATAGGTGTTGCTATTCTTGATCATATACTGTTGTGTGACCATGTCGAGTATAAAGATAATCTAAAAATGTATTATGAAGTCAATTTGAATAATCTTCCCGATAGTTATTATATATCTCATTATCATGGATCAGCTGTCACATCCATTGCCGCTGGTCAAAATGTCGGTGTAGCGCCGGAAGCTGATATTTATTATATTTATGATTATTATTCAACTTCAGGAAGAACTGAAGAAGATGAAAGTGCTGAACTATTAGCAGAGAATATTATGCGAATCATTGAAGTCAATGAGCAATTGCCAGCGGATAATAAAATCAGAGTAATTTCCTACTCAAGCGGCATTCCCGATGATAATGAAGTGCTGAATGAAGCTATTTTAAAAGCAAGGGAAAATAAGATTGAATTTATATATTCAGGATTATTTGATGATGTTTTTAGTGGGTTAAGGAAATTGCCTTATAAGGATGGTGATGATATTGAGAGTTTTGTTCCCGTAACTACAGAATTACAGCGTTATCAAAATAATCATCAGCGACTTGCATATATTGATAAAATTGCAGTTCCATTTCAAGGCATAACGACGGCTGGTGCTAGTAATACTGATGATTATGTTTATTATGGCGCTGGTGGTGTCAGTTGGGCTGCGCCTTATCTTGCGGGATTGTATGCATTGTGTTGTGAAGTGAAAACAGATATGACATTAGATGAATTCATAAATATTGCCGATGCTACTTCAGTCCCCTATGATTTTACATATGAGGGAATAGAATTTCATTACAGTAAAGTTATTCAACCAGAAAAAATGATAGAATCTATCATAAATATGGTGACAGTGAATGAACATGAATAAAAAGCTGCTCTTACTATGTGCGATTGTGATTTGTCTTGGTTTAATATGCATCATACCTCAGCCATCACCATCAAAAGCTGATAACTATCATCAATCAAAGCAATTTTATACTCTGACAATTAATAATAATCAATTAGATTTATCAAACAAGAATTTAACGGCATTTGATTTAGAAAAGATAATAATAGATACAAGTATTGTGAATTTTTCTACCAATACACTTTGGCCGACAAAAATGCCTATAGGGTTTGATCCCAAGGCACTATTAAGTTCAGGCATGAACCCAGGATTAAACATTAGAAATCTTCATGACTTAGGTATCAAAGGCGGGGGAGTTGGGATTGGGATTATTGATCAGGCATTGCTGCTGACACATAATGAATTTAGTGATCAAATTAAATACTATGAGACAACCAATAGTCGGTATAGTGATTCTGAGGCTGACTACCATGGCACTGTTGTGGCATCAATTGCGGTTGGGAATAATGACGGTGTTGCCCCTGAAGCGAATCTGTACTATATTAATGATGCTTTATTTAATCACGGCTATACATATGATGAAATAGCGTGTTCATTATCCAATGATATATCGAAGTTGATTGAGATAAACAAAGATTTAAGTGACAGTGAAAAAATCAGGGTAATTTCTATCTCATTATCATTAAGAACCGTTAAGGAAAACTGTTTGGATAAGCAAAACCTTGAATTATTAGACGCTGCTATTACGAAGGCGGAAGCGGCTGATATTGTGGTTTTGACTACCGATATTTTTGATGAGTATGGTGATTTTGGCACACCTATAAAAAAATTACCCTACACGGATGCCGATGATTATCAGAATTATTTTCCATCAAGGACATTCTATAATAGAAGTATTGTTGAGAAAATATCAGTACCAATTGAAGGCAAAACTGTTGCCTATTATCAGGGAGATAACGAGTATCAATATGTTAATAATGGCGGCTTAAGCTGGGCAGTTCCATATATTGCCGGGTTATACGTTTTGTGCTGTGAAGTTGATCCATTTATGAATTATGAAAAGTTTATTGATGTAATTGAAATGACATCACTCAGTCTTTCATCTTCGTATGATAATCAGCTATTCAGACTGGATAAAATCATACAGCCAGAGCAAGTAATATTGTATTTATTGAGTCATTAAAGCTGTGTCTTAATTTTGTGATAAGGTATTGGTTCCCGTGTAAATTTTAATTTAGAGCTGATTATTTAATTATAATCAGTTTTTATTTTGTAAAGTTTCCTTGACATAAGCGGAAATCAGCACTATACTAAAGATGTAAAGTTAACTTTCCAAAGGAGGGATGAACGATTGAAAAACAGACTTGAAGAAATTCGCAAGAGGCAAGGCATTAAACAAGAGGAGCTGGCCGATCTGCTTGAAGTATCTAGACAAACAATCAGTTCTTTAGAGAATGGAAGGTATAATCCCTCTATTCTGCTAGCGTTTAAAATAGCTAAATATTTTAATCTTACAATTGAAGAGATCTTTATCTACGAGGAGGATCAATGATGAAAAAACAAATGCAATATCTAATTATGATTATTGGCGGTTTATTGCTTTTGGCAGCCGGTCTGCTGATTTTGAAAACACAGGTATCTGAAGGTATCATGCAGACTCTGCCGTATATATTTATCGGTGTTGGCTGCGGTATCTTTGGACATGGCATGGGGATTTGGATACAAGCCAAAACATTGGCTAAATCACCGGATGCTTACCGCCAGATAGCCATTGAATCTAAAGATGAAAGAAATATCCTGATTGCTAATCAGGCTAAAGCTAAGGCTTATGACAGCATGATTTATATCTTTGCCGCGCTGCTGCTTACGTTTTCATTAATGGGTGTGGATGCGGTTCTTGTGTTAATGCTGGTTGGCTGTTATTTGCTTGTTGTTGGTATTAGTATTTATTATCGGATTAAATTTGATAAAGAAATGTAGAAAAAAACCTGGTCATTGGATCAGGTTTTCTTTATGCAGTTTGATATTTTAAAACAATCGTTTGCCATCGGATATATCAATGCCTAATTCCCTGGCTCTTGATGTTTGTTTAAAGGGATTAATATTTTCAATCACACCATCATGGGCAAACTTAGAACCGGTATTTTTAAACCAGAAAGTCACGTTGGCTGCTTGGCATTGTGTATGCAGATCAAGAACCCAGTCATAATTACAAACACGGACGTCACGGCCTGTTTCACCGCCAACACTCACATGATCAACACCATGAAGATAGGGGCTTAAATCAATGGCTTCCAGTAAAGGCGCGCAGGCAATGAAACGGCGTTTTATTGGATAAGATAAAAATAATGGCAGCCGATAGTCAGCCGCTTTTTGATTTTCAACAGTGCAGCCAAGATTAACATTGTCATAACCATCGCCCCAATCAGCAGGCAGTGAAGTCATAAACCGATCAATCCGCTTTGTTAAAATCAAGAAATCAATGTCAGACCGCTCCCTGATCATCGCCCAAATTTCCTCGCGCCACGCGTCTGCTTCCGGCAAAAAGAAATCAGTAGCAAAACAAGTCGCAAGTATTTTATTACCTTTGATATTATAGTCACCCTTAGCATTTTTTCTTATCGGCCAATCAAATTTATCTGTTTTTTGATGGTATTTTGGCCAAACCGTTTGGCATGCGGCCCATAAAAATAACAATTTGCACAGCCATCACTGTGCATATAACAGCCTGTCCAAGGTTCCCAATTCATAATCTATACTCCTTAAATATCACCGTCATTTAATTCAAAAAGATTACCTTCAGGATCTCTGAAGTAGGTACAGCGCATCCCCCATGCTTCTATTGTTTGCGGTTCATTGAGAAAATCAACACCCGCCGCTTTCAGACGCTGATAATCTGCATCTAAGTTAAGGGTAGGGATGACAGCCGCTATTGTATCAGGCTGTTTATCTGTATCAGGCTGTGAATAGCCGGGAAACAAAGACATCGCACTGCCGTCAAATATAGCGAAACATGGCGGCAGATCAGGACTTACGGTAAAAGAAGTATAGGGGCCGCTGCGATCACCCCATACTGGTATCAGTCCTATTTTCTCGGTATAGAAATCATAGCATTCTCCATAATTTTTACGAACTAAAATACGAATTGTCGTTTCATTAAATTTCATCTTATCAATCTCTCTTTCTGTTTCATATAAAAATATTATAGGTTTAAAACTTGGCGATTTCACTGTAAAAATCGGACATGTGAGCTCGATATTCCTGAGGGGTCAGCTGGCACACGATTTTAAAGTCCTTCACAAAATGCGAACTATCATAGTAACTTAATATTTCACAAATTTCACTTATTGATCGATTCTCATTCAGCAGTTGAATTGATTTATTGATTCTTACTAATCGTGAGAATCCCTTAATGCTCATTCCTAAATATAAATTGAACAGCCGGTTTAGATGCCTGGGGCTATAAGAGACATGAGCGGCGATAGCTGCGGCGCTGCTGATACCGCTGCTTTGAATAATCAACTGCAATGCAAGCGCTAATTCTTCAGGGTAGGGAAATTGAATGTTTTGGAGCAGAACGGCTTCAAAATTCATTATTAGCTCATCGGCAGAGTATGCAGTTTCTAAAATTGCGCGCATCGCTGAATCAAGAGAATCATTAATCATTGAAAAAGGGATGATGCGGTCGGTAAGCTCTTTTTGGTTGATATTCGCAAAAGGGAAAAAGCCGGCCGGCTGATATTCAATGATGAAGATAATGCTGCACTGGTTAGCAAGATCACCAACTTTAACCGGCTTTGTCGTCGGCCCGAATAAAAAGCTGTGTAGTTTATCATTATATTGAAAGAAAACAAGTGTGTTGCTGCCATGCGGCATAATTGTATAATCATCAGAAATCGTAGTTTTATCAGGAAAGGTAATCGTAAAATTGGAAATTAAATGACTGAGTTCAACACATGGCAATAAGTAGGCATAGCTTTCTTCCCGTATCAATATTTTATGGTAATCAGACAATGATTTTAAACTGTTTTTATTAATCATAATTTTCATCCTTATAATCTGGAGTTAGTTATATATAGTATACACACGATCAGCAATAAAATAAAACAGCATGCCATTCTATTTTGACATGCTGTTCATAATTATTGTTCGGTTTCCTGAGATTTAACAAGTTCACGGTAATACTGTTTACGGTCAAAAGGTGTAAGACCTTTTTTACGCAGACGAATCGTATCTGGTGTGATTTCTACAAGTTCATCATCATTGATAAATTCTAACGCTTCTTCCAGCGACATAATCTTTGCCGGTGTCAGCTTCATTGCTTCATCATTGCCTGAAGAACGAATCGCAGTCAGCTTCTTATTCTTAATTGGGTTAACTTCTAAATCGGTATTTCTTGCACTCATACCGATAATCATTCCTTCATATACCTCAGTTTGCGGAGTAATGAATAATGTGCCTCTCTCCTGCAGATTCCATAAGGCATAAGTCATTGCCTTGCCTGTTTCAGTGGAAATCATCGCACCGTTTGCACGCTGAGTAATTTCACCCTTAAATGGCTCATAACCCTTGATTCGGCGGACTAAAGTACCTTCACCGCGGGTATCATTGATGAATTCTGAACGGTAGCCCAGCAAGCCGCGGGTCGGCGCGCTGTATGTAATGCGGCAATAGCCGTTTTCTTCATCCATATCCACCATAACACCTTTACGCAGATTCAGTTTAGAAATAATTGTACCTGAATATTCGCTTGGCGCGATGGCAACAACCTCTTCAACCGGTTCAACAATGCGGTTTTCTTCATCCCGATGCATAATAACTTCTGGTTTTGAAACGGCAATCTCAAAACCTTCACGGCGCATATTTTCAAGCAGAATAGAAATATGCAGCTCACCGCGGCCGCTGACTTTGAAACAGTCACCGCTCTCAGTGGGTTCAACCTTTAAGCCGACATTGACTTCTAATTCCTTTTCCAAACGTTCTTTTAGATTTCTTGATGTAACAAATTTACCTGACTGACCAGCAAACGGTGATTTATTTACAATGAAATTCATCGATAAGGTAGGCTCTTCAATTTTAATAGTCGGCATCGGCATAATATTATCTTTATCACATAAAGTTTCACCGATGGAAATATCCGCAATACCGCTGATTACCACGATATCACCGCTGTGCGCTTCTGATACAGCTACACGCTTTAAGCCCTGATAAGCAAAAATCTGATTGACTGACTTCTGACGGATATTGCCGTCACCGTCACAAACTGCCACATTTTGGCCTTCTTTCAGAACACCGCTGTAAATACGGCCGATTCCTAAACGTCCGATATAATCATCGTATGCCAAGGCGGATACCTGCATCTGAAGCGGTTCTTCATCTAAATCCGGATAAGCTTCCACATGATTCAGGATCGTTTCAAATAATGGTTCAATGCTTGTACCTTCTTCGTCTAAAGAATGCTGAACAATGCCGCGCTTCGCAATACCGTACAGAATTGGGAAGTCTAGCTGTTCATCATTAGCATTCAGATCAAGGAACAGATCATAAACCTCATCGACAACCTCTTCCGCGCGCTGATCCTTCTTATCAATCTTGTTGATTAAAAGGATTGGACGAAGACCCATTTCTAATGATTTAGATAATACGAAACGTGTCTGAGGCATCGGACCCTCGGCTGAATCGACAAGCAGAATAACGGTATCTACGGTTTTGATGATCCGTTCTACTTCACTTGAAAAGTCAGCATGTCCCGGTGTGTCGACAATGTTATAGTTTACACTGCAGTTTTTAGAATAAATGGTGATCCCGCGTTCACGCTCAAGATCATTGCTATCCATAACGCATTCCACAACTTCTTCGTTAGAACGGAATACGTGGCTTTGATTTAAAAATGCATCCACCAATGTTGACTTACCGGCATCAACGTGGGCAATTACGGCAATATTAATAATTTTCTGTTTACTCATGTAAATTCCACCTTTTTAACTTTAAAATTATACTATAAGGAATAGCTAATTACAATTTATTTGTGAAAAAATACAATGATTAACGCTTTCATTGACCGGTTTTTACTGAAAGTTAAGATTTATCAGCATAAATACGCGTTTTTCACATTTTAAAGTATTGTTAGAAAAGTGGAATTTTAATCAAAAAGAGGCAAGTTTTTCATTCTGAATTTCTATACTAGAATGAAAAGGTGATAAAAATGAAACGATTCTTAATGGTGCTTAGTATACTCTCACTGATGATTTGCGGCTGTCATAAATCAGTGAATCCGGTTAAAGAAGATGTGAATGTGAATTATGAAAGCGGTGAGGATAAAAAGATGATGCTGGTTTATCCTACCTTAAATGCCCCCTTGCTTGATGAACAGCTGAAAGCATTAAGTGAAGAACTGAATCAGGAATTTGCGGCTATTGATGGTGACTGTGAATTCAATATGTCGTATCGGTTAAATCACAATGATGATTTTATCTCATTGATGGTTAAGATTCTGCGTGGTGATAAGGAAGAAGTAAAGACTTTTTTAAGTAATGGTGACGGCAGTCAAAGCTATACGTTTGAAGACGCGTTTGATGCGAAGCAGATTAAGAGCTTGGCGCAAAAAATTGATGAGCGTTTGCGGCAAAGCGATGAAACAGCCGGCAGCTCCATTGATTATAAAATGGCTGTCATGCCGAAAGCTGAGAATTTCCAGAATTTCTATCTGGATCAAGATACAATTACATTTTATTTTGATAATTTTGCTGATCAGCAGATTCATGAGGCTGTCTTTACTTATGAAGAATTAAAGGATTTCACCAAGCTTGAAAACAGCAATCCCGTATATTTAACCTATGATGAAATTTTATATGAACCGACAAAGATCATTGATCCCAATAAACCGATGGTTGCCTTAACCTTTGATGACGGGCCTAATAAGTATACGGAGCAGCTTTTAGACGCGTTAAAGGAATATAATTGCAGCGCTACTTTTTTCGTGCTTGGCAGCATGGTTGAAAAGTTCCCGCAGGCTTTGCAGCGAATGGTATTGGAGGGCAATGAAATCGGCAATCATACGATGGATCACCGTCAGCTGACTAAATTATCAGAAAAGGAAATAATCAAGGAGGTTGAGGATACCCAGCAGGCGATTGAATCAATTGTTCATATCTATCCCAAGCTTGTAAGGCCGCCTTATGGTTCTAAAAATGACACTGTTTCGCGAATTCTTGATTATGATTTGATTCTTTGGGATTTAGATACCCGTGATTGGGCTAGTAAGGATACACAGAAAATCATCGAAGTGACATTAAATAATGTGCGGGATAAGGATATTATTTTGATGCATGATATTTATCCGACCAGTGTGCAGGCCGCCATCGAGTTAATTCCGCTGCTTCAGGAGCGCGGGTATCAGCTGGTAACTGTCAGTGAATTGTTGCTGTATCGATAATTTAAAAAAACTTAATAATTTTTAATAGGTAATTATTTGAACGTTTTGCTGGACCATGGTAAACTAAGAAATGAGAGGTGAAACTATGGGAAAGCAGCGGTTTGAATTTGACCGTTTGAAAATTTTGGTTCTGGCATTATTAGCTGTCATGGTTTTGCTGGTGTCATTGATCTTCTTAGGACGGAAAGAAGATCGTTATCAAGAGTTCAAATCAGTTTCTTTAGATAATAAAAATGCAGGTGAGACATTGCAGGATGAGTTCAGTGAAGCCGATGTGATATTGGCACTTCATTATCCGCAGTTCAGTGATGAGACGCTGAATCAGCTGATTAAGGACCATGTAGCAGCCATCCGCGCTTATCAGGGTGAGGAAAATGATTTGGTTTTTCTTGATTATGAGAGTATGAAAAGCTTTGATCAGTATGTGACTATTCGTTTTATTGAAAAAGTATATGATGAGCAAATAAAGCTGAAGCAGACTAACACAAGCTTTATCACTTATGATATGAAGCAGCAGAAGACTCTGAAAATCGAAGAACTATTCCGTTCGGATTATCTGGTTCAGCTGCAAACGATGTTTAATGAAATTCCCGAGCATTTTCAGATTGAAGAACAGGGAATTCGCTGTTTTGATAAGGATGGCAATGAATTGGGTTTATTTGAATATGCCAATCATGAACGCTTTATCGCGTTAAAGAATCCGCAAGTGCCTTCACTGGCATACAAGGGAGATGAAGAAGTCGAAAAGATGACGATTGATCCCAATAAACCGATGATTGTATTTACTTTTGATGATGGTCCTACACCAGAGATTACCAAAAGAATCATGGATGCTTTTTTAGCAGCCGGCGGCAGAGCTACCTTCTTTGAGTTAGGCAATCGGATGGAAGCTTATGGCGATTTGACACAGATGCTTTATCAGCACGGCTTTGAGATCGGCAACCATTCTTACAGTCATGCCAATTTAAGTGTCGCGGATGAGGCAGCGATTCGTCAGGAGATTTATGCGACGCAGGATATCGCTTATGCCTTGACAGGGAAAGAGATTCAGCTGGTAAGACCGACCTATGGTGCTGTTTCAGATTTGATGCGTGAAGTGATTCCGTTTAGGATGATTAATTGGAATATCGATTCATTGGATTGGAAAACAAGAAATAAGGAAGCCATTTTAAATGAAGTGCTTCCCTACATAGAAGACGGTTCAATTATTTTAATGCATGATTTATATGATGCCACTGCTGAGGCGGTTGAAGCGATGCTGCCGATTTTAGCTGAAAAGGGGTATCAGTTTGTAACTTTATCTGATTATTTAGCAAGTACAGAGACGAAATGATGATGTGTTTAAAAAGGAGTGATAGGGAATGAAGATTGCGTTAAGCTCAATGCAGATCAGCCCTGGGGATTGTCAGGCTAATTATTTGAAAATGCAGGCTCAGATTAAAGAAGCCATTGCGATGCAGGCAGAGCTGATCGTTTTTCCGCAGAATGCGCTGAGCGGCACTTATTTGGGAGAACTGTGGCAGAATGATGATTTTTGTCAGTTTGCGGACAGCTTTAATGAATTATTAATTGAAGCCAGCGATCAGATTGCGATTGTTTGGGGCAATGTGAAGTATCGGCATGGGCATTTGTTTAATTGTGCTTTTTTCGCATGGCAGAAAGAAACACGAATGAAAGTAAAGCATCCTGAGCATCATTTTATGGACGAGGCGCTTTATTTTGAAGACAGCGCGATTGATTCGGAAATTGAATACAAGGGTGAATTGCTGAAGCTGAACTTCGGCACTGATACCGAAGCGGATGTTTTCAATATTAATCTTGATCATCATCCATACTGCCGTGATTTGATGTGCTGTCTGCATCACAGCGGGGTTTATGTGAACGCTCTGTGTGTGGAAAGCTATGGTAAAAATGTATTTATTTGTCCGGGCGGTCCGGCTTATTATGAAGACGGTGAATTGATTAGCAGCGCACCGTTTCTGCATGACGGCTTGACGCTGATTGATACACAGCAGCCAAATCATCAAAAACATGAGCTGTGTGAGCTTGATGTGATGCTTTATGGTCTTAAGACTTTTGATGCTCAGGTACTGGGCGGCAAGATGCCGTGGATCATCGGTTTGTCCGGCGGTTTGGACAGCAGTGTTAATGCCGCATTGATTACCATGGCTTTTGGCCCTGACAGGGTTTATGCTTATAATCTTGCGACAGCTCATAATTCATCGGCTACCAAGCAGAATGCGCAGCAGCTTGCGGACGCTTTAGGCATCCGGCTGAATAATGGCGCCATTACGCAATTGGTTGAGGCCAGCCGTGATGTACTTTGCAATGAATATGGTTATGATGATTCAAAATGGCCGTCTCTGGTCATGGAAAATATACAGGCACGGATACGAGGCCATCTGCTGTCAAGCTTTGCGGCAATCCACGGCGGTGTCGTAGTGAATAATGGCAATAAGGTGGAGGTTGCTTTGGGGTATTGTACGCTCTATGGTGATGCCATCGGCGTGCTTTCACCAATTGGTGACTGTACAAAATGCGACTTGTTTGCTTTATCAAAGCAAATCAATGAATTGTATGAAAAAGAAGTAATTCCTTGGAATCTGCTGCCCGAAGTCAGCGATAAGATTGAATGGGAAACACCGCCGAGCGCTGAATTGAAAAATGATCAGCTTGATCCGATGAAATGGTTCTATCACGATCAGCTATTAGACGATCTTTTATCCGGCATGGACCCTTGTGAATATCTGCGCGCCTATCAGTCAAAAGAACTGTTTGCAGGTAAATATGGTTTCTGGCTGAAGCTGTATGGTCTTGATGATCCGCAGGAATTTGTAAAGGATTTTTGCTGGTTCACATCAACGCTGCGGCGCAATGCTTTTAAACAGCTGCAGACACCGCCGATTCTATCTTTAAGCAGTAAGCCTTTTGGTACTATACCGGTGATTCAGGGGCATGCCGTATATCCGCAATGCGAAAAATTATTAAAAGAAATAACAGAAGCTTAACACACTCTTTCATAAAGACATGATATGATAGCTATGGAGGTTTTTTATGAATCTAAAACTTACAGAAGAAAACAGGTCGAAGGTAATTGCCAACAGCATTGTTGTTGTGATTGGCATCACCGTATTTTTTGCCTTTTACCGTTTTGATGAATTACGAGCCGGTTTTGACGTCATGATCGGCAAACTCTTCCCATTTATCTTTGGCTTCGCAATCGCTTTTTTGCTTGATAAGCCAATGATGATGTTTGAGGAATTTCTAAAAAAGGTAGGCTTAAAAGGCAAGGGAGTAAGAAACCTGGCGGCGATTCTTGCTTTGATTCTTGGTTTTATCATGGTATCGGCACTGCTTTGGCTGCTTATTCCGCAGGTGCTGACATCACTGTTTGATCTGATTGATAAAGCACCGGGCTATCTTGGTCATTTCTTTGATTTTGTTAATGATGTAATCGTAAGAGAAAACATCGATATTTCATATTTATATGAATTTTTAGGAACCGATTTTGAGAAAGAGCTGATTACTAATCTGACAAGCTTCTTTTCCAGTTCACTGCCGCAGATGGTTACATTAACTGGTAAGGTTACTTCCACCTTCTTTAATATTATTTTAGGAATGATGGCAGGTTTATATATCATGTTTGAGAAAGAGAATTTCATCTTAGGCATCAAACGGACTACATATGCATTTTGTTCTAAGCCGGTTGCGGACTATCTGTCTCGTTTTGCCAAAATCACGGCCGATATTTTTAATAATTTTATTGTCGGGAAGGCAATTGATTCAGTGATTATCGGTGTGATTACTTATGTGCTGATGACGATCTTTAAAATGCCTTATGCCTTGCTGCTGAGTGTAATTGTCGGTACGACCAATATGATTCCGGTATTCGGACCGTTCATCGGCGCTATTCCAGGTGTCTTTATTCTGATGATCATTCATCCTTTACAGGGCTTGTATTTTGCCTTATTGATTTTAGCTATCCAGCAGTTTGACGGCAATATTTTAGGGCCGATCATTCTCGGCGATAAGCTGGGACTGCCGTCGCTTGCTATTTTGTTTGCGGTGGTAATCGGCGGCGGGATGTTTGGCATCCTAGGTATGTTTATCGGTGTGCCAATTTTTGCGGTCATTTATACAGCCGTTCGTGAAGTCGTTGAATATCGGCTGAATAAGAAGAACCTAAAGGTTGAACTGAATACCAAGGTTGAATAAATCATAGATGAATTGAATACATATTAATTAAACCTTCAAACTCTCCATTGAGTGTGTCTGAAGGTTTTTATTTAACCTTATACTCAGATTATATGCATATGTTTCTTAGTGACACAAATTTAATGATAATTAAAGAGCGGTGCTACAAAACGTTTTACAAATGACAAAAAAAGCCTTATAATGTATTAAAATAAGGTAAAAAATATCTTGTGAAATTATTTCTTATCAGGATGTTAAATACCCTTTTTTATTACTGCGCAGTGAATTTAACGTTTATCGGCTTGTAAGTTCTACTTAAACGATAGAATTGAGGAATCATAACATGAATAAAAAATCGGCAACTAAGAATAATCAAGATGTTTATATCCTTCCTTTAGCTTCGATTCGAAGAGTTTTTATCGTTTTTGGTATCGTAAGTTTTTTTATTGTGTTATTGGGTGGTGTCTTTGTTACGGTTTCCAGAATGAGACAGGTGACCTTATCCGCCTACCAGAACGCATCTGCGCAGATTTCTCAGCGTGTGAATGAGACCATTAAGCTATTAACTTCGCTGGCCGCTTTGCCGGAGTTTTATGAGCCGGAGGTGCCATGGGAGGAAAAGGTTGCCAAGCTTGATAAAATCAATGAATATTACGGCTATATGTTTATTTGTTATGTGGATCAGGATATTCAGGTTTATACGCTCGGCGAAGAACCGGCCAGTCTGGCAAGCCGTGAACATATGCAGCGCCTTTACACAACAAAGACCAATCTGGTTACTGACAGCTTTGCGGCAGGGGCGGATGGTGTAACGCTGAATTATACAATCGCGGTTCCGTTAATGAAAGCTGATGAGATGGTCGGCAGCTTGTTTGCGTCGATTTATTTTGATGAAACGGTATCACTCCTGAAGGATGCCGCCAGTGTGAATGAGGCAGAGGCAGTTTTGATTGGTTCAAAGGGTCAGATTATGTCGTCGACCAATGGTTTGACTTATGGCAGCATTTATACGGATTACCTTCGAGAAGCCAGCTATGTCGAGATTTCCCCGGATAGTTTAGAAAGCATGCTGTTAAGCCGTGAAGCTGGCTCTTTTAAGAGCGCGGAAGGCTTGAACCCAAAGCTTACTTATTATGGCCCGGTTGAAAATACGAACTGGGATATTTTAGTCAGCGTTGATTTTTTAGCGCTGTTTATGTCGGTACTGCCAATCCTGCTGCTGGTGACGGTGCTGATTGCTTTTGCGGAAATTATGCTGTTTATTTTTGTAAGAAAGCATATCTATAATCAGAAAACAATTGTAGAACATTTGGTCACATCGATTCAGAAGCTTGAAAAGAAGCTGTATCATGATGATGTGCCGGAAAGTGTCGATTTTGAAGCATTGCTGAATATGTCAAGCAAAGGACTGCATGATGGGCTGACCGGTGTAATGACGCGCTCGATCTTCTTAGCGCATGCGGAAAAGCTATTAGGCAATGAGCAGAAGCTGCTTGTGCTTTGTTTTGTTGACTTAGATAATTTAAAAATATTAAATGATACCCATGGTCATCAGGCGGGTGATATCGCGCTGCGGCAGATTGGTTCGATTCTGCGAGCCTATGAAACTAAATATGAGGGTGCGGTAGGCCGTTATGGCGGTGATGAGTTCATATTAATTTTAAGAGATATTGAAGATATTGAAGAATTAAAGAGTATTTTAGCTGAATTGGTGAAGAAGCTAAGCTTTAATATTTCATATTCCAATCAAGAAATTAAAATCAGCTGCAGTATCGGCGCCGGTATTTGGAATCAAAGAGATAGTCTTGAAACTTTAATTGCGAATGCGGATAAGGCTTTATATGAAATTAAACGTCATGATAAAGGCACCTATTCGTTGTTTAATAATGGTGAAGAAGTATATGAAGAAAGCTGAACATAAGTGGCTGTATAGCCTGATGCTGATTGTCTGTATGCTGGTTGTAGTAGTGCTGATTCGTAATGCGGCTCAAGGATTGATGATTGAACGGCGCAAGAATGAAGCTAAAGCGGTCATTGATTTATATTATGATAATTTATACGCTAATCTTGAAAATTTAGATATGAGTTCTAATCTTGCATACAGCATTGATTTTGATGATCTGGATGATTTGGCTTTATTTGAGAAAAAAGCCAATCAGCTAATAGCTGAAAATGAACATATTCTCTCAGTTTTATATTTTGAAGGTGACAATGTTAAAATGGCGCTGCCGGAAGATTACGGCTCGTTAGTGGGGAAGAATATTCGTGAATTTTCTTATAGCTACACCTTGGCTAAGGTTGTGAAAACGAAGACCTTTGAAGGCCCGGAAGCATTGCCAGGCAGCGATCAGGAAGGGTTTTTATATCTATTGCCATTTATAAACGGCAATGAGTATTATGGCGAGCTTGTGGTAGCCATGGATAAGGATTATGTATTGGATCAGATGCGTTTTGATTTGCTGACTGATAACGGCTATGATTATGAATTATGGCGGGTTAATGCGTTAGGTGAACAGAAGATGATTATTTCAGTATCAGATGATCAGCTTGATTATTCTGATGCGGTGAAGCATGAATTTAATCTGCCGTCCTCATGGACCTTAAGCATTATTCCAAAAGAAGGCTGGCTTTCAAAGCAGCAAAAGCTGCTGACTGATCTGACTTGTTATGCCGGTGGGATTTTAATTGTTCTTGTGATACTGCTCGCCCAGCGTTCCTATCAGCTGCAGCAGGAACTGCGGCGTATTCGTTATTCGGACCCTGACAGCGGGTTATATAATCTTGAAGGTTTCTGTTACTTTGTGAATCAGCGGTTAAAGAAAGACAAGCACATGACGCTGCTTTATTTCGGTCTGACTAATTATTATGAAATCGTACAAAATACTGAGCGTACCATCGTCTTAGCTTATTTAGCCAACATGAAGGAGAGTATTTATCAGAACTTCCCGGAAAGCACGCTGGCTGTACGTTTGGATCAAGATAGATTTGCGGTGGCAATTTTTGCTGATTATGATGACAGTTTAAGAGAAAGCATTGAAGAGTTTGTTCTTCAGCTGTTCTGGAAGCGCCGAATTGAGGGCCTGAAAATCTTTGCGGAACCTTATTGCTGCGCGGTCACATATCCTCAGTCTGGTGAAGACGCGGCAACCTTACTGGCAAGTGCTGAAAGCAGGCTTAAAACGCTGCATCCGGATAAAATCAAAGACTGAATGGCGGGGGAGCATTATGAATAACCAAAATACAATCCAGTTATATGCTATAAATTTCAATTTTTAAATAGAGGAATTTGAAATAATGAAAAAGAAAACGATGCTTGCCGTTCTGGCTGTTTTATTCACCGTTATTATTGCCGCTGGACTCTATGATCATTATTTTGCTTTTAAACCTGATATGCATTTTGTCATTAGTGAAAATACAGAACCCAAGGACTTTCACTTACAGATAATCACGCTGATGCTTGGTACTGATGAAAATCGCCCAATGCCAAAGGAATTTGAAGATAACCTGATTGCTTTCATGGATTGGAACAATGCCATTATCACTGATTTGTATGAGGCATATATCCAGCCGATTGATATTTATGCTTATGGTGAAATTAAGGATGGAAAGGTTATTTTCAGATATGCGGGTACGGTTACCTCGCAGGATGGAGAGAAATTGGACTATAAAGAAGAAGCTGCCTTTGATTTTGGTATAATTCCTGAATTAGTAGGCTTTGAATAATAAAGAATCCTTTGCCTGATTCATTAAGGCAAAGGATTTTTAAATATATTTAGTCGTTTTGATCAAGCAGCGTCAATAATTGATCTACAGCTTCCATTGGGAAACGATCATCACTGACAGCTTTTAAAGACCTTAAAAAATCATGTGTATTCTTGCTTTGCGGCAGCATATAACCCGCTTCTCTGAATAGATCTTCAGCCATGATTCGATTTGATTTCTCTAATGCGGCAGCAAGCTGGGCAAATACCTTATCATCACAATGCTTCGCAAGCTCATGAGCGGCTGCCTCCTGTTCAGCGATCGTTTGTATCAGCTTCATCATTTCCTGTTTCATTGCATCAGCCTTGCGCTGCTGCGGTGCAAAGGTATCCGGCACCATTGAAATTGCGTGTGAAGGACAGGCACTGATACATAAGCCGCAGGCAATACATTTTTTAAAGTCGATCTGACCATTTTCTGTATCACTGGCACCGGTCGGACAAACATACAGACATAAGCAATCCTTGGTACAGTTTCTTAAATTTCTAAACGCATGCATGATTATTGCCCCCTTTCAATCTTATGCAGTTTAAAGTTGGGTACCTTGCATACCGGGCAGATTTCCGGCGCTTCATCACCAACATAGATATAACCGCAGATTTCACAGACATAGACATTGGTTTTTTCAATAAAATCACTGCCTTCCTTAAGCAAGCGGTCAAGCAGGCTGCTCTGTATCCGCGATACCTTTTCACTCCATACTAAGGCACGCAGAGAACCGCGGTCATTTAATTCTTTAGCGGTCTGCGAAGCAATTGGATAAATATCGGATAAATTATCATTGACCAGCGTGCGCAGTGTTTCAAACTGCGGATCAACAGTTTTCTTCGCATGTGCCTTAAAATAATCGGCAAGCTTTTGAAACAGTGCCATTTCATCCATCAATACTTGCTTTTCACAGCCTTTTGCCAGATTTGAACATAAAATACTCATTTCAAGCGATGACAGATTCAGCTTGTTTTCCAGCTTTTGTTCCTTTTCTTCTGCTTCTTCTTTTACTTCTTCCTTCACTTCATTAAACATTGATTTCGGTGCGGTACAAATTGGACAAACCCATGTTTCAGGCAGATCCTCCCATTTTGTATCAGCCGCAATACCCTGATCAGGACTGCCGGCTGCTTCATCATAGATATAACCGCAGATGGTACAGACATATTTCTTCATAGAATTCCTCCTCTATAATTTTGGTAGCGCTTTCTATATATTAACTGTACGCTTTATTAATTTAAAATGATAGTCATTTGCTCAGTATTTTTATTTGGTAATAGCATTATTATCAGGCACATGACATAGGATAGGAGTGGAGGTGCAGCCATGAAAGAAATGAATATTGAAAAAAGAATATTAAAGGGTTTAGCTATTGATGGGGTAATTGATGTAGAGGCAAAAACGGAGCTTGATTACCGCCGTGAATCAGGGGGCATGCGTGCGGTCGGGCCGGTTATAATCAGCGGTCACTGCCGAGTTGAAAATGAAGTCCGCTCCTTTAGCGAAACATTAGAGCTGGATGTACTGGCACCGCGTATCAAATTAAGCAATTCAGAACCTTTTACGATTGAGGTACTGAAGGTTAAAGGGGTTGCTGATGACGGCATACTGCTGATGCTTGATTTAGGTATTCATGGGATTGAGGATAACAAGACGGAAACATTGCCGCCGGCTTTGGATGAGCTTGCTGAAAAGCCGGTCCCTGTGCAAGCTGAACCGACTGTACAGGCAGTTGATGAAACGGCACCGGCAGCAGAAGAAGCGGAGGCTGATTTTGAAAGCATCGAGGATCTTTTTGATGATGCGGATAATGTTTATACGAGCTGCTGTCTGGTGGTTGCTAAGGCTGATGATACGTATGAAACGATTGCCGGCCGTTATCAGGTTGATGTCAATGAACTGCGCAATGTAAATAAAAATAAAGGAATTGAGCCTAAAATGCTGATAATGCTTCCTTAAGACTTGTTTTTTCTTTTGAAATTCGTTATAATGCTCGCAGAAATACTGTGAAGAGAAGGAGTAATTCAGCGGCATGTGCAGAGAGCTTCGGGTTGGTGAAACGAAGTCATTAAACTGAATGAAGGTAGTCTTGGAGTAGATTTTCTGAATTGAGTAGGAAAATCCGTTTCATCTGCGTTAAAGAGTAGAGGCATGAATGTTTGTGCAAATAAAGGTGGTACCACGTGAATAAGCGTCCTTTGCGGATGCTTTTTTTATTTGGAGGTGAGTGTTGATGCGGATGCCTGAAATTGAAACGGAGCGTTTATATTTAAGAGAAATCAGTTTGCAGGATGCAAAGGATATTTATGAATATATGCGTGAAAGGGAAGTTACTGATTTTATGTTTACCGCCTGTGCGACCCTTCAAGAGTGTCAGCATTATCTTAAGGTTGAATTCTTAAGCTATGAGCGGATGGGACTGCCCTCGCCCTATGCGATAGAGTTGAAGGCGTCAGGCAAGGTTATCGGTACATGCAATTTCCATACGATTGAAGAGGATACCGCCCAAGTCGGCTTTGTGCTGAACCCCCTTTATCAGCATCAGGGCTATATGAGCGAGGCCATGGAAATGCTTTTGGAAATGGGCTTTGAAATCCTTGATTTAAGACGGATCACCGCCATGCACATGAATGGCAATACAGCCTGTCAGCATCTGTTAGAGCGTCTTGGTTTTGTAAAGGAAGGCATTTTGCGTGAAGCTGTGACGCGTGAAGATGAAGCTTTGGATATGCATTTATACAGCTTATTAAAAAGAGAATGGAGAGAGAGAAATGAAAGAACTGGCAAGTAAATATGATCATTTGAATGTTGAGAAAGATATTTATAAAACCTGGTGTGATGAGGGTTATTTTAAAGCGGGCGATAAAAGCAAGGATCCTTTCTGCATCGTAATACCGCCGCCGAATGTTACCGGTAAGCTGCATCTTGGACATGCATGGGATACGACTTTACAGGATATCATTGCCCGTTATAAACGGTTAAAGGGTTATGATATGCTGTGGCTGCCGGGGATGGATCACGCGGGTATCGCGACACAGGCAAAGGTTGATGAACGGCTGAAAAAAGAAGGCATTTCCCGTTATGACATCGGCCGTGAGAAATTTTTAGACCGCGCGTGGGAATGGAAAGAAGAATATGCGAGTCATATCCGCCAGCAATGGGCTAAAATGGGGCTGAGTCTTGATTATTCAAGAGAGCGTTTTACTTTAGATGAAGGATTAAGCCATGCGGTACGGAAAATATTTGTCGATCTATACAATGACGGGCTGATTTACCGCGGTGAACGCATTATTAACTGGGATCCGAAGGCAAAGACGGCATTGAGTAATATTGAGGTTATTCATAAAGAGATTGAAGGTGCGATGTATACCTTTAAGTATAAGGTTGTGGAAACCGGTCAGATTTTAAATGTATCTACAACCCGGCCGGAAACAATGTTTGGGGATGTTTGTGTCTGCGTACATCCTGATGATCCGCGGTATACGGATGTTATTGGCAAGCATGTGATCAATCCGGCAAATGGTGATGAACTGCCGATAATTGCTGACAGCTATATCGATATTGAATTTGGTACTGGTGCGATGAAGTGTACACCGGCGCATGATCCTAATGACTTCTTGATCGGTGAAAAGTATAAGCTGCCAAAAATTATCTGCATGAATCCAGATGGCACAATGAATGAGTGCTGCGGTGAATTCAAGGATATGGATCGTTTTGAATGCCGTAAAGCGTTAGTTAAGAAAATTGAAGCAGAGGGTAATCTTGTTTCAATTGAAAAGCATATGCATCAGGTAGGGCACAGTGAACGCACCGATGTAATTGTTGAGCCATATCTGAGTAAACAATGGTTTGTGAAAATGAAGCCGCTGGCAGAAGAGGTTTTGAAGCATCAGGAAAATCCAGAGGAGAAAATCAATTTCTACCCGCTGCGTTTTGAAAAGACTTTTAATCAATGGCTTGAAAATATCGAGGATTGGTGTATTTCCCGTCAGCTTTGGTGGGGACACCGTATCCCAGCCTGGTATCATAAAGACAGCGGTGAGGTTTATGTCGGCTATGAAGATCCAAAGGATATTGAAAACTGGATTCAGGATGAGGATGTATTAGATACTTGGTTCTCCAGTGCTCTGTGGCCTTTCTCAACATTGGGTTGGCCGGAAAATACCGATGATCTGAATCGTTATTTCCCTAATGATGTATTGGTTACCGGCTATGATATCATTTTCTTCTGGGTTGCCAGAATGGCGTTCCAGTCACGCTATGCAATGCATTCAAGACCGTTTAAAGATGTCTTGATTCATGGCTTAGTGCGTGATGCACAGGGTCGTAAAATGTCTAAATCATTAGGCAATGGTATCGATCCAATGGAAGTTATCGATAAATATGGCTGTGATTCACTGCGCTTTTTCCTAACGACCAATTCCACACCGGGGCAGGATTTGCGTTTTATCACCGAAAAGGTTGAGGCAGCTTGGAATTTTATTAATAAGATTTGGAATGCCAGCCGTTTTGTCTGCATGAATTTGGATGCTGACTTCAGTATTGATCAGTTAGATTTAAGTCAGGCTTCTATGATTGATAAATGGATATTAAAACGTTTAAATGAAACGATTGAATCAGTCAGCGCCAATATGGATAAATATGAATTTGCTTTGGTCGGCAATGAATTAACAAGCTTTGTTTGGGATGATTTCTGCAGCTGGTATATCGAACTGTGCAAGGCAAATCTAAACAGTGAGGATGCTGCGATCCGCAATGCGGTTAAATCAACATTGGTGACAGTATTAAGCGCTATTGTACGCTTACTGCATCCATTTATGCCATTTGTTACTGAAGAAATCTATCTGAGTATTCCGCATCGTTTTGAATCTATCAATCTTGAAACATGGCCGAGTCTGATTGATGTTGCCATGAGTGATGAAGAAATGAGCTCGGTTAATGAATTGATTACGATGATTCAGGCAGTACGTGAAATTAAAACTGCGTATAATCTGAAACCTTCGGCTGATGTTAATATCATTGTTAAGGCAGCTGACGGCACATTACGGCCTTGTGATGATAAGATTAATGCGATTCTGAATAAGATGTGCCATGCTTTCTGGATCAATGAGGACAGTTCAGAAGAGGTTGTAACCCGTACTATTTTAAACGGAACACTCTCTATTCAGTTATCAGATGTGATTAACGTAGAAGAAGAAATCGCTAAGTGTGAAAAGGAAATTGAGCGGTTGAAGAAGGAAATTGCCCGTGCTGAGGGAATGCTGGCAAATCCTAATTTCACAAATAAGGCACCGGCTGCCAAGGTTGATGCTGAACGTGAAAAATTGGCTGGCTATACACAGCAGTTAGCCTTGAATATTGCCCGTCTGGAAGGGTTAAAGAAATAAGCATGAAGTCCGATCTTAACTGGTCGGGCTTTTTCTTTATTTTGGTGTATAATTAAATAGAGGTGAAGATATGAAAAAACGAGGAATGCGATGGTCTTGTCCATGCTGCCGCGGTAAAATTTATGCCAGTGAATTAAAGCGTGAGATGAGCTGCCCGCACTGTATGAATAAATTATATGTGGTTAAAAATATTAAAAGGACAACGCTTAATATTTTCTTAATCATACTTGCTGAAGTATTTCTGCTTGAGCCGCTGCTTAGCTGGGTGATGCCTGATGCACCCTACTTGTTGTCTGCCATAATTCGTACCAGTGTAATGTTGGTGCTGATGCTTTTTAGCGGTTATCACTGTGTAAGTCTATTCACAGAAAAACAAAGGGCTGAAAAAGTGCGTGATGCCAGTTGGGATGCTTCCGGTTGGTAATCAGCTTGTCAATCTTTAAGGGTACGCTTATAATAATAAAGTAAAGTGAGGATGAAAGCATGGAAGAGAATAAAAATCAGCCGCGTCATAAAGTGGATATCCGCGAGATGACTATTGATGATGAAACAACGTTAAGACAAATCTGTGACCGGTGTGAGGATGCACTGGCTGGCTGCGGAGAGCGGATCAGCGATCAGGAGGTTCATGATATTGTCAGAAAGAAGGTACTGCCGCCTGAGGGCAAGTCTGAAAAGTATCATGCCAAGCTGATTACCTTTGATGGTGAGCCGGCAGGTTTTATGACTTATTATGAAGGCTATCCTTTTGAACGCACCGTTTGGATTGGTTCTTTCTACCTTGTTCCGGAAGTGCGCGGGCAATCATTAGGTACTCAGATTATGGTGATGTTTAAACAAAATATGATAAATTTAGGTTATATGCAGTTTGTGGCACAGCTGCATCGAATGAATTTAAGAGGCCAGGATTTCTTTAGAAAAAATCAATTCGTATTGGATCAGCGTTCCATTGACCGGGATTTTTTACTGTATTTCTGTACTTATCGAAGCAAGTCTGAAAAGGCTAAGTAAACATTGTTTATCTGTCATTCATCATCTTTGCACCTTTACATGGCTGCGGAAACAATCTTTTTCGATGAGTGTAACGAGTGTGTCAAGCGCTTGATTTTTATGCTTAATATGGTAGAATATAGGTGAGGAAACTCATGTTTACTAGATGCATAAACTTATTATGAGCTTTGCTCACATAAGTGTGGTCTCCGAGGGTAACGGGACTTTAATTTAGAATATTATCCATGTGTAAGTGTGGTCTCCGAGGGTAACGGGACTTTAATTTAGAATATTATCCATAAACAGACTCTTGTAAAAAAGAGTCTGTTTGCATATATGGGGGATGATCATGAGCAGTCAATATAAAAGAAAAATCAAGGTTGTAACGATTAAGCAGTCATTTTATGAATTGTTTTCAGAGAATCATGAAATCATGCGGATTATGGGCCAGGAAGCAAAGGACAGACCTTGTTTAATATTATTGAAAATGAAGTATAAAGGAAACATACATACTTTTGCCATACCTTTTAGATCGAATATTGGTAATGCTCCTAGCAATACTTATTTTCCGCTGCCTAAAAGGGCTAAGACCAAAGATCGAAGAAAACATGGACTTCATTATTCGAAAATGTTTCCAATTACTGAAAAATACATGCTTGCCTATCATATGGGAGGCGATTTTCAGGAAGAACTTGTGATGGCTTACATTGAAAGAAATATCAAGCAAATTTATTCTGAGGCAGCCCAGTATTTAAAAAACTATGAAACTGGCCAACATGAATTATTCTGCGTAGATATAGATGATGTATTGATTAAATTGAATAATCAGTGATTAAAAATCTAAGGAATGGTTGATGAAGGAATAAATCAGTATTTATTTTGTTTGAAGAAAAAAAGGTATCCAAGGTGAGGAAGAAATGTCATTTACGGCTAGTAATTTTTCAAAAAATCTGTATAATTATGTGTAAGCGATTACAGCCAACTTAGAGGAGGTTTAAGAATGAAAACAAAATATGTATATAAGTTTTCAGAAGGCAACGGCAATATGCGTGAGCTGCTTGGCGGCAAGGGTGCGAATCTTGCGGAAATGAAAAATCTCGGTATGCCGGTTCCTGATGGATTCACGGTTACGACCGAAGTATGCAACCGTTATTATGAAGACGGTGAGAAAATTCACGAAGAAATTCTCGATGAAATTTTAGAGAACTTAAAAGATCTTGAAGAACGTACAGGTAAAAAGTTAGGAGATGTGGAGAACCCATTGCTGGTATCAGTTCGTTCTGGTGCCCGCGCTTCAATGCCTGGTATGATGGATACTATTTTAAATTTGGGTATCAATGATGATGTTGTAGAGACGATTGCGCGATTAACTAATAACCCGCGTTTCGCTTATGACAGTTATCGTCGTTTTATTCAAATGTTTGCCGATGTTGTTATGGGACTTTCTAAGGCTAAGTTTGAAACGATTATCGATGACATTAAGGCTGAGAAGGATGTTCACTTAGATACGGATCTTGATGCTGAAGATTTGAAGGAAATGGTTAAACGTTTTAAGGCTTTCTATCAGCGTCAGTTAAATGAAGAATTCCCTATGGACCCTAAGGTTCAATTGATTAAATCAGTTGAAGCGGTATTCCGCAGCTGGAATAACCCGCGCGCGATTTATTACCGCCGCATGAACGATATTCCTAGTGAATGGGGTACAGCAGTTAACGTACAGTCAATGGCTTTTGGCAACATGGGCAATGACTGCGGTACTGGTGTAGCATTTACAAGAAATCCGGCTACTGGTGAAAAGAAATTATTTGGTGAATTCCTGATGAATGCTCAGGGTGAAGATGTTGTTGCGGGTATCCGTACACCTCAGACAATCGATCAGCTGAAGGAAGTTATGCCGGAAGTTTATGATCAGTTTGTGGATATCTGCGGTAAATTGGAAGAACATTACCGTGATATGCAGGATATGGAATTTACTATTGAAAAAGGCAAGCTGTATATGCTGCAGACGCGTAATGGTAAACGTACAGCTAAAGCGGCTTTAAAGATTGCCTGTGATTTAGTATCGGAAGGTTTGATTACGAAGGAAAAAGCATTGATGATGGTTGATCCTAAGCAGCTGGATTCTTTACTGCATCCGCAGTTCTCACCGGAAGAGTTAAAGAAGGCAACACCAATTGCTAAGGCATTGCCGGCATCACCGGGAGCTGCCTGCGGACATATCGTATTCTCTGCAGAGGATGCTATTCAAAAGGCTGCTGTAGGTCATAAGGTTGTTCTGGTTCGTCTTGAAACTTCACCTGAAGATATCGAAGGTATGGCTGTTTCTCAAGGTATTCTGACTGTTCGCGGCGGTATGACAAGTCATGCGGCAGTAGTTGCCAGAGGTATGGGTACATGCTGTGTATCTGGCTGCGGTGATATTAAGATTGATGAAGAGAATAAATGCTTTACAGTTAATGGTGTTACTTATAAGGAAGATGATCCAATCTCTATTGACGGATCTACAGGCTTTATCTATGGTGAAGCAATTCCTACCATCCCTGCCAGTCTGTCTGGTGATTTTGGAACCTTTATGCAATGGGCTGATGATGCCCGCGTATTGCAGGTAAGAACAAATGCTGATACGCCAAAAGATGCTGCTCAGGCAGTTGCTTATGGTGCTGAAGGTATTGGTTTAGTTCGTACTGAACATATGTTCTTTGAGGGTGAACGAATCAAAGCGGTTCGTGAAATGATTGTCTCTAAAACAGAAGCTCAGCGCCGTACAGCGCTTGATAAGATCCTGCCGATGCAGCAGGGTGACTTTGAAGCTATCTATGAAACCATGAAGGGTCTGCCGGTAACCATTCGTTACTTAGATCCGCCTCTGCATGAATTCCTGCCAACAAGCTCATATGACATCTCTCAGTTGGCTGCTGATATGAAACTTGATTTAGATGAGCTGAAAGCAGTAATTCAGGGGCTTCATGAATTCAACCCAATGATGGGACATCGTGGCTGCCGTCTGGCTGTTACTTATCCGGAAATTGCTGAAATGCAGACAAGAGCTGTAATTCAAGCTGCTATCGCAGTAAATAATCGGCATCCGGAATACCACATCAAACCGGAAATCATGATTCCGCTGGTTGGTGACCGCAATGAATTAAAATATGTAAAAGATATCGTTGTGAAGACAGCCGATGCAATCATCAAGGAAAATAACGTTGAGCTTAAATACTCTGTGGGTACGATGATTGAGATTCCAAGAGCGGCATTGCTGGCGGATGAGATTGCGGAAGAAGCTGAATTCTTCAGTTTCGGAACAAACGATTTAACTCAGATGACCTTTGGCTTCTCTCGTGATGATGCTGGTGGTTTCTTAAAGGATTACTATGACAAGAAAATCTATGAACAAGATCCATTTGCCCGCATTGACCAGCGCGGTGTCGGCAAACTGATTAAGATGGCTGCTGAACTTGGCCGTTCTACACGACCAGATATCAAACTGGGTATCTGCGGCGAGCATGGCGGTGATCCAGCTTCAATTGAATTCTGTCATAAACTGGGCTTAACTTATGTGTCATGTTCACCTTTCCGTGTACCAATTGCACGTTTAGCTGCTGCTCAGGCGGCAATCAAAAATCGATAGGATCGATAATTACTGATTCAATTAAAAGCGTATTATTCAGAGTGAGTAATACGCTTTCATCTTATGGTTATTAAAGGGGGAAGAATATGGATTTTCTAAAAGTATTACTGACATTGCTGATCAGTGCTGGCTTAGTATTGTTCTGGAGTGGCTTTACAGCCAAACTTAATGAATGGCTGAAAAAATATAAGATGTCCACATTGTTATACTTAAATGTCTTGATTGCAAGTTTTCCTTTTTTATTCATCGCGCAGCTGTCGCTGGGGCTCTATCCGATAAAATCCTTGGGCAGTTCTACGTTATTCATGATTGTGATTATTATAACCGTACTGGCTGCAATGCTTGATGGCTTAAAGCATAATGAGGCTAAACACGGCGGTGCTTTACTAGGATGGTGTATGGAAGGGATGCTGATGGAAATACCACAGCGTATGTTGATGCAGTATTTCATCTTTATGCTGCTTCAGACACTGGCCGTATCTAATGCAGCCTATTATGCGATACTCTGCAATGCCTGTGTGTGGTGTTTGGCTATTTATATCAATAATAGAATGCTGAAAGCACAGACTAATAAAGATTTATTCTATGAACTGCTGGCATCTTTTATTTTTTCAATCGGTATAGGCGCGATTTATCAATATAATGGCTTTATCCTGATTGCGATGATAGCGCACGGTGCAGAGCGTTTTGTCAGTAACTGGCTGATCAGTTTGAGAGATTGATTCAAAGGAGGCATTTGTATGCGAAAGAATTTTGGCGCAAAGCCATATATGTATCCACAACCGGTTTTGATCATAGCTGCCTATGATGAAGCGGGCGTTCCCAATGCGATGAATGCGGCATGGGGCTGCATTGCTGATTATAAGCAAGTAGCGCTGTATCTTAGCGGTGAACATAAAACAGTAAAAAATATCCTTCAGCGGCAGGCTTTCACAATCAGTATGGCCGATAAACGGCATGTGACTGAATGTGATTATGTTGGCATCGTATCCGGCAATAAGGAGCCTGATAAATTTCGCAAGGCAGGTTTCCATGCGACAAAGAGTGAATTTGTAGATGCACCGCTGATTGATGAACTGCCGATGGCATTGGAATGCAAGCTGTTAAGCTTTGACGTGGAAAGTGAGCTCTTAATTGGTGAAATCATCAATGTAAGCGCGGATGAAAGCATTCTTGATGAGGAAGGAAAAATTGATCCTGTCAAGCTGGTGCCGATTACCTTTGATGCCGTACATAATACTTATATCACGCTTGGTGAAAAAGCCGGCAATGCTTTTAAGGATGGAAATAAGCTTAAATAAAAATTATAAAAGGAAGCTGACGGCTGTTGGTATCAAACAGCATAAGGCTTCCTTTATTAGTGAAATTATTCGTAATAGGATGAATTGTATTATAGTAATTGTTAGAATTATCTTTTCATAAACAATCAAAATTTTCAGTATCAAATTGTTCACATCAAATCAACCAGAGCAAAATATACTTGATCAACACCCGGTAATTGAAGCTGTGGATGGGCTATTTCGACTATCATACGAAGTTTGCCTTCATCAGTCACAAACAGACCACCGCCATCAAGCTGCGCATTGAAAACCTTTCTGAAGTAAGAAGTTAAATTCTCATCCGTCATATAACAATCGGTATAGCATATGTCATGAATTGAATCATCTTTGTCAACTTCGCAAGCATCAACGATTTCTGTACTACAGAAACGAAAACCAAGAGCATCAAGCTGATCATATACAAGCTGCTGAGTTTTTTCCTTGTCTAACTCATATCGCTCAATGATTTCTTCGTTAGTCATCAATTTGTTCGTCCTTAAATCAATGTTAAAGACTTCACGGCGCATTGAATAATAAAACAGATTTGCGGAACCACGCCGAATCACTAATGATAGAACATCATGTTCATCATCCACAAAATAACGATAAGTCATTTCTATGGCTTGTGTAATCGTTGATTTAGAATAAAGTCTATCAAAATAGTAATTTAATAGTTGGGCAGTTTCTCCTTTTAAATTAGTCTGAATATGTTCATAAGTAACTTCTGTTGTAATATTTGTATGCAGCCAATTATAAAGTTCATCATCGGTATTGGTGTATTCATTTTGATTATCAGAACCGATATAAGTATACCCACTTTCAATCGTATAGAAATAATCCTGTTCAGGATTGACTTTTCCTGTAACTGTATCCGCCTTTGAATAATGCACTGCCTGCATAATGCATCGTTTGATTTGAGTAGGAAAAAGCTTTATATAGTGCTCATAGCTTCTTACCACAGGGGCATGCTGAGGTTTTTGAAAATAAACATTGAGTTCAGCATTGCCTTCATAAACAGGACTTTGACAAGCAGTCAGCCCAACAAACAAACAGAATATTGTTAATATTGATTTAATTTTCATGATGCTGTTCCTCTCTAATCTCAATATAGCACAAAATATCTCAAGTTAACAAGGTGGTTTTGTAAAGAATGAAAAGCAACGATTATATCAAAATGAATCACAGCTTTTAGATGCTTATTGTAATCTGCCATTAGAATACAAATGTATACCAAACTCCTCAATTTAATTCTACTTTTTACTCATTTTCTAATTTGTAGGATTCATAGTAATTCATAAGGATTTGTGATAAAATGATAAGTATCATATAATGTCATGTGAGCTTGATAAATCGGGGGTAAATACTGTTTTTCGGCATCCGTATCGGTCGATATCCCATAGATTGTGAAGAAAAATCATTTCATTGCAGGAGGTAAGAAAAATGATTAAAAACAAGGAAGAAGTAAGTGAATTTACAGCTCATATCCTGCGTACCTTTTTTCAGGATAATAATATCGAACCGTTAATCAATGCAATGGATGAGGATATTATTTGGTTTGGTTCAGGACGCGCACAGTCAGCGGTTGGTAAAGCCGCGGTTGCCAAGCAATTTATTGACGGTAAGGATGATCTTCAGCCATGCATTCTTAGCCAGGAGCATTACGATGTTGTGCTGCTGGGTGAGGATGATGCGGTATGTCAAGGGTCTAGCTATATGGATACCAGAGCGGATAATGAAGTCAGCATCCATGAATTTCAGCGAATCACCCTTGTTCTGCATAAGGCGTCTGACGGCTTTAGGATTAAGCATATGCATCATTCAATCGCTTATGACGCGATGGAGGATGAACGCTTATTCCCGCTTCAATATGGGAAAGCCCGTTATAAAGAACTCCAGGATGAATTAAAAGCTCGTGATAATCAGATTGAACTGATGCTTTCTCAATTGCCGGGCGGTACGACTATTTGTGCGATGGATGAATATTTGACTACAAAATGGATTTCTCCGCAAGGCTGTGAGCTGATAGGCTTTGCGAATGAAGCCGAATTCATGGAAGCTACCCACGGGAATACAGTTTCTTTGATTCACGAACAGGATTTAGAAAAGATTCATAATGAATTAATGAAATCAATTCAGGAACAGCGCAATTTCATGTGTGAATATCGGTTTAGAAGAGCTGATGGCCAGCTGATCTGGATTTTAAATATTGGTAAAATTATTAAAAATGATCAGGGTGTTGACGAAGCCTATTGTTTTGTCAGTGATATTACCGAGCGCAAAGAACGTGAGCTATTATATGCTAAGGCAGATCGTGATGTTAAGCGTCAAGCTGCCTTCATGATGGAATTGTTTAATACATTGCCTTGCGGAATCATTCAGTTTAGTGTCGATGCGAAGCATCAGCTGCTGATGAGCAACCGTCAGGGATGGGAAATTTACGGCTATGATGAAGAAAGCTTCCATAGAGAAATTAAAAGTCCGCTTCAGTTTGTTCTTGCCAAGGACTATGACGCAATCGTTAATACATTAAATAATATGAAGCCGGGTGATGAGACTGCTTATGAACGGCTGACATATCGGCGAGATGGCAGTGAGCTGTGGATCTCCGTATTGATGAAGCGTTTGATCAATATGGATGGAAAAGATGTAATTCAGGCTATTTATACAGATATTACAAATGAAAAGAAAATGCGTCTTGAAATAGAAAAGAGCCGGCGGGTTGAAACAGAATCATTAAGAGCGGCCATCGATACCGCGTATCCGCTGATTTATAATTTGAATCTAAGTGAAGACAGCTATTCCTTGCTGCATAATGAATTAGAGGCTGAATTGTCAGAAACCGGCAGTTATCATCAGCTGTTTAACGATTATTTTAAACGTGTGCATCCGGATTATCAGCAGGATTATGTAAAGAATTTCCGCCGGGAAGCTATGGCTGAACGTTTTGCGAAGGGTGAAAAAGAAATCTACATGGAACTGCTTCAGCAGGATGTCAGCGGCAGCTATCATTGGCAGTCAGCGCATGTGATTCATGTTGAAGATCCTTATGCGGAATCACAGCTGGCGATCCTATTGGTTAAAGGCTTGGATGAACAGAAGAGTGAGCAGGCCAGACAGGAACAGCTGCTTCGCGACGCCCTGCAGAGAGCTAATGCCGCCAATGAAGCAAAAAGTGATTTCCTGTCGCGTATGAGTCATGATATCCGTACACCGATGAATGCAATCATCGGCATGGCGACAATTGGTAAGATGAAGCAGGGAGATGTTGAAACTACCTTGCACTGTTTTGATAAAATTGATACTTCAAGCCGATATTTACTGGCTTTGATTAATGATATCCTTGATATGTCGAAGATTGAACAAGGAAAGATGCAGATTAATGAGGATGAATTCAGCTTGCAGGATGTTCTCCAGGAAATTAACAGTATCTTGGTACCGCAGACCTCTGAGAAAGAAATACAATATGAGATGCGGATACTTGAGCCGTTAGCGGATGAGTATCAGGGGGATGCGCTGCATCTGCGTCAGATTCTCATGAATCTTTTAAGCAATGCATTAAAGTTCACATCTGAAAAGGGTAAGATTACTGTTACTATCAGCAATGAGTATACAAGCAATGGCTACGCGCATTTAAAATTCTCAGTTAAGGATAATGGTATCGGTATTTCAGAATCATTTAAACAAAAGCTGTTTCAGCCATTTGAACAGGAGCGCAGTGATAATGCCCGCAATAAGGCAGGCAGCGGTCTTGGACTGTCAATCGTGCATAATCTTGTTAAACTTATGGGCGGCAGCATCAGTGTTGAAAGTGAGCAGGGAGTCGGAACTGAGTTTATTGTTCAGCTGCCGCTGAAGCTGGTTCACGTTGATCATAAACAGGAAGAAATACGCCGTCAGCGTGAGCTTTTAAAGGATTTGAGTATTTTAATTGTTGATGATGATGAAATTGTAGGGGAACAGGTTACCGCCATTCTAAAAGATATCGGCGCTGATTGTGAGTGGGTTGATTCAGGAATCAAGGCTGTCGCATCAGTGCGTGATCGAATGGATAAGCATGAATTATATGATGTAGCGATGATTGACTGGAAGATGCCGGATATGGATGGCTTAGAAACTACCCGGCGAATTCGTCAGCTTGTCGGGCCGGATACGATGATTATTATTATATCCGCATATGACTGGAGCAGCATTCAAAATGAGGCAATCGCGGCAGGGGCAAATGGTTTTATAACGAAACCATTGTTTACTTCATCAATCTGCTCTGCTTTGGGCAGTATGTTTATTCATCATGAAGCGCAATCTGAGCCAAAGCCTGAATATAATCTGAAAGGTAAGCGCATCTTACTGGCTGAAGATAATGAGCTGAATATGGAAATTGCTAAAACACTGCTTGAGATGCAGGGAATGGTTGTTGAACCAGCGGTGAATGGTGCGGAGGCGGCAGCGATGGTACAAAATCATCCTGAAGGAACTTATTATGCGGTACTGATGGATATCCGCATGCCGGTTATGGATGGTTTGACAGCAGCCCGCAAGATTCGAGCCTTACCTGGTGAGCGCGGTAAGGTGGCTATTCTGGCGATGAGTGCCGATGCCTTTGAAGAAGATAAGGCAAAAGCCAGAAAAGCGGGAATGAACGGTTATTTAGTAAAGCCGGTTCATGTTGATGAATTATATCAGGCATTAAGTAATTTACAGGAAATAAAGATAAAAGAATAATTATCACAATTGGTATTTATTATTGCTAACATGTGCACTCGAGACTATAATAGTTTCATAGGAATCATGTTTTAAAGGAGATACTGCCATGAATCAGACAGAGAATATACAGCGGGCGCAAGTACCAGAGGATTGGGCCGCGGCAAGGCTGACGCTGATGGATGAAATGGGACTGGCCGCCTGCTATCTGCTGCTGGATGATGGACTGCCTCTGCTTGCGGCTAATCAGCGGCTGAAAAAGCTTTGGCAGCTTACATCGGATGCTGTTAAGCTAAAGCAGCTGCTGACTGAAGAGGCATATGATAAACTGATGCATTCACTGCTTCAGCTTTCAGGTGAACAGAGTCAATGCAGTGAGCTTTTGAGTCTGAAAATAAAGGGGCTGACTGACTGGCAGCAGGTGGATATGACCGTCACTAATCAGACTGTCAACGGTAAAACAGTGCTGTCGGCAGTTTTTCATGATATGAATATTCTTTGTCATAAGCAGGCAGCATCCGATGCGGAGATAATGACGCGTATCGGACAGATTGAATGGCTGATGTCAGAATATGCGGGTAATGTGTATATCAGCGATATGGATAATTACGAGCTTTTATACGTTAATGAGAAATCATGTGAAACACTGAATCGGCCAAAAGAAAAGCTGATTGGTAAAAAATGCTATGAGGCGATTCAGGGGCGAAGCGCACCTTGTCCATTTTGTACGAACCATCTTTTAAAAAAGGATGAAACCTATGCTTGGGAATTCTATAATCCATCGCTGGACAGAACGTTTATGATTAAAGACCGCATGCTTGAATGGGAAGGCCGCCGCGCGCGGATTGAGCTGTCTCATGACATGCTGAGTACAGAATATAAGCTGGCAAAAAAAGATCAGGAACGGGAGGCAATCATCAAAACGATTCCCGGCGGTTTGCTGCGTATTGATGCCAGAGATTATGATACGGTTTTATGGTACAGCGATGAATTGCTTAAGCTGATCGGCTATACCGGCGAACAATTTAAAACTGAGCTGGATTCCAAATGCTCATACATTCATCCAGAGGATATGGATCGGGTTTACAAGAGTGCTAAAGCATTAAATAAGACTGGTCAAAACGCAGTGCTGCAGACTCGCATTATCACTCGTTCGAAAGAAGAACGAATGCTGACAATGACCTTATGCTACATCAGCGGTGAGGATAGTTGGGATCGAATTCCGTCAATCTACAGTGTAGGGATTGATATTACTGAAGAGCATCTTGAACAGGAACGGCAGCGAAAAGCTTTAGAAGATGCTTATAATACAGCCAAGGTTGCCAATGAGGCTAAAACTAATTTCCTTTCATCAATGTCGCATGATATCCGCACGCCGATGAATGCTATCGTTGGCATGACGGTAATTGCACAGGCCAATCTCAATCAGCCGCAGCGGGTTGCGGACTGTCTGAATAAAATTGATGTATCCAGCCGGCATCTGCTGAATCTGATTAATGAAGTTCTCGATATGTCTAAAATTGAAAGCGGCAAGATTGATCTGATGCTGGAAAATATTAAGCTGCCGGAGCTTCTGCAGAATGTAACCGATATGTGCAAGCCTTTATTGGTGCAGAAGAATCTCGATTTTCAGATAACGGTCGGTCATCTGCTTCATGAGAATGTAGTCGCTGACGGTGATCGTCTTCAGCAGATCTTAATGAATTTACTCTCTAACGCGATTAAATACACCCAAGAGGGCGGTACGATCCGCTTAGCGATTGAGGAACATGAATCCATGATTGATGGCCGTGAACGCTATGAATTTGTGATTTCTGACAATGGTATCGGGATGTCCGCGGATTTTATTCCGCATATCTTTGAACCATTTTCAAGAGCTGAAGATACCCGCATTTCTAAAACACAGGGTACTGGACTTGGCATGACAATTACTGAAAATATTATCCATATGATGAATGGAACGATTGAAGTTAAAAGTGAATTAGGCAAGGGCAGTGAATTTACCGTATCTTTGCCGCTGCAGGTATGTCATGATGCGCAGGAACAGGCAACTGAATTGATCAATCAAACCGTGTTAATTGTAGACGATGATCAAACCGTCTGTGAGAGCGCGGCATTGCTGCTTGAAGAGCTTGGTATGCAAACGAGAAGTGCCTTATCCGGAGCGGCGGCACTGGCAGAATTAGATCGGATTAGCTTTAGCCATAAGCCGGTATTTGCCGTATTGCTGGATTGGAAAATGCCGGATATGGACGGCCTTGAAACATTAAAACAAATACGTTTAAAGGCCGGTAATAAAGTAGCGGTTATTATCATGTCTGCCTATGATTTTTCCGGCGCGGAAGAAGTATTCATCAAAGCGGGTGCTGATGCGTTCATCACTAAGCCGCTGTTTAAGTCAAAGCTGCTGCATATATTAAAGCTTTACTGCATGAGCAGCAAGCATAAAACAGCTAATGCGTTTATTGAGGAGAAGCACACGGATCTGCAGGGGAAACGAATCCTGCTTGTAGAGGATAATCAATTGAACCGGGAAATCGCGATGGAAATTTTAAATATGCAGGGTCTTTGTGTAGAAACTGCAGTTAATGGAAAAGAAGCTGTTGAAATGTTTAAACAATCCACAGTCGGTAAGTATGACGCCATTTTGATGGATATTCAGATGCCGGTTATGAATGGTTATGAAGCGACTGAAGCAATTCGTGCATTTAAGCGAGAAGATGCAAATACAATCCTCATCTTCGCACTGACAGCCAATGCTTTTATTACCGATATTGTCAAGGCGCAGAATGCTGGTATGAATGGTCATATCGCTAAGCCAATCGATGTAGAAATACTAATCAAAACATTACAAAAATGGATCGTTTAAGCGGTCTTTTTTTTGTTTTCAGCTGGATATAAAAATCACCCTAAATCATTTAGGGTGATCGATAAATTTATTCCTCAGTTTCCTCATGACGGTAACGGCGAGTCTGATGCTTTTGATAAAACCGCATCTTATCCGCATACATCAGCTCATCCGCTTCCTTGATTACGTTTTGAATGTTAGAGCATTCAGCTTCCCATTTATAACCGATGGCAATCTGATACGCGCTCTGTTTGAAGTTGTTTTTCAGCCGTTCTACATTGTCATAAAAGGCTTCTTCATTCGTTTCGGTATAAATGATGACAAACTCATCACCGCCGATGCGGTACAGCTTCTCAGAGTCAGAACTATTTTTGATAATCTCAGCGCAAGCCTTTAATGCCAGATCACCTGCCGCATGGCCCAAGGAATCGTTGATCCCTTTTAAGCCATTCATATCTAAATAAACAACACCGACACTGCCTTGTAAATCTTCTAATTCAGTAATATTTTGAATGTAGCGATTGCGGTTATAAAAGGTTGTCAATTCATCAAGATAGCTCATCTCATATAATGTTTTTTCGTTTTCATTTCTTTCCATCGCCAATGTAATAAAATACTGAATGGTCTGCAGGAAAGGAATGACAATATCTGACATGCCATAAGCCAGATTATCTAAGCCGATACAGCCGCTTAATCCATTATCTTTTTCTAAAGGTACCCAAACGATGTTTTTGATATCCTGCTGACTCAAAAGCTCATAACCGGCAGGCATTTCATCTTTCAAAATCTCAATATCATCATAAATAATATTCTTATCCTTTTCAAGCAGCTCAAGCCAAGGCCGATAGTCATCCATCACAACGTTTTGAAGATGCTCAATCTGCGGCTCAATGCCGGTATTGCACCATTCGGCAATATTAGAAAAATAAGGGTCATGAAATATAAAAATATAAGCACGTTCGGCGGAGAACAACTGACCGATATGAGCAAGTACCGTTGTTAACGCATCGGTGATTTCATGATTATGGTAAAGTTCACGAATACAGTCAACTAAAACATTATCTCTTTCCAGACGCTGCTTCAATTCATTCTTTTCATTGTTGGTCGCGGTTATATCAAAGGCAATTTCCATCCGTGCTGTTTTACCTTCCCATTCAATCAGCCGATCCTTCAATAAATAATGCTTTTGCAGAAGGGGATTGGTATATTCCCATGAATAAGTCTCATCGGTTTTTAACCGTGAATTCGTACAGAATTCACAAGGTGAATCAAAACCCTGAATCACTTTATAGCATTTTAAATTACTTAAATCATCACTGATATTAAAGATTCTTTTACCGGCATCATTCACAAATAATAAATCATATGTATCAATATCGGACACATACATCAATTCAGATATTTCATTCATCGGTGCCAGCAACTCACGCTGCTGTCTTGTAAGCTGCTCGCTTTTCCGCTTGTTTTCATTTTCTATCCGAATCAGCATTTCTCTGCGTTTTTCCTGATAATAAGTAAATACCGTACAGCCGCCAGCCAGAATAATAAATACGGTATTCAAGATGATTAAATGATTTCTGGCAATTTGAACACGTTGTTCCGTATATTCCTCGGCAGAGCGTACAGTATTATCTGCTAAAACGAAATAATCTTCACTTAAGGCATATAAAGCTTCATTCGATGAACCGGTGCGGACTTTATATATTTCATCCTTGATGATTGACCAGCTGCTTTCCATTTCTGTCAGCTGGGCTTGAAAGGTTTGATCTTCAAGCTTAATCAGATCAAATTCATCACTGCCGTTTGCCAGACCATACAGAATATTATCCAATCGTTCAATCAGGGCGTCATCAGGCTCATGATTCAATTCTTTTTTTATTAATCTTTGGGTAGCGCCGCGGACGATGCCGATATAATTGATGACTCTGGCATTGCCCTGCAGGTTATCAATGGAAGTAATAGAAAGCAGAGCGGTAAAAATTAAGGCTAAGCATAATATTATGGGGATGGTTAATTCTCCTATTTTTGATAGTTTACTTTTCATAATAGCAGTACCTCATGTGAAGCTTCAACATAGTTATTTCATATATTATAACATTAACAATGTTTAAAAGGTAGCCGGTTAATCATTTTAAAGGAAATCAAATAGAATAATTAAAAGTTAATTATTTATAAAAAGAGCTTTAAGGCAATCGCCTAAAAGCTCTTTCTGTCTGCTGATGCTTATTTAGCGTATTCAGCAGCGCTGGCGCCAGCCAGTCGGCCAGAGGTTAATGCGAAACCTAAACCGGTTCCTTCGACATTAACATAAGCAGCTACAGATAAGCCGCTGACATTATTACCGGTAGAATATAAGCCCTTAATGATCTCATTATGTTCGGTAACAACCTGCATTTCATTGGTAACATCGACACCGCCTAAAGATCCGAGAACCGCGTTGTAGCCTTTAGTAATATAATAAGGTCCAGTTTCACAAGTCCAGATCAGCGAATCCTCATCGGTGTAGAATTCAGGATCATACTTATCATTGACGGCTTGGTTATAAGCAGCAACTGTTGCTTTTAAGGTTTCAGCATCACAGCCGATGAAAGCTGCCGCTTCTTCAAGTGTATTTACAATCTTGCCGTCACCTGTATTAGTCAGCACTTCAAAGTCAGCGAGGAATGTTTCCTTGTCAACCGGCGCGTGGTAGATAGTTGGATCACCATTTTCATCGGTAATGCCGAAACGATCCCAATAATGTACCCAAGAACCGGTGTTGGCCTGACTCATATCCGTCCATTGATCCACGGTTTTTTGATCAACGATCGTATAGGCAAAACCGCCTTGCGCAAGAACCGCACTTGAATAATCAACCGTATCCTTTAATAATGACGCAGCCATAAACCGCTGACCGAGATTGTTTACCCAAAGTACCGGTGAATTTAATGTAAGCTGATCAGCTACCTGTACATCCTGGGATTTAGGGCCGACACCATGATTCATTGAAAGCAGTTCACCTTTACCGGCACCCACTTCATACATCATTTCTAAACCGCTGCCGTCGCTGCCGCCCATAACTGAAACAGTTTCATAGATTTCCTCGCCAAGCGCTTCCTTCATCATTGCCTCATTGCCCGCGAAACCGCCGGTCGCAACGATCACACTTTTAGCATTGACAATCAGCTTGCTGCCATCTTCATTGCGGCATTCAACGCCTACAACTTCATTGTTTTCATTGACCAACAGTTTGGTCGCGGTTGTGTTGTAATGAATATCGACATTGTATTGATCCAGATATTCCTGTAAATGAACAAATGGCTGTGTATTGCCCCAGCGATGGTAAATAATCGTATCATCAAAGTGAGCAATCTGCTGTGCTGTTTTAGACAGATAGACATTAATATCATGATCAAGCAGATATTCAACGGTATTCTTTGCTTCACTGACAAAGGTACGGATCAGCTGTCCATTGCCAAGATAATTGCTTAATTCAAGATAATGATTAAACCAGTATTCTTCATCACTGCCTAAATCATCGCCGTAGCGTTCTTCTTGAAGGGTTGTGCCGATGGCAAACATTCCCTGTGCAGCATTTCCCATGCCGCCCAATGTACTGGTCATTTCGATGCCGATTACATTTGCACCGGCTTCAGCGGCACTAAGAGCGGCCATTGATCCAGAAGCACCCATACCGATAACTACAACATCAGTGGTTAAGGTCTGATCTTCACCAATAACCGTATTTGCATCAACGGTGAAGCCTGCTTCACTCATTGCCGCATCCACAGCGCTCTTTACCGCGTTGCTGGTCATCGTAGCACCGCTGACCCCATCAATTTCTGAACCTTGGGCAGTTTTTACCTGTTCAATTAATTCAGGCATCGCAGCCTGACCGATCGTCTTAGTTTCGTCAGCGCCTTCAATCGCTACATCGCTGATTGCACCGGAAGAAACCGTGAGGGTAACTGTTACGTCGCCGCCATAGCCTTTCTCTGACGCTGTGTAAGTACCGTCTTTAATATCCGTTGATTGATTGTTGTTATCGGCAGGTGTTTGTGTACAGCCGCTCAGCATCAATAAGGATACTAATAGACAGGAAAGCATTTTTGTAGATTTTTTCATGAATCCATCCTCCTTGTTAATAGATTAACAAAATTAGGGCATTTACATAATCTATACATCTGAGATTAAAAGTGGTTTATTTTTAGAATACGATTGACTAAAAGATTACTATCTCCTACAATGTCAATATGAACAACAAACCGATGCACCCGCAGAATGATTTACCGTTGCCCTATACATTGCTCACCTGTGAAAGTAAGGCTTACGCAGCTCATACAGTGAGTCTTTTGATCTGCTTTGAAAATGGCAGAATAGAACTGGAAGGCAGGCGTATGCATCTGCAGGCAGGTAATTCAATTCTGATGCGCAATAAGACACAGTTTAAGATTCAGCCTAAGTCGGATAAGATTTATCTGCTGCATTTGGAAGCAACTGTATTTGATACAATCATGATGAGTCAGTTGGCCGACTGCCGGATCATATATGATTTTCTGACATTAGATGAAAACAGTCATGATTATTTATTCTTTGATTATGGACGGCGCAGTATGTAAGCTGAATCGGCACGGAACCTCTTGCGTCAATGCATGATTCATGATAACTTTTCCGATAAGCTGCTGCGCTGCTGTTTAGTACAGTATCTGACCAATCTGCAGCGTGATTTTGTACATCATTTGGTTGTCAGTCAATCAACGATGGTACGCCATCACCCTTTTGGCCAAGTGCTGAAATATATCGGAGAGAATTATGCGGAAATTGATTTAAAAAGTGCAGCGGCGCATTTTTCCTATAATCCAGATTACTTCTCCGCTTATTTTCATCATCACGCAGGCATGACCTTTACTCAGAAATTATTTGAAATCAGGTTGGAACAGGTATTGCGTTATCTGATATTAACTGATATGCCAATCAATGAAATCTGTGAAACGATAGGTTTTAAGGAAAAAAGCTACTTTATCCGCAGATTTAAACAGCGTTTTAACTGCACTCCTTCTCAATACCGAAAACAGCATCAAAAGACAAGTACCTAGCGGTACTTTTTTGTATACTTACTGGTTGTTCAGTAAATCATAAGGCTTGACAGAAGATAAAATCTACGTTATATTGTACCCGTACCCCCAGGGGGTAGTAGGAGGCTTGCGATGAATGAAAAATTTGATGTGACAGGGATGACTTGTTCAGCCTGTTCAAGCCGTGTTGAGAAGTGTGTCAGCAAGCTTGAGGGTGTTGAAGAAGTAAGTGTTAATCTGTTAACGAACAGTATGCAGGTAAAGTATAAAGAAGGCGAAATTGATGAAAATGCGATTATTTCTGCCGTTGAAAAGGCAGGCTATGGCGCTAATCTTCATCAGGGAGCACAGCCTAAAAAGGCAAGTGTCAAGGTTGATGCTGTTGAAGACGCGATGCATTCCATGCGTTATCGGCTGATTGTTTCCTTTGTCTTTTTGATTCCATTATTTTATATATCTATGGGACATATGATGGGATTGCCGATTCCATTATTCTTGAGCGGCATGGAGAATGCGATTGCTTATGCTTTTACGCAATTTCTGCTTTGTCTGCCCATTCTATATGTGAATCGTAAATATTATCAGGTAGGCTTTAAGACTTTATTTCATGGCGCGCCGAATATGGATTCATTAATTGCAATTGGTTCGGCAGCGGCGATGATTTACGGTATTGTCGCAATTTATGGCATTGGTTATGGTTTAGGCGTTCATGATATGGCGCTTGTGGAACGTTTCCATATGGATCTCTATTTTGAATCAGCGGCTACGATCTTAACCCTGATTACTTTAGGTAAATATTTAGAAGCTAAATCCAAGGGAAAGACGAGTGAAGCAATCAGTAAGCTGATGGATCTGGCACCGCAGACAGCTTTAGTTTGGCGTGATGGACAGGAACGTGAAATCGCGGTTGAAGAGGTAGTGATCGGTGATACAGTGATTGTTAAGCCGGGGGCTAAGGTACCGGTTGACGGTGTGATTTTGGAAGGTTCCACCGCGCTTGATGAAGCGGCAATTACCGGTGAGAGCATTCCGGTTGAAAAAGGTGTCGGTGACAGTGTGGTTGGTGCGACGATGAATAAGAGCGGTTCAATTCGTTTCAGAGCTACGCGTGTCGGCAATGATACGACATTGGCCAAAATCATACAGCTTGTTGAGGATGCCAGTGCAAGTAAAGCGCCGATTGCTAAGCTGGCCGATAAGATTGCCGGTATCTTCGTGCCGGTTGTAATTCTCATTGCTATTGCCGCATCGGCTTATTGGCTGATACAGGGCCAGTCAATTGAATTTGCTTTGTCAATTGGTATTTCGGTACTGGTTATTTCATGCCCATGTGCCTTAGGTCTGGCAACCCCGGTGGCAATCATGGTCGGTACCGGCAAAGGTGCGGAAAATGGTATTTTGATTAAATCTGGTGAAGCTTTGGAAACCGCTCATGCGATTCAATGTGTTGTAATGGATAAAACAGGTACGATTACTGAGGGAAAACCTCAGGTTACAGATGTTATAACGCTCAATGCAAGCCGCAATGAATTGCTTGAACTGGCACTGGCATTAGAAAAGCCAAGTGAGCATCCATTAGCGGAAGCGATTGTTGCTTATAGTGAAAAAGCAGGCTTCAGTGCAGCCTCCGTCGAACATTTTAAAGCTGTATTTGGCAAGGGTGTCGAAGCGGATTTTAACGGCAGACATTATTTGGCCGGCAATCAGCGGATGATGAATGAGGCAGGCATTGACTGCAGTGATCTTTTAAATCAATTGGATCAATTGGCAGATCAAGGTAAAACACCGCTGCTTTTTGCGGATACAAAGCAGGTGTTGGGAATTTTAGCGGTTGCGGATGTTGTCAAACCAACGAGCCGTGAAGCGATTCAGCGGTTTCAAAAACAGGGTATTGATGTCGTTATGCTGACCGGAGATAATAAGCGTACCGCAGAAGCTATTCGTTCTCAGTTAAATATTAATACGGTTATTGCTGAGGTCTTGCCTCAGGATAAAGAAAAGGTTATCAGTGATTTACAGGCTAAAGGTCAAAAGGTGGCGATGATCGGTGATGGTATCAATGATGCGCCGGCATTAGCGAGAGCTGATGTGGGGATTGCCATCGGAGCCGGTACGGATGTAGCCATTGAGAGTGCGGACATTGTCCTGATGCGTTCTGATTTACTCGATGCGGTCACCGCCCTGCGTTTAAGCAAGGCCGTAATTCGCAACATTAAAGAAAACCTATTTTGGGCATTCTTCTATAATTCAGTCGGTATACCGTTAGCTGCCGGATTGTTTTATACAGCATTTAATTTAAAACTGAATCCGATGTTTGGCGCGGCGGCAATGAGTCTGAGCAGTGTCTGTGTTGTCAGCAATGCGTTAAGACTGAAGTTCTTTAAAACGGATCATACGGCAGCTGAACTAAAGCCTGCCGATGAGAATAAACAACAAGGAGAGAATAAAATGAAAACGATTAAAATTGAAGGTATGATGTGCATGCATTGTGTAAACCACGTGGAAAAAGCGCTGAACGGTATTGAAGGCGTTCATGCCAAGGTTGATTTGGAAAAGCAGCAGGCGGTTGTGACTTTGGATCATGAGGTCAGTGATGAGACTTTAAAAGCAGCCGTAGCAGAAGCTGGGTATGAAGTCGTATCGATTGACTGATGAAAGCAAATAAAGAAAGTGTGCTGCGGCTGATTAAAACAGCCCGCGGCCAGCTTGATGGGATCGAGCGGATGATTGCGGATGACCGTTATTGTGTTGATATTTCCACCCAGCTGCTTTCCACCCAGGCCGTTTTAAATAAAGCGAACCGTGAGATATTAAAGGGTCATGTGGAGCATTGTGTGAAAGAGGCAATCTTGACGGGTGATGTCGATGTCAAATTGAATGAGATATTAATGCTGATGGATAAAATGAAATAGACGGGAAACCGTCTTTTTTTAAATTAAAAACTTTATAATTAAAATGATTTGTGCTAATGTATTGAAAAAGGAGATGGAAGCATGCTTACAATTAAACTATGTGAAAGTGAAGAAGAGCTGCAGACGCTGGCAAAGCTGGCAGAAAAGATATGGAATAACTATTTTTTAGGGATTATTACGCAGGAGCAGATTGATTATATGGTAGCGATGAATCAAAGCTATCCGGCAATTAAAAAAGCAATTCAGGAACAGCATTATCGCTATTATCTGGCTTATGAGGGAGATGTGATGGTTGGCTATATGGGCGTAAAACCAGAATCAGAGCGCTTATTTTTAAGCAAGCTTTATTTAGACGCGCCGGCAAGAGGTAAAGGCTATGCCAGTCTATTGTTTGAACAAGCGGTTGAATATTGTAAGGAACTTGGCTTGAAGGCTATTTATCTAACTTGCAACAAGCATAATGAGCATTCATTAGCTGTCTACCGCAAAAAAGGTTTTAAAGTCATTGATGAAGCTGAAACCGATATTGGTCAGGGATTTATTATGGATGACTATATCATGGAATTAACATTATAAAATTTAGACAATGATATGCTTTTGTCAAAAATGGTTCAATTTTTAATCGTTGGTTACAATAATGTTATTGACAATTAAGGGTCAAAATGATATTGTACAAGCATGATAAAAATACCCTGATAAGGGGGAGTAGCTGATGAAGCAATTCATAATTACATTCGACAAGCCCGATGCATTCGCATCCGGATGTAATGATCCGATAAGGATAAGCAAGACCTTTATTCTTCATGTGTTGTAGAATAAGGGTCTTTTTTATCGAATTGGGAGGTAAACATGATTAATCAAACAAAACAAGAATTAGAGAAGGCATTAAATGTCGATACGAGTGTAGGATTAGGCAGTGAAGAGGTTAAAAAACGTCAGGCTAAGGATGGCTTTAATGAGCTTGAACAGCCGAAAAAAGCGTCTTTGTTTGTTCGCTTTATGCTGCAGTTCAAGGATACTTTAGTCATTATTCTGCTGATCGCGGCTTTGGTATCGGTACTTGTTGAGCCTGGTGATTGGATTGACAGTGCGATTATTGTCTTTGTCGTTGTGGTTAACGCAATCTTAGGGGTGGTTCAGGAAAGCAAGGCAGAGAAAAGCTTAGAGGCTTTGCAGAAGCTGAGCGCGCCTAACGCCAAAGTGCTGCGTGATGGTAAAAAATGTGTGGTGCCGGCCAGAGAACTGGTCGTTGGTGATGTGTTAGTGCTTGAAGCCGGCGATTGTGTGCCAAGTGATGCAAGAATTGTAGAATGTCATAATCTCAAGGTGGATGAAAGTGCATTGACGGGTGAAAGTCTGCCGGTAGAGAAAAATGATGAAATCATTGATAAAACTGAGGTAGCGTTGGGTGATAAAACCAATATGGTATTTCAGTCATGCAATGTGACCTATGGCCGTGCAATAGCCATAGTGACATCGATTGGCATGCAGAATGAGGTAGGTAAGATTGCCGGCATGCTGCTGGCGGCAAAGCAGGAAGCAACACCGCTTCAAAATAAATTGGATGAAATCGGCAAAATGATCGGCATCATGTGCATCGGTATCTGTATCGTTGTTTTCGGTATGGAAATGCTGTCAGGGCTGAGTGCCTTAGATGCCTTTAAAACCTCTGTCGCTTTAGCGGTAGCGGCGATTCCGGAAGGCTTGGCAACGGTTGTGACCATCGTATTAGCTTTAAGTGTGCAGAAGATGGTAAAACAGAATGCAATCGTGCGCCGTCTGCCGGCAGTTGAAACCTTGGGCTCTACTTCAATTGTTTGTTCCGATAAGACAGGAACCCTGACACAGAATAAGATGACGGTAGTAAAAACCTATACGCCAGCGATGGGTCTGCGTTCATTTGAAGAAACAGAGGATCAGGAAGCTATCGATATGCTGAACTATTTTACGCTATGTTCAGATGCGGAACTGATTGAAGAAAACGGACAGCTGATTGAAATCGGTGATCCTACGGAAACCGCTTTGGTAGCTGCCAGTTTGAAGAAGGGGTTCAGTAAAGAAAAATTAGCTGAAACTTATCAGCGTGATGCTGAACTTGCTTTTGATTCAGAACGTAAAATGATGACGGTATTCTATAAATTAAATGGTCAGATTCTGTCTATTACCAAGGGTGGTCCAGATGTAACTTTAGCCCGCTGTGTTAACGCGGATATCACGAAGGCAATGGCTGCCAATGATGAAATGGCTAATGATGCCCTGCGGGTACTGGCGGTTGCAGTCCGTGTTTGGGATCAGATACCTGAAAAGCTTACCAGTGAACTGATTGAAAATGATTTAACCTTTATCGGTTTGGTCGGGATGATTGATCCGCCGCGTCCTGAGGTAAAAGATGCCGTTGCCGTGGCAGCTAAAGCCGGTGTGCGGACGATTATGATTACCGGTGATCATATTACTACCGCTGTAGCGATTGCTAAAAACCTTGGCATATTGACGGCAGGACAGAAGGCTATTATGGGTGTTGAACTTGATAAGATGAGTCAGGAAGAATTGGAATCGCATATTGATGAATATAGTGTTTATGCTCGGGTTGCCCCTGAACACAAGGTGCGTATCGTAAAGGCATGGCAGGCACAGGGACATATTGTAGGGATGACAGGTGATGGTGTTAATGACGCGCCGGCATTAAAGAGTGCGGATATCGGCTGTGCGATGGGTATTACCGGCACAGATGTCGCAAAAGGCGCTGCGGCGATGATTTTAACTGATGATAACTTCGCAACGATCATTTCATCAATTCGTGAAGGCCGCGGTATCTTTGATAATATTAAAAAAGATGTGCAGTATCTTTTATCCAGCAATATTGGCGAGGTATTAGTCATTTTCGGTGCCTCATTGATTTCAGTGCTGATTCCCGCCAGCGGCTTTGGTGTACCTTTGCTGCCAATCCATCTGCTTTGGGTTAACTTGATTACAGATTCATTGCCGGCCTTCGCATTAGGCATGGAACCGACAGAAGCTGATGTAATGAACCGCAAACCACGTAAAAAAGATGAGGATTTCTTTGCGCATGGTTTCTTATGGACGATTATCTGGCAGGGAATCATGGTGGGTGTACTGACGTTATGCTCCTATGCTTTAGGAGAAAACGTATCCCACGAATACGGCATGACGATGGCCTTTATCACTTTAGTCGGCTGTCAGCTATTCCATAGCTTTAATGTGAAGAGTCATCATTCAGTATTCTCCAAACAAATTTTCAATAATAAATATCTATGGGGAGCAGCAGCGGTTGGCGTACTGCTTCAGGTGCTGATCATCAATGTGCCGTTCTTGTCAGATATTTTCAAACTGGTGCCGCTTGATCCAATACATGCCTTAGAAGCTATCGGTATTTCCGCATTAACAGTCGTGTTTGTAGAAATTTATAAATTAATCAAAAGAATCCAGCATAAGGATTAGTAAAATCTTCACAAAAAGAGTTCTGCAGAACTCTTTTTCATGTTATAATTTTAATGACTATAACGGGAGTGAATCAATCATGGCTACTAAAATATTAGTATTAGGCGGGAATCGTTTTATTGGACGTGCGATTGTGAATGTGCTTACTTATTACAGCTACGATGTAACTATTTTAAATCGGGGAAGCGAACCAAATTTGTTTGAAGGCGTCTCTCAGATACTTGCTGACCGCAATGATGAGGTTTCAATGCGTGAGGCTTTAAAGGATCGTGCTTTCGACATTGTGGTTGATGTCAGCGGTAAAACTAAGTATCAATGTGAGACAGTGATTCAGTCATTGGAACTGGTAAACCTAAAAAAATATATTTATATCAGTTCATCGGCTGTCTATGATTATGCGGCCTGTACGCTGCCTATTAAAGAGGATGCACCTAAGGGTGCTAATGAATGGGGACAGTACGGCTTGGATAAGCTGGCAGCTGAAAATTATCTGATTGAACAATTTGAAAACACACCGATTGAATGCATTACCCTGCGTTTCCCATATGTATATGGACCTTATAATTATCTGCAGCGGGAACGTTTGATATTCCATCATTTGGTCAATGACCGACCGATTTATGTGCCGAATGACGGTAATACAAGAATCCAGTTTTATTATGTCAAAGACGCGGCAAATCTAGTTTTGACATGTATTTCTGAGCCTTGTGAGAATATTACAATTTATAATGCCGGCAATCGTCATTCTATCACTTTTAATGAATGGATAGCCTGCTGTGAGGAGATTGTTGGAAAGAAGGGCATGATTTATCATGTAGATTCTAACACCCGCAATACCAAGTTTTTCCCATTCATGGATCAGGATATCCTATTGGATGTAAGCCGTCTGCAGCCGTTCTTTCATAAAGAAATTGATTTTATGCTGGGACTTGGCGAAGCCTATAAATGGTTTAGAGAAAATGAAGACTTGCTGCTGATTGATGAAAAGCAGCTTGAAGCTGAACGTGAATTAGCTGTCCAATTCAGCCATTAATAAGAAGGAGAATTTCATGCAGGAGAATCAGGAAATAGAAATAGAATCAATAGGTCAGACGTACCAGCATCATGATCCTTATTCATTTGAGGAACAGTGCGAGCGCTCACTGGCAGGCAGTGATAATTTTTATAACCGCAGTAAAAATGCCGGTTTCAGTGTCTGGGCACTGCTGTTTGGTCCTTTCTATTATTTATACCGTAAAATGTATCTTGAAGGCATTTTATTAATGGCAATACTTAGCATTCTGCCGATACCGCCGCAGCTTTCGATGGTTGTCTGGCTGATTGAAGGGTTAGCTTTTTATCCATTATACCGTGCGCATGCGAAACGGAAAATAAGCAAACTGCTGTCTAAATACAGTGATCTCAGCAGTGAGGAACAGCTATCTGTGATTCACAGTAAAGGCGGCGTGAATTATTTTGTTGCTTTGATATTTGCGGCATTGTATTTTATGGTTTTGTTTGCTTTATTAGGTAATGCTTAAAAATCCTGTTGATGCAGGATTTTTCTTTAAGGAGGCTATATGAAAATTATCGGTTTGATCGGCGGCATGAGCTGGGAAAGTACCCAGACTTCT
>OGJC01000294.1_pt1 | contig 57005 bp, 70 predicted proteins | sample 1571941 | NCBI WGS metagenome assembly OGJC01 (sample SAMEA2582100, study PRJEB24529) | metagenome | biome: Human gut stool | place: China | collected 2011 | reverse complement strand
ATCGAAGAGGTTGTAAACAAGGTGCGGAATGAAATTAGTGCCAACATTGTTAAGGTTGGTGAGGATACCGTATTTAAGCTGGGTATCGGTAAGATCGACCGTGAGATTGTTAAATTGATCGGCCGTCTGAAATATCGTTACAGCTATGGTCAAAATGCCCTCCAGCATTCAATGGAGGTTGCTTATCTGACTGGCATGATGGCCGCTGAATTAGGCTTGAATCAAAATCTTGCAAAACGTGCGGGCTTACTGCATGATATTGGCAAAGCACTTGATTTTGAAGTGGAAGGCAGTCATATTGAGCTTGGTTATAAGTTCTGTAAGAAGCATGGTGAAAGTGACGTTGTGCTGAATGCAATACAGTCGCATCACGGTGGAGTAGAACCTACTTATCTGATTTCTAATCTTGTACAGGCTGCCGATACGTTAAGCGCGGCTCGTCCGGGTGCCCGTTATGAGGCAATGCAGAATTATATCAACCGCCTTGAGGAATTAGAGAAAATTACTAAGAGCTTTGATGGTGTTGATCAGTGCTATGCGATTCAGGCAGGCCGTGAGATTCGTGTTTTGGTTCATCCGGATAAAGTGGATGATAACGCATGTACGAAGCTGGCCCGCGGTATTCGTGATAAGATTGAGGCTGAGCTTACTTATCCAGGCCAAATCAAGGTTACGGTTATTCGTGAATTAAGAGCGAGTGAATTGGCTAAATAACGATGAAAATTTTATTTGTTGGTGATGTGGTTGGCAGTGTCGGCCGCCAGATGGTGATCGATACAATACCGCATCTAAGAGAAGAAAAAGCGATTGATATGGTGATCTGCAACGGCGAAAATGCTGCCCATGGCAAGGGGATTACCAAGAAGATCTACAATCAGCTGATTGCCGCTGGCATCGACGTGATTACAATGGGAAATCATACTTTTTCTAAAAATGATATCCTGCTGTTTATCGATGAAGCTGATCGGCTGGTCAGACCGATGAATATGGAACCGACGGAACCTGGGCAAAGCACTTGTGTGGTCCAAATCGGCGGTAAAAAAATTGCGGTAAGCAATCTCAGCGGTGAGGTGTTTATGAATAATATCACAGATTCACCGTTTGCCTGCATGGAAGATATTTTAGAGGCATATGAAGACTGTGATCTGCATGTTGTTGATTTGCATGCCGAGGCTACCAGTGAGAAGATAGCGTTTACTTATTGCTTTGCGAACCAGCTGGCTGCCGTTGTCGGTACGCATACCCATGTACAGACTGCTGATGAGCGGATCGTTGACGGCTGTGCCGCGATCAGTGATCTTGGCATGTGCGGCCCTTACAACAGTGTGCTGGGGCGTGATATTGATGAAGTGATCGCGCGTTTTAACGGTGAAAAGACGAAATATACAATGGCGTCAGGCCCTGGTATCTTCTGTGGCTTGATCGTAGAAATTGATGATATCAGCAATCGCGCAGTCAGCGTTGAACGGATACAAATTAAGGAAGAAGCGTAAATTTGCACTTCTTCTTTTTTTCTTCAGTGATTGATTTTTTATTCAGTTTCCAGGCTTAAAATACTTGCAGTAGATACAACTTATGTTATAATAGTTAAGAAAGAAAAAGGAGGATTTATCATGCCAGTAAAAATTAACGAAGATACTTGCATCGGTTGCGGTGCTTGTGTAGGTGTTTGCCCAGTTGGTGCATTGTCAATGAACGATGACTCTAAATCAACATGTGATGAAGGAACATGTATTGATTGCGGTGCTTGTGTATCAACTTGCCCAGTAGAAGCCATTTCACAATAAACCAAGCCTTGCTTGGTTTTTTTGGGCTTTAATTTTAAAGGAGAAAATAGAATGAAAGTACATGAAGATTGGATGAAGCCTTCTTTAAAGGAAGCACAAAAAAGAACGAATCAACAGGCTGCGATTGAAAAGAGTCTGTTTAATATACCATTTGAAGCACGTAACATCGGCTGCGGCCGTAAATATTTCCTGCGTACCTACGGCTGTCAGGCTAATGAACGCGATGGTGAAACCATTGCCGGTATTCTTGAGGAATTAGGCTTTGAACAATGTCATACACCAGAAGAAGCTGATTTTATTTTGCTGAACACATGTGCGGTGCGAAAAAATGCTGAAGATAAGGTTTTGGGAGAGCTAGGTTCATTAAAACGCCTGCGTAAGACAAATCCTGATCTATTATTTGGCATGTGCGGCTGTATGGCTCAGGAAGAGGAAATCGTTGATACAATCATCAAAAAATATCCGCATGTGGATTTGGTGTTTGGTACACATAATATTCATCGTCTGCCGATTCTGCTGTATCAGGCAATGATGGCCAGAGAGAAAACGATTGAAGTTTATTCAAAAGAGGGCGAAGTTATTGAAAATTTGCCGGTGAAACGCTTTGGTACCCATAAGGCATGGGTCAATATCATGTATGGCTGTGATAAATTCTGTACATACTGCATTGTTCCGTATACCCGCGGCAAAGAGCGTTCGCGCACCGTTGAGGATATTTTGGATGAAGTGAGAGAACTAAAGGCGGAAGGCTTTAAGGAAGTAACGCTGTTAGGGCAGAATGTCAATTCCTATGGGAAGGATCTGCAGCTGGCAGGCGGCTTTGCCGGCTTGCTTGAAGAAGTCGCGAAAATCGGTATCCCTCGAATTCGTTTTACAACCTCGCATCCATGGGATTTTACGGATGAAATGATTGATGTAATCGCTCGTTATGATAATATCATGCCGTTTATTCATCTGCCGGTTCAATCAGGCAGCAATGAAATTCTTAAAATCATGGGACGCCGTTATACGGTAGAACAATATCGCACACTGTTTGATAAGATTGTGTCTAAAATTCCAGGCGTTGGTTTTTCAACGGATATCATTGTTGGTTTTCCAAATGAAACTGATGAACAGTTCCAAAAAACTTTAGAGCTTGTTGATTATTGTCAGTTTGATAATGCCTTTACCTTTATTTATTCACCGCGTGCCGGTACACCGGCAGCTGCGATGGCGGATAATGTCAGCTTAGAAGTAAAACAGGATCGTCTGAATGAATTGATGGAGCATACAAATCGTTATGCCCGTTTGAAAAATGAGGCTTATGCGGGCCGCATCGTGAAGGTCTTGGTCGATGGACCATCTAAGAAAAATGAGCGAGTTTATTCAGGCTATACAGAAACTAATAAGCTTGTCAACTTCACAGCTGATCAGCCAATTCAGCCAGGTGATATCGTCGAGGTTCAGATCACGGATGTAAAGACTTGGTCGTTGGACGGAGAGTCAATTAAAAGTGAATAGTTGTTCACTTTTTTTGTTATTTTTAGCAAGTAGTGGTATAATATGCATAGCGACTTATACTAATAGATTTGAAATATAATTTGATAGAAGAGCATAAAGGAGGAACTTATGGATCAAGTACGCATTTTTGCGCTTGGTGGACTCGATGAAAACGGCAAGAACATGTTTGTAGTCGAAGTAAATGAAGCGATTATTCTGATTGAGGCAGGATTGAAATTTCCTGATTCAGATCAGCTGGGGGTGGAGTTTGTCATCCCTGATTTTAGTTATTTAATAAAAAATAAAGACCGTGTAAAGGGAATATTTATCACCCATGGACACGACGATGTGATAGCGGCGCTGCCTTATCTGCTTAAGCAGATTAAGATACCGGTTTATACCGGCGCGCTGACTGCTAATATTCTGCATGATATGCTGAAAAAAGAAGGCATCCGCGATGTGAAAATTCACAAAATAAAGCGAACCAGCCGTCAGAATGTCGGTGGTGTAACCGTGAGAACATTCCCGATGACGCATGCTTATCCGGACAATTTTGGTGTAGCTATTGAGAGCAGTCAGGGGTATATCGTTTATACCGGTGAGTTTATCATCGATTATGATGTTCTTGAAGAAGAATATATGTGTGATTTGAATGAGTTAAGTGAAATTGGTAAAAAGGGTGTTCTTTGTCTTCTGAATGAATCGGTTTCTGCAGATAAGGAAGGCCATACAGCGCCGAAGCATCGTATTACGAATCTGATTGAACCGATTTTTGAAGGCGCAGAGCATCGTATTGTGATTTCTGCTTATCGTCAGAGCTTATTCAGAATCATTGAAATCATCGATCTGGCTAGAAAATTTAACCGTAAGATTTTCTTTTATGATAAAGAATTGCGCGCATTGTTAAATCAGATGGAGATATTAGGCTATTATAAGCTGCCTCGTGAAATTGAATTAACTGAAAAACAGTTTGATGATGCGATGGATGATGTTGTTGTCTTGATTTCTGACAGCGGTAAGAATTTGTTCAGGAAGATTCAAAACATTGCTATGCATGAAGATAAGAATATTAATTTCCGCAGTGATGATACGATTATTATTGCTTCACCGGTAGTTAGCGGTACAGAATTAGAAGCGGCGAATATGGAGAATGAGATTTACAAGGAAGGCGGCAAGCTGTTTTCTTTGAAATCGAAGACGGTTTATTCTATGCATCCGTCCAGTGAAGACTTAAAAATGATGCTGTATCTGTTTAAGCCGAAATATTACATTCCGGTTAAAGGCGAATATCGTCATTTAGTTGTGAATGCTAATCTTGCGACTAAAATGGGTTATCGGCCGGATAAAATCGTGATTTTAGATAATGGTCAGATTGCGGCTTTTGAGAATAAGGTGCTTAAGTCAGTGGCTGATCATATCGAGCTGGAAGATACGATGATTGACGGCAAAGAAAACTGGGATGTTACCGGTGTTGTTTTAAAAGATCGTGAACTGCTTTCAACGGATGGGGTAATGATTGTCGGTGTATCAATCGATGCTAAAACGAAGAAAATTATCGGCGGTCCGGATGTTCAGACACGCGGCTTGATTTATTTGAAGGATGCGGACTATATCGTGAAAGAAGTCGGCAATATCTGTGAAAATACGATTGAAGCTGAGGTTAAGGATCATGTCTATGAGAATTTGGCAACCCGCACGAATATTCGTGATAAAGTAACTAAATATTTAATGAAAGAAACTGGCAAGCGGCCAATGGTTCTGCCGGTCATTATCGAGATTAATAATAAAGCTTAGCAGGAGGTAGACCATGGCCAAAACGAAGAGGAAGACACGTCCGGCAGCAACTAAAGAAGATAAAGAGGTTTTAATTTATATTTATGCGCTGCTGATTATCACATTATCGATCATTGGTCTTTTGAATATAGGGATTGTCGGTGAATTTTTGAATCAGGTTGTCCGTTATTTCTTCGGCAGTCTGTATGGTGTAGTTTATGCTGGTATTATTTTTGCTGCGGTGATGATGATGCTTCGCCATGACATCAAAAAGTTGAAGCTGAGGCCTGCATTTGGTGCCTTCTGTCTGTTTTGCGCATGGCTGCTGCAGACATCAGCTCCTCAGGATACTTCAATCACTGGCATGACAATATTTAGTGAATATGTGAAGAACTCGTTTATGATATTTCGCGGCCAGCTGCCTACAACGGTTGGCAACGGCGGTTTGATTGGGGCTTTTCTTTATTCATTGTCAACCCTGCTGTTTGATAAGATTGGTACTTTAATCTTCAGTGTGGCATTATTGCTGCTGGGTGTGTTAATGTTTGCCAATAACAAATATGTTCAGGGCTTTTTCAAACGCTGTACGTTATTATTTAATTCTTTGATGAATAAGCGTCAAAAACAAAAGCGTGAAGTGAAACCAAAGAAGACAAAGACGGTTAAAGTCATGGAAGATCAGGAAGAATTTGATATGGATGTCTTAAACACAAATCAAAATCAGAGTAAATTTGATTTTCTTGATCTTGAGGCAGATGAATTTAATGATCTTGAGGAGCCGGCAGTTCATGAAGAACCAGCAGCTCATTATGAAACATTATCTGCAGAGCCGCTTAAGCATGCAGAACCAGTTGAACAGGATATTTTAAAAAGTGTGGAAATCCCGCAGGTTAAAGAGGAAAAGCAGGAAGAGGCTTTTGTTTCGGTATTTGAGGAGGATTACACAAATTATAAATTACCAAGAATTACCTTGCTGAATGAGAATGCTAAGAATACAAGATCATCCGTGAACATAAAGGCTGCTAAAGAGAGCGGTGATAAGCTGATGCGGATTCTTGATGAATTTGGTGTAAAAGCTACATTGATGGAAACACATATTGGACCAAGTGTTACTAAGTTTGAGGTAAAACCTGATTTAGGTGTTCGTGTCAGTAAAATCAGCAATCTTCAGCATGATATAAAAATGGGATTGGCGGCCAAGGATATTCGTATCGAAGCTCCGATTCCAAGCAAGTCTGCCGTTGGTATAGAAATTCCTAATATTGAAAAGACGACGGTTGGCATGAAGGAATTGATGAAAAATGTCCCTGAAAAATATGCGGACAGTAAATTGCTGTTTGGTTTAGGGAAGGATTTATTAGGCAATTGTGTTTACGGCGAATTAAATAAGATGCCGCATTTGCTGATTGCCGGGGCTACCGGTTCAGGTAAGTCGGTATGTGTGAATTCAATCATCGTTTCTATCTTAATGCGGGCTAAGCCGGACGAGGTTAAGCTGCTGCTGATTGATCCGAAGAAGGTTGAGTTTACGATGTACGCACAGGTTCCGCATTTGCTGGGGCCGGTGATTACTGATGGTACAGAGGCGTCTACCGCGTTAAAAGTTGTTGTTAATACGATGGATAACCGCTATGAATTGTTCTCTCAGGCGGGTGTCCGCAATATCAGCGGTTATAACAAATATATTGAAGAGCATCCAGAAGAAGGTTTGAAGAAAATGCCATGGATCGTTGTTGTGATCGATGAGCTTGCTGACCTGATGCTGGTTGCCGCTAAAGATGTTGAAGCAAGTATTCAGCGTATCACTCAGCTGGCCCGTGCTGCCGGTATTCATTTGATTGTCGCTACTCAGCGGCCTAGTGTGGATGTTATTACCGGTATCATTAAAGCCAATATTCCAAGCCGTATCGCCTTTGCGGTATCCAGTGCGATCGATTCAAGAACGATATTGGATCAGCAGGGAGCTGAAAAGCTGCTTGGTATGGGAGATATGTTATATATTCCTGTCGGTGAGCAGGTTGTGACCCGTGTTCAGGGTGTGTTTGTTTCAGATGAGGAAGTGCGTAAGGTCTGTGATTTTGTCAGCGCTCAGGCACGGCCGAAGTTTGATGATGCGTTTATTCGACTGCAGCTGATCGATAGTGGAAGCGGTTTAATTGATTCTTCTGATGATCCGTTGTATGATGAAGTTAGGAACTTTGTCATTCAGTCACAAAAGGCCAGTACCTCGTTTATCCAGCGTAAATTCAGCATTGGATATTCCCGGGCTGCCCGGCTGGTTGATGTACTGGAGGAGAATGGCGTAGTTGGGCCTGCAAGAGGAAGCAAGCCTCGTGAAGTTTACATAAAGAAAGAGAGGACGGATAGCGATGAGTAAAGTTTCAGAAATTATTTCAAATCCAACTTTAACTTATGCTCAGCAGGTTTTGGCGTTAGCCAGACTTGCGGAAAGTGAAGATGACACATTAAAACTCGATGATGAATTCAAATTAGCATTAAAAGAACATACGATTTGTGACTTGGGTGAGGGAAATGCGCCGTATCGGCCGCGTTATATTGTTCCTGATTATGATTTGTTCATGGAGAAGGGCTGTAAATTTTTAGAGTTGGATCCGCCTAAAGATCTGTTAGAAGCTGTAAATAATCTGTTGATTTTTTATAAGCATGTACCTTCTATTACTTCATTCCCTGTCTATTTGGGAAACTTTACTACAATGTTTGAAAAATTTGATGTGGATGAAGCAGAAACAAGAAAAGTAATGCGTTTGTTCTTAAAGCATATCGATAAAACGCTGACTGACTCTTTCGTACATGCGAATATCGGTCCTAAGGATAATCGTGTAACACGTATTATTCTTGATTTGACAGAGGAAATGCAGCTTGCAATTCCAAATATTTCTTTATTATATGATGAAAACGAGACAAGCGATGAATTAGCTTTAGCCTGCATTAAATGTATGCTTGCTACTTCAAAGCCAAGCTTTGCAAATCATGCGATGTATAAAAAAGAGCATGAAGGACCCTATGCGATTGTCAGCTGCTATAATGCGTTAAAGGTTGGCGGCGGCGGATATACATTACCGCGTCTGCGTCTCTATGAAATCTCATTAAAGGCTGCCAATGTTGATCAATTTATGAATGAGGTACTGCCGCATTATTGTGAATTGATTTTCCGCAATATTGATGCGCGTATCCGTTATATTGTTGAGGAAAGCTCCTTCTTCAAATCAAATTTCTTAGCTACTGAAGGCTTCGTAAAGCGTGAAAACTTTACGGGTATGGTGGGTGTCGTAGGTCTTGCAGAGTGCTGCAATCATTTGCTTGGCATTGATGATAAGGCCAAGGGCTTCGGCAATAATGAAGAAGCAAATGCTTTAGGTGAGCGTATCTTAGATAAAATTAATGAATTGGTACATGCACATCACGGCGTTTATTGTGAAGGCTGCAATAACATGTATGTGATGCATGCACAGGTAGGTATCGATACTGACGGCATGGAGGATTCACCAGGCGCCAGAATTCCAGTAGGCTTTGAACCAGAGCTCTATAAGCACATTCAGGTTGAAACAAAGATGCATAAGCATTTTGTATCCGGTATCGGTGATATTTTCAAATTTGATGATACATGGAATAATTCAAAAGGTGCGGTGCTTGATATTATCAAGGGAGCCTTTAATTCAGGAATGCGTTATTTCACAGCTTATAATGCGGATAATGATGTTGTGCGCGTCACCGGTTATCTGGTAAAGAAGAGTGAAATTGAAAAGCTGAACAATAACAAGACCAGTCTTAATAACTGCAGTGCCTTCGGTCAGGGAGCTGCCAGAGATTCACATGCTTTAGACCGCCGTGTTTATAATGAAAGCGGCAGTTAATAAGATTATTTCGTTTTCTAATGTAGACGGTCCCGGCAACCGCTGCTCAATCTTTTTTCAGAGCTGCCCGTTTCGCTGTTTATATTGTCATAATCCTGAAACGATTAATATGTGCGTCAACTGCGGCGAGTGTGTAAAAACATGTCCGGTGCTGGCGCTTCAAATGGTAAAAGCCAAAGTGGTTTGGAGTAAGACGCAATGTGTTGAATGTGATACATGCATTAAAACATGCAAGTATTTGGCATCGCCTAGAATCAGCTGGATGAGCGTTGAGGATGTGGTTGAGCATATCAAATCAATTAAGCCGTTTATCCGCGGTATTACAGTAAGCGGCGGTGAATGTATGAACCATGCTGATTTTCTTCTGGAATTATTCAAGGAAACGAAAAAACTTGGCTTAACTTGTCTGATTGACAGCAATGGCTACTATGATTTTGAAGATTATCCTGAATTGATGGCTGTTTGTGATGGCGTTATGCTTGATGTTAAAGCAATTTCTGATGATTTTCATTATTTTGTCACGGAACAGCATAATGCGATGGTTCTGAAAAATCTGCGTACCTTATTGGCAATGCATAAGCTTGAAGAGGTCAGAACCGTTATTCTGCCGGGTTACGAAGATGAAAATACAAAAACTGTAACCGGTGTTTCTGAAATCATCAAGAGTGAATGCCGTTATAAATTACTGAAGTATCGTTATTTTGGTGTACGGGATGCCGGCGTGAAGGTTTTTGGCGAGGGTATCGTAAGCCATGATGAGCTTGTGCGCTGTCAGAAAATCTGTGAAGAGCATGGCTGTTCAACAAGCGTTATTATATAAAAATTAAAGACTGATTTGTTTCTCTCTTGAGAGGCTCATTGAGCCTCTTTTTTGTTAATTTACCTTTATTTTTACTGTGTCATGCGTTAAAATAAGAATATTGTTTATACTAAGAAACAAGGAGGATTTTCGATGAAAATAAAAATCAGAGAGGGGGTAACTTTAAATTTTATCCAAAGTGATAAATTTAAAGATATCGCTGTTTATATTGACTTTCTGCATGAGTTAAATGAAAAAGATGCCACCGAGCGTTCGGTGCTGTCAATGATGATGACGGACCGCTGTGAAAAATATGATACGAAACAGAAAATGTCAAATGTATGTGATGAACTATATGGTGCTACCTTGTCATGCCGGACCATTGGCTGCGGCGGCGGTCATGTGGTAGAATTTCGCAGTAAAATCATTAATCCAATGTATGTTGAAGGGAGTGCGAATTTGCTTCGTGATCAGCTATGCCTGATTAAAGAGATTCTATTTAATCCTTATTATGAGCAGGGACACTTCAGTAAGGAGATTTTTGATGAGGCTGTGCGGCTGCTTAAATCAAAAATCATGCGCCGTCTTGATGATGCTCAGACATACTCACTGCTGCTGGCGTTTCAAAAGGCTGGTGAGCAGCAGCCGTTAAGTATATCGGTACTGGGCAGTCTTGATATATTGTCAAAACTGACGATTGAAGATGTTGAAAAGCAATATCAAAGCATGCTGTCTAATGATCCTGTTGAAATCATGGTTTGCGGCCAGTTTGATGAATTGCAGATGGGACGCATGATTGAATCTATTTTTGACTTTACACAGCGCTCAGCGAAGGTAAATACACACTACTGTCTTAATACGGCTGCCAGTGATGAAATTACCAAGGTTGAAAAGGATATCCCGCAGACCAATATCGCTATGATCTGGAAAAACGGTATCGATGTCGTAGATGAACAATATGCAGCATTGCGGGTAGCTAATGGTATTTTTGGTCAATACTCAACGAGCTATCTGTTTCAGGAGGTTCGTGAGAAACACAGCCTTTGTTACTCCATTTTTTCTAATTTGATTTCTTTTGACGGGGCCTTAGTGGTAAGCACTGGTATTGAACATCAGAATATCGATCAGACAATACAGCTGATTAAAGAGCAGTTTGAACGCTGCAAAAAGGGTGAATTCAGTGATGAATTAATTTCAGTTACCAAGAAAATGATTATCAATTCACTGAAAGCGAGCCGTGATGATATGAATTCAATGATGTCTTATGCATACAACAATTCACTGCTTAATCGTGAATTAACCATTGAAGAAAATATTGAAAGAATCAGCAATGTCAGTAAAGAGGCAATTCTTAAGGCATTTAATGCCTGTGAGCTGCTGGCGACAGTCGTGCTGACAGGGAAGGAGAAGGCGCATGAATAAGGTGATCAGCAATAAATATCAAGAGTCTTATATCGAAGAGACGCTGCCTAATGGATTAAAGGTTGTGCTGTGGCAGAAAAAAGGCTATGAAAAGAGCTATTTCATGATGACTACTCCTTTGGGTGCCTTAGATATTGAACAGGTGGATGCTGACGGCAAGGCTTTTCAGTTTGAACCGGGTACTGCGCATTTTCTCGAACATAAAATGTTTGAAGATGAAGATAAGGATGTAATGAATCTGTTTTCGGAAATGGGGGCCAATGTCAACGCCTTTACTTCCTATACAGAAACCGCCTATCATTTCACAACTTCAGAAGACCCTGAAGCGCCATTAAATCTCTTACTTGATTTTGTACAGCGATTAACGATCAGTGAAGAATCGGTAGAAAAGGAAAAGGGAATTATCATTCAGGAGCTGCAGATGTATCAGCAGATGTCTGATTCACGGCTGATTAATGAAACCTTCTCATCACTTTTTCATGAGCATCCGCTGCGTTTTGATGTCGGCGGCTCACCGGAATCAGTGAATCGGATAACTAAATCAAGTCTGGAAGAATGCTATGCTTTAAATTATCATCCTTCTACGATGATTTTAGTCGGGGTTACCGGCCGCGAGCTTGAGCCCTTGCTGGAAATCATTAAAAACAATCAAATGAAGAAGCAATTTAAGCCAATCAAAAACGTAACCCGCAAACAATTCAGCGAACCGCAGACCGTAAAGCGTCCATATTACCAATTTAATATGGATGTGACAACACCCAAGGTAAATATTGCCTATAAGCTTCAGGGAATTAAAGATGGTATGCAGCGGCTTAAGATGGAATGGTGCTTAAAATTTATTTTAGATGCTTCCTTTACTTCCTTAAGCGAGGATTATCAGCAATGGCTGATTGATGGAACAATCAATGACTTCTATGGCTTTGAACTTGAATTTGGCGAAGATTTCGGTTATATGATGTTTTATACGGAAACTGAGAAGCTGGATGAATTCAAACGAATTGTTGAGCTGACATTAGAAAAAGCAAAAGCTAATGGTATCAGTGAAACAACGCTTAATCAACTGAAGCGCCGCTATTATGGGCAGTCAATCCGTGATTTAAACAGTTTTGATGATATAGCCTTTACTTTTATGAGAGATTATTTCAATAAAATCGACTTCTTTGAAGCTTTAGACGTAATCAATACGATTACAATGGCTGATATTCAGTCGGCTGCTGAATTGATGGATCTTGAACATCAGGCTATTCTTCATCTGATGCCAATTGAGTAATTACTTATAGCTCAGAAAATCTACTTTCTCGGCAATCATATCGTAATTAATAAACGCATTGCCTTCCTGCGACTGGTAGGTTCTTGATTGAATGCGGCCCTTGATACCCATCATGTCACCGACTTTACAATAATCAACGACCGTTTCTGCACTGGCACGCCAGACTTCGACAGCAATTTGGTCATATTCATAAACCCCTTCGGAATTGCGGAAACCGCGCTCTACATTTAAGAGCAGGGTAGTATGCTTTGTTCCATTAGGGGTTTCTTTCATTTCCGGCTTTTCCAGAACTTTGCCGATAACTACAAATACATTGATCATAATTTGTTCTCCTTTTATGTGTAGCTGTATTATGCCTTAAAAACAAAAAGTTGGCAAAAGTCCGAATTTGCACTTGACAAGCAAAAAAGCCTGATTTCATCACAATGAATTCCCAAAAAAAGCCCGATTTATGCAAATTCGGACTTTTTTAATTTTATATAAAAAAAGACACGCTTGTGCGTGTCCGTAAGTGACTATCTGTTGTAGAATTCGACAACCAGCAGTTCGTTTACTTCTTGGTTTAATTCGCTTCTTTCAGGAAGACGAACATAAACACCTTTTTTAGCTTCTTTATCAACAGTAACAAATGCTTTAGTGTTGATTGTAGCTTCTAAAGCTTCAGCGATTGCTTTCATATCTTTTGAAGTTTCTTTTACTGCAATTGTCATACCAGGCTTAACGATGTAAGAAGGGATGTCCACTTTCTTTCCATCAACAGTGATGTGACCGTGGTTTACAAGCTGACGTGCTGCGCGGCGAGTTCTTGCAAAGCCCATGCGGTATACAAGGTTATCCAGTCTTGATTCAAGCAGGAACATGAAGTTGTCACCCTTAACACCCTTCATAGCAGATGCTTTTTTGAAAGTGTTGTAGAATTGACGTTCATTGATTCCATACATATAACGAATTCTTTGCTTTTCTCTTAACTGTAAACCGTAGTTAGTCAGTTTTACTCTCTTCGTTGGTCCATGCTGACCAGGAGCATAAGTTCTTTTTTGTAATTCTTCGCCAGTTTCAAGAACTGAGAAACCTAAGCGGCGGGAAACCTTCCAAACAGGTCCATTAATACGTGCCATTTAAAAATCCTCCTTTAATTGTTTTATGGTTTTTGGCTATAAAACAATAACAGGGCGTAAATCATCATTGACGGGTGTCAATACTTTCGGTATCCTCACATATTGCAGCATGCTACCCGATACCCCGCAGAAACTGCGTTATTGACGCCTTAGACAAGACTTTACGAGCTGCCATCATTTTGACGCTATATTACTATATCATTGATTGAATGTCCAGTCAATGAAAAAAGTGGAAATGCTGAAAATTTCGTTAATTTATACGCTAATAACGGGTTGATTTATGATACAATAAATATAGTGAGGTGTGTTTATGGATAAGATTATGGAAACGCTCAAAGGACTTGGGGAAAACAATAACTTTTTGATAGGTGTAATCGTGGTCGGCGTGATTTTGATCCTGCTGATTATTTTTACGGTTCTGAACACTAAAAAGGTAAAAAAGCAGCTGAATGAAGCAGAGATGAATTATAATTCATTAAAGAGTATTCCTTTACCCTTTAAACTGAACAAGGCAGTCGCTTTGTCAAGAGTCAATTCCGCCGTTGCAGAAAGTGTGGAACGTTCCCGCAATGAATTTGATATCGTTCAGGAACAGCTGAAAGAAGCCAGCGTCTATCTCGGTGAAATTGATGATCTGATTTATGTACATAAGGTTAAGCAGGCAAAGCGTCAGCTGAAGGAATTGCAGGAACTGCTTGAAAACTGTTCGGTGGGCGTGCATAAATTATCAACCTCTTTGGATAATATTCTGGAACAGGAAAGCGCTCAGCGTGAACAAATCAATAAGCTGAAAAACCAATTCCGTATCGATAAAGAAATCATTCGTGATAATCGAGAAAATTATAATAGCGGCATCGAAGTTTTGGAAGCGCGGGTAACATCGATTGAGAAGATGTTTTCTACCTTTGAAGAATGGATGTTCGCCAGTGAATTTGCTAAGGCAGGCACTCAGCAGGTAGAAATCAGCGAGGCGATGAAGGAACTTGAACAGCTGATGGACGAATTTCCTGCCTTGTATGAGGAAGCGAAGCTGTCATTGCCTAAGGCGATTGATGAAACGGGATATGTCTATGCTCAGGCACGCAATCAGGGTGTCTATCTGGAACATCTTGAAGCAAAACGCAATCTTGAAACGGTGACCGCGATGCTTAAGGACGATCTTGGCCGGTTGGCAGAAGGTCAGATTGAGGGCGTCATGTATTCCTTGCTTGAATGTGAAAAACGTCTCCAGCAGCTGAAGGAACAAATTGACCGTGAAGTGAAGGCTTCCGAGGACTTTACAGCATCCTATGAGCCATTGCTGAATGACATTCAAACAATGAATGAAAATATTATTAAGCTGCGTGATTTATATGAAAAGGTAAAGATCCGTTTTGGTTTTGAAAATCTGAATGATTCATTAGATGCGATTGACCGCATGATGAGTGAAGTGCTGATAGCTCGGGACAAGCTGAAGGAATCGGCCGCTAATCAGGCAATCCCAGCGACTACGCTGATGCTTTCGATGAATGAATTGAAGCAGCACTGCAAGGAATTGCTGGATGAGCTTGGCAAGGTGAAGAAAAAGCTTGATACGGCATGCGCTGATGAAGAGCGGGCTAAAAAGCAGCTGCTTAAGCTTCAGCTGATCGTGAATGAAATTACGGTGAAAATCAATAAGAACCGCCTGCCGTCGATCTCTTTAAAATATGAAGAAGATCTTCGTAAGGCAAATCTGATTATTAATGAAATTAACTGTCTGCTTGAGGCAACGCCGCTGGATGTGGCTCGTCTTAATGAAAAATTAAAAGAAGCGATTGACTTTGTCTATACCTTATTTAACAGTGTCAATAACCTTGTCGGCATGGCAATCATGGTTGAAAATACCATTGTCTTCGGCAACCGTTATCGTTCCACTTATCCTGAAATTGATTCTGAACTGACAAGGGCGGAATTGTGTTTCAGAAACGGACAATATACGAAAGCATTAAAAATAGCTATCCAAACGATTGAAAAACTGCATCCTGGTTCTTACGAAAAGCTGATTCGCAAGACGCAGGGAACGGCTGCGTAGGTGTGCTATGATTTATTTAGACTACGCATCAACAACGCCTGTTAATCAGGAAGTATTAAAAGCCTATACCTATGTTTTAGAGAAATACTACGCCAATACAGATTCACTGCATGACGCAGGCTTAAAAGTTGCGGAATTAATGGAACAGAGCAGGGAGCAGACAGCTTCCTGCTTAAAAGTGAAAGCGAATGAACTGATGTTTACCTCGGGCGCCAGTGAAGCGAACAACACGGCAATCAAAGGCAGTGCGTTTGCGCTGCAGCACCGCGGCAAGCATTTGATTACCAGCTGTGTGGAACATTCAAGTGTCGATCAGACAATGAAACAGCTTCAGGAATTGTTTGGCTTTGAAGTGACTTATCTGCCGGTGAACAGCAGCGGTGTTGTAGAAGCAGAGACTTTGCGTCAAGCCCTTCGTAAGGATACGATTCTCGTATCAATCATGGCTTTAAATAATGAAGTGGGATCAATCAATGATATTGCTGAGCTGGCAAAAGTGACCCATGAATCTTCACGGGCAGTATTTCATAGTGACTGCACACAAATATTAGGCAAGCAGCCGTTAACTTTTTTGCCGGATATTGAGTTAGCCTCATTTTCGGCTCATAAAATCTATGGCTTAAAGGGCAGCGGCCTGCTTTATCACAAGCAGAATGTGCGTTTAGTGCCATTGATCTGCGGCGGTCAGCAGGAAGCCGGCCTGCGCGGCGGGACTAGCAATGCGCCCAGCAATATTGCATGGGCTAAAACGATGCGGATCGCGTTTGAGAAAATGGATGAACACAGCCAACACGTGTCAGAACTGAATCAGCGCCTGCGTCTGGGATTGGCCGAAATTGACGGTGTCGAAATTAATTCACCGCAGGATGCGACACCCTACATCTTAAATTTTTCAGTCAAAGGTATGACCAGCGAGGTCATGCTGAACGCATTGAATCATTATGGTATCTGTGTCTCATCAAGAAGTACCTGCTCCTCAAAAACCAAAGCGCCTTCCAAGGTGCTGATGGCTATGGGAATCAGTGAGGAAAGAGCAACTCATTCACTGCGGATTTCGCTTTCTCATTTGAGTAAGAAATCAGAGGTTGATGAATTGCTGAACGTATTAAAGGAGATATTTAATGACTATCGAATCAAATAATAAAATGGTTTATGACCACATTTTAGTTCGCTATGGCGAATTATCAACAAAAGGTAAAAATAAAAAGGATTTTATCCGCCGTTTGCATCAGAATATGAAAAACGCCCTGCGTAATTATCCGGCTTTGGAATTTGAACGTACACATGATCGGATGTTTATCCTGCTGAATGGTGTTGATCCTGATGAAATAGCGCCGATTATCAGCCGTATTTTCGGAATCAGTTCATTTTCTTATGCGCTCAAGGTGAACAGTGAGATTGAAGATATTATCGCAGCGGCTTATCATTCTGCATGCCAAAGCGGCGCTAAGACTTTTAAGGTGGAAGCCCGCCGTCATTACAAGCTGTTTGGCATGATTTCTGATGAAATTAATCGGGCGGTTGCTACAGAGATTTTAAAGAATACGGAAATGAAAGTTGATGTTCATCATCCTGAGCTGAGAATTATGATTGAAGTGCGTCAGTTTGAAACTTATATCATGACTAATAAATTATTGGGAGCCGGGGGTTATCCGGTAGGTGTCGGCGGCAAATCGATGGTTATGCTGTCCGGCGGTATCGATTCACCTGTGGCTGCTTATTTGATGATGAAACGCGGTATCACAGTAGAATGCATCCATTACGCATCACCGCCGTATACATCACCGCGTGCTCAGCAGAAGGTCGTGGATTTAGCTAAAATCTTAGCCGCTTATCAAGGCCATATCCGAATTCATGTGATTCCCTTTACTGAATTACAGCTGGCTATTTATAAGCATGCGGATGAAAGCTATTGCATTACCTTAATGCGCCGTATGATGTATCGCATCGCAGAGCGTCTCGCTCAGCGTCAGAACTGTTTGGCAATTGTTAATGGCGAGAGCATCGGTCAGGTGGCTTCACAGACATTAGAGAGTATGAATGTAATCAATGAAACAGTGACCATGCCGGTAATCAGACCGGTAGTGACGATGGATAAACTGGAAATTATTGCTTTATCTGAAAAAATCGGCACTTATGAAACATCAATTCAGCCGTTTGAAGACTGCTGTACGATCTTTACGCCAAAAAATCCGGTAACGCATCCAGTAAGCCGTAAAGCGGCTGCTTTTGAACAAAAATTTGATTATGATGCATTGATTGAGGATTGCCTGAATAAGATTGAAATCATTGATGTTTATCCAAATCAAAAAAATAACACAGAAGAAGATTTATTTTAGTATAAAGTTTTAGGGTGGAGATAAACTATTCTTGAGGTGATAAAAATGGACCACAAGAGAGAATATCAAAACCAAAATCTGAATCAGAATTTGAATCAAAATCAAAACCAGAGACAAAATCAGAATCAGAATCAAAGACAAAATAACTCAGTTCAAAACAACTTGTATCAGTTTGAAATGGGTTATGAATTAGGCGCTGATATTGAAGAAGCTAAAAACATGCACAAACAGGAATACTGCAAGGATGAGCTTCAAAACAATATGAGAAAGCTTAATGAAAAACAACAAAACAACCAAAATAACAATCGATAGTTTATTTTGAAGAAAAATACCGCCGGCAATACAGTCAGCGGTATTTTTATTTGCTTGTAAGTCATTGGTAATCCCGCTTTCATTTTAGGAATAGAATGGTTATAATTAAAAGATAGGAAAGAGGTGAAGCATGAGAGAATTTGTAGTTAATAAGAATGATGCTGATCAGCGTGTAGATAAATATCTGAGTAAGAGTCTCAAGCGTTTGCCTAAGAGTTTGATGTATAAATATATTCGCAATAAAAAGATAAAAGTGAATCGTCAGCGCTGTGAAATATCTCAGCGGTTAAATGTCGGGGATACTATTCAGATGTATATCAGTGAAGAGTTTTTTGATGAACAGCTGGATACTTCATTTATGCAGGCATCAAAGCTGCAGAATGTGGTTTATGAAGATGATCATTTATTAATTGTCAATAAGCCTGCCAACTTGCTTGTGCACAGTGATGAGGCGGATCAGACGGATACTTTAATCAACCGCATCCTGAAATATTTAGTTGAGCATAAGGCTTATGATCCGGTTTCTGAAAAAAGCTTCATGCCGGCTCTATGCCATCGCATTGACCGTAATACAGAAGGTCTTGTGATTGCGGCGAAAAGTGCTGAGGCATTGCGGATGATGAATGAAAAAATCAGAGAACGTGAAATTGAAAAGCATTATCTATGTATTGTCGAAGGTGAACTTTACGGCAGTGGTACGTTAGTTCATTATTATCGTAAGGATGAGCAGCAAAATAAGGCATATCTCGCGCAAAAGCCATCGGCTGGAATGAGTGAGGTCAGACTGAGCTATCGCTCATTAGCGGTAAAGCATGGCTATTCTTTGTTAGATATTGATTTGCTGACCGGTAAGAGTCATCAGATCCGAGCTCAGCTTTCTTTTATTGGTCATCCCTTGGTCAATGATGTGAAATATCATGGTAAAGCGATGAAAAAGCTTGAAGGACAGGCGCTGTGTGCTTATAAGCTTTGTTTTGCCTTTAAAAGCGATGCCGGCTGTTTGAATTATTTGAAAAATAAGGAAATACAAATTGTAGAACCAGCGCTGTTAAAGTTGTTTGAACAATTGTAAACGGCTTCATTTTAGAGTGATTTATAATTGAGCAAGATTGTTGATTGTTTTAGCGAATAAAAAGGTTTATACTACATTTGGCCTGAATTTTAAGACCAGTAAGGAGGGAATTATTTGGATAAATTTATAGAAGCTATCGTAAAAGCAGATCATGCCGCAAGTGAGCGTGTTGATGCTGCCAGAAAACAGCGGCTGCAGCTTAGAAGCCAAACGGAAGCCAATCGTGATGAGGTATATAAGCAGCTGATGGATGAAGAAAAGCAAGCCATTGCAAAGCATCAGCAATTGGTTGCGAAAAGGCTTCAGGATCAGCAGGAAGAGAATCAGAAACGCTATGAAGCATCCTTAATTTCACTTCAGAAAATTTACGATGAAAACCGGGAACAATGGGTAAAATCAATTGTTGAAGCCTGTCTTCATGTGTAAAAATCTGCTTATTATAAACAGAATCGAGGTGAAATTATGACATCATTATCCGCCAATGCCATTACTACAAAAGCTAAGGCAATGTATGGCCGGCGGCTTAGAAGCGAGGATTATCACGCGCTTGTGCATAAGAAAAGTGTGGCTGAAATCGCTGCTTATTTAAAGAATGAAACAGATTATGCCAGCACCTTTGCCAATGTGAAGGAAAGTGAGATTCATCGCGGTGATTTGGAAGCGCTGCTTAAAAAGGATATGTTTGAGCGCGGCTGCAAGTTAGCTCATTATGCTGACGGCAAAGATAAAGAGCTTTATGAAATCGGTATCTTTAAGAGTGAAATTGATTTGATTTTAGGAAAACTGCGGCTCTTCAATTCATCGCTGTATTCCGAGTTTGAATCACAGATTCCATTCTATCTGAATCGCTATACTTCCTTTGATTTGCATAAGCTTAAGGAGGCACAGACGTATTCAGCTCTGTGTGAAATACTGGTACGTACCGATTATGCTAAGATTTTATTGAAGTATCAGCCCAAGGGCAATGAATTAATTGATTATCCTCAAGTTGAAACCGCGCTGACGAAGTATTATTATGACCGTGTACTGCTGACGATTAAACGACATTTAAGGGGAAAAACGCAGAGTGATTGTCTGACGATCTTTCTGACCGGCATTGAGCTGCAGAATATTTCCAAGATTTATCGTCTGAAAAAGTATTATCATGCGGATGCTGAAACGATTCGGCCGACTTTGATGCTTGATTATCTCAGAATTTCTAAAAGCAAAATGGAGGAATTGATTGAGGCAGCGGATGCGGAAAGCTTTTTAAGAATATTGGCTGATTCACCTTATCGTGTATTTGCTGATAATCATGATTATGTATTTATTGAATACTATGCAGATCGGATTAAATATCATTTGGCTGAACGGCATATGCGTTTTTCTACAAGTCCGGCGATTGTATTTCTGACTTATACGATCCTGCATGAAATTGAAATGAGTAATCTTGTTAATATTATTGAAGGGGTGCGTTACGGTGTCTCTGCCGATCATATTGAAAAGACTTGTATTTATTAGAAATTGAAAGGAGGAATAATGTGGCAATAACTAAAATGAGGCTGATGAATATTATAACGGATAAACAGCATCTTGAAGAAATGCTGCTGCGTTTCAGTACGCTGGATAATTTTCATCCTGAGCTTGCCAATAAAATAGTTGATCGGGTCAGTGGATTAGCGGTCTTGAATGATGCCAATCCGTATGCCGATCTATTGTCAAAGGTTTCAGAGCTATGCGCTGAAATGGATTTGACTTTAGTTAAAAAGCCAATCGATTCTTATTTCATCAATCTTGATGAAACAAATAAAATGATTAATGAAATCAAAGCAAAGTTTGATCAGATTCATGAAATAAAGAAAGAATTGCAAACCGTAATCGAAGAAAATAAAATGGCGGTCATTCAAGTAAAGAATGTGTCAGCCATGAATATTAATTTTGATGATTTATTCTCTTGCCGCTATCTGAAAATCAGAGTTGGCAGAATGCCTAAACAAAGTGTAGATAAGCTTCAGTATTATAATAACCGCCCTTATATTTTTAAGGAATTTAATAAGGATGAGCATTTCTGCTGGTGTATGTATATTACAACCATGAGATATGAGGGCGAAGTCGATAACATTTTCTCCAGTCTGCACTTTGAACGTGTGCGGATTCCTGATTTTGTTCATGGTACGCCAGAGGGTGCAATTAAAGAATTGGAAGAGGATATGAAGCAGGATCAGGAGCATCTTGATCATGTGATTGAAACTGAGAAGAAATTTGTGGAAGAGAGCGCTGAGCGGCTGTCTGAGCTTTATACTAAGCTGCAGTGTCTGAATCAAACCTATGAGGTACAGAAATATGTGGTACTGCTGGGTGAGCGCGCTTCAATTTCCGGCTTTGTGTCTGAGGAAGATGTAGAGCGGGTGAAACAGCAATTTGCGGATATTGCGAATGTTGAGGTTGAAGTAAGACCGGCACATAGTGATTCACGGTTAACGCCGCCGACTAAATTAAAAAATAATTGGTTTGTCCGTCCTTTTGAAATGTTTGTAGAAATGTACGGCATGCCTTGCTATGAGGATTTTGATCCGACACCTTTTGTGGCGCTGACTTATTGTCTGTTGTTTGGTATTATGTTTGCCGATGTCGGCCAGGGTCTGGTGCTTTCATTTGTTGGTTATATTGCTTATAAGAAGATGAATATGCGGCTTGGTGAGGTCGGGATGCGGATCGGATTGTTCTCAGCTTTCTTTGGCTTGATTTTTGGATCAGTCTTTGGCAATGAGGAACTGTTGAATCCGATGTTTCATGCGCTGGGCTTTGCGGAAAAACCGTTTGAAGTCATGGCACCTAGCTTTGTTATGCCGCTTTTGATCAGTGCGATTGCGATTGGCGCGGTTTTGATTTTAGTATCTATGCTGATCAATGTGACACAGAGTCTAAAAAACAAGCAGTTGGGTAAGGCGCTGTTTTCACAAAACGGCATCGCTGGATTTGTATTGTATGGCTCATTGTTAGTGGGTATTGCATTACAGATGGGTGCCGGCATTCAGGTGCTGACGCTGCCTTATATTTTGATACTGATTGGTATTCCAGCTGTCTTGATTTTTATGCAGGAGCCGCTGGAAAGGCTGTTAGAACATGAAAAACTATTCCCGAATGGTTTTGGTGGTTTCTTTATGGAAGCCTTCTTTGAGATGTTTGAAATCTGTCTGACCTTTTTGGCAAATACAATGTCATATTTGCGTGTCGGCGGTTTCGTATTATCCCATGCCGGTATGATGCTGGTTGTCAGCACTTTGATGAGCATGGTTGGTAATGCCAGTCCGCTTGTCTTCGTCTTAGGAAATATTTTCGTAATGGTACTTGAAGGTATGATTGTGGGTATTCAGGTACTGCGTCTTGAATTCTATGAAATGTTCTCACGTTACTTTGATGGTAACGGCATCGCTTTTAAAGCGCTGAATAACAATTAAATTAGGAGGAACTTATGAACTTACTAGAACTTTTATTACCAGCTTTAATTATTGTTTTAATTTCACTGCCTTTGGTCAATGTATTTAAGGGAAAGACTTCTTTGAAACAAGCCAGAACACGTTTGGCTGCTCATACAAGTATGTTCTTTGCGGTATTATGCGCATTTGTTTTATTTGAAATCAACGGCTTTCACGTATTTGCGGAAGGTGATGTAAATGCTGTGAATTCAATTGTTGGCACAGCGGCTCAGGGCATGGGCTTCTTAGCGGCAGCATTAGCTACTGGGATGTCTGCTTTAGGGGCTGGTGTGGCCGTTGCGGCAGCTGCTCCGGCAGCAATCGGTGCTTTCTCTGAGAATGAGAAGAACTTTGGTAAATCAATGATTTTCGTAGCCCTTGGTGAAGGTGTTGCGATTTACGGTGTATTAATTTCAATCCTGATTATCAATAAGCTGTAAGATGGGATGTGAGGACGATGAAATTTTTCTTGATCAGTGACAATATTGATACCCAGATGGGATTGCGGCTGGCAGGAATTGAAGGCGTTGTAGTACATGAACGGCATGAAATGCTGGAAACCTTGGAAAAGGTAATGCATGATGATGAGGTTGCAATAGTGCTGCTGACGACCAAACTGATTGAACTGTGTCCTGATGTAATATCTGAAATCAAATTGAAACAAAAGAAACCGCTGATTGTTGAAATTCCTGACCGTCATGGCGACAGCAAAATCGGTGAAACGATTGACCGCTATGTCAGTGAAGCAATCGGTGTAAAACTATAGAGGTGAAGCGATGAAAAATATAGAAGAAGTCGTTCGCTACATTGAAGATTAAATTTCAAAGACTGCCGATGCGGAATGCAGCAGTATTTTAGCCGAGGTAAATGAAGCTAAGGCAAAGGCGGAAGAAGAGCTTTATAAGGAAGCTAAGAAGGATACGCAGCTGCAGCTTGCCAGTCAGCTGGCGGAAATCGAGGCTGAAGCGGCCATTGAAATATCAAAAAGCAAGAATGAGACTACAAAGAAATTAATTGCGAAACGGGAAGCTTATACAGAAATGGTGTTTGCGGAAGTAATCCGTACGTTAAATGAATTTACGGCGAGTAAGGATTATGAGGTATTTCTGATTAAAAAAGCTCAGAAGATGGCAGCTGTCTGCTCGCTTGACGGCTCAGCGTTCCTGATTCGCAAGCAGGATGAAAAATATGCGGCGGCAATCAGCAGCGCTTATGGTCATCAGTGTGAGGTTAAAATTGATGCATCGATTGCGATGGGCGGCTTTATTTTTGAGAATGCCCTCAGTCATGCAGTTTATGATGAAACGCTGGATGCCGCGTTTAAGGATCAGCATGAATGGTTTGCTAATCATTCAGGTCTAATTATCCAATAAGAAAGCAGGCAAACCTGCAAGAGGTGATAAAGTGAGTGAAAATGTAATTTATTCAATCAACGGGCCTGTTATAACTGTTAAGGATGCAACTGATTTTTCAATGCTGGAAATGGTTTATGTCGGCAATGCCCGATTAATTGGTGAAGTTATTTCAATCAATAAGGGTAAAACGACAATTCAGGTTTATGAATCAACGACCGGTCTGCGGCCGGGTGAGCCTGTATTCAGCACAGGAAATCCAATCAGTTTAACACTTGGACCTGGTATTTTAAGAAATATTTTTGACGGCATTGAACGGCCGTTAAAAGAAATAGAGAAAGAATCCGGCGCGTTTATCGCGACCGGCAGTGCGGTGGCGCCGCTTGATGAGGAGCAATTATGGGATGTGACATTATGCGTCAAGCCTAATGATGAAGTTGCGGGCGGTACAATTTATGCCACTGTTCCTGAAACGAAACTGACTGAGCACAAATCTATGGTGCCTCCTTATCAGCAGGGAAAGGTGACTTGGGTTGCACCAAATGGTCAATATAAGATTAATGATGTGGTTATGAAATTTGCGGATGCTGAGGGCAACGAGCATGAATGTACACTTTGCCAGAAATGGCCGATTAAAAATGCCCGTCCAGTTAAGCATCGTCTGCCGATTTCTATTCCATTGATTACCGGCCAGCGGGTTGTTGATACACTGTTCCCAATTGCGAAGGGCGGTACGGCAGCTGTGCCGGGCGGCTTTGGTACAGGGAAGACAATGATGCAGCATCAGCTTGCTAAGTGGTGTGATGCGGATATTATCGTTTATGTCGGCTGCGGTGAGCGCGGTAATGAGATGACTCAGGTTCTTGAAGAATTTCAGGAGCTGATTGACCCGAAGAGCAACTGCCCGCTGACTGACCGTACTGTTTTAATTGCGAATACGTCTAACATGCCGGTAGCTGCCCGTGAGGCTAGTATTTATACAGGAATTACGCTGGCTGAATACTATCGTGATATGGGCTATCATGTAGCAATCATGGCTGACTCAACGTCACGCTGGGCTGAAGCTTTGCGTGAAATCAGCGGCCGTTTGGAAGAAATGCCGGCTGAAGAAGGCTTCCCAGCTTATCTGCCGTCAAGGATTTCTCAATTCTATGAACGTGCCGGCTATATGGAAACATTAAACGGACAGGAAGGTTCGGTTTCAATTATCGGTGCCGTTTCGCCGCAAGGTTCAGATTTCTCAGAACCGGTAACACAGAATACAAAACGCTTTGTGCGCTGCTTCTGGGCTTTGGATAAGGCGTTGGCTTATGCCCGCCATTATGCGGCAGTAAACTGGACATTGAGTTATAGTGAATATATTCCGGATTTAGAAAAATGGTACAGCAAACACGTTGATCCGCGTTTTATGCGTGACCGTCAGGAAATCGCATCAATTCTTGCGGAAGAAACTAAATTGATGGAAATTGTTAAATTGATTGGTTCTGATGTATTGCCTGATGATCAGAAATTAACGATTGAAATTGCTAAACTGATTCGTGTAGGTTATCTGCAGCAGAATGCTTTCCATCCGGAGGATACGTATGTACCGCTTGAAAAGCAGCTGAAGATGATGGATGTTATTCTGCATTTAAATCGCCGCTGCAAAGAAGCTATCGCTAAAAATATACCGGTGAGCACAATTATGCAGCTGGGGTTATTTGATAAGGTTGTCAAGATGAAATACGATGTGCCTAATAATAATCTTGCACTTCTTGATACTTATAAGGATATGATCGATAAAGCGATGCTGACGATCCAATAGAAGGGAGGAATTCGTTAATGAGCCTTCAATATGTAGGTTTAAGTGAAATAAATGGCCCGCTTGTCGTGCTTGATAATGTTGAAAATGCCAGCTTTGATGAGATGGTAGAGATCGCATTAAAAGATGGCCGTACAAGAATGGGCAGAATTGTAGAAATTGAAGGAAAGCGATGTGTGATTCAGGTTTTTGAAGGAACTAATACACTTTCTTTAACAAATACCAAAACCAGATTGCTGGGTCATCCGATGGAGATGCCGCTTTCTAAGGAAATTTTAGGCCGTACATTTAATGGTGCTGGGGTACCTATCGATGGACTTGGCAGTGTATTTGCGGAAAAACGGGCCGATATCAACGGCCAGCCGCTGAATCCGGTATCCCGTGTTTATCCGCGTAACTATATTAATACGGGAATCTCATCCATCGATTGTCTGATGACGCTGATCCGCGGTCAGAAGCTGCCGATTTTCTCTGGCAGCGGTTTGCCGCATAATCAGTTGGCAGTGCAGATCGTCAAGCAGGCCAAGGTTGCCGATGATGAAGGAAAAGGCTTTGGTGTTGTCTTTGCAGCTATGGGTGTTACCAATGATGTCGCTGATTATTTTAAACGTTCTTTTGAAGAAGCAGGAGTTATGGAAAGAGTTGTGATGTTTATCAATCTTTCTAATGACCCGATTATTGAACGTATTTTAACACCGCGCTGTGCCTTAACAGCCGCTGAGTATCTTGCTTATGAGCATGATATGCATATTTTGGTCATCAATACTGATATCACATCTTATTGTGAAGCATTGCGTGAATTCTCTTCCAGTAAAGGAGAGATTCCAGGCCGTAAAGGCTATCCGGGCTATCTGTACTCAGATCTGGCATCACTTTATGAAAGAGCAGGTATTATTAAGGGCGCTAAAGGATCGGTGACGCAGATTCCAATTCTGACCATGCCAAATGATGATATTACGCATCCGGTACCCGATTTAACTGGGTATATTACAGAGGGACAGATTTCGTTGGATCGTAATTTAACAGCGATGGGGATTTATCCGCCGGTAGGTGTACTGCCTTCTTTATCACGACTGATGAAGGACGGCATCGGTGAAGGGTATACAAGAGCCGATCATTCAGCGGTAAGCAATCAGCTTTTTGCCTGCTATGCCAAGGTACAGGATGCCCGCTCACTTGCCTCAGTTATCGGTGAGGATGAGCTTTCTGATGCGGATAAGCAATATATGCAGTTTGGCAAGCTTTTTGAACAGCATTTTATCAATCAGGGATTTGATGAGAATCGCTCAATCGATGAAACGTTGGATCTTGGCTGGTCACTGCTATCCGTCTTGCCTAAAAATGAGCTGGACCGTGTAGATGATGCAGTCCTTGATCAATTCTATGATCATGAAGCAGCAGTTAAACGGTTTGATCTAAAAGAAGAAACGATCATTAAAGAATTAGCAAACCAGGGAGCGTAAGCCTATGGCTAATCAGGTAGCTCCGACAAAAGGTAATTTGATTGCCACTAAGAAATCACTGTCATTAGCATCTTTAGGTTATGATCTGATGGACCGTAAGCGTAATATCTTGATTCGTGAAATGATGGAGCAGGTTGAAAATGTGAAAATGCTTCGTGATGAAATAACCAAGACGTATGCTGTCGCTTATTATGCTTTGCAGGAGGCCAATATGTCATTGGGTCTGATTACTGATATCGTCGATGCGATACCGGTAGATAATGGGCTTCAAGTCAGTTACCGCAGTGTTATGGGTGTGGAACTGCCGAAGATTCATTATGAAAAGCAGCCGATGGAATTGACCTATGGACTGGAGCGAGCAAATTCTAAGCTGGATTATGCCTACCGCTGCTTTGCAAAGGTTAAGGAAATGACAATTGTACTGGCAGAGGTTGAAAACAGCGTTTATCGGCTTGCCAATACGATACGCAAGACGCAAAAGCGGGCTAACGCTTTGAAGAATATTGTGATTCCTGATTTTAAGCTGACGGTAAAGAATATCAGTGACGCGCTTGAAGAAAAAGAGCGTGAAGAATTCTCGCGTCAGAAGGTAATCAAAACAACTAAGGATAAAATAAAAGAGGAAGCTGCCGAGTAAAATCGGCGGTTTTCTTTTGCGTTTTTTATGATTTGGGAATAAAAGTGTTTGCTTCAGGGCATACTTGATACGGAAAGTTACAGACAGAAAAGCTGTTTTAGTGAATATGGGTTTCAGCCTTTTAAGCATCAAGTGTGAGAATCCGCCTATTTAAAGGCTTCTGCGGCAATCGGGAAATTATTGATTAAAAAAATTAAAAAAAGTTAAAAAAATACTTGCATTATCTAAAGGTATTTGGTATTATAAATGGGCACTGATGAGACAGTGCGAAACACCGATGCGCCATTAGCTCAACTGGATAGAGCGTTTGACTACGGATCAAAAGGTTGTGGGTTCGATTCCTGCATGGCGCGCCATTTAATTTAATGTTTGTCGACGGGATGTAGCACAGCTTGGTAGTGCACTTGATTTGGGATCAAGGGGTCGCAGGTTCAAATCCTGTCATCCCGACCATTAATTTGGCTGGGTAGCTTAGTTGGCTAGAGCATCCGGTTCATACCCGGAAGGTCGTGGGTTCGAGTCCCACCCCAGCCACCAACTTATAGATCTAATTAAGGATGCGGACCCTTAGCTCAGTTGGTTAGAGCATCCGGCTCATAACCGGCGGGTCGTAGGTTCGAGTCCTACAGGGTCCACCAGCTTATTTTAAATTGAATATGGAGGAATACCCAAGTGGCTGAAGGGTCCGGTCTTGAAAACCGGTAGGTCGTGCGAGCGGCGCCTGGGTTCGAATCCCAGTTCCTCCGCCATTAAAAAAAAGGTTAACAATTTCCTTAAAATTGTAATATATATCGCGGGATAGAGCAGTCTGGTAGCTCGTCGGGCTCATAACCCGGAGGTCGTTGGTTCAAATCCTTCTCCCGCAACCAAATGGTTCCGTAGCTCAGTCGGTAGAGCAAAGGACTGAAAATCCTTGTGTCGTTGGTTCGATTCCGACCGGAACCACCATTTGAAAACAATCCCTAGAAGTGAGGATAACCCTTATTTCTAGGGCTTTTTTTATGTTTTGAAATTTGCCAAGCAAACGAATAAATGCCTTTTCGGCGATTTTTCGGCGATATTTTGAACTTGTTTTTCTTAAAAAATGGTGTATTATGAAGAAAAGGGGGCGTTATAATGGCTATTTACAAACGAAAAAAAACATATTACATGAGAGGCAAAATTTATCTACCTGACGGAAGTATACAGGGTTATAATCGCGCTATAAAAGATCCGTCTATAAAAAGAATAGAACAAGCTCGCCAATATGAAAATGACTTCAGAAGTAAATATAATAAACAATTTGATGAAGCGCAAACATCTTTTTATACTTTGTTTGAATTTTACGAAGTTTATAAAAGAGACAAAAAGAATCAAAAGAAAACCACAACTATCAAATCTGATGATTATATATTCAAAAAGTTTGAACCTCTATATAATCATAAATTAAACTACATTACTACTAATGACGTTAAGCATCTGCTAGATCAATATTATGATAGAGGTCTATCAGTAGAATATGTAAACAAGATACGTAATTTTATTAATAAGTTATTTAATTATGCGGTTAAGATAAAACGTATTTTAAACTTTAACCCTGTGTCAGTTATACCAGAATATAAAAGAGTAGATGAGGTTGGTAAAGAGATGGATATTTATACCCCAACTGAATGGAGTGAAATTAACGTTAAACTTAAAGAATTGAACATAGTTTATTTTACATTTATTTCCATTTTATACTATACCGGTATGAGGTTGGGTGAGGTAAGGGCATTAACACCAGCCGATATAGATTTGAATAGTAAAAAAATTAAGATTAATAAAACTTTGTCTGATGTGAAAAAGAAAGAAAGCGGCGAATCTTGGATAGTCACATCACCTAAAACAAAAAATTCAATCCGCACTATTCTTATCCCTGACAAGTTACACACAATATTAAAAGATTATTTTAAATACTATAATACACTTTACGTTAAAGATAAAAATTCATTCCTGTTTGGGGTTGATAGACCGCTGCAAGCAAAAGTGATTCGCGAAAAGTTCCATCGTGCAGCTGACGCTGCGGAACTACGAAGAATACGCATACACGATTTAAGACACTCACACGCCTCCGTATTAATAAACAATGGTGCTTTAGACAAGGCTGTTGCTGATCGGCTTGGGAACACCGTTAACGAGGTCAGGAAGACATATTCACACTTATTCATTGAAACAGAAGAAAAATTAATCAATATAATAAATGAAAATGCATAATGTAAAATTTAAAGCATCTTTTAATCGTTAAAAGTTGCTTTTTTTATATTTACAAATAATGGGAATTATTACCATTTAATTACCAATTAAAGGATAGTAAAATTAAACCATAGATAGACTAGTCCTCTATTATTCAACACACGAGCGCTTTGTATTTAATGTGGGAGATGATAATTTTATAATATGCAAGTCTGCTGGTTGAGCAGATGCCTTTGTCATGTTTGCCATTTATAAGGAGGAATAATGAATGGAGTACAAAGATAAAATTATAATAATGCTAGATTTAATTTCTAACGAAAAGTATTTAAAAGTCATTTATAATATTGTGATGTTATATTGTAGACATTAAAAAAGGCGACTTAGTCGTCTTTTATTTCAAATATTTTTTTAATGTATAATTCTATTTGATTTCTTTCGCTTTCTGACAATTCCAGAAAGTTTTTTAATATATTCTTCCAATGGGCATTCAAATTATATGTCAAACATATGGTATCGAGAATGCTTTCTGGTATGTCATCGAACATTTCGCCTTCACCTTGCGTTAACCACAAATAATCAACATTATAGGTATTGCAGATTAATTTGATAATAGGCTCTTTTATAGACACTCCACGTTCATAGGCTGCAATGGCATCTCTTGATGCGCCTATTCTTTCGCCAAATTCAGTTTGAGTTAAATCTAATGCTTTTCGGAGTTGTTTTAATCGTTCTTTCATCTACTATCTCCTTTCTAATACAATTATAACATATTTTTAATGTGTTTACAAGCACAATATAATTAAACGAAAGTGTTGACAAGCACTATTTGCAGATGTATAATGTGTATGTAAGCACAGAAAGGTGGTGAATGATGTGAACGAAAAGGAAATGAAGAAACAAGAAAGGGTAGCCAATGAATTTGCTAATAATGTTATATCCAAATTACCAAATGATAAAGAAACTGCCGATAAGGTAGCAATGGTATTGGATATTGCAAAGATGTTCAGTGAAGCAAAAAGAAAGGAAGTTTAACATGGAAAAAGGAAATAAAACACTAGATCAGTTAAATGCTGAAGGTAAAGAATTTGTAGAAAAATCAATGGAAGGGATTGAACGCACAACCTTTAGAAAGATGAAAAATGGATATGCCGCTTTATATGAAATTGTACAAGTACTTTATAAGTATGATTTAACATTTTATCAAGCAAGAAGACTATTATCTGATATACAAGATTTTTTAGAGGGTTGCAAATTTGAAAAAAATAAAATGTCGCACAGCGAATGCGACATGTAATTAATTATTCATCCTTATACACTATTTCTATTTTGTAACCATCACAACAAAAATCAGAATCATTGAAATGCTCTACTAAATCATCGGCATAATCATAAACATACTGCTTTGAGTGATCGGTGTGCACATCTCTTACAATTTCATCTAAGAGTCTATCAAACTTAAAAAACAATTCATCTAGGTAAGATTTTTGTAAAATGTCGTAATAAGCAAAGTAAATAGCTTCAGCACAGCTAATATTTGCTTTTGCAGACGCAAGTTTATAGGACGCTCTAACCAAATTGGTTTGTTCATCGTAATATTTTGATTCCAAGTTCTCACAAAGGTATTTTATATCTAACATTGCCGCATATGCTTTGGATTTGATTTTATTCTTAATTACTTCTAATTCATCCATATTTCCACCCCCTTTCCCAAATAAATTATAGCATTATCAAAAGGGAAAAAATAGGGTGCAGTTTACAAATGGATGAATACAGAGAGTAGTATAGTTTATTGTCAATGCCTTTTGGCGATGTAAAACTACAATTAATCGATAAATAGTAATACCGTAAAATCAGAAAAGAAAGGAGTAGACTCTGTGGATACTTATCTAACTAACAAGGATATACAAGAACGTTGTGGTGTAAAACGTTCAAGAGCCAGCGAAATAATGCAAGCAGTTAAGGATGAATATGGCATTGATGAAACTAGATTGCCGCGGCGGTATTGCATACCGTCAAGCTATTTAGAAAAGTTTCTAAAAAGTGCAATACGCAAAAAAAGAGACGCCTCCACCGATCAAATAGTGGCGTCTCAAAGTTGATAACATGTCAATATTATCAACTTAAGTATATCAATTAGAGCCGTAAAAGGCAAGGGAGAACTAAATGAGCGAAAGAGATTTACTAAGTATATCTACATTAATTTGTGCAGCAATAGGTTTGTATTTGTGGAACCACGAAGATAACAAGTTTAGCGAGTTTAGCTGTGTCTTGTTTGCTTATGCCATAACCACAGTGATATATTGCATGACAAATTATTAACGCAAGGTATCTATAAATGGTCTATCTTCGCTGTTTATAAATACATTTGTACCCAATGATTCAAGTTTCCTTTTATAGGTGAATCGTCTTAAACCAGACGAATACTTTATTTCAATTTCAGAATTGATTAATTTTATGTCGATAAGACCCAGTTTTGCTTCATTGGGCGCTAAGGTAAATGGATTGCAATTATTCAACGGCATATGATCGCGGTTAATATTTTCGATTTCTGCCGCACCTAAATATGAAACATTATTGATTTTTGCGTCTTGGTTACCATTGTTTTTAATCTTTAAATACAACCGTTTGTTGTAAGGAATTAATTGTATTGAAATGTATGGCCTATTTGATTTCCTGATTGAATACCATGATTGAAAAACTGCTATCAAGGATAAGATAATGGCCAAGCATTCTGTGTATTGCATAAAATCACCTCAAAGTGATTTTAACATAAAAGCCTTAAAAGGCAAGGAAAGGAATACTATGGAACAGTTAAATACTGAAAAAATATTAAAAGATATGGAAGCCGTCAAGCGTTCACTATCTTTGATGGCTAAACGTAGTGATTCAATCACACTGGATCGCGCTGTTGATAAATTAAATGATGCAATCGAGCTTGTAATTATCTACGCTGAGGATAAGGATAATGAAACCAATTATTAAGAATTGGATCATCGCCGGGCTTGCTATCTACTCGCTAGTCACTACCGTGATGGTCGCATCATGCAATCAAACCATTGATGCACAGACTTCACAGATTAAGTTTATGCATGATGAAAATATGCAGCTGGCGCAGGAGCTTGATAAGCTGAAGCATAACGGAGAAATTATCGTGCCGGCAGATAAGCCTGCGTTTGCAGAGCCACAGAAACGGCTTGTGTCGCTCGGCATGTTTGAGGTTACTGCTTATTGCCATTGCTCAATCTGCTGTGGCAGAGAGGGGCAACTGACAGCCTCAGGCACATGGCCAGTAGCAGGGCACACGATTGGAGTTGATCCAGAGATATTGCCCTATGGCACTGAAGTAGTAATAGACGGTCATACATACATCGCTGAGGATACCGGCGGTGCAATGCAAGGCAGACATCTTGATATATTTATGGACAGCCACGAGGAAGCGTTGCAATTTGGTAGACAGTTGTTAGAGGTATTCAATTATGAATAGGGTGGTGATTCACCATGATTGAAATTATCAATCTTTCGGATTGGAAAAAGATGAAAGAGATTAAAGAAGTTTATGAAAGATACGATAAGCATATCAGCAAAGACGGCAGGGAGTTCAGGCTCTTGGTTGAACAATACAACGAGGGTTATTTTAATCATTTACATGATGATTTCATCGCTCATGATAATGTTAAAGGATATAAATTGACATCTGATCCGAAAGAAATTGAACGATCCTTAAACGATTACAAAAAAAGAGGTATTAATCAGTTGATTAAGTATTGCCGAGGGATGAGAGCAAGAGGAGAAAACATCAATTTACAACTGCTGATCGAGGAAACCGAAGATGGTATCTGAGGTAGCTTATGGCCGGAAAACCTAAGAAAAAGCTAGACTACGCCGGCTGGTCTGTGGATCTGTTTGACAATGACACCAAAATGGATAAGCTGCTTGATGCACAAGGTTGGAATGGATTTGGAATTTACTTTTATTTATGTCAAAAGGCATATGGATCTGAAGGATACTTTTATAAATGGGGCTATGACGATTGTGCATCTACGGCACGTAAGATGGGCGGCGGCATCGGTTCCGGTACAGTCAAAGAAACTGTGGACTACTGCTTACAAATTGGTCTTTTTGATAAAGGGCTGTTTGATAGGTGGGGGGTGCTTACCAGTAAAGGTATCCAACGGCGCTATTGGGCAGTTGCTTCAGAGCGCCGCGACAAAACTGTATACATGGAATATTGGCTTTTGCAAGATGAAGAATGTAAAGGTTGTTTTAAAGTTGCACTTTTTGAGCATTGTGAGCCTACGGATGAGCATGTTGAGCCTGCAAATGAGCGTGTTGAGCGCGTAAATAAAAGTAAAGTAAATAAAAATAAAATAAATAAATCAAAAGAGCGACTGATGCATGTTTTTGAATTGTTTGAAGAAAGCTTTGGAAAACCGTTATCTCAGCCAGAACTTCAATCTTTATCTGACTGGCTAGATACATTTAGCGATGACGTAGTGTTGCTTGCGTTAGATACTGCCAATAAAAATAAAGCAAAGTCATTTAAGTATATCAATAAAGTTTTGGCAGATTGGAAAAAGGCAGGAGTTAAAGATGCCGAAGAAGCCAAGCAGCACATGCTTTCTAGGCGTAATTGTACAACTCGTAAAAATACTGATGTTCCTATACCTGATTGGTATAAAGAACAGAAATTAGGAATTAAAAGCACAGAAGACGAAGAATTGACACCAGAACAGGTGGAGCAATTAAAAGCAGAATTAGCCTCTATGTGGGGGCAGGAAGGATAATATAAAATGAAAATTAAACTAAACTCATCGGTGTTTCATGATCCAATGCCATACAACACCATCACAGTGGATAAGGATAAAATTAAATTCCACTCTTTCGATGGGGCAGGTATGGGAATAATCAGAGCCGCAAAGTTAGGCAAGGAAGCTGATGAACCTGCATCCTTTACACTAAGTGCAAAGGATTTCGGATTTATATCAAAGCTAGACGATTTTAATCTTGAATATGCAGACAACGTGATAAAGGTATCTAATACCAAACTTAAAGCAAAATTTGCCAATATCGTTGATTATCCGGTCTATACACCGTTCCTGAATGACATGACAGATATTCAGACAAAGCTTGATGACTTGCTGCCAGGTACACAGTTTTTAGGCAATGATGTAACGTGCCCGCAAGTTTCGGGTGTTAATATTTTCCCCGATAAAATCGTGGCATCTGACAAAACGATGTTTTATACGCACAAGACAGATACAGGACTTGTTGCACCAATCAACGTGCCAGGAGAAGCATTTAAACATATACTTGATATCGAAACAATGAAGCTTCAGACAAACGGTAAGATGCTTGTATCAAAAACTGCCGGCCGCAGCTTTTATACAGTGTTGATAGAACAAAAGCTGCCAGACGTCAAAATGGATGATGAGCCACTATTAAAAGCTAAACTGCCTCGCGATGAAATGATCAAAGCACTTAAGCTGATTAAAGAATATTCAAAATATGTAACAATCAGCACTAATAGCAAAGGCATCAAGCTGTATGCCGGTGAGCAGGGTAATGAACTGGCAATACAAGTCAATGTGGAAGTAGAAGGTGAAGCAGCTGACCTGTCTTATGATGTCGCTAGGTTAATCAAAATCATGTCAGCGATAAAAGATGAAACTGTATCAGTGATGTTTGGCGCGCGAATGATGATTTGTGACGAAGACAGTCGAGATAATCGCTACGTGCTTGCAAGATATATGATGCCTGTAAAAAAATCAGAAACTAAGGAGGAAAATTAGAATGGACGATTTATTTGAATTGCTTGATGAAGATGAGGAAATCGAAGTTAAAAAGCCAGCAAAAAAAGAAGCTGTAAAAAAGCCAGAAGAAAAGAAAGAACCTAAGCCGGTGGATGTAAAGAAGTACAGATACCCATTCATTATGTATTATGCGGCCCAAAATATCGATGTAAGCCATATTTTTGAAGAAGGCAAAGAGTACACTGCGGATGAAATAACCAGCGCCATGCTTGCGCATCAATTTTATGAATTTTCCGGAAAAGTGTCTTATGACTTAATTGAAGCTGATAACGTACTTGTTCCAACCTTTCAGCAGCATAAAAAAGGTTAAACTATGAAAATAGAAAACATCAAGTATAAAAAACTCTTTGTCATTATAGGAACGGGCGGTACTGGCTCCTTACTGGCAAGAGATTTACCGAAGTTGCTTTTAAACACATCAAGTAAGATGGTAATCGTTGACGGAGATCAAGTTGAGCAAAAAAACATGAAACGCCAAGCGTTTCAACCACAAGACATTGGCGAAAACAAGGCAATAGCTCTTGCTAAGAAAATCAATACATTTCACGGCGAATTGTGCGAGGCGATTGACAAGTATGTGACTAGAAATGAATTAATTGAGTTTATTGACCAGCGTAAAGAATACTATCCGATACTTATAGGTTGTGTTGATAATGATGCGACACGCATTCTGCTGGAGCAGACTTTCCGACACTTAAAAAACGCCGTATACATTGACAGCGCCAACTCAGAGTATGATGGCAATGTCTACGCTGCACTAAATGTCAATCAGGTGATTTACGGTGCGCTGAGAAGCGAAACATATACGCTTGAATACAAAGATCACCCGACAGAAAAGAGCTGTCAGGAGCTGGCCGCAAGCAATGTGCAGTATTTGATAACAAATCTAAAGATGGCAACTGCTTTGCTGGAGCATTGCAGCTGCATCATGGCGAATGAGCTGAAAGAAGGTGTCACTGTTGTTAAGCAGTTTGAGGAAATACATTTCTAAAAATATCAAACTTGGTGAAGGTGGTCAGATTTTAAAATTTTTCTTTGAGCGCTGTTTAGATCAAAAATATGCAAAAACATTGATTGATGATTTAAAAAATGTGGCAATTGACAACGATTTCGATGTGGATGACATGGGATATATTTTTGAAGATTTGGCTTTTGCGTTCCATTTAGAGCAGTATTTGAATACTAGTGAGTATGGTATGTGCCCGATTTTGGCACTGATACTTAAGTGTATAGTAAAAGACCCTATAATTGTCAATGAAATTTGTAACCCAATTTATTTTTTGGCAGATGTCTATTTTAATCTTAGTGAAGATAAATCTCAATTAAATGTGGCTGAATGGCTTGAAAGCGATGTTGGAGGCGAATGTCAAGAGGTGCTCGATATCATCACCGATCCTGAATTGAGCGAAAAGCAAGTAAGGAAAGAAATTGACAGGATGGCAGATGAACAGATTGAAACTCAACTGTATTACGTGCATATTAAATACCCTGAAACAGATGCCGGTGAGCATTATAATGAGTTTGTGCAGGCAATGGATCTATTTAAAGCTATACAGGTTACTGATGATGATTTTGTTGCATGCTATTTGGACTACGCAAATTACGAAGGTGAAACACTTTTTGACCTCAATAAAAAAGATATGGCACAAATGCTGGATTTGATTAAAGACATCACTGATGATCCTATTAGCAACTATTCCGCATATAACACTTTATTCTCCGAGTTCGGTGATGCGGGTATCAGATACGGTCTAATAGACATGATTATGCGAATAAAAAAAAGCAATAAGGAGGTATTATTTTGAAAGAGATGGTAATCAGAATGACGGATATAAGTGATGAGGCAGAAGTGCTTGAAGTCAACAAGATAAGCAATCAAGAATACTTCCTAAGTGTTCCAATCAAGGATATTGCAAAGAAAATAAATGAGTACGTATCTGACAAACTCCCAAACACCCGCGCTAAACCGTTTTTACTTAATCCAAGTGTCATTGGGGCATCTGCTGATTTCAGCAGCATACTGATTAATCAGCCAGAGCATGTACGGATAGTTACATACAAAGATAAGGCCTATAAGATACATTTTCCCAATGCTTTATATATCATGTATCAAAATAGTAGTGTTGTTAATGGTATCAAAGCATTTGCTTATAAGCATTTTGATGGCATGGAAACAAAGCTGTATAGATACCCAATGCCCAACATGCTTAGCGATAATATGATTTGTATTGGATCAGCACCGCGAAAAATCAGCGACTGTGACTATGTAAAAGCTTTAGAAAACATAATTTTTACACAGTATACACATGACACGGTTAATAATATAAGGTCATTTAAAAGTACTGTTGATTATTTTACTTATCTATCAGCAAACGTATTTCCATATCACTTATTAATTGCTGATAATAAGACTCTGAAAGATATTGCAAATGGACAACGAACTAATATTATTTGATAGACTTAACGTGATCCGTGATGTAATCCGATTGCATGGCGAGAATAAATTTTACCTAAGCTTCAGCGGTGGTAAGGATAGCACTGTGCTTCATTATTTACTCGATGAGGCATTACCAGGTAATCAAATACCGAGGGTTTTTGTGGATACTGGCATTGAGTATGATGCCGTAAAAGAATTTGTACTAGCCATGCAAGCAGCAGATGAGCGGATACAGGTTATCAAACCTACTCAAAATGTTAGGCTGGTGCTAGAAACATACGGCTATCCATTTAAGAGTAAAGAGTATAGTCAAAACTTAAGTACCTATCAAAAATCAGGAATGTGCCACACAGTTGAACGCTATTTATCCGGAGTTAAAGATAAGTTTTCTTGCCCTAAGATACTGAGGTATCAGTTTAAGCCAGAGTTTGAACTTAAAATTAGCAAAGCATGTTGTCAAAAGTTAAAAAAAGAACCATTTAAAAAGTGGCAAAAGGAAAACGGTAGATCAATTGCAATCACCGGTATGATGGCATCAGAGGGCGGACAGCGGGAAAGCATAAAAGGCTGTGTCATCACAGGTAAAGATGGCAAGGCAAGTAAGTTTCACCCGTTGCTAAAAGTATCCGAGGCGTGGGAACAGTGGTACATAGAGCGGCGTGGAATCAAACTGTGCAAGCTATACTATCCGCCTTACTCATTTGAGCGCACCGGCTGCAAAGGCTGTCCGTTTGCTTTGCACTTACAAGAGTGTCTTGAAGTTATGGGGAGATTAATGCCAGCGGAACGCAACCAGTGTGAGCTGATATGGGCACCGGTGTATGCCGAGTATCGAAGGATTGGATATAGACTTAAATCAGATGAGCAGCTGCGGCTGTTCTAGGAGGTAAAAAATGATAAGAAAAATAATTATAAAAGTAAATGAAATAAGCGAATTTGATATATTTTCAAAAGATAAATTTTCAGCCCATGAAGCAATGTGTTTGGCGAATACATTTTTAATTGCTGCTGCAGAAATAGAAGGCGTTGAAATTGATGAAATGAAAAATAGAATTGGTGACTATATAAAAATTGTCCGTGCGGGGTTAAAGCAATGAAAGAACAATTAAAAGAATTATTAGAAATGCAACGTGTACTTGATGAAAATATCATGAAAGAACATGGGTTTGTTTATGATGAGCATATCGCAAACAATATGCGTATTGCGTTGATTGTTGAAGTTGGCGAATTGATGAATGAATTTCCTACTAAGTTTAAGCACTGGAAAAAGTTGGCGGTTGATAATCGTGAAAAAGGACTAATTGAATACGTGGATTGTTTGCACTTCATTTTATCACTAATCAATTACTATGATTGTGATATTGACTTCATAAAAGAATATGATGATTGCAATACGTTAAAAAAATACCCAATGACAATAGCTGATTGTTTAGACTTTATTTGCTCTTTTACAAGATATTCAATAATTATGTTGTTTCATCTAGGCAACTATCTAGGCCTCACATGGCCTGAGATTTATCAAGCATATAAAGCTAAAAACGCCGTGAATTATGAAAGATTGAAAGAGAATTATTAATTATGATCAATCGCGTTGTACTAGTGGGCCGAATTACTAAAGACCCAGAATTAAGAAAGACTCAATCAGGACTTTCAACCATAGCATTTCTACTAGCTTGCAATCGCAGAGTATCTAAAGATAGTCATCCGCAAGCTGATTTCATCAACTGTGTCGCATGGCGGCAGACGGCTGACTATATGGCTAACTATGTGAAAAAAGGTGCATTGCTTGGTGTTGAAGGAAGAATTCAGACACGCAATTATCAAGATAGAGATGGCAAAAAGGTATATGTCACCGAGATTATCTGTGATAGTGTGCAGACGCTTGCTAGAGCTACAGAAAAAAGCGCTGGCGCCAGTTATGGTACAGCACAAACAAATATCTATCAAGCGCCAACAAGTGAGCCTTATAGCGATTATGGCAATGAGCCACTTGATATCAGTTCTGACGATTTACCATTTTAGGAGGAACAAATGAAAAGAAACCTAATTGTTTTATTAATTTTAAGCTTATTGAGCGGATGTGCGAGTGATGCATCTATTGTAACTGAGAATATAAAAAAAGATGCAGAGCAATTCAAAGTTATTAGAAGAATTATTTTTATAAATAACATTACAGGCGAATATCTCTTTCAAGCCGAAGGGAATTGCTCAGTAGAAACAAATAACACAGCATCACGCTTAGAATTGACTTGTAAAGTCGGTGAAGATAAATATAAAGTGCATTATTATGGTTTGTCTGACAACACAAGCTATATCGTTGAGCAAATGGAATGGCAAGAAGCTAATAAGTATAGATATGAGATTATTTTTAAGCCAGAAAGTATAGTACCAATAGAATTTGATGTTGAATAAACATGTTTATAAATAAAGGCAGGTGAATATGAAAAATAAAGATTTTGAAAATGGTATACCTGAATTTATTACGGATCAAAAGTGCAGTGAGAAATCAGCAAACACACTTAAAAAGTATGAGCACGGTGTTCGCCGGTTTGTTGATGCACTGCCAGCAGATTGTGAGATAACTAAAGAACATACATTGGCTTACAAGGACACACTGCTAAATAGCAGCTATAAACCGGCAACAATCAGTTCGTATATCATCGTGATGAATAAGTATCTAAAGTGGATCGGTGTGCCAGAGCTTAGAGTTAAGCAGTTGAAGGTACAACGCAAGAGCAGCCTAACAGATGTGCTTACACCGGAAGAATACAACCGACTGCTTAGAAAAGCAAAAGCCAACGGTCATTTAGATACTTACTACATCATGAAAGTGTTGGCAAATACCGGCATCCGCGTTGGTGAGTTGAAGTATTTCACAGTAGAAAATCTAAAAAGCAATTACCTTCAGATAAACAATAAGGGTAAAATTCGAACCGTTCCGATCCGTCAGGACTTGGCAAGAGAACTACGTAAATACTGCCGCGATAAAAATATCAGGACAGGCACTATCTTTGCTGGCAAAACAAAAGGCAAGCAAATGGCAGTATCAACGATATGGCGGAGGCTACAAAGGCTGGCCGGAGAGCTGAAGATAAAAAAAACCAAGATACATCCTCACAGCTTCCGTCATTTATTCGCTAAGCAGTTTTTGAAAGAGAATAGTAATGGACTTGCCGAACTGGCCGACCTGTTGGGTCATGAGTCTTTGGAGACTACCCGTATTTACCTGGTATCGACTGACGAAGAAAAAAAGAAGAAATTAGAAGGTTTGAAGTACTGAAAAAACACCCTTGTTTTTATAAAAAGTATTGAACATTGAAAAAGTAAAGATAAGCCCTAAATCATGGGGTGAAAGTTAAAAATTGATGATGCAATATAATTATGAGGTTATTTTGCATGGAAAAACACGGAGGAAATATGAAAATGGAAACAATTAAAATTGGTGATGAAGTTATAATGAATGACAAGTATCGAGTAGCAGATAAATATAAAAACACTGTATTCACAGTGCGAAGCGAACCTTTTAATATATGTGGAACTATTTGTGTTTTGCTTGAAAATTATAGCGGTGGCTATGCATTAGACGGATTAACAAAAGTAGTGAAGTAAAAATCGTGGAATATAGCGCTTAGAAAGGAAACGGACAATGAAACAGATAGAAAAATACATATCACCGATAGCTAGTATCTTAAATTGTAATACAGATATGCATATTTTATATGAAAATTGTGCAGTCTGCCCACTCTCATCTCTTTGTAAAAACACACAAGGAAAATCAAAAGAAGAAAAAATCAAATATTTAAACAGCGATGTAGACAAAAACAAGTTGAGTATTGATGAGTATTTCATACTTAAAAATTTTGCTGCAAATTTCAAATGGATATCAAGAGATGGAAGTGGAGAGCTGTTTGTTTATTGCGATAAACCTTTCAAAAAGGGAACGTTATGGAGGTGCAAAGATCCTAGTTTGTGCTATTTTAGAATTTATAATCATCTGTTTCAATTCATAAGATGGTCAGATGATGAACCTTATGAAATATCAAAGCTGCTAGAAGCTTACGAGGAAAACAAATATGGAAATTAAAGATTTGATCAACGATAATGTCGCATTTCACTGCGACACCAAAGAAAAAGCTGTTGAATTTCTTCATAAAGCTCATGCGTTAGGATATATGTGGCGGTATATTGATGAAGATTCAAATTGTTATAATACTTATGGTTGTGATACTTGTTATAAGTTGAGTGCAAATGGAAAAATTATAAGTTTTTCAGAATTGAATTATTTTAAAAAAAGCAACCATACAATTATCGAATATGAATTAGATAAATTAACCCCAATCGAATACCTCATGCAGTATTGGGGCATTAAGGAAGGCGAAAAGTTTAATATTATTAACGAAGGTTCTAAATTGTCTGATAGTCCTTACTATTTTAAAAATGGTTGTTTATATGATAAGTTAGATAAACTTCATCGTTCAATCTACTATGGTTTTTTAAACGGTTCTTATAAAGTACAAAAAACACCGTGGAAACCTAAAGATCGTGAATTGGTTTGGTCTATTGATTGTGATGGAGATACTTATTCAACAAACTTTTTTGAAACATATAAAAATGATTTAGCAATGCTCAAATGCGGTTGGTATTTTAAAACTAAAGCAGAAGCAGAAGCCAACCGAGAACGAGTGTTAAAAGAGTATTCGGAGGTTCTCGGTGATGAATGATATAACAGTTAAAAAAATAGAATTGATGTGTCATGCACTTGGCATTGAAAGTAGAAATTTTAGAAAAGGGCAAACACGTCATGAATGTTACAGAAATTATTTTATTGTTAGCAAACCTGATGAACTTTGGGAAGATATTATAAATGATGGTTATGCTAATAAATTAATTGAAAATAATAGTATTATTTACAGTGTGAATAAAGCAGGAATGATTTTGTTAGGTAGAATTTATGATTTGCATTTTACAGAAAGAATTTAAAGAGATGATGAACAATGAAACTAACTAAAGAAGAATGTAAAGAAGCATTATCAACAATTAAATATTTTGATGATATTGAATGGGAAATCGAAGAATACGATGGCATGGAATGGATTAGCGAGAAACACAGGTCATGGTATTGATACACGATGATGCGTGTGAGAGGCATAAATGAATTACAAACGTGAAAAAGAATATCTAGAAAATGAATTGAAAAACTATCGATATATCGTTGACATGTGTTATAAGTATGAACAAATTATAGCAGAGGCTGAGGTTGCTAAATTAGGGATATCAAGCCCAGCTATAAAAGAGGTTATCTATGAAAACTCTGGCGATCCATATGAGAACAAAAATATCAGGTTAAACGAAGTCATAGAAGAAGCTAATTCATGTTTAACATTCTGGCAACATAGAAGGGAGTATATCGAAGACAGCTTATCAAAGTTAACTGATCAATATGAAATTAAAATCATATATTATAAATTCATATATGGAGGTAATAAAACAGATGCACAAATAGCAAATTCCATTGGCTGTCATAGAAATACATTGATAAATACCGCTAACAGGGCATTTAAAAAAATGCTAAAAAAGTGAAAGATTGTGCAATGCACAACGAATTTTGTTGTATAATCGTAATCGAGGAAGGAAAAACCTACAAGGTTTGATCCTTGCACATAAGAGCCAAACACGGCTCTTTTATTTTTAGGTAGCCAATGCGCTGCCTTTTTTATTACCCGGCAACCCCGGAGCGAAAGGTAAAACAACTATGAGTGATAAAACATTTATCCAAGAAGTAAGGGCGCGTACAGGCGAACCGGCGCCGATGATATATAGCACCATTAATTTGATTTATCATATGTCAAGCGCGACTTGTTATAGCATAGATTTTATATTCAGCGAGATTTTATCTATGCTTGATGATCGTGTTTGTTGGTCATCAAGACAAGCTGCTAAGCTGCTGCTATCAGATAATGGATAAAGATGTACCTTGCTATAAATGCAATCATAGGAACGTTGGCTGTCACGGGCAATGCCGGCAATACAAGATGTATCACGCTGAAAGATTGAAGATATTAAAGCAGCGGCAAAATCAGGCGGCAGCGGATCGAGAAGTATCAAGCAATTGGTGCTATGACAGCAGAAGCAGAAGGATATCTTAATGGCTCAACAATTTGCCAAAAAATTTTATAAAAGCAAGCAATGGAAAAGAGTGCGCGACTATGTGTTTAAACGTGACAATGGTTTGTGTCAAGACTGTTTAAAAGCCGGAAAGATAACGCCGGGACTAGAGGTGCATCATTTAGTTACGTTGACAGCAGAAAACATTAACGATGCCGACATAGCATTGAATCCTGATAAGTTAATAACTCTTTGTTATGGCTGTCATAAGAAAAGGCACTTCAAAGATAGAAGTGCGTTAACAGCTGGATATAAGTTTGATTCAGCTGGCAATATCATTGAGGATACTCCCCCCCATTAACAGCTAGTGGGGGTACTTTATGGAGACCGTAGAGAGGAGGTCAAAAAAACCGCGTGAAAAAAACAGAGGAGGGGGGGTTAACCGAAAGGGAACTCCGAGATAAAAGGATTAAGCAGAAGAAAGCGAGATATACGAAACTTTTTAAAGATGTAGCTGCAAATAAAAAAGAATTTGTATTATCTATGATTTCTCAGCTTGCTTACATTGAGGTGGCTATGGAAGACTTGCAAGCAGAGACAAATCAAAACGGTTATGTAGAAAAGTTTGAACAGGGAAAACAAAGCTTTGTACGCGAACACCCTGCAGCCAAAAGTTATAACTCTTTTGTTAAGAGTTATACAACTATTATAAAATCGCTCATCGACATCGTACCGGAAGCAAAGCAGCTTGATGAGCTTCAGCAATTCCTCGGTAAAAAGAAATCATGACGTATTTAGAAGAATATGCAAATGCTGTACTAAGCGGTAAGATAGCCGCGTGTCACAGAATCAAACAGGTATATGTTCATCTATTGGATAAGCTGAAGCATCCGGAAAAATACAAGCCCTGGATATTTGATGAGGAGAGGGCCAATGAACCCATTGAGTTTATTGAAACTTTCTGTAAACAGGCGCAAGGTCGAAACAGAGGAAAACCGTTAAAATTAGAATTATTTCAAAAAGCCAAACATCAAGCGGTGTTTGGCTTTATTCATGAAGAAACTGGCGAGCGGCAATATCAAGAGGTATTGGATATCCGTGGTCGAAAGAATGGTAAGACAACAGAGTTGGCAGCTGATGCAAATTATATGATGCTTGGAGACGGTGAAGGATCACCAGAAGTATATTTCATAGCCACTAAATTAGATCAAGCAAAAAAAGGATTCTCAGAAGCCCATAAAATGATCATGCAGTCGGAGATGTTAAAGAAATATCTTCGTAAACGTCAATCAGATATTTGGTGTGATATGAATTTTGGTACTATGCAGGCACTCGCCAGCAACAGTAATTCATTGGATGGGTTGAATGGCCATTTTGTTATTATTGACGAATTGGCAGCTATACAAAAGCGTGATCTATATGATCTAATGAAGCAATCTATGTCAGCGCGCTTTCAGCCATTGCTAAACTGCATTACAACAAATGGATTTGTACGTAATTCTATTTATGATAGTCAATATGCTTATGCAATTAAGGTTCTCGATTCATACGATCAAGGAAAGGTGATCGATGAACGCTTCCTACCGCTTATTTATGAACTTGATGATCGTGATGAATGGGATAAGGAACATTGTTGGATAAAGGCAAATCCTGGACTTGGAACGATAAAATCTATTGATAAATTAAGAGGATATGTTGATAAAGCAAAGAAAGACCCAGCATTTAAGGCAACAGTCATGGTTAAAGATTTTAATATGACAGAAACATCTGCAAGCGCATGGCTAACGTATAAGACACTGAACAATCCAACAAAATTTGAACTTAATAAAATGGCATTCCGGTATTGTATCGGTGGCTTTGACGGTTCAGACACCACAGACCTTACTAATGCTAAGGCCTTATGCATGCGGCCTAACGATAATCATTTGTACTATGTATCAATGTATTGGCTACCTGAAGAAACACTGATTCAGCGCAGCAATGAAGATAGCGCCCCGTATGAGTTGTGGGAACGTCAAGGCTATTTAAGGGTTTCAAAAGGTTATAAAATCAGTTTTTATGATGTGCTTGAATGGTATAAAGAGTTACGAGATGTACATGACATATACGTTCTCTATATCGGATACGATCCGTGGCATGTTGATGTATCAGTGTTGGAAGCCTTTAAAAATGAATTTGGTAGAGATGCTATGATACCGGTTCGGCAGGGAGCGAAGACATTAAGCAGTCCGATGAAATCTTTTAAAGCTGATCTTGATGGAAAACTCATTGTTTACAATGACAATCCAATTGACAAGATGTGCCTTGCGAATACAGAAATCAAGACAGATATCAATAACAACATACAGCCGGTCAAAGGGATTGATGTGCGTAAACGTATTGATGGTACGATCGGCTTTTTAAATTCTTATGTTGTTTTTGGTGATAAACGTGATGAATATCTGTCACTGATTTAGAAAGGAGGTGAGTTATGGGGTTATTTAAAAAAATCACAAGTTTTTTTAACAAGTCTGAATCTGTCACAAGGTTCGAAATGGTTACGTCAAATGGCAATGGGTTCTATGCGTGGAATGGAAAACTATACAAGTCTGACATTATACGTGCCTGTATAAGACCTAAAACGAAAGCTGTCGGTAAAGCTTTAGCGAAGCATATTCGCACAGATGCCAATGGTGATATTAAAATAAATCCAGAGCCATATATCAAGATGCTGTTAAAGTATCCAAATCCTTATATGACTTTTCAGCAGATGGTCGAAAAGGTCATGAACCAGTATCAATTAAACAACAATGCCTTTATTTATATCAATAGAGATAGTAACGGGGATCCGACCGAATTATATCCGATTCCCGCCGTCAATTGTGAAGCTTTATATGATAGTCAAGGGTATTTATATCTACGCTGTATGATGATGAATGGTAAAATTGTTACTTATCCATACACTGATGTTATCCATCTTAAAAATGATTATAACAATAACGATATTTTTGGTGACAGTCCGATCGAAGTATTAAAACCTTTGATGGAAATAGTCACAACAACGGATCAAGGCATCGTTAAAGCAATCAAAAATAGCGGAATCATTAAATGGCTGCTTAAATTTAATAATTCGCTCCGGCCGGATGATATAAAAAGAAATACGAAGCAATTTGTTGACGATTATCTGTCTTTTGAAACTGAAACGATGGGGGCTGCCGGCATTGATAATAAAGTGGAAGCAATACAAATTGATCCTAAAGATTATGTACCTAATGCCGCACAGATGGATCGCACGATCAATAGGCTGTATTCTTTTTTCAATACGAATGAAAAAATTGTGCAAAACAAATTTACTGAAGATGAATGGACGGCTTACTACGAAGGAAGTGTAGAGGCCGACTTGATCCAACTTTCGCAAACATTTACTCGAAGAATTTTCACAAGGCGAGAAATCGGGATTGGTAATGAAATCGTCTTTGAAGCCTCAAATTTACAATATGCTTCCATGTCAACGAAATTGAATATGGTGCAAATGGTAGACCGAGGCGCTATGACACCTAATGAGTGGCGTTCTGTATTAGGCATGGCGCCAATCGATGGCGGAGATAAGCCAATCAGAAGACTTGACACGCAAGTTGTTAAGGAAGGAGGTGAATAATGATGGATATTGAAATTAAAGGTGTGATTTGCTCGGATGACGAAGCGTGGTATTATGAATGGTTTGGCGAAGCTTGCACAAGTCCAAGAACTGTAAGCAAACTGATTCAGCAAGCTAACGGAGACGATTTAACTGTAAAAATCAATTCTGGAGGTGGTAATGTATTTGCAGCGTCTGAAATATACACTGAATTAAAAGGCTACAAAGGAAATGTGCGCATTCAAGTACAAGGATTAGCTGCGTCTGCCGCTTCAGTAATAGCAATGGCAGGATATTGCGAAATGAGTCCAACAGCATTAATGATGGTTCACAATGTTTCGTCCAGTGCGTCCGGCGATTACCGTGTCATGGAACATCAAGGCGATGTATTAAAAACCGCAAACAAAACCATAGCCGCAGCTTATGTAGCTAAAACAGGCATGAGTGAAGCAGAAGCGTTGGCAATGATGGATGAGGAAACATGGATCGATGCGGAAAAAGCAGTTGAACTTAAATTGGCAGATGGAGTGATGTTCACTAATCAGCCTGTAAGCTCAAGTAATTATCAGATGCCGGCTTTTAGCAATGCGGTGGTTACGGTTCCGGACGACATATTAAATAAGATATTTAAAGGTCAGCGTGATGCTGATTTTTTTATGCAGCAGAAAAAGAAAAAAGAAGTAGAAACAAAATTGAATTTATTAAATCTAGGAGGAAAAAACTATGAATAAAGAACAGTATTTACAAAAACGTAAAGAATTGATGAATGAAGCCAACGAATTGCTGAATGCAGGAAAAATCGATGAGGCAGAGGCTAAGGCATCAGAAGTTAAGGCGCTGGATACGACCTTTGAAAACATTTGCAAAGCTTCAGCTAATTTGGCAGCCTTGCAGGATAACGCGGTCATTACGGACATTCAAGCAAAAAGTGTAGTTATCGAAAATGTCACACCTTTGGCAAGCACTATTGAAAAAAAAGACGATGTATATACAAACGTATGGGCTAAAGTAATGCAGAATATTGCGATTACAGAAGATGAAAAACGTATTTTTGATGAAGCAAACAAGGAATTTAAAAATGAATCGTTAACGACAGGCAATTCACCAATCCTGATTCCTGAAACAGTTGTTGCCGGAATTTGGAAAGAGGTTGGTGAAGTCTACCCTTTATATGCTGAGGTTCTGAAAACCAGTGTTAAGGGTAAATTGACAGTTTTAAAATCAACTGAATCAACCGAAGCAAAATGGTATGATGAAGCAACCGAAATTGAAGAAGGCAAAGAAACGTTTGCAGAAGCTACATTAAACGGTTGTGAATTATCGCGTGATATTACTGTGTCATGGAAATTGAAAGAGATGGCAACCAATGAATTTATTCCGTTCATTCAATCTCAATTGGCAGAAAAAATGGGAGCAGCGGCTGCTTATGGTGTATTTAGCGGTAAAGGAAAAGCAGCATCAGGATCATCAGACAAAGATGAACCAAGAGGCATCAAGACTGCTTTACTGGCACAGACAAACAAACCTCAAGTAGTGGAATTAGCAGCTGATGCGGAATTAAGCTATAAAAATATTACTGCTATGATTGCAAAGGTTAAGGGAACATATAAAAAAGGCTCTAAATTTTATGCGACCAGTGACTTTATTTGGGATACATTAGCCAATGTTAAAGATGCGACAGGACGTCCTTATTTCATTGCCGACACTACGGCTGGCGGTGTCGGTCGTTTGTTTGGCTTTGTGGTCGAGGAAGATGATTCGGTTGATACATTGTTATTCGGTAACGCAAATAAAGGCTATCATTTAAACATCAATAAACAAATGACACTGGATCAGGAAGATCACAAGAAAGCACGTACTACTGATTACATTGCTTATGCGATCATGGATGGCGATGTGCGTACAGAAAAAGCATTTGCTTACTTGGAATTAAAAAAAGCCTAGCAACAACAAAAGCGGCAGAAGTCACCTACATTAAAGGCAGCAATAATCCGGTGACTTTTGTTGTTGCTGAAGGCAATGTTTCTGCCATTAAAAATCACACAGCAACAGTAAATCCAGCGAACTATACAATTGACAACGGAACGATAAGCTTTACAGTCGAATATCTTGAAACTTTATCGGTAGGTGAAAAGAATTTAACCATCATCACCGACAAAGGTAATGTACCGCTGAAAATTATTGTGGTGGATACTGAATAATGGATCTGTTGGAAAAAGTAAAGTGTGTTTTGCGGATAAGCTGTGATGATTTTGACGAACCAGACATTAAACCGTTGATGGAGGCATGCAAACGTGACATTGAACGTAATGGAATTAAATATGATGAAACTGATCCTCTGATTGAACAGGCTGTAAAGGTATATTGCCGTGCTAACTTTGGCAATAACCATAATGCTGAAAGACTGCAGAAATCTTATGACATGCTCATTGCATCAATGGCGCTTTCAAGGAGTGAATATGGAAACAACGATACAACTATTTAACGAAGTTAGTCTTTCTTATGATGCAGATGGCAACGCCAATATTGCTGATAGCAGGACTGTTTTCGCTGAAGTATGCTCCATTGGCAGTAATGAGTTTTATAAAGCGGCTGTTAATGGATTAAAGGCATCAAAAATGTTTAAAGTTTTTTTTGCCGACTATAAAGCTGAAAATATGGCCCAGTTTAATCACGAAATTTTCGCCATTTACAGAACATATTATGATGAAAAATCAGATAAATATGAGCTATATTGTAATGAGATATAATCATGCAAATTAATGTTGATGAATTAAGCAATGCGGTCATGAGCGAGCTGAATAACTGGTCTGAGGATAAAAGCAAGAAAATCAATGAGCATGTAAAAAAGCGTGGTAAGGAAATGGTTGAGGCCATAAAAAAAGATTCACCTAAAAAAACAGGAGACTATGCGAACGGTTGGAAAGCAGAAGTAAAGACAGGCAAAGGGTATGTTAAAATTAAAGGCAAAAACAAAAAAAGGCCAGAGTTAACCCACTTACTTGAAAACGGTCACCGAGTCGCTGGTGGTACTAAGATGACGCGGAAATTTCCTCACATCAAAGCAAATGAAGAAAAATATAACAAACTTCTACTTGAAGACATAAAGGGGGAATTTGAATGAATCCACATGAATTGGGCAAAAAATTAGAAACGGTCGGCTTGCCAGTTGCTTATAACCTATTTAAGCAAAAGCAAACGAAAGACTATTTAATTTACATTTATTCCGCAACCATCAGCGGAAGTGATGAAGGTAGTGAATTGATTGAATACAGTTACACAATCGAACTCTACACAAGGAATAAAGAGGTATCAGTAGAAAACAAGATACTTGATTTATTGACCGGTGTAGATGTCGAACAATCAGAAACGATTTATATTGAAAGCGAGAAGCGGTTTATGACCGCTTTTTCATTTTCAAGTTTAACTATAAAGGAGGATTAAACATGAGTAAACCTAAGAAAAAGGATGTAATACTGGGCAGCGGAAAGCTTTATCACAAAGAATTTACAGGCGTTATACCTGAAAATGAAGAAATTGAAACAGAAGAAAACCTTGTAGGTGCAATTAAAGGTGGTGCCACTGTAACATACACACCAACACTCAACGAAGAAACGAGTGACCTCAACGAAGTAACGGTAATCATCTTCAACTCTGATGAAGCTATTTTTAAGAGTGGCCTGATGACTTTGATTGGGGATACCTTCAAACTGCTAACTTCGACCGCAAGAGTTTCGGAAAAAGATGGTGTCGAAACGGTGCTGATCGGCGGTGTAGGAAATCACGATGGTAAGACACACCTATTTCATTTTGTTAACAGCAACCCTTTGCGTCCAGTGCGGGCAACGATGGTAGGCGTTAACCAAAAAGGATTTGAACTAGCGTTTAAGCAAGATGGCGCGACAGTCGTTGATTTGGAAGTCAAGGGTGAAGCGCTTGATGATGCTGGCACTAAAATCAAACTGCAATTAGGTAAGAAGGTGGCAGCATAATGGAACGCTTTTTTGATTTTACACATAACAACGAGCGGACACTTAAAGTAAAAATAAGTGATAAATATACGTTGCTGTTATTGCCGCCACAACTTAATTTACTTGAAGAATTAGAAGCGTTTGATAAAGAAAAAACGAAGATGAGTGACATCAAGCAGCTGGTATTGAAAATTCTAAGAAACAACAAGGGCAAGCGGACAGTGAAAGAAACTGACATTGCGATTTTTTCAATGGACAACTTGTTTGAATTTATTAAATCGTATGTAGAATTTGTTGGTGAGGTAGCCAATGACCCAAACTAAAAATCCCTTATTATCCTACCGATAAGGATAGTGAGGGATATGATATTTCTACACTTAATTTTAAAATTGTCAGCGATTATACTGGACTAAACTTTTTGCAATTATGGGATTTGCGCATTGATGAATTTTTGCTCTACCAGCGTGATGCCTTTATCTATAATCTGGAAAAGACAGAAGCTGGCCAAGAATATTTGGAGAATGCCAAACGGTTAGAGATTGTTGATACAGATTATGAAGCAGTAGAAAGAGCGATAAAAGGAGGTGGTGGCATTGGCGAGTAAGGTTGAAGGTATCACCGTTGTATTAGGTGCAGATACCAACGGTATAACCAAGAGCCTAAAAGACGTTAACAAGGATTTATCCAGCACTCAAAGAGAACTGCGTAATGTCCAAAACTTACTAAAACTCGATCCTTCTAATACCGAACTTTTAGAGCGCAAGCAAAAGCTATTAGGTGAGCAGGTAGAAACTACCAAGTCAAAGTTATCCGCACTCACAGAAGCACAGAAAAAGATGGTTGCCGAACAGGGCAATGTTGACAGTAAGGAATTCAGAGACTTACAAGACGAAATAGTAAAGACAAAAAGCAAACTCGAAAGCTATGAAGATCAGCTGAAAAACTGCAATGTAACACTTGAAAAGATGGGTGTTCATGTTGAAGCGTTCAGCAAAAAGACAGGTGAACTAGGCAATGCCATGTTGCCAGTGACAGCGGCGATGGCCGGCATTGCTGCCGGAAGTATCGCAGCCATGAACGCCGTTGACGAAGGCTTAGACAGAGTAATGACAGCCACGGGAGCAACAGGCGAACAAGCTAAACAGCTACAAGCTGTCTATGAGAATGTGGCTCAGCAGATACCCGATGACTTTGCTAATATCGGTGGTGCTGTCGGTGAACTCAACACACGGCTAGAATTAAACGGTGACGAACTGGAAAACGCATCTATACTGGCCTTACAATTTAGTAAAATCAACGGTGTTGATGTAGTCAGCGGTATTCAGTCGGTAACACGAATGATGAAAAATGCCGATATCCCGACTGAAGACTACGGCAAGACCTTAGACATGCTTTCTAAGGCTGCACAGATATCTGGCAAAGATGTTTTATCGCTGGCAGACAGCTATACTAAAAACGGAGCGGCACTCAAAGAATTAGGCTTTGCCAATGATGAAGCCATCGGCATGCTGGCGAAATGGGAAGTCGAAGGTGTTAATGTTGAATCGGCATTAGCAGGCCTGAAAAAGGCAGTCGTAAGCTTTACAAATGATGGTAAAGACGCGAAGGTTGAAATTGGCAATGTAGTTGAAGAAATCAAAAATCTTTCGGCATCTGGGAATGACGTTGATGCCATATCTTTAGCAATGGAGACATTCGGTAACAAGGCTGGTCCAGAATTGAAAGATGCCATTGCTCAAGGTAAATTCGAATATCAAGACTTTATTCAGGAGTTAGCTAACTCTCAAGGCACACTTGAGGGAACTTATGGAATGATCGTTGACGAAGTTGACGATACGCAGCTTGCATCGCAGACCTTCCAGCTTGCGTTGCACGACTTAGGCGAGATTATCTCTAAGACTGTCGGCCCGATACTTAAGGACTTGGCAGATAAGTTCAAGGCACTGATGGATAGATTTAACGGTATGCCAAAGAGTACACAGAAAATCATCATCTTAATTGGCGGTCTGGTCGCGTCCATAGCACCCGCACTCATGGCGGTGTCGGGATTGTCGGGAATGTTCGGCAAACTAATCAAAGGCATCACACCGTTAATCAATACTCTTTTCCCAAGTTTGGCGGGCGCTATATCCTTACCGGCTGCTCCAATATTGGCGATTATAGCAGCTATTGGCGCATTGGTGGCGGCATTTGTTTATCTATGGACTACTAATGAGGAGTTCAGAGATAACATCCTCCAACTATGGGAATTGATTCAGCAACGGATCGGTGAGATACTGCAATTCATTCAAGACAACTTTTCTTTTGTTTTTGATGGCATCAAGGTCATCATTGACACTGCATTAAATATCATCATGGATTTGGTTGAGGTGTTTATAGCCTTATTCAGTGGTGACTGGGAGGGCTTATGGGTTGCTTTACAAAAGCTGGTCAGCGATATCACCAATGGCATTTGTGAGTTCTTCTCTGTCATGTTTGACGGCATCATGGAAATATTCGGGAAAATTGTTCAGTGGATTATTGAGAAAATTCAAAGCATCATTGATGAGATAGTGGGATTTGCTTCTAAATTCTTAGATGCCGGCAAAAAGCTTTTTCAAAACGTATGGGATGGGATGAAATCGATTTGGACTAATTTAAGCACATGGGTATCCGAAAAGGTTGAATGGCTGCTAGGCAAATTGATGTTTTGGCGTTCGGCAAATGATGAGATGGCTGGTGGTTCAGGATCAAAAAGTCAGAGGGATGCAGACGGCAGCCACGCCACAGGACTGTGGAATGTACCGTTTGATGGATACAGGGCAATCGTGCATAAAGGTGAAATGATTGTACCGGCTAAACAAGCCGAAGAAATTCGCAGCGGATCTGGCAAAGGAGGCATCAGTGTTACTCAAAACTTTTACACTGATAAGCTTGATGAGGCTGCTATGCAACGGAAGGCAGCAAGAGAACTTAAAAAGCTTGCGCTGGGGGTGTAGGATGTTAAAAAGTGAGAAATTAATTTACACCAATGAGAGAGGAGAATCAGTCGAGATGAGCTGGTTCTCCAACCTCATTTGTAAAAGTTTTACTGATGAACTGTCAGTGACTTATAACACTGTCAAGAACTCAAACCAAGACGGTGAAACACTTGTATCCCAGACGTTTGATACAAGACCGATTAGTGTTGACTGCTTTTATCAAGTCAATTTAACAACCATCGAATTTGAGCGAGAGTTAAAAAGGATATTTAACCCACGCTACACCGGCACTTTAAAGCACATTACAAAAAATGCCGAACGAGAGATAAAAGTAAAACTGGAAACGACACCGGTTATAAAACACAACGGCGGGTATGGCACGGTCATGCTTGACTTTGTCGCTCACGCTCCATTTTGGCAAGATGTGCCAAAAACCGAATACTTAGCTTTTGTTGAGGCTTCACTGTCATTTCCACTGACGTTTACCGGTGGCATGAGCTTTGGCATTAGACGTAATTCCTTAGTCAGCAACATCGACAATGTCGGTGACGTTGACTGTGGTTTTAAAGTAACCTTTAAGGCCACAGGCGGCAGTGTCAGCAACCCTTATATCAAAAAAGGTGATAAGCATATCCGTCTTAATTACGAGATGGCAAAAGGTGACTTGATTACCGTTGATATGCTTGGGCAATCGCCAGTCATCTATCTCAACGAAGTAAAGGACAGCGCAATACTAAAGCGCAAAGAAACAGAGTTTTTTAATCTTGACGTAGGACTTAATGAAGTTGAATATAATGCAGAAAGGAACGTGACTAACCTCGATGTTATTGTGACGTATAGGCCACTTTATTTATGATGTACTTATATCTATATCGCAATTTTAAACTGGTGGAAATCATCGCGGCTTATCTATCACTTGAATACACACTAAAGCATAGTGGTGCCGGCACGTTTACGCTGACGCTGAATGATGGTGAAGTCGCTAGAAACTTCATACAGAATGATGTGCTTCTGATTGGCGATGATGCTTTCATTGTTGAAAATATTCATGTATATAGCGATGATGGCGCTAACACCTATGAGATATCAGGATTGCATATAAACTCACTGCTTAGCCGCAGAGTGATTAAGGCGGTGACGTTTAAAACAAACGCAAGCTATGAAAGTCAGATAGAAACACTGCTTAATGATACTTTTATAAATCCAGAAGGCACAGGCAGAAAGGTTGATGGATTTATATTTAATCCACAGGGCATAGAAGTTACGCCTACGGTCGATTACACATTAGAAAATATGGAAGTGTATGAGGCTGTCAATACGGCTTTATCAAGGGCAGAATTAGGCTACACGATTGATTATCTACCGGAAGATGAGCAGTACAGCTTTAGACTGATAAAAGGTGACGATAAGACAGATGATGTTATTTTTAGTGATAGAAACAAAAATATCGCCAATAAAGATGTTTATCAACAGCAGCAGGATTGTAAGAACGTAGGGTACCTCAATAATGAGGGTGTGCTAACAAGTAAAGGTACTGCTACTGGCATACATCGTAGGGAATTTATTGTAGAAGGTCAAGAGGAAAGCTTGCTTGATGAAATGCTTGCAGACAGTAAGCCATTGATAAGTGCCGAGTTTGAGGTTATCGACAACGAACTGTATCAATACGGCCGTGATTATAAGTTGGGAGATATTGTGACTTTTGAAGACTATGAGAGTAACTTAACGGCACAACGTCCTTTATTAGAGGTCGCTTTTTATTGTACGGATACAATCACCAGGACAACGACTTTTGGTGATTCGATACCAACAATCTTCGATAAAATCATAAAGAAAGGAAGGTGATGGAATGGAAAAATATTTTCCGTTTGATGCACAACTCAAT